>Ga0137418_10005944_pt1 | contig 11214 bp, 4 predicted proteins | sample CZODoug3_1_2_16f_FD_122242 | JGI IMG/M metagenome (GOLD analysis project Ga0137418, IMG submission 122242) | Vadose zone soil fungal communities from Angelo Coast Range Reserve, California, USA - CZODoug3_1_2_16fungal (Hybrid Assembly) | ecosystem: Environmental > Terrestrial > Soil > Vadose... | reverse complement strand
CGCGGCGGGTGCGGCGCAGGCGTTCGTCGGCGAGTTTGGCGTCATCCCGTGCCGCCTCACGGGGCACTGCCCCATCGTGGACGAGTTCCCGCCGCCAGCCGTCACGGTCTTCACCGCGATGTTTCTCCACGGCGGGCTCTTCCACATCGCCGGCAACATGCTCTACCTGTGGATCTTCGGGGACAACGTCGAGGACGCGCTCGGCCACGGGCGGTTCCTCGTGTTCTACCTCTGCTCCGGTGTCGCGGCGGCGGGCGTCCAGACGCTCGTCTCTCCCCGGTCGTCCGTCCCGATGATCGGGGCGAGCGGTGCCATCTCGGGGGTGCTCGGGGCGTACCTGATCCTCTTCCCCTATGCTCGGGTGCTCGTGCTGCTGGTGTTCGGCTTCTTCGCTCGTCTGGTGTACGTCCCCGCCGTGATCGTGCTCGGCTTCTGGATCGTGGTCCAGTTCGTCAACGGGCTCGTCACCATCGGCAGCGTGGCCGCCGGCGCTGCCGAGACAGGAGGAACGGCGTGGTTCGCTCACATCGGCGGGTTTCTCGCGGGAATCGTACTGCTGTTTCTGCTGCGGCCGCAGCGGAGCGCTCGCCTATAATAAAAGGCATGACGAAGCCACCGGCGCGCGTGCGCATCGACCGGCTGCTCGTCGACCGCGGGCTCGTCGAGAGCCGTGAGCAGGCGGCCCGCCATATCCTGGCGGGCGAGGTGGCCGTGGATGGCAAGCGTGTGGACAAGGTGGGCACGCTCGTCGCGCCCGGAGCGGAGATCGACCTCGGGACCCGCTCCCCCTACGTGAGCCGCGGCGGCGAGAAGCTGGCCCACGCGCTCGACGCCTTCCAGGTGAAGATTGCCGGCCGCGTGTGCGTCGACGTCGGCGCTTCGACGGGCGGCTTCACCGACTGCCTCCTTCAGCGCGGCGCCGCGCGTGTCTTCGCCGTCGACGTCGGCACCGCGCAGCTCGACGCCAAGCTCCGCAAGGACCCGCGTGTCGTCGTCATGGAGCAGACCAACGCGCGCACGCTCGACCCCCGGATATTCGGCGACCAGCCGACGCTCGCGACGATCGACGTCGCCTTCATCTCGCTCGAGAAGATCCTGCCCGCGGTGTTCGGTGTCCTCGCGCCGCGCGGGGAGGTGGTGGCCCTCGTGAAGCCGCAGTTCGAGGTCGGGCGCGAGCACGTCGGCAAGGGTGGCGTCGTGCGCGACCCGGCACTGCACCGCGCCGCGGTCCAGCGCCTGGCCCGCTACTCGGTTCTTCGCGGCTGGCACGTCCTCGCCTGCACCGCGTCGCCCCTCCGCGGCCCGAAGGGAAACCGCGAGTTCTTCCTGCACTGCTCCTCGCACGGACGCACGGCGAGCGACCTCGAGTCCATGATCGACAGGAGCGTCGAGGCGCTCGCGTGAAGCGCGTCGGCATCGTGGTGAAGCCGGGCGCCTCGGAGGCTCGCGGCGTCGTGATGGAGCTGCTCGCGTGGCTCGCCGCTCGCGGTCTCGGTGCCGTGCTCGACAAAGAGACCGCGGCGCTCGTGCCGGCGGCCACGGTACCCTCGGTCGGCAAGGCCGAGCTGCCGGCCCAGGTCGACCTCCTGGTCGTGCTCGGCGGCGACGGCACGCTGCTCTCGATGGCGCGGGCCGTCGGCGACCTCGGTGTGCCGATCCTCGGTGTCAACCTGGGCGACCTCGGCTTCCTCACGGCCACCACGCTGGACGAGATGTTGCCGGCGGTGGAGGCGGCCCTCGCCGGCGGCATGGCCATCGACGAGCGCATGCTGCTCTCCGCGCGGCTGATCCGCGGCGGCGCGGCGGTGGGCGAGTACGCGGCGCTCAACGACGTCGTCATCACCAAGTCGGCGATGAGCCGCATCATCAACCTCAAGGTCTCGGTCGAGGGCGGGCACGCGACGGCCTACCGCGCCGACGGGTTGATCGTGTCCACGCCCACCGGCTCGACGGCCTACTGCCTGTCCGCCGGCGGCCCGATCCTGTTTCCGACCATGGACGCCATCGTCCTGGTGCCGATCGCCTCTCACACGCTCACGAACCGGCCGATCGTGCTGCCCGCCACGCAGCGCATCGAGGTCACGCTCATGACCGACCAGGAGGTCATGCTCACGATCGACGGGCAAGTGGGCATCCCACTGCGCGAGCGCGACACGGTCGAGATCGAGAAGGCCGCCGGCCGCGTGCGGCTCGTCCGCTTCCCGCGCACCGACTTCTTCTCGGTCCTGCGCACCAAGCTCAAGTGGGGCGAGCGCTGAGGGGACAATGTTTCGGATACATCTTGAGCGACGAGCCCGGCTGACCTAGCATCGTCGCCGGATGCTGCGCGAGCTGCGGATCCGGAACTTCGCGGTGGTCGAGAACATCACCGTCCCCTTCGCCCCCGGCTTCAACGTCCTCACCGGCGAGACCGGCGCCGGCAAGTCCATCCTGGTCGACGCGATTCTCCTGGTGCGCGGCGCGCGGGCGCAGACCGATGTGATTCGCGCCGACGCCGAGACCGCCACCGTCGAGGCGGTGTTCGCCGTGCCCGACGGCGGCGTGGTGGCCGTGCTCGATGAGGCGGGACTGGCCGTGGAGGACGGCGAGATCGTGGTCCGCCGCGAGCTCGCGCGCGGCGGCCGCCATCGCGCCTTCGTCAACGACGCGGCGGTCACGGTCGGCCTCCTCGAACGGCTCGGCGACGCGCTCGTGCAGGTGCACGGCCAGCACGAGCACCAGCGGCTGCTCGAGCCCGCGCGCCAGCTCGACCTGCTCGACCGGTTCGGTGACGCGGAGCCGCTGCGCGAGCGCTTCGCCGCCCTCTTCGCCAAGCACCGCGAGGCGCGCGACGATCTCGAGCGTCGCCGCGGCGCCGGGCGCGATCGCGCGCAGCGCGAGGACCTCCTGCGCTTCCAGGTGTCCGAGCTGGACGCCGCGCGGCTGCGCCCGGGCGAAGAGGACGAGCTGCGGACGGAACGGCAGCGGCTCCAGCACGCCGAGCGGTTCGCCGCCGGGCTGGAAGAGGTCGGCACGCTGCTGCAGGACGACGCCGCCTCCGCGGCGGCCCGGCTCGCCCGGGCGGCCCGCGTCCTGACCGACCTCGGCCGGCTGGACCCCGCGTTCGCGGCGCCCGTGGAAACGCTGGAGGCCGCGCGCGTGCAGGTGGACGAGACGCTCGCGGCGGTGCGCGCGCTGCGCGGCACGATCGTCTTCGAGCCCGGCCGCCTGGAGGCGATCGACGACCGGCTGGACGCGCTCAAACGACTGGCGCGCAAGTATGGCGACAGCGAGGAGGCGATGCTCCGCTTCCGCGCTGAGGCGGCGGCCGAGCTGGACCGCCTCGAGCGGCACGAGGAGCTGCTGGGCGAGGACGAGCGGCGGCTCGCCGACCTGGAAGTGGAGATGACGAGCGCCGCCCGCGCCCTCGGCGCCGCGCGCCGGGAGGCGGCGGCGAAGCTCGGCCCGGCCGTGCAGCGCGAGCTGCGACAGCTCGGGATGGAGCGGGCGGCCTTCGAGGTCGCGATGATCGAGGCGGCCCTGGCCGACTGGGGACCCCGCGGGGCTGAGCGCGTGGAGTTCCGCTTCACGGCCAATCCGGGTGAGCCGGCGCGGCCGCTCGCCCGCATCGCGTCCGGCGGCGAGCTCGCACGCAGCATGCTCGCCCTGCAGGTCGTCCTCTCGCGGTACGAGCGCGCCCCCACCATGGTGTTCGACGAGGTGGATGCCGGGATCGGTGGCCGCGCCGGCTCCGTCGTCGGCGAGAAGCTCGCGGCCGTCGGCGCCGGCCGGCAGGTCCTCTGTGTCACGCACCTGGCGCCGATCGCCGCCCTGGCCCACCAGCACGTGCGGGTGGCCAAGAGCGTGCGCGGCGGCCGGACCCGGGCCAGCGCCGGCGTCGTCGCCGGCGATGAGCGCGTGGCCGAGATCGCACGGATGCTCGGGGGGGACGCCTCGGGAGCGGCCGCGCTCGAGCACGCGCGCGCGCTGCTGCGTGGCCGCGGCGCCGAGGGCGCCCGAGGCCGGGGCGTATAATGTTCCAGCGATGATCGACGCGATCCTCAAGAAGATCTTCGGCACCAAGCACGAGCGCGACGTCAAGCGGATGATGCCGGTGGTGGCCGAGATCAACGTGCTCGAACCCACCGTGCAGGCTCTCGACGACGCCGCCCTCCGTTCCCGGACCGACGAGCTCCGCAAGCGTGTCGCCGACAGGGCCGAGATCGAAGAGGTGCTGCCGGAGGCGTTCGCCGTCTGCCGCGAGGCGGCGCGCCGCTCGCTCGGCATGCGCCACTTCGACGTACAGCTCATCGGCGGCATGGTGCTGCACGACGGCAAGATCGCCGAGATGGCCACCGGTGAGGGCAAGACGCTGGTGGCCACGCTGCCCGCGTACCTCAACGCCCTCTCGGGCAAGGGCGTGCACATCGTCACCGTCAACGACTACCTCGCCAAGCGTGACGCGCAGTGGATGGGACCGCTCTATCACGCGCTGGGCCTGACGGTCGGGGTCATCCAGCACGAGGCGTCGTTCACCTACGATCCGGCGTACGCCACGCCCGACATCCGCATGACGGCGCTGCGGCCCATCGACCGCCGGTCCGCGTATCAGTGCGACATTACCTACGGCACCAACAACGAGTTCGGCTTCGACTACCTGCGCGACAACATGCGCTTCTCGCTGGAGGAGCTGGTGCAGCGCGAGCTGCATTACGCGATCGTCGACGAGGTGGACTCGATCCTCATCGACGAGGCACGCACGCCGCTGATCATCTCGGGTCCGGCCGAAGAATCGACGGAGCTCTACTACAAGATCGACCGGATCATTCCGAAGCTGAAGCGCGCGGCGACGATCGTGGAAGGCAAGCTGTCCGAAATCGAGGAGGAGCGCGAGGGCGATTACATCGTCGACGAGAAGTCCAAGGCGGTGTCGCTGACCGAGCAGGGGATCGCCTCCTGCGAGCGGCTGCTCAACGTCGACAACCTCTATGACCCGCAGCACATCACGATCCTCCACCACGTGCAGCAGGGGTTGCGCGCACACGCGCTCTACCGGCGCGACGTCGACTACGTGGTCAAGGACGGCGAGGTCATCATCGTCGACGAGTTCACCGGGCGCATGATGCCCGGACGCCGCTGGTCGGACGGCCTGCACCAGGCGGTGGAGGCCAAGGAAGGCGTGCGCATCGAGCGCGAGAACCAGACCCTGGCCACGATCACCTTCCAGAACTACTTCCGGATGTACGACAAGCTGGCGGGGATGACGGGCACGGCCGAGACGGAGGCCGAGGAGTTCGCCAAGATCTACAAGCTCGACGTCACCGTCGTGCCGACCAACCGCGACCTGATCCGGATCAACCACCCGGACGTCGTCTACAAGACCGAGCGCGAGAAGTTCAACGCCGTCGTCGAGGACATCATCAAGCGCAACGAGACGGGCCAGCCCGTCCTCGTCGGCACCGTGTCCATCGAGAAGTCCGAGGCCGTGTCCAAGCTCCTCAAGAAGCGCGGCGTCCGCCACGAGGTCCTCAACGCGAAGTACCACGAGCGCGAGGCGGAGATCGTGGCCCAGGCGGGACGCGAGGGCGCCGTGACCATCGCGACCAACATGGCCGGCCGCGGCACCGACATCCTGCTGGGGGGCAACCCCGACTTCCTGTCCAAGGAAATTCTCAGGAAAAAGGGCATCGATCCGGTCACCGCCTCCACCGAGGAGCGGGCGACGGCGCTGGTGGAGGCGCGGCGCATCACCGAGCCCGAGCACCAGAGAGTCGTCGAGCTCGGCGGCCTGCACATCGTCGGCACCGAGCGTCACGAGTCCCGCCGCGTCGACAACCAGCTGCGCGGCCGCTCGGGCCGTCAGGGCGACCCCGGCTCCTCGCACTTCTACCTCTCGCTCGAGGACGACCTGCTGCGCATCTTCGGCAGCCAGCGCATCCAGCGGATCATGGAGCGCCTGGGCATGGAGGAGGGCGAGCCGATCGAGCACAAGCTCGTGACGCGCGCCATCGCCACCGCCCAGAAGCGCGTCGAGAACCACAACTTCGAGATCCGCAAGCACCTCCTCGAGTACGACGACGTGATGAACAAGCAGCGCGAGATCATCTACGGCATGCGCCGCCAGATCCTGGACGGCGAGAGCCAGGCCGACAACGTCGCGGAGTGGATCGATGACCTCGTGATCGGCGCCCTCGACGGCTACGCCGCCGAGGGCGCGCATCCCGAGGACTGGGACCTCGGCGGGCTCACGGAGGCGCTCCACCGGCAGTTCGACGTCAAGATCCCCGCCGCGCAGTACGACGAGGTCGTCTCGCGCGAGGGGCTCACCGAACTGGTTCAGGAAGCGGTGAAGCAACGGTACGCGGCGCGCGAGAGCGAGCTGGGCGAGGAGCTCATGCGCGCGCTCGAGCGCCACGAGATGCTGATCGTCATCGACACGCAATGGAAGGATCACCTGCTGTCGATCGACCACCTCAAGGAAGGCATCGGTCTGCGCGGGTATGGCCAGCGCGACCCGCTCACCGAGTACAAGAAGGAAGCCTTCGACCTCTTCCAGGACATGGTGGAGCGCGTGAAGGCCATCGTCGTCGAGCGGCTCTTCAAGGTGCAGGTGGTGCGCGACTCGCCGATGGAGCTGCCGACGATCACCGCGTGGGCGGACGCCCAGGAGTCGCGCGGCGCGCTCCCGAGCGATCCGCGCGCGAGCGGCTGGACGCCATCGCCGGGGGGATCGGCGCCGGCCCCGGCTCCCCGGCCTGCGCCGGCGCCGCGCACGCCCACCGGCGAGAAGATCGGGCGCAACGATCCCTGCTACTGCGGCTCCGGGAAGAAGTACAAGAAGTGCCACCTCCTGCAGGACAGCCGGTAGCCCCCCGCCTCGATATCTAGCGTCGCCGGCGCCTCGCCGGCCCCAGCGCTGGTATTTTTTTCTTGGTCGTCTCGGCGTCTGCGTGTGAAGATTCGACATGCGCCTAGAGTCCATCGCGCTCCACGGCTTCAAGTCGTTCGGCGAGAAGACAGTCGTCAAGGTCCTGCCGGGCATCACCGCGATCGTCGGTCCCAACGGTTGCGGAAAGTGCGTACGGGGAGATACACCGATCACGCTCGCCGACGGGCGAGTACAGGCGATCGGTGAACTCGTCGAACAGGCGCTCGCCCGAGGTCGCGTCGTCGAGCGATTCGACGACGGCGTGGCCGTGCTCGAGACCGGCTCGGGCGTCGATGTTCTCTCGTTGAATCCAGCCACGTTGCGGCTCGAGCCACGGCCGGTACAGGCGTTCATCAGGCGCTCGGCACCCGAGTATCTGCTTCGGATCCGGACGCGGGCCGGCCGCGAAGTCGTCACGACGCACTACCACCCGCTCTTCGGCCTCGACGAAGGCGGGCTCACGGTTCTCAGGGCCGAGCAGTTGCGCGCCGGCGTCCGGATCGCCGTGCCTCGGACATTGTCGACGAAGGCCTGTCCGCCGGAATCGCTCACGGCGGCGGTGCTTCGCGCCTTCGGGCCTGACGACCGCGTGTACGTGCCGCACTCGCGGGCGCTGGCCGACTGGATCGCGGCCGCCCGCGCGAAAGCCGGGAGCTGGAAGGCGCTCGCCGAGGCGGTCGACGTTGCGCCGCACTTCGTGGATTGCGTCCAGAACCGTCAACCCTTGCGGGTCGGCGTGGTGTCCAGCGTGGCCGCCGCGCTGGGACTGACGGCGCCGCCGCTCCACACCCTGGCGTCGTCCGCCGGCGCGGAGATCGAGCTCCCGGGTGAAGTCGATACACGCCTCGCGCGTTTCCTCGGTCTGCTGATCGCCGAGGGCCGAGTGACGAGCGCCGACCAGGTGTGGTTCGTGAACAGCGACCCGATGGTCAATGCCGAGTTCGGCCTGCTGGGCCGCGAGTTGTTCGGGCTCCAGCCGATGCGCGGCGCCTACAAGACCGGGACCTCGGACACGCTCCTATTCTCGAAGACGCTGTGTCTGCTCCTCGACCGCGTCTTCGGGATCGCGATCGACGGTAAGTCGGCCGGAAAGAGTGTGCCGACGGCGGTCATGTCGGCCGCCGACGACGTGGTGGCCGCGTTCCTCGCGGGACTGTTCGAGGGGGATGCCTTCGTCCATGCTCCGCACGGCCAGGGCCGAGCGATGCCGTACCTCGAATACGCCTCGGCCAGCCGGCGACTCGCCGAGGACGTCTGCACCCTGCTGCTGAGGCTTGGCATCTTCCCGCTACTACGCGCCAAGCAAAAGTACGCCTCGAACACGGCGAAACGCCGGCGGCGAACCTATTACTCGGTCTATGTGTACGGCGTCGAGCAGATCCAGCGGCTGGCCGAGCACGTCCGCTTCGTCGGCGCCAAGCAAGAAAGACTCGACGCAGCGATGGCGCTGCGAGTCCGCCCGAATCCGAACCTCGATCTGATCCCCGGCGTAACTGGACTGGTTCGCGCCGCGATCGCGGCCGGCGGTCTCAACGTCAAGCGCGCGCGTGCGATCAGCCCCAGGCTGGCTGCGTACACGGAGCGTCGTTGCGAGGCAACCCGCGCCGGCTTGCACGAAGTTGCGGACTTGATCGAGAGGAGCGGCGAGACGTCCGATCGGGCGCGGCCGCTGATCACGCGTCTGCGTACTCTGGCCGACTCCGACCTCTACTGGGACGAAGTCGTCGCGATCGAGCGTGTCGAGCCGACCGACCCTTGGGTCTACGACCTCAGCGTCGCGGACACGCACAACTTCGTGGCGGCGAACGTCGTCGTTCACAACAGCAACGTCGGCGAGGCCGTGCGCTGGGCCCTCGGCGAGCAGAGCGCCAAGTCGCTGCGCGGCCAGCGCATGGAAGACCTCATCTTCCACGGCTCGGCCTCGCGCAAGCCCGTCGGACTGGCCGAGGTGGAGCTGCTCTTCAGCAACGACGGGGCGCTCTCCGTGCCGTGGAGCGAGGTGTCGGTGAGCCGGCAGCTCTATCGCACGGGCGAGAGCGAGTACATGTTGAACGGCACCATCTCGCGGCTGCGCGACATCCTCGACCTCTTCGCCGGCACCGGCGCCAACCCGCGCGCCTACTCCGTGATGGACCAGGACAAGCTCAACCACGTCCTGACCGCCAAGCCGCACGAGCGCCGGGTGTTCATCGAGGAGGCCGCGGGCATCGCGCGTTACAAGCAGCAGCGCAACGAGACCCAGGGCAAGCTCGAGCAGGCGCGCCAGAACCTCGTGCGCGTGCGCGACGTGATGGACGAGGTGCGCCGCCAGCTCAATTCGCTCGAGCGCCAGGCGAAAAAGGCGCAGCAGTACAAGGCGCTGCAGAACGAGCGGCGCGACCTGGCGCTGGCCCTCGTCGCGGCCGATTACGCCACGCTCACCGCCCAGGCGGCGCAGCTCGCCGCCGAGCTGGAGGGCCTGCGCGAGACGGAGCAGGCCCAGCGCACGCGCGTGGCCGCGCTGGCCGCGCGGGAGGCGCGGCAGCGCGAGGTCATCCAGGCCAGCGACCATGCGCTGTCGGATCTGCGCCAGCGCGTGCAGAAGGTGCAGGGCGAGCTCGAGCGCCTGCTGGAGCGCCGCGAGCAGATGGGCGTGCAGGTACGGGAGCTCGGCGAGGAGTCGGTGCGGCTCGACGAGGAGCTCCGCGCCGCCGGCGAGCGTCTGGACTCGATCGTGGGCGAGCGCGAGACGGCGCGGACAGCGCTCGGCGACGCCGAGCGGCTCTCGGCCGAGCGTGCGGCCGTCGCGCGTGTTCTCGAGGCGACGGTGGAGCATCACCGCTCGGCCCTCGGCGACGACCGCGGCCGGCTCGAAGCCCTGAGGCTCGAACAGGTGCGGATCGCGGGCGAGCGCGTGGACCTGATGCGCCAGGCCGGCGAGCTGCGCGAGCGCCGGGCCCAGCAGGCGCGCCGGGCCGAGCGCCTGGCCCTGGAGCGCTCGGCGACCGAGGCCGAGGCGCTCCAGCTGAGCGCGGAGCGCGCGACCGTCGAGGCCGCCCACGGCCGGGCGATGGCGGCCCTCTCCTCGCTCGGCGCCGAGCGCGATCGGCTCCAGGCCGCGCTGACCGTCCACGAAGCCGAGCTGGCCACCGCCGAGACGGCGCTCGGCGACGCGCGACTCGGGTACGTGTCGAAGAGCTCCCAGCTCGAGGCGCTGCGCGCGCTCGATGCGGCGCGCGAGGGCTACGGCGCGGGCGTGCGCGCGGTGTTCGAGGCCGGGAGCAGCCTGACCGGCGTGCGGGGCACCGTCGCCGACCTGCTCGAGGTTCCGCCGGGGCTCGAGCGCGCGGTGGAGGCGGTGCTCGGCGAGCGCCTGCAGTGGGTCGTGGTGGACCGCTTCGAACACGCGCGGGCGGCGGTGGAGTATCTCGCGACGCGCCGCGCCGGCGCGGCGACGTTCGTGCCGCTCGAGAATCTCCACAATGGGGGGTCGCGCGGCGCACCCCCCATTTCCCCCCATGACGAGGCGGCGAATCCCGGCCTCGCCTGGGTCGCCAAAGCGATCGGTGGGCCGGCGCCAAGTCTCGTGCATCATCTCCTCGGCCAGGTTGCCGTCGTCGATCACCTCGACGCGGCGGAGGCGCTCTGGCGGCGCAACGGCGTGGTGGCCACCTATGTCACGCCCGCGGGCGAGGTGCTGTCGCCGGCCGGCCGGCTCCGCGGCGGCGCCGGCACCACCGCCGACGAGGGCGCGGGCGAGCACTCGCTGCTCGCGCGCAAGCGCCAGCTCCGCGAGCTGGACGAGGAGGTGGCGCGGCTCATCGCCGACGTCGAGACCCGACAGGTCGCGGCGGCCGCGCTCGCCGCCGAGCTCACGACGCTGCGCGCGCGGCTCGGCGGCCTCGACCACGACGTGCAGGCACGGCAGGCCGAGCGCGTCGGCAGCGAGAAGGACATCGAGCAGGCCGTCCGCGAGCACGAGCGCGTGCAGCGCCACCTCGAGACGCTGGGCAGCGAGCTCCACCAGGTGGAGACGGAAGCGCAGGAGACGGCGGCCCTGCTGGCGCAGCTCGAGCAGCACGTGGAGGCGGCGCGCGAGGCCGAGGCACGGCAGGAGGCCGCCATGGCCACCGCCCGCGCCACCATCGAGACCGCACAGGCGCGCGAGACCGAGCTGGTCGCGGAGCTGAGCGCGTGCCGCGTGGACGTGGCCTCCGTGGCCGAGCGCTCGGACGCGCTGACCCGCGAGCTGGCGCGGCTGGACGAGATGGAGGCCGACGTCACCGAGCGCGTGGGGCAGGCGCAGCAGCGGCAGGCCCAGCTCGGCG
>Ga0137418_10005943_pt1 | contig 11215 bp, 8 predicted proteins | sample CZODoug3_1_2_16f_FD_122242 | JGI IMG/M metagenome (GOLD analysis project Ga0137418, IMG submission 122242) | Vadose zone soil fungal communities from Angelo Coast Range Reserve, California, USA - CZODoug3_1_2_16fungal (Hybrid Assembly) | ecosystem: Environmental > Terrestrial > Soil > Vadose... | reverse complement strand
GGTTGAGGTGTCGCGCCCACAACGCCTACGAGGCCGAGCTGTTCTATGGCCGTTCGGCGCAACTCGTTCTGGAACGAGTTGCGCATCCAGCTCGCTCGCCGGCATCGACCGCTTCTTGACAGCGCCGGCGCCAGGGAGCACCTGGTCCTCTGGCAGCGTTTCAGTGCCGGCCGCAGCGGCTCGGTTGCGGCCTAGGGTATCGCCACCCCGAGGGACTCGGCGACGGCGGCGGCCAGCGCCTTTTCCGCCTTCAGCTTGTCGGTCCAGCGCACCACGATGTCCCTGTACTTCGCCGCGACCTCACCCAGCCACCGCCGGAGCTCGGTCTCGCTGCGAAACTGCTGCGCGTCCAGCAGCCAGGGATCCTTGTCCTCCGACCACAGCATCGCGGAGATGCGTGGCTCGTTCCGAGGTCCGGGCTCCGACCGATCCACCATGAGCAGGACGGGCATTCCGTGCCCCGATTGTAGCGGCGGCCGTGGGTCCCTGTAGGCCTCCCCGCCGATTCTCCATCCCGTGGGCTAGAATGCGCTGCTGGCCGTATATTGGCTAAAAACAAGGAGTTGAACGGAATGGGTAAGATCGCCTCCGTCGTGCTCGGCCTGGCGTGCCTGGCCACCTCGGCCTGGCCGCAGACGGCAGACGAGCTCGTGGCCAAGAACGTCCAAGCCAAGGGTGGCCTGGATAAGATCCAAGCGATAAAGACGCTGCGGATGAAGGGGCGGTTGAACCAGGGCGGCTTCACGGCCATGGTCGGTCAGGAGCTGAAGCGTCCGGCCATGCTGCGCACGACGTTCACGGTCCAGGGCATGACCGCCATCCAGGCCTACGACGGGCAGACCGGCTGGCAGATCTCGCCCTTCCAGGGCCGCAAGGACCCGGAGCTGCTGGGGGAGGACGACCTGCGCGATCTCGTCGAGGATGCCGACATGGACGGGCCCCTCGTCGACTACAAGGCGAAGGGGAACACCGTCGAGTACCTCGGCCACGACACCGTCGACGGCGACGACGTCTATCGGCTGAAGTGCACGCTGAAGAACGGCGACATCGTCGACTACTACCTGGATCCCGACAGCTCGCTCGAGATCCGGACCGAGAGGCAGCAGTTCATCCGCGGGGCCGTGCGGGAGCGCCAGAGCGACCTCGGCTCCTACAAGCCCGTGGCGGGCGTCATGTTCCCGTACTCGATCGAGAGCGGACCCAAGAACAACCCGAGCGTCCGGTCGAAGGTCACCATCGAGAGCATCGAGGCCAACGTGCCCATCGACGACGCGGGGTTCAAGATGCCCACGCCTCCCGTGAAAGGATCCTAGCGCGATGAGAGCCCGCAGCCACTTCGTGAACCCGGCTCGGACGTGGGCGGCCACGGCGGGAGCGAGCGCGGCATCGGGGAGGAACATGTGATTCATGTGATCCCGATTCACGCTCTCCACCACTTCGGGCTCGCGCGCCCAGAGGATGACCGTGTCGAAGTCTCCCTTGCGGGCGAGCAGGTCCGCGAGAGCGGTGCCCCAGGCACCGCCGCCGACCACGGCGATCTTCTTCACGAAAGTGCGCGGCTAAAGCCGCGGCTCGGCATTGCCGCTGAAGCGGCTAGCCCGTTTACGGGCAGCGGCCGAGCCGCGAGTTTACTCGCGCACTTCACGCGGCCACGCCCTTTCTCGTGCGGAACCGGTGTTCCGTCCCCTGCCGCAAACGCGCGATATTGTGCCGATGCGAGTAAATGATCAGCAGCGCCAGGACCACGCTCGCCCAGAACGTGTAGGGCTGCTCGGGGGCCGTGAGCCGGACCCACAGCGGGAACAGCACGGCCACCGTCAGGGATGAGACCGACACGTACCCCGAGAGCCACAGGGTGGCGGCCCAAATCGCGAGCGAGATTACGATGGCCAGTGGGGCGAGGGCCAGGAACATCCCGGCCGCCGTCGCCACGCCCTTGCCGCCGCGAAAGCGCACGTACGGCGAGAACATGTGCCCCAGCACCGCCGCCAGTCCCAGCGCGACCGTGAACCACGCGGGCCCGTTGGACCAGGGGCCGAGGATCGCAACCGGGACCGCGCCTTTGACCATGTCGATCACACCGACGGGAATCGCGTACCTCCAACCGAGCACGCGGTACACGTTGGTCGCCCCGAGGTTATTCGAGCCGTGCTCGCGCAGGTCGATGCGTTTGCCGAGCCTGCCGGCGATGTAGCTCGTCGGCGTGGCGCCGATCAGGTACGCCAGCACCAGCATGACGGCCAGCCCGAAGTCGTTCATCGGCGGGCGGTCTCCCGCCTGCGGCGGAGCTTGAGGTTCAGCGGGGAGCCGGTGAACCGCCACGCCTCCCGGAAGCCGTTCACGAGGTAGCGCGTGTACGCCTCCGGGATCGCCTCGGGGCGATTGGACACAATGGCGAACCGCGGCGGCGCGGTGCCGATCTGCGACGCGTAGAGCAGCCGAACCGACTCCCCCACCGGCTGCGGCGGCTGCTGCCGGTCCAGCAGGGCTCCGAGCACGCGGTTGACCTCCGCCGTGGGCACGCGTTTGGTGCGCTCGTCCGCGACCTCCAGGATGAGCTCGAGGAGCTTCGGCACCCGCTGGCCGGTCTTCGCGGACAGGTACAGAAACGGGATGAACTGCAGGAACGGCGCCCGCTCCTCCACCTCCCGCTGGCCCCGTGCCGCGGTGTTCGTCTCCTTCTCCTCGATCAGATCCCACTTGTTCACGGCGACGATGATCGCGGCACCCTGCTCCCAGGCGTCGTTGGCGATCTTCAGGTCTTGGACGTGCATCCCGTCCTTCGCATCCACGACCAGGACGCACACGTCGGCGCGCTCGATTGCCTGCGAGGTCCGGAGGGTCGCGTAGAACTCGATGTCGTCCTCGACCTTGCTGCGCTTGCGCAGTCCCGCGGTGTCGATGAACACGAGGGTGCGCCCCTGATAGCTGAGCGGGGTATCGATCGCGTCCCGCGTCGTACCGGGCTCATCCGCTACGACCAGCCGCTCTTCGCCGAGCAGGCGGTTCACCAGGCTCGACTTCCCCACGTTCGGCCGGCCGACGACCGCGACGTGGATCTCGGCCTCTTCGCTCGCCTCCGGGGCCGCGGGCAACAGCTCGACAATGCGGTCCAACAGGTCGCCCGAGCTCTTCCCGACCGCGGCGGACACGGGGAATGGATCGCCCAGCCCGAGCTCGTAGAAGGCGAGGTGTCGCGTGTCTTTGGGTAGCTGGTCGGCCTTGTTGGCGACCAGGATCACGGGGCGGCGTACTTTCCGCAGATACTGGGCGATTTCCAAGTCCGCGGGATGCACCCCCTCCTCGACGTCGACGAGGAACAGGACGACATCGCTCGCGGCCACCGCCGCCTCGACCTGGGTCCGGATCGCACGGTTGAGCTGGTCGTGGGCGCCCGGCACCATCCCGCCCGTGTCCACCAGCCAAAACCGCCGTCCGTTCCACTCGGCCGCGCCGAAATGCCGATCGCGCGTGACGCCCGGGCGAGCGTCCACGATCGCATCCCGGCCCCCGATGAATCGATTGAACAGCGTCGACTTGCCGACGTTGGGGCGGCCGATGATGGCTACCGTAGGGGCGCTGCTCATGCCGGCACGCCCTCCTGCGCCAGGGCGTCCACGAAGTCGTACGACAATCGCACGGGCATCGGGAGCCGCTCGGCCAGCGCGTGTGCCTCGACGTCGTCCACGAACACGAGGTCGTCGTTCACCGCCTCCGCCGGCAGCAGGACGAAATCCAGGTCCCGCCGATCCACGAGGGCCCGCTCGATGGCCGCGCCGGGGAGCAGTCCCGCCGTGGTGACCGAGGACCCGAACAACGTGTTCTCGACCACCACCAACTCGAACCGGCCGCCCGTCGTCGCGGCCACGTCAGTCAGGACCTGCGGCATCAAGGGACCCATGGCCCTACCGGTCACGACCCCGATGCGCTTCCCGGCCAGGTCGGGAAGCCGATCGACCGCCGCCGCGATTCTGGTCTGAAGAAAGCGCACGGAACCGACGCCGTTTTCGCGTTGCTCGAAATCCCCGTACCACGCGGGGCCCGGCAACGGCTCTCCAGCCTGGAGGTAGAGATCGTCGGCTCCAAAGCACCATGGCGCCCCCCGTTCGGCGAGCGCTCGGGTCGCCACCCGATCGACCGCCGCGAGCGCCGCTCGGCACTCGTCCCGCGTCAGCTCGCGCACCAAGCCGTGTTTCGAGAACTCGGTGAGGGCGACCGGGACGACGGAAACAGACAGCACCGCGGGACCGAGGTCGTACAATGCGGCCAGCGTACGCTCAAGCTCGATTCCGTCGTTCACTCCCGGAACGAGGACGACCTGTGTGTGGAACGCGATCCCCCGCTCGGCGAACCAGCCCAGCTGTGGGATGATCTCGGGCGCCTCAGGGTTGCGGAGCAGCCAGCGGCGGATCGTGGGGTCCGTGGCATGCACCGAGACGTACAGGGGCGACAGTCGATACTCGACGATCCGCTCCATGTCCCAGGGCTTCAGGTTCGTCAGGGTCGCGAAATTGCCGTAGCGGAAGGACAGCCGGTAATCGTCGTCCCGGATGTACAGCGGCGTGCGCAGGCCATCCGGGTTGCCGTCGACGAAGCAGAAGTCACAGTGGTTCGCGCAGCGCCGGATCCGCGGCGGCTCGAGCGTCACACCCATCGGCAGCCCCTCGGGGCGCTCGATGTCGTACTCGATCTCCTCCCCCGTCGGAAGGCGCGCCGCCAAGAGAAAGCGCTCGTCCGCCGTGAGAAACTCCCAGTCGAGGAAGTCCTCGAGCGGCCGGCCATTGACGGCCAACAGCTCGGTTCCCGGGACGATCTCCAGCTCGCCGCCGATGGAATCGGGTGCCACCGATTGCACGCGAATCACCGCACCTGCCTACCCTTCAAGGACTTTGTGAGCCTGACGTCGCAACCCCAACGTGGGCCGTGACTTCCGCAAGCTGTGAAATATGCCTTAGGAAGCGCGGTAACGCCAGCCGGCGACCCTCCTGCCGGTCACCTTGAGGTCGAACGCCTGGCTTTGGCGCGGGGGCATGGCCGGGATGTCCTGAGTCTGGGTCGCGATCACCTGCCCGGCGACGTCGAGGAACTCGAAGGTGAGGTGGAGCGGGTTGGACGGAGCGGCCTTCAGGTTGGCCGCCGCAGCGGAAAGGGAGGCCCCGTCGCTGTCGGGGAGGAAGCTGAGTACCGAGATCTCGACCGCGAGGCCGGCGTCGGATCGCGCCACGTACGCCTTCGTAGAGTCGCGCTGCCGCAGGAAGTCCCACCCCGCCGCCACCAGCTTCAGCGACGCCCGGTTGAGAGGGTCGAGCGCAAGCAGCCGTTGCGCGGTCGGCAGCAGGGCCGTCGAGTCGTGCAGCTGGTAGTAGGCCACGGCGAGCGAAAACAATGCGTCGCGGCGATAGGGGTTCCTGGCGAGCCCGAGCGTGAGCGCGCGAGCCGCGGGCCGGTAGAACCCCTGCCCTACCATGCGCGTGCCTGGGCCGAACAGTGCATCGGGGTCCAAGTCTTTGGCGTGAGCGGCGAGGGAGTCGAACACTGCCGCGGCCTGAGCGGCGTGGCCGCTCTGCGCGTACAGCGTCGCGAGCGTCGTCGCTGCGTCGATTTCACCCGGATAGGCCGCGAGGTGGTCCTTCAGCGCGTCGATCGCCGGGGCGAAGGCGACGGTGAGCGCGCTCGAGTCCGCCGCGAGCTGCTGTACTGCCGCGGCCAGCGCCGCCCGCTGGCGGGCGACCGCCTGCGCCCGCGCCGTCGAATCGCGGGTGAACAGTCTTTGGTCCGCCGGTGCAAGCGTCGCCTCCCGAGCCTTCCGCGATTGGGACGAGCCCACAAGGCGCGCCAGCACTGTGGAATCGCTCGTGATGCCGCGCTGGATGGAATCGAGGCTCGCGCGCACACGAGCAGCCCGCTGCGCCGCCGGATGGCCCTGCACTTTGCGAACGGCCAGGTGCCAGCCGTTGCTGAGGGCCTCCTGCCGGTCGTGCGCGAAGGCCGCGTCTTCCCCGGCGGTGCGAGCCGCGAGGCGGTAGTAGGCGAAGGCGGAATCGTCGTTGGCGCCGCTCGCGTACAGCGCGGCCACGGTCGCGAATGCCTTGGGATTATGGGGTTCGAGGCGGGCGGCGACGTGGAGCAGACCGAGCGCGGAGTCCTGCTTCCCGTCCTGCCACGCCGTGAGCCCGTCGTTCAGCAGCTTGGTGAACATCTCGTCGCGGTACGTGGCGACGTCCGCGGCACACTTCGGAGCGAGCGTGGCCGCCCGCGCGAGCGCGGTGTCGGCACCGGCCACGTCCCCGACGGCGACGTAGTAGCGGCCGAGGTAGTACCAGGCGGCGGGGTTCGCGCTCTGGTTGTCTTGGACGATGGCTTCGCCCAGGGTCTTCTTGGCCTGGGCGAGCTGCGGGTCACGCTGGTCGGGCTTTTCCGCCGCGCCGCGCAGCGCCTGTATCCCCTTCTCGACCTTCGAGTTAGCTGGTATGAGCTCGCAGGGGGGCCGGGGTGGCCCCCAGCCGGCCTGAGCGGCGAGCGGGACGCCGGGGAGACCGGTCGCAAGGGCGAGCACGGCGACGCGCGCGACGGCACGCATGGGGGGCTAGAGATGGCGCTTGAGGCAGCCGGTGTCAACCGGCAGGTATTCCCCTCCTACCGCCTGTCTTGGTGAAGTCTCGCCTCGTGCGCTGCTCCTCGAGTACCAGCTGCGGTGATCCCCGACTTCCCCTCACCCGCCCGTCTTCTCGTACACCCGTACATAGTCCACCCGCATGGTCTGCGGGAAGACCGTTGTCGAATCAGGAACACCGGGCCAGTACCCGCCGACCGCCACGTTGAGAATGATGAAGAACGGGTGATCGAACACCCACCGCCCGGGCACATCTTGAGGTGTGATGGTCTTGTACAGCGTGTCGTCCACGTACCATCGAATCGCACCCGATTCCCACTCGACGGCATAGACGTGAAAACTGTCGGCGAACGCGCCCGCGGTTAGCTCGTACATGCCGGTGACGCCCTGTGCGCCCGAGTAGCCCGGGCCATGCACGGTACCGTGTACCCGGCGGGGCTCCCTGCCGATGTTTTCCATGATGTCAATCTCACCGCACCCGGGCCAACCGACGGTGGCGACGTCGTCACCTAACATCCAGAATGCGGGCCACAGCCCCTGCCCGCGCGGGATCTGAATCCGGGCCTCCATGCGGCCGTATCGCCACGCGCCCAAACCCTGTGTTTTCAGGCGGGCAGACGTGTAGTCACGATTGCCGAAGGTCTCACGGCGGGCCTCGATGATCAGGTTGCCGCCTTCGATGCGCGCGTTTTCCGTGCGGTCGGTGTAGAACTCGAGCTCGCCGTTTCCCCAGCCGTCGCCCCCGGCCTCCCGGACCCATTTCCCGGCGTCCAGGGCGGTGCCGTCGAACTCGTCGTGCCACACGAGCTGCCAGCGGGGAACCGATGATTCGGGAGTGCCTGCGGAGAAGCAGGACACGCCGAAGACGAGCGCAATCCAACCAAGGCGAAGCGTCACGGCGGTCCAGACGAGAACTGGCAGAGCGGGCGACGGGATTCGAACCCGTGACGTCCAGCTTGGGAAGCTGGCATTCTACCCCTGAATTACGCCCGCGAAGCGCCTAACTTGGCAGGAAGTGTGCCAACATTAGGCCACTTTATCAATCCCGGCTTACGATCGCTTGTAGCGCCAGGCCACGATCCCCTTCTGATCCGTTTTCAGCTTGAACGATTGGTTCCCCCCTGCGTCCACGGCGGGCGCGTCCTGTGGCAGGGACGCAACGACGTTGCCTTTGCCGTCCACCAGCTCGAACGTAACCTTGACCACCGGGGAAGGCTTGGAGTGGAAGTTCGTGAACAAACCTTCCAGGACGGTGCCCTGCTCGTTCGTGGTGAATCGTCCTACCGTGACTTCAACGGGCAGCGAGTCCGCCAGAGTGATGTAATACAGCGCCGAGTCCTTCTTCCCCACGAGTTGCCAGGCGCCCGCGACCTTGGCGAGCGTCAGGCGGTTCATGGGATCCACCGCGTACAGTCGCTGGGCGAGCTGCAGCACTTTGGCGGTGTCGTTGAGCATGAACGAGATGCCGGTCATGTTGTACAGCGCGTCGCGATAGAACGGGTTCTTGGCCAAACCCGCCTGGTACGTCTGCACCCCCAGGCGGTACAGCGGGTCCGCCAGCGCATGGAATTTCCGCATCGTGTCGACCGCCGCAGCCTGACACCGCGCCGCGATCTGACGCGGCGTGAGCGTGGCGGGGGTCTTCCTCTTCAATGCCTTTCCACACGCGGCATCGAGCTCGGTCGTGTCGGGGGTCTGCGGGATCGCGCCCAGCACAGACCCCGCGGCGCCGAACAGATCGTCTGCACTCGCCGAGTCCGCGTGCGTCGTGATGGCCGCATACATGGCCATCGCCGAATCGCGCTGGTCCCCACGCAGATACAGCTCCGCCAGGTTCGCCCTCGCCTGCACGTCGTTGGGATACGCGGCGAGGAACTCCTTGTAGGCCGCAGCAGCCTCGTCGTAGCGCTTCTCGCTGTGATAGACGCGAGCGACGTTCAGCCACGCTTCCCGTCGCTCGGTCGCGTATTTCGGATCGGATGCCGCCGGCACGGCCAATCGGAAGTACTTCGCCGCCGAGTCCATGCGCGTCGCGTAGACGAGCGAATCTGTGTGATACTTCGCCGCGTCCGTCCGCTTGAGGTCCGAATCGGGCTCAGTGCGAGTGACGAACAGGTTCGCGAGGTAGATGAAGCCTAACGGCTCGGCCCGGTAGATCTGGTTGGCACGCCGAAACGCTGCGATCGCGGAGTCGGTATTCCCCGCCTGCCATGCCGCCGCGGCGGTGTTGAAGACCGGCACCCAGGCCTGGCGCCGGTATATCCCGATATCCTCCTTGCAGTCCGGTGCCAGGGCCAACGCCTTCGCGAGCGCGGAGTCCGCGCCCGCGAGATCGTTGACCGCCAGGTAGTACCGCCCTAGGTAGTACCACGCCGCCGGGTTTTTTTCCTGGCCGTCGGCGCGGACGGCCTGTGTCAGATCACGCTCCGCCTCCTTGAGCGCCTTGGTGCGCTGGTCCGCGAACTTCGTGTTCGTCGCGGTCCTGAGCGACTCCATTCCGCTGTTCACCAGCTTGTGGTTCGGCTTGATCCCACATCCTGCCGGGAGGAAGCCGATGCCCTGCGCGCGCAAAGCGGCCGGCGCCGAAGCGGCGAGACACAGGCACGCGACCATGGCGGCGTGATGCTTCACGGTCATGCTCACTCCTTGGATTTGGCCACCAACGCCTCGGCGTCGCGCTGCGCGACCCGGGCGACCTCGAGCGGCGGCCGGCCAAGCGCGCGAGCCGCCGCGAGAACATCGTCGTACTCCGGTTTGACTCTCACGCCCTCCGCATCCGGCTGCTCCAGCACTTTCACCCGGACGGTGACCTCGGGCGTAAGCTGGACGGTCACTTGGCGGCGGGCCAGGGTCGCCCGCTCCGCCACCCAGCGACGCACCCCCGCCGTGGTGCTGTGCCGGAACAGCGCCGCGGTCACGGGCTCCGCCAGCTCCTCGGGCGCCACGACCTCGACCCGGAACCCGGAACGTCCCTTCTTCATTTGTACGGGCCACGTTTGCACGTCCAGCGCGCCGGCGGCAACCAGCGCCTGCCGCAACGGCTCCACGTACTCCGGGCTCATGTCGTCCACGTCGGTGGCCAGCAGCACGACGCGGCCGGCCTCCGCCGCCTGCTCGGCCAGGAGAATCCGAAGCGCGTTGGGATAGTGCTTCGGGTTCCGCTGCCCCGCGCCCCACCCACCTTTCACCATCCGCCACTGTCTGGGTGGCGGACCCGCGGCGAGGACGCGCACCAGCGCCGCCCCGGTGGGTGTCGTGGCTTCCCCCTCCACTGGGCCACCCGTCGCCAGCTCGACCCCTTCCAGCAGGATCGCGGTGGCCGGCGCCGGGACCGGCAGCTGGCCGTGCTCGGCCTCCACCCAACCGTTTCCCACGGCGACGGGCCAGGCGTACACTGCTTCGACTCCGAGCTGCTCGAACCCCTCGATCGCACCCACGATGTCGAGCACGGCATCTACTGCCCCGACCTCGTGCAGGTGCACCTTCTCGGGCGCGACCCCGTGCACGTGGCCCTCGGCGTCGCCGACAAGTTGGAACGCGCGTACCGCGCGCTCCCTCACCCAATCGGACACTGGTGCTCGCTCGACCAGTCGCACCAGCTCTCCCACGTGCCGTCCGTGCGGTTGCTCGGGGATCGTGAACTCCACCTGCTTGCAACCCACGCCGCACCGGACGGCGTTCCGAACCGTGACTGCCACTCCTTCGAGCCCCAACCGGGCGGGCAACGCTTCGAGCCAGTTCTGCGGCACGCCGAGGGCAAGGAGCGCCCCCAGGGTCATGTCGCCGGAGATGCCGGCTGCGGGGTCCAGGATCGCGATGCGCATACGTCTCAAGCGACGGAATATAAACGGGTTAGGCCCGGTAGAGCCACCCGGCGCCGGTATTGAAGATCACGATCCGATCGTCAGGGTGGAGCATCCCCCGCGCCTTGAGCTCGATGGCTCCCGCGAGCGACGCCCCGCCTTCCGGAGCCGCATCGATGCCCTCGAGGGTCTGCAGGTCGCGGGCCGCTGCGCCAAGGCGCTCGTCCGGCACCGCCACCGCCCCACCGCCACTCTCCCGCAGCGCTCGCAGCATCAAACGATCCCCCAGTGGGGCGGGCACTCGGAGCCCCGCGGCGATGGTCCGTGGGTCGGGCCAAGGCGCGCAGCCTGGCGTCCCGGCCTCGAACCCTCTGACGACCGGCGCGCACCCCGCGGCCTGGACGCTGTAGAGGCGGGGCGGCTTTCCTTGTAGCCAGCCGGCGCGGATGAGCTCCGCGAAGGCCTTCCACATGCCGATCAGCCCGGTGCCACCACCGGTGGGATAGACGATCGCGTCGGGCAGGGTCCAGCCGAGCTGCTCCGCCAGCTCGAGGCCCAGGGTTTTCTTGCCCTCGATACGGTACGGCTCGCGCAACGTGGACACGTCCAGGGCACCGGTCTCCGTGGCGTAGGCGCGGGCCGCTGCGCCGCAGTCCCCGATGTGACCATTCACGAGTACCAGGTCGCCACCGAAGCTCCGGATCTGGCCGAGGATCGTGGGGGGCGTGGTGGCCGGCGCGTACACCCGCGCCGCGAGGCCGGCGCGCGCGGCGTATGCCGCGAGCGCCACGCCGGCATT
>Ga0137418_10005942_pt1 | contig 11217 bp, 10 predicted proteins | sample CZODoug3_1_2_16f_FD_122242 | JGI IMG/M metagenome (GOLD analysis project Ga0137418, IMG submission 122242) | Vadose zone soil fungal communities from Angelo Coast Range Reserve, California, USA - CZODoug3_1_2_16fungal (Hybrid Assembly) | ecosystem: Environmental > Terrestrial > Soil > Vadose... | reverse complement strand
GCGCGCTGAGGGGAGAAGTCCGGAATGGAACCGCTGCAGGCGCCCGAAGGCGAGCTCGTCGCAACCCATCCAGCCACGGTGTACGGCAGCATCCTCGCGGTGCTGATGATGGTGCTTCCCGGCGGCGCGCTGGTGGCGCTCGCCATCGGGAAGGATGCGGACGCGCGGGTGCCGGCGATCGCAGGCGGACTGACCCTCCTTGTCCTGGGAATCCTGGCAGTCGTACAGCAGGCCCGCAGCAAGATGGTGCTCCGCGCGGACGGCGCCGAGCGCTGGGGGCTGCGCGGCAAGGTGTGGGCCCTGCGCTGGGCGGACATGGCCGAGCTGCGCTACCGCGCGGTCAGGATGCGCGTCTATCACGTCATTCCGGTGGGTACGAAGATCTACGTGACCCTCACCGACCGCAATGGGAAGAAGCACCGGGTGCCGAGCAACATGAAGGGCATGGATGTTCTCGCGGAGCGCATCGCGGACCAGCAGACCAGCGCGCGCTTCGCCGAGGCGCGCGCGGCGGTCGATCGCGGCGAGGAAGTCCGCTTCGGCAAGGCGCTGGTCGTCGACGCCGAGAAGCTCTCCGCCCGCAAGCTGTTCGGCGGATACAAGTCCTGCCCGCTGTCCGAGATCGAGAAGGTGGCGGTAGAGAGCGGCTTCCTCCGCATCCGCCAGCGAGGCAAGTTCCTCGGCTTCGGGGGCGGAAGCGTCGGCTCCATCCCCAACGTCTTCCTCTTCCTCCGCCTGCTCGACTCGCTGCTGGGTCGCCCGACCGCCATCCCACAGGATCGCGACTTCGCGGGCCGGGCGAACGTTGGCTGACGAGCTGACCGGGAAGCAGCGCCGCCATCTGCGCGCTCTCGGTCATCACCTGGACCCCGTGGTCCAGGTCGGTCAGGACGGAGTCAGCGACGCGGTGGTCGGCCAGGCAGACGCCCAGCTGGACGCGCACGAGCTGATCAAGGTCAAGATCGGAGAGAGCTCGCCGCAGGACCGGCACGAAGCGGCGGACACGCTCGCCGCCCGCACACAGGCGCAGGTCGCGCAGGTCCTCGGGCGCACCGTGCTGCTCTACCGGCCCAGGAAGGACAAGCCGCAGATCGTTCTTCCCCGCTAGCCCCGGCGCCGCTACACCTCAGGGGCTACGCTTGAGCGAAGTCATTGGTGGACCCCGCTCAGCCCTTCGTGCCCATGAGCCGCAGCTCGCGCTGCGCCTCGATGTGATTCTCGTCCAGCTCGAGCACGTGGGTGTAGCACTTCTTCGCCAGCTTCAAGTCCCCCAGGGCCTTGGCCATGTGGCCGAGGAAGAGGTGCGCCGGCAGGCAGCGCTGCACCATCTTCAGCGCCTTCAGGCAGTCGGAGGCGCACTCCTCGAACGACTGCTTGCGGTCCTTGGAGAGGAGGAACTTCGCGTAGCCCCGCCAGGCGTAGAATTCGGCCTCGTCGGCGTTCATCTGGATGGCCTGCTCGAGCAGATCCAGGCCCTCCTGGTACTTGCGGGCCTTGATGAAGATCTCCGCCTTCTGGAAGTTCTCCTCCGCGGCGAAGATCCGCGACACGTCCACGTTCTCCGCCTTCCCGTCCAGCTCCGACTCGTATTCCTTGCGGCGCTTCTCGTCGCCCAGGACCTGGGCCGCCTCGTTGATCCGCGCGAACAGGCGCTCCTTGACCTCCTTCAGGTAGACCAGGGTCGTGTCCGTCACCGTGTCGGGATGAAGCTCTTTCGCGAGCACGAAGAAGTTCCGCTTCGTCTCCGCCGGGGTGGCGGTCTTCCGATCCAGGCCCAGCGCCTCGAAATGGTCGGCTTTGTCCAGCCGCTCCCAGAGCGCCGAAAGACGGTCCAGCGCGGCGTCGGGCGACTCGTTCTCGGGTCCCTGCGCGAAGGTGGGCGGCGGGCGCGACAGGACCGGTGCCGCCGCCTTCGGGGCAGCCGCCGGCGGTCTCGCGGGTGGTGCGGGTTTCATCACCGGCGGGGGCGCCGGCCGAGGCGGGGCGGAGGCGGCCGGCGGAGGCTCCCGGCTGGCCTTGGGCAGCTCTCGCTGCGGCGCAGCCGCGGGCGCGGGCGCCGGTTGCGGAGGAGCGACCTTCGCCGGCGGCTCCGGGGCAGCGGCGGATTCCTCCACGTCGGCGAACGCCAGGTGGCCCAGTTCGGTGAGCAGATAGAGGAGCCGCACCGTCGCCGCGGTCTCGTGCGCGCGCAGCAGCTCCTCTCCCGTCCTGGTGCCGTCGATGCCGGCGTAGGTCCGGGCCTCCTGCGCGTTCAGCGCCAGCTCTTCCACCTTGCCCAGGGCCAGTCCGCCCGAGCGCACCACCGGGCGGAGCAGTTTTTTTCCGAGCCGCGCCCGGAGCAGCGCCGCGTCGAGCCGCCGAACGGAATCCACCAGCAGCGCCCACCGCGACCCGAGCGGGAACGCGCCCGGCGGCACCGGCGCATCCTTGTTGAAGGTGAACTTTCCCCGCCAGGTGCCGAGCGCGCGATCGAGGAGGAAGACGGCGTGCTCCCCGAGCAGCCGGTGGGCGTCGGCAGCGGGGATCACCTGCATCTGGAAGAGCACCGAGACGATGTCCTGCCCGCTCTTCGCCGCCTGCTCCTCCGCGGCCAGCGCCATGTCCGCCTCGACCGTCCCCTTCGACTGCAAGAACCGGAGCAGCGACAGCTCGGGATCGTCGCAAGAGAGATGCTCGGGCGTCCCGCGGCGGAAGCTGATCTGCAGCATCCGGCCCTTGTCCAACTCGAGCTGGAGAGCTCCGGATCCTGAATTCAGGGCGAGCAGCGCGTACACCCGCGCAGGCGACAGCTCGGCCAGGTCGCCGGACTCCGGCACCGCCAGCTGCTCCGGCGCGGGCGGAGGCGGTGGCGGCGCCTTGGCCATGACCGGAGGCGATCTCGGCGCATCCGGGGGACCTTTCGCGACCGCTGGAGGCCCCCTCGCGATCACGGGAGGACCCTTCGCGATCACCGGAGCGATCACCGGAGGACCCTTCACCATTCCAGGCGCGGGCGCGATTGCCGCAGAATCCGAAGGCGCGGCCGGCGTTCCCCCGAACGCCTCCGCCATCGCCTTGCTGATGCGCGGGCCGGCCGCTGGCGCGGCGGTCTGCCGCTCGATCTTGCGAGCCGGAACGAGCAGCGAGCGCAGCTCGGGAAAGTCAGCGCCGGGATGCCACTCCTTCCCGTCGGTGGAGGCCTCGCACTTCTCCGTCAGCTGCCCGCGGAGCCGCTCGAGGGCGGAGATGCTGTACGGGCCCCAGACGCGGCCGTGCTCGGTTCGGACCCAGTAGTTCCGCTCCACCCGACGACTCTATCATCGCCGTGATAGCGTTCGCGGCCGCACCGATCCACACCCATGCGCACCCGAAGAGCGCCACGGCCGAACGCGACGCTCCTCTGCAGGCGCATCGCCGCCGACATGGCGAGAAAACTGCCGGAACTGTCCCACGTCCAGGCGGGGCGGGTCCTCTTCGTGGCGGGTGAGGCCCGCCGCAACTCTCGGGCCACCATCAAGCCGCTGGCGAACACCCGGGTCCTGCTCAGGGGAAAGCGCGCCTTCTACTGCATCACGCTGCGCCCCAAGTTCTTTCGCGGCAGCACTCCGGAAGAGAGGGTGGAGACGCTTCTGCACGAGCTGCTGCACATCTCCGCCGAGTTCGACGGCCGCCTGCACGAGGGCCGCCGCCATTCCTCGCTCCCCGGAGCGAAGTTCCGCTCGCTGCTGCGGCCGTTGGTCCGGCGCTACCTCGCGCACGCCGAGCCCAACCTGCTCTCCGGCCTGGGACACCATGGGGAAGTCGTGGCGCGCCAGTGGCTCGAGCGCCCCACCGGGAAGTCGAGCCGCGGACAGGCATACACCGAGAAGCACCTCTTCCTGGGGCCCGTGCAAATGATCACCCGCCGGCACCTACATTCTTGAAGCTTGAAATCGGGGCGGCGTCCTGCGAGTTTCCCCGGTCATGAAGATCGCGGTCCTGACGGGTGGAGGAGACTGCCCGGGCCTCAACGCGGTGATTCGCGCGGTGGTCCGTCGCGGCGAGCAGCACGGCCTGGAAGTGATGGGTGTCCGGGAGGGCTGGCGTGGCCTGATGGACCCGCCGCTGCACGATCGCCTCACCCGGGACGCGACCAGCGGCATCCTCCACCTCGGCGGCACCATCCTCGGGACCAGCCGCACCAACCCCTTCAAGAAGCCGGGCGGGCCGGAGATGGTGGTCCGCAACCTGAACGCGCTCAACGTGGGGGCCGTCGTCGCCATCGGCGGCGAGGACACGCTCGGCGTGGCGACCAAGCTCCACCAGATGGGTGTCAACCTGGTGGGCGTGCCGAAGACCATCGACAACGACCTGTACGGCACCGACCTGACCTTTGGCTTCGACACCGCGGTGCAGATCGCCACCGAGGCCATCGATCGGCTCCATTCGACCGCGGAGTCGCACAACCGGGTGATCGTCTGCGAGGTGATGGGTCGCCACGCCGGCTGGATCGCCACGTACTCGGGCATCGCGGGCGGCGCTGACGTGATCCTCATCCCGGAGAAGCCCATCCAGATCGAGAACGTGTGCGAGCACATCCTGCGGCGGCACCGGTCCCGGGGAGTGAACTTCTCCATCGTGGTGGTGGCGGAGGGCGCGAAGCTCGGCGGCGGCGAAAGCAAGCTGAACGAGAAGGTCGACGAGTTCGGGCACATCCGCCTGGGCGGCATCGGGCAGCAGATCGCCGAGCTGATCGAGAAGAAGACCGGCTTCGAGACCCGGGCCACCGTGCTCGGCCACATCCAGCGCGGCGGCACGCCGACTGCGTTCGACCGCGTGCTGGGGACGCGCTTCGGCGTCCACGCCGCCGACATGGTGGCGAAGAAGGAGTGGGGCAAGATGGCGGCCCTGCGCGGAAACCAGATCCTCAGCGTGCCGCTTGCCGAGGCCACATCGAAGCTGAAGACCGTGGACGACGCGTTCTTCTCGGTCGCCGAGGTCTTCTTCGGGTAGCCCCGGCCGCCGAAGGCGGCTCAGGGGCTACGCTTGACCGCCAGGCTGCTCCGGCCTGCGCTCGAGCGAGTCAGTTCCTTGGCGCCTTCACGAAGGCGAGGACCTCTTCCGCAGCGCTCGCAGCGTACTCGCCTCCCCCCATGTTCCTGAAGGCCGCCCTGGCGTCCGGGTGCTGCGTGAACACATGGTCCATGCGCGGCACGACCAGAAGGCGCCCCGCGGGCCCGACCAGGCGCACGATCTGCTCCTGGTCCGCGCGGTCCATGATCCAGTCGTACTCGCCCCAGACCACCAGCGTCGGGCCGCGGACCGCGCCCCACGCCGCTCCCAGATCGAGATCCTGGAGCTGGTGATAGAAACGCGCCGGCCTGCCGTACTGCGAATCCGGCTCGTCGTACCAGACGCCCTTCAGACGGGGCTTGCGCTCGACCACCTGCGCGGGCGTGAGCCGATCGAAGAGGTACGCGGCGTGGAACTCCGCGAGCGGCTTCAGCGCGGCGGCGACCCGCGCCGGGTCGGTTCCCGAGAGCACGATCCGGCGCCGCTCCAGGTCGATCATGTGCTCGAACCAGGTCTTCGACCAGCCGCCCACCGACACGTAGGCGGACACGGGCGCGTCGCCTGCCACCAGCGGCGCGAATCCGCCGCCGTTGCTGATCCCGAGCAGCAGCACCCGCGCGGGATCCACCCGGGAGTGCTGCCGGAACACGGCGAACGCCCGGCGGTAGCCTTCCAACTCGGTCGCGAAATCGGTCCGCGAGCAGTCCCCCTCGCTGTCTCCCACCCCGGGCTTGTCGACCCGGAAAACGAGCGCGCCGGAATTGCGCACCACGTCCAGGAGCAGGCGATTCGCACCGCGCGGATTCCCGGTGAGCTCGACCGAGTCGCAGCTGAGCCAGCCGACCACGAACACGCCAGCCAGCCGGCCCGAGCCCGGCGGCGCCGTGACGAGGGTACGCAACCGCAGGCCGCCCGGTCCCTCCACCGTTCCTGCCACCACCTCGATCCCCGGGTGCTGCTCCAGCGGCGCTTTCCGAGGAAGCTCCACTACCGCCAAAGCCAGTGCGAGCAGCGCCGTCATTCCGACTCCTCCGCGGGTACCTGCAGCTCGGTCACGAACTGCTCCGGCCGCGCCGCGAGCCTGCGCGCAGGCAGGCGGTAGCCGCGCTGGTCGGCGCCGAACCGGTGGTAGACCTCGCGCAGCGGGCCCGCGGCGCGCAAGCCGCTCCGCGCCAGCCAGCGCACCATCCGCGCGTGCAGCGGCCGCGTCTGCTCGTAGCTGCCCGAGTACGTGATCGATCCCGCCAAGGCTACTCCCGGGACGACCCTCACGCCGGGGGCGCGGCATCCCTGGCGCACGGGAATGCAGACCTCCACCTCGCGCGGCTCATGGAAGATCAGGAATGGGCTCAGGTCGGCGCGGTCGCGAGCGGCGCGCGCTTCGGTCTCCTCGAAGAGCTCGGTGACGGTGCCTGGCGCAGAGACGCGTACCCGCTTCGTGAGCGCGCGCACGTCCTTGATGGGGCGCACGCGGACGCTGAGCTCGGGGGCCGCGGGATCGGATTCGATGGCCCGCTGGAGCGCCTCCAGGCGCCGGAGCCTCGAGGCCTGCCGCTCCAATTCCGCTGCCAGCCGGGCCCTTTGTTGGCGCAGCCGCTCCGTGAGCGCGCGCACATCGCCGTCGCTGGAGAGCAGCGCGCGCACGTCGGCCACCGAGAATCCCAGGTCACGCAGTGCGAGGATCCGATCGAGCGCTCCGAGCTGATCGAATTGGTACGACCGGTAGCCTGTCGCCTCGTCGACCCGGGCCGGCGCGAGCAGCCGCTCCTCGTCGTAGTGCCGGAGCGCGCGCACCGTCACACCGCCCAGCCGCGCGAAGTCGCCGATCCGCAGCATGCGGTCTGTGTAGGGTCTTCCGCAGCGGAAGAGTCAAGGGCGTCGCTTCGCCATCTCCGCGCGGAGGCTGGCGATCTGGCGGCGAAGCTCCGCGATGTCCGCCTCCTGGACCTGGAGAGCGGCCACGGCCATGCTGGCGTAGCTATAGAGATCGAATTGATTGATCGCCGGGCGTTGCGCATACCGACCCGGTGAGCTGCGGTGAGCAGGGCGGAAGACCGGAAGGCGGCACCGCGGCGTCCAAAGAGCAGGCGGGCAGGCCGCAGGTGTGCCACCAGACCGCTTCCTGTCCGCTGTCAGCTGTTTCCTGGATCCCATTCGGGCGCCCGCCGCAAGCGAAACAACAGGCCAGAACGATGAGGATCGAACGAGACATCGCGTCCTCCCTGCTATGGCGGCTGCTAAGATATGGGCGGTGCCGGAGTCGCGTCGAGGGCTGCTAAAAAAGACTGTCGCCGGAGCGGCGTTGCTCGCCGCAGCAGGTTCGATCCCCCTCGCGCTGCGTCGAACGAAATTGCGCGACCTGCCCAAGGATCGCGCGCTCCAGTTCTTCACTCCTGCCGAATACTCGATCTGGGCTGCGGTGGCGGATCGGGTGCTCGCCGAGGAGAACCCGTCCGGCGCCCCGACCGCCGCGCAGGTCGACGTGGCGGCGAAGGCCGACGCGTTCCTTGCCCCGCTGCCCGACACCGACCGCAAAGATCTCAAGGCGCTCCTCGCGCTCTTCGACAATGCGCTCCTCAGCGCGCTGCAGGGTGGCCCGCCCCGCCCCTTCACCGCCATGTCCGCGGGCGAGCAGGACGCGCACCTGCGCCGGTGGCAGACCTCCCGGCTCGCCATCCAGCGGACCGGGTACCAGGCGATGAAGCGCCTCTGCTGCGCGCTCTACTTCTCCGCGCCCGAGACCTTCGCAGCCGTCGGGTACGCCGGACCACCCTACGAGCTGGTGAAGTCCGTGCTCGAGTCGCGCCGATGATTCACGCCGCCAGCGACAGGGACGTCGTGGTCAGGCCCGACGTCTGCATCGTCGGCAGCGGCCCCGGCGGCGCGATGGTGGCCTCGCGACTTGCGCGCGCGGGGGCCAGCGTGGTGGTCCTCGAGGAAGGCGGCTACCACACCAAGGACGAGTTCGACATGCAGGAGGCGACGGCGTTTCCGCGCCTCTACCAGGACCGCGGAAACCGGGCGACCGCGGACCTCTCGGTGCAGGTGCTGCAGGGACGCGCGGTCGGCGGCGGGACGGTCGTGAACTGGACCACGAGCTATCGCACGCCGGACGGCGTCCTCGACCACTGGCGCCGCACCGAAGGGCTGTCGCTGACTCCCGAGATGCTGCGTCCGCACTTCGAGGAGGTGGAGCAGCGGCTCGGGATCAGCAAGGCCGACTACGAGGACACCAATCCGAACAACCGCGCCATCTACGACGGGTGCAAGAAGCTCGGGTGGGACGTGGACACGACCCAGCGGAACGTCCGTCAATGCCTGCGCACCGGGTATTGCGGGATGGGCTGCCCGGTCGACGCCAAGCAGAGCGCCACGCTCACCTACCTCCCGGACGCCGTCGGAGCCGGCGCCGAGGTCTACGCGAACTGCCGGGTGGAGAAGGTCGAATGGTCGGGCAAGCGGGCCGGGGCGGTCATCGGCTCGTTCCTGCGGCCCGGCACGCAGCAGGCGAGTGGCCGCACCATGCGGGTCGAGCCCCGGGTCGTGGTCGTCTCGGGCGGAGCGATCAATTCACCCGTCCTGCTGCTCCGCTCCGGTCTCGATCAGGGGCCGGTCGGCCAGAAGACCTGGTTGCACCCCACGGTCGCGATGGGCGCCTTCTACGAGCAGCGGATCGAAGGCTTCTACGGCGCTCCCCAGAGCGTGGCATCGCACCACTTCGCGCTGCGCAGCGAAGGGGCCGGATTCTTCATCGAGGCCGCGCCGGTGCACCCGATGCTCGCCTCCATCGCCATGCCCGCCTTCGGCGCGCGGCTCCGGGCGGACATGGCCCTGCTGCCGCACTTCTCCGCCACCATCTCGCTGATGATCGACGGATTCGACGCGAACGAGAACGGCGGGACGGTGACGCCGCGCGACGGCGGTGGTCCCAGGCTCGACTATCCCTTCACCGAGCGGATCTACGAGTGCTTCCGGGCCGGGATGAAGGCCATCGCCCGCATCCATCTCGCCAACGGCGCGAGAGAGATCGTCAGCTTCCACTCCGACCCGGTGCGGGTCGTGAAGGAGAGCGATCTGGCGAAGATCGATCAGGCGCCGCTCGGCCCGAACCGGATCTCCGTCTTCACCGCCCACCAGATGGGCGGCTGCAGGATGGGTGTCGATCCGGCGCGGTCCGTGGTCGACACGCGCCTGCGCCACCACGCGATCGAGAACTTGTTCGTGATCGACGGGAGCGTGTTCCCCACCTCCCTGGGCGTGAATCCGATGGAGTCGATCTACAGCCTCGCCTCCTGGGCGTCCGACCACGTCCGCGCGGCCCTGACATGAGCCCGCTGGAGCTCGACGAGCGGGTGGTCCCCGCGGACGCGCCCGCCGAGAGGCTGGACAAGGCGGTGGCCAAGCTCTTCGGCGTTTCGCGGGGGCGGGCGATGGAATGGATCGCCGAAGGCCGCGTCCGCGTGGGCGGCAAGCGCGCGCCCAAGGGAACCCCGGTGGCTCCGGGTTCGCGGATCGCGGTGGAGAAGCCGCCTTCTGATCAGCCGGTTCCGGAGCCGGATCTGCCGATCCGGATCGTCCACGCCGACGCGCGCCTGGTGGTCGCCGACAAGCCGGCCGGCATGCCTTCGCACCCGCTGAGGCCCGGCGAAACGGGAACGGCGGCGAACGCCCTGGTGGGTCGCTTCCCCGAGTTGGCGGACGTCGGGCCCGCTCCGCGGGAGGGAGGCCTGGTCCATCGACTGGACACCGACACGTCGGGACTGCTGCTCGCGGCCCGCACCGACGCGGCGCACGCCATGCTCCGGGCGCAGTTCAGCGCGCGCACGGTCGAGAAAGGGTACCTCGCGCTGGTCGCCGGCGAGATCCACGCCGGCGGGGAGATCGCTCTTCCCCTGCTGCACGACCCGCGCGATTCCCGCCGCATGCAGGCCGCAAGCGATCCCTCCTACGCGGAGGAGCACGGAGCCCGTCCAGCCGTGACCCGGTTCGAGCCGGTCGAGCGCAAGGGCGGTTTCACGCTGCTCGAAGTCGAGATTCCCACCGGGGTGATGCACCAGATCCGCGCCCATCTCGCCTTCATCGGGCACCCGCTCGCGGGCGATGCGTTGTATGGCGGCCCGGACCTGCCCGGGCTCTCCCGACACTTCCTGCACGCCAGCCGGCTGGCCTTCGCCCACCCCGACGGATCGCGCGTGCGCTACGAGAGTCCTTTGCCGGCGGAGCTGGAAGCGGCATTGCGCGGGCTCCCCGGCCCTCCATGAGGGTCCGGTTCCGGGAACGTACGGCAGAACCCTGCGTTCAGAACGAGAGCCGCGCGCCGAAGCGGATGGCCAGCGGCGGCTCCCCTCCGGCCTGGCGATCGAACAGGTTGACGGCATCCAACGTGACCGTCAGCAGATACGGGCTGCTCAGCGAGCGGATCATTCCCAGGCGCACGTCCAGCGTCGTCTGCCAAGGGGAGGACTGGATGGCGCGGAAGCTCGTACCGCACGTCAGAGTCGTCTTCGCGCTCCACTCGTAGGCATAGGCCGCGTCGAGCTTCAGCGCATTTGGATAGTCCCCGGCGATGTTTCCTGCTCCACGCAGCGACGAGAGCGTGTAGCTGGCCTGCAGCAGGGAGCTGGCCGAGAGCGGCTTGGCGAGGAAGAGCGTGGCGCCATCGTAGGAGGTGCGCCCGTCGGGCGCGTCGCTGAAGTGTTTGTGCACGTAGTCGAGCCCGGCGACCAGGTCGCGCCAGATCTGGGATTGCACGCCGGAGGCGAAGTCCCGCTCCCGCGTCCGCTGTGGAGCAGTCAGGGGCGGTGAATCGAGAAACCTGCCGAAGAACGCGTAGGCCCGCGAGACGCCCCGCCCGCTGAAATCCCAGGAGACCCCCACTCGGGGCAGCAGGTCGGTCGCGTCGGCCAGGTCGTCGCGCTCGATCCGCAGGCCGGCCTGCACGAAGGCGTCGCGAAAGGGGCTCCAGGTGTCCTGGGCGAACGCGGCGCCATACCACCGCCTGGCATCGCCCGCGGAATCGCGGGCGGTCTCGATTCCGTAGAGCATGCGGTGGGTGCCCAGGAGCTCCGCCCGATGCCCGATCTGCAAGCGCGACTGCACCGAGCTGGTGGCCGAGCCTTCGTGGTGCCAGCCGGCGATCGCCTCCACCTGCGCGCCGCGATCGAACAAGTGGCCCAGGTAGCGCAG
>Ga0137418_10005939_pt1 | contig 11219 bp, 10 predicted proteins | sample CZODoug3_1_2_16f_FD_122242 | JGI IMG/M metagenome (GOLD analysis project Ga0137418, IMG submission 122242) | Vadose zone soil fungal communities from Angelo Coast Range Reserve, California, USA - CZODoug3_1_2_16fungal (Hybrid Assembly) | ecosystem: Environmental > Terrestrial > Soil > Vadose... | reverse complement strand
GCTGGCATCCATGACCAGCTTGGCGCCTTGCTGGATGAGACGATTGGATCCCATCGCGCTCGGCGCGTTAATATGACCAGGCACAGCATAAACCGACCTTCCTTGTTCGAGGGCCTGTGACGCCGTGATGAGCGCACCGCTATTCAAGCCTGCCTCCACGACGAGAACCCCATGACTCCAGCCAGAAATAATCCGGTTACGCATTGGGAACGTTTGGCGATCTGGTTCAATTTCCATGGAAAATTCGGACACGATCGCGCCATGACCTGCTCGAATTTTTTCGGCAAGCACAGCGTTCTCCGGCGGATAGAGCCTTGCGAGTCCGGAGCCGATCGCCGCGATTGTCCGGCCTTTTGCTGCCAATGCACCTTGATGCGCCGCGGTGTCGATCCCGCGCGCTAGTCCGCTGATTACGGTCAATCCCGCATAGGCGAGTTGATATGCGAGCTTCTTTGCGGATTCGACTCCGTAATGCGTAGTGCGCCGCGCGCCAATGATGCCAATTGCGTGATGGTCGCGTTCTTTTAGTTCACCCCAAAGGTAAAGCACGATCGGCGGCGCATGAATCTCGCGCAGCGCCTTGGGATATGACGGTGATTCCTGAGTAATGACCGTGGCTCCCAGCTCGCGAATCCGGTCAAGCTCCGCTCCAAGATCGACAATCGATTCCCAGTGGGTAATTTGATCGGCTACTTCGTTACCGATTCCTTCCACTTTTCGAAGCTCGTTGCGTTTAGCTGCGAGAATTTCTTGCGGCCGCTTGAATACCTCCAGCAGTTTTCGCAGCCGCACAGGCCCGATTGTCGGCAGCATATTGAGCGCGATACATGCTTCCGTCGCGTTCATTTGTAAGCCGCAAGATTGAGGCTTGCGCTATTTTTAGAAGGGAATTTCGTCGTCGCCTGGCTCGGCCGATCTAACGGGCTTCGGCGGCGCAGTCGTTTTGCTGCCAGCGCTTCGATCTTCTTCGGCGGTCTCACCTGCGGCGCCGCCCGGACGACCGCCTAGCAATTGCATGCTCTCGCCCACCACGCGAAGTTTTGTCCGCTTTTGCCCGGTCTGCTTGTCATCCCAGCTGTCCATTTGCAGACGGCCTTCGATGAAAATGGGCCGACCCTTCCTTAAATATTCGCCGGCGATTTCGGCCAGGCGCGCCCACAACACAACATCGACAAAGGTAACTTCTTCGCGTCTTTCTCCGCCCTCAGTGGTGTAAACGCGGTTGACGGCGATGCCGAGATCGCACACTGCACTGCCCTTGGGCGTATAGCGGACTTCCGGATCGCGTGTGAGATTTCCAAGCAGAATGACTTTATTGAAACTGGCCATTCCTGGCTTATATCGAAGTCACTTAGCTTTCGCCATCTTTTTCGCAGGTTTTTCCTTCTTTTCCTGGAGACGCTGATAATTCTGGCGATAAACCTCGGGGTCGAGCTTGAATTTTGAGCGCAGTTTCGCAATCGACTGAGGCTCGGCGTTGAAGACAAAGTTGACGTAATATCCGGCGTTGAGCGGTCCCGAGGCATAGGAAAACTGCCGCTTATCCATTTTCTGCACCTGTTCGATCTGTGCGCCTTCTTGTTGGAACTCAGATTCCAATCGATCGATGATTTCCTTGACTGTCTCTTCCCGCCCTTGCGCGTTTAGCACAAGCAGGGCTTCGTAACGGTTTTTCATGGTTCTTCAGTTTTGTTGAAAATGTTCATCGCGGAAATGAGATCATTGTCAATCGCGCATTTTACCGCTGCTGCCGCGCGATCAATTGTGGATCTAACAATCGGCTTTTCCTCTTCAAAGAAACGGCTCAATACGTAATCGACTGATTCTGCAGCCGGAGCCTCTCCGATTCCGATGCGGAGGCGGGGGATCTCTTCTGTGGCAAATTGCACAATGACGGATTCAAGGCCGTTGTGGCCGCCGGATCCACCGCCGAGCCGCAATCTCAGGCGGCCAAGCGGCAACGCCATATCATCAAGCACCACAAGAATCTCGGGCGGGTCGATCTTGTAAAACTGCGCTATTGCCAGGAGCGGATAGCCACTCCGGTTCATGTAGCTTATTGGTTTTGTGAGAAACACATCTCCGCATTTGGCCAATAAGGCATCCCACTTTGTCGATTTCTCCCAAGTCGATCCAAACTGCGCGGCAAGCTGATCGGCTACCATGAAACCAATGTTGTGCCGGGTGGACGTATATCCTGCTCCAGGGTTTCCCAGCCCGGCAACCAAGCGAATTTGTGGAGTTGATCCTTCCACGTTGGCTCAATCCGCGATCCGGTCCGAGCGGGACTGGCATTTTCCAAAATCCGCAATCAAGAAGGTTACTTCTTTTGCTCTTTTTCCTTTGGAGCCTTTTCCTTTGTAGCTGGCGTGGCGCTGGTAGCCTCGCCCTCTTCTTTCTTCTCAGTGATAACTTCTGGTCCTGCCGCCGCAGCTTCAGCCTCAACGGCAACAGGTTCTTCTTCGACAACTGGAGCCAGGACGGAAAAAGCCGTCAAATCTAGTGGCACCTTTGCTGTAACGCCGGACGTCAGTTGAATGTCGCGTACGTGAATGGAATCGCCGATATTTAATTGCGATACATCTACGGTAATTCGATCCGGCAAATCACGAGGCAAACATTCGATGGCGAGAGCGCGCAGGCTCTGCTCAAGGAGTCCGCCGAAAGTCTTAACCCCGACGGGGGTGCCAGTCGGTTCGAGAGGAACTTCAGCCTGGATGGTCTCATCCATGGAAATGGCGTGAAAATCGACATGGACGATCTCGCCACCCACCGGTGAATGCTGCACTTCCTGCACCAGGGCCAGCCGCTTTGGGCGCGGGTCCTTCTCGACAGCCAGATCGACCAGGAGGTTTTCCGCTACCGAGGCGTGGATAAGATTTTCCAGGTCCTTGCGGTTGATCTCCAGGTTTTGGGGCTTGACCTGGCGACCATATATAACGGCGGGAACCCGGTGAATACGAGTGGAGCGACACCTGCACCGAAGATCGGCTTCACATTGCTGCATGTCAGTCGTTTGTCGCCAGTGAAGGATCAAGAATCTCTGCTGAGAGCGTTCGCTCTCGCCAAAGGCTCGGTTCCGGACCTGCAGCTTTGGATTGTCGGGGACGGTCCGCTCAGGCCGAAGCTGCAAGCGCTCGCGCGCGACCTCGGCATTGACTCTGCGACCCGGTTCTTTGGAGAGCAAGCCGATGTTGGGCCTTTCTATGGTGCCGCTGACCTTTTCGTGATGTCTTCCGTATCAGAGGGACTCCCAATGTCTCTCCTGGAATCCATGTCGGCTGGTCTGCCATCGGTTGTCACCGACGTTGGCGGAATGCGGGAGGTCTCGCATCTGACGGAGTCGGTGACGACTGTTCCCGCGTCCGACTACAAAGCTCTTGGCAATGCCATTCGGACGGCGGCCGAGAACCGCTGCGGATTTGCTCAGTTAAGGCGTGCCGCCCAGCAGTGCTATGAGCAGAATTTCACACTCGAAAGAATGGCGAACGACTACATTCGACTGTATGACCATTCCTTCGACTATCATCAGTCGCACCTAAGTCCTCGAGATGATGCGAGACGATTACCTACTTCTTTCTGACCAGTGAATCAATATCGGAATCGAACGACAACGTATATAAATAGGATCAGAGCGGCGTGAATTGCTAAGGTAAGGAAAATCCATCGGGCACTGCTGCGAAATTCAGGGAATGTTCCTTCGAGGGCAACCGAAGCAACAGCCAATCCCAACACCAAGTACATCGTTGAACTGTAAGTACGCGACAGAAACCAACCAGTGGTCATGAAAGAAATCAGTGCAAGTCGCATCACTACCACCCACTGTTTTGGCACTACGTGCGGGGGGGAAACATCAGATTCATTACCTACATTCATAAGCATGTGTGCTGCGGTTGTTATAGCAGCCCCCCCATCGCTGTCTTTGGCCGCTCCTGAAATTGGTTCTTCCACCACCGTTAGCGGGGTAGTGTGCGTCTCACCATTAAGGCCGAATGTATCGTCGTTGGCAGAAGCAGCGGCCGAAAGTATTTCTTCTTCGCCGTGTTCGGGAGCTTTGGACGGCGTTATCTTGTGTCCGACGGACGTTGTCTCCCATTTTTCATGTAAGTCGACGATGCTGTTAAGGCTCATCATCGTTGTCACTAGTAAAGCGACCCAAATCATGCTCCCTACGAATCCGAGTTCGGCAAGGCACAGAACGAACGAATTGTGTGCGGTGATGCCGTTCAAATCAGCGAAATTACTAAATCCGACTCCAAATATCGGTGCGCTCTTGAACAGTTCCAGGCCACTAGCCCAAGCCTCAAGTCGGTCGGCACCCTCAGACGCCGAGATTCCACGACCGCCCGTGAAGTCGAGCGCCATCATGCCGAACACCAGGCCGCTGGTTAGAACTGCCGACACAGTGGCTCCCAGGTTGTCCCGGGCTGCCATTAGCGCAAGAACCGCCGACCCTAGCAGCGCACCACGAGAATGTGTCAGGTATATCCCCCAGAGCAATATAGAGGCGGGCACAAGAACAAATAGCGAGTTGTAAACGAATCGGCGTCGCTGCCAGATGATAAATAGAAGGGGCAAAGCGATTAGGAGAATCTGGGCGAAGTCGTTTGGATCATTTAGAAAGCCAACGCCGCGTAACCGGAAAATGTCACCCACTATTTCGTCATGGGAATAGAGGTGATCGTGCAGGACGAACATGTCACCGCGATACCCGCCATAGTATCCGAACAGTGCCTCGACTACCACGACCATGCATGACGCGATGGTGGCCAATGTAACGATCTTCAACCTACGAATTGTCGTAACGTTCGCAACGACGAAGAAGAAAATGACTGCACTAGGGAGGAACGTTTGCCAACTGATGAGAGCTCCGCCGAACCAGCCGTTGGCCACTTGTGATAATGCAATTGCAACAAATAATCCGAGCAGAAGGAAGGTCTGAATGGATGATTTCAAGTACGGTTGATTCAGCATGTTCGGCAACGAAACTACAGCGATAATGCCAGCCAGGAATTGGAGTGCGTGATAGTGCGCCCATTCCGGTCCAAACTGCTCCGGCGAGATGATTGTAAGGACGATGTAAACAACGGTGAGTGCGAATCCCATGTTCAACTCGCTCCGATTGTTCCCCCACAATAGACAAATCCATCCCAAGTAATCAACGTTAGGCTTTGCGTAAACAGGACACCCTTCTGGAGCAAGCAACGAAGTCAGGCGCTGCAATCAAAGTGTGGGCAATACACCAATGAAACGAACACGAATTGCTCTAGTCACTGATTTTTTTCCAAATAGCGAGCAGCCTTATCGGGGAACTTCCACATACCAGTTGGTTCGACGACTCGCCGCATTTGCCGACGTTCATGTGATCTGCCCACTTCCTCGTTATCCGAGATGGTTACAACCGAAAAGCTTTGACTATCGGCACGTCAATCTCGACTATAGACTTCCTGATATTAACGTTACTTATATCGAGTTTCCCGCAATTCCCGTTGTCACCCGCGCACTGAATGGAAAGATCTGCGCGTCCCATCTACTGAGTTGTGTCCGGTCTTTGGCTCCTGATCTAATTCTGAACTATTGGCTTTATCCGCAAGGTTATGCGGCAGTTGAAATTGGCGCAAGACTGGGGGTCCCATCTATTGTCGGATCGATTGGAACGGACCTCAACGAAATTCCAGACTTAGTGACTCGATTTTTCACACGGTTGACGCTGCAACGAGCGACCTTGGTCGTGACCAAGAGTCATAGCTTGCGTCGCGCAGCCATCCGGCTTGGGGCGGACCCGACAAAGATTTACGCCATCCTGAATGGCTGTGACACGACTGTTTTTCGAATTTCTGACCGTCTACGAGCACGAACTGAGCTTGACATACGTGCACAGCAACTAATTGTGTATGTAGGGCGACTTGCACGTACCAAGGGGCTTTTGGAGCTGGTCGAAGCATTCTCGACCTTACGGCGGCGGAACAAAGCAGTGCAATTGGCTCTTATCGGGGATGGGCCGGACCAATCTATAATCGCTGAACGCGCACGGGCGCTCCGAGTGGCTGAACATATGCGGTTTGTATCCCCGCAGTCGCCTTGGGGTGTATCACGCTGGCTCGCGGCGGCGACACTCCTCGCCTTACCCAGTTATTCTGAGGGTTGCCCTAACGTTGTGCTTGAGGCTACTAGCTGCGGTCGACCAGTGGTGGCGACACACGTGGGTGGCATCCCGGAAATCGTGGATGAGCGCTGTGCTGTGCTAACTGCGCCGCGCGATGTTGCAGGCCTCGCCAAGGCCCTTGAAATCGCATTGGAACGCGACTGGAACGAGAACGTGATCGCACACCACTTCAGACGGAGTTGGGAAGACATGGCTCGAGAACTATATGATGTCTGTCTTTCCTCCCTCCGCGCCCAGGCGCTTCGGGCGCAATCGCAGTCAATGGCGGCACAATCTGTATGAAGCTGCCACGAAATGCAGACATTTGGGTCATGCCGTACCTTGAGCAACGGCTGAAAACGTTCCTTTCCAGCAAGAGGAAGATCAGGCGTGCCTGGATCTGCGTAGCCGACCATTACGAACCGATGTGGCACAATGCCGACATAACGACCGCCCATAAACGAGTCGCTCGCTGGATAGAGAAATGGCCACGCATCGCAGAAACGGCACCAAAAGATGCACAGGGTGGCTTGCCGCAGTACACTTTTTTCTACCCTGAAGAACAGTATTGCCGTGAACTGCTGGTCGAGTTGGCCGAGATGCAGCGCGCCGGCGTCGCCGATGTCGAACTACATATTCACCATGACCGCGACGGTCGCGACCAATTCATTCGCAGGATTCGAACATTCTGCCATTTGCTCCACGAACAGCATGGCCTGTTGCGCGAGCGAAACGGCCAACTGCGTTTTGGGTTCATTCACGGTAATTGGGCGCTCGACAACTCATTGCCGAACGGTCAGTGGTGCGGGTTAAACGATGAGATTCAAATTCTCCGTGACCTCGGGTGCTATGCCGATTTCACTATGCCGTCGGGAAATTCCCCGTCGCAATCACGGTTGCTAAATACCATCTATTGGTGCATCGATGATCCCGCATGTCCAAAATCGTATGATGAGGGGATAGCCGTAGGGCCCGGCACCGATGTCGAAGGTGACCTGTTGATGATTACGGGCCCGTTTGGCCTTCGCTGGACTGAACGTCTGACGCCGAAAATGGAGATAGGAGCGCTTACAGCGGACGATCCAGCTAGTCCTTATCGTACCCGTCGCTGGTTCGAGTTGGCCCCAATGATTGGAAATGATCTCTTCATCAAACTTCATACTCACGGTGCTCAAGAGCGGAATTCAAGTTTGCTACTCGAAGGCGGGTTGCGAGATCTCTTCATTTTCGTCGCCGAGGAAGCATGCCATCGTGGCTGTAAATTGTACTACGCAACTGCCTGGGAAATGTTCCTAGCAGTTGATGCGATTCGGCGAGGGCATGATCCGGTTCAGGTCATTGCGGCAGAGCGCGCAGACACTCGTGATTCTCTGGCAGGCGGCTCCATCAGATCTGAGCTCAGCAGCCACTCATCGAAGCGAATGTGAACACGTCAGCGCATAATGCGACTAACGCATTAAGGAGTAGTCCCACTCCTCTGATTGACCGACAAATAGGGGTGTTCGGGAGTGTCGGCGACGTGTGTGCTGCACTTCGGGTATTTAAGGCTATTCAGCAAAAGCTTGGTGTATCTCGGATAGTAGTGATTACAAGAGAAGCGACCGCATTGCGGACCGCGATTCACGATCCATCCCATGAGATGGAGATATCCGTCCAGGATCTGGACACTTTTGCTTTTGATTCGATGTCCTCTTTGTGCCTCGTCGTAAATCTATCTACCACAGCCGGATTTCTTGTGTTCGAAGCCGCCATACGGGGGATACCCGTGATCTCGGCTCGTCCCTCGTACATGCCTCCGATTTTCGTGCCGCAACAATCTGGATACTTATTCTCGTATCAGGATCTTGATGCACTCGAGCAGATACTCTGCCATATCGCGACTGCACCTCAAGAAGCCAGCAGTTTTGCACGCGAGGCTCAGAAACGGATCATCGCATGGTGTGGCCGCAGTTATCTGTTACGGAAGTATGAGGGCCGATTGGACGGCAATGGCGTTCCGCAGGCTCGGTCGTTCGCACAAACCGCCTTGTTTGCGTCCGTGCCGCGTCGCTATTTAATTGCGAGCGGAGATTCTCGGCGTCCGCAATTTGCGTTGACATTTGATGATGGACCAGACCCGGCTACGACTCGTGCCGTGCTAGGAACGCTCCGAAGATATGATGTTAGGGCGACGTTTTTTCTAGTAGGCAACCGCGCAGAGCAGTATCCTGATCTCGCGAAGGAAATTGTCGAGGAAGGCCATGAAATTGGCAGTCATTCTTACAGCCACCCTCACTTTGATAGGTTATCGCTAGCGCAGGCCCATCATGAGATCGCGGTTGCGCAAACTGTGCTGGAAAACATTACAGGCCAAGCTTGCCGTTTGTTCCGGCCACCTTTTGGCAAACTCTCAGCTCAAAGTCTCCTTCCCGCGTGGCTGCACAAACAGTGCGTTGTTCTGTGGACGGTAGATCTGAAGGATTACAGTGCAACCGAAGCAGCAGAAATTAAGAACAAAGTCAGTACACGACGCCTAGTCAACGGCGATATCATTTTGTATCATGGATTAAACTTGGCTAGCGTTGAGGCCCTGCCTTCGGTCATCCAAGCGGCTAAAGCTGAGGGACGGACAGGTGTCCCGGTCTCATGCCTTGTGTGAGTCGTCCATTTTTCTTTGGAATTACCGACTCGCCTGACGAAAGGGTTTTTGGATCTGAACACGATATTGCCTAAAGCTACCAAGCCTAGCTTAACTGGTTGATGATCTCTTAGCGCTTACTTCCACTTTATCCGATTCACGTTTGACTGTGGCAATATCGACCCTGGCTACGAAATTCGCGAAGATCGCAGGCCACGAATATGTACGGATGGCGTCCCAATTTGGCTCGGTCAGGGTCTCACCAGCCTTGAATCGATTGAACGTTTGCAGCAACATCTCGCGGATCGCCCCTACATCCCAGGGATCTACGCACCAGCCAGTACGCGTCTCCTGCAAGAGCTTGGCGATTTCGCCATCGGGCGGCGTTAGGGCGAGTATCGGCTTCGCAGTTGCGAAATAGTCAAAGAGTTTGCCTGCATGAGACGTAGCATCGGAGGCGATCAACAGCAGGAAATCGGTTTCCTCCAAGTACCGGAGCCCTTTTGCCATGGGCATAAATCCTAACTGCCGCACGATAGCTTTGGTTTGCTGCAGGCACGCCTGCGCGTCGGGCCTAACTCGTCCTATGAAACGAGTCTCGATTCGATCGCGTACATCAGCCGGCAGTGTTTCAAGTGCGTCCAGATAATTCTTAGGGGAATAAACACGGTTCATGTGTACCGAACCGAAGTATGTTACCAACATCTTGGCGTCTGCGCGGCCCCTTGGCCTGAAGTCAATGAACATCTTTGGTTCGTAACCGTTTGGGGTATAGATGAATTTGTCTTTTTGTTCTTCCGAATAGCGACGGTGCAACCGTCGCATCCATTCCTGGGTCACAGTAGTTACATATGAGGAGGCCTTTACAGCTTCACACTCGAGTGCCTTCGCCAACTGAACTTTCCGAGGAGTTGGATCGTCGATTTGTACCAAATAGTAGTCCAGCCACTCATCTCGAAAATCAGTAATTATCTTTAGCTGAGGAAATCGCTGCCCCAGTGCAATTCCAATCTTCAAAGTGGAATAGGGAGGCGCGCTTAGTATGACGGTGTCGATCTTCTCTGAGTTGATCACCCTGACCGCTTTGCGGACAGCAAAAGGTACCCAGGTCACCTGCGGATCTGGGAAGAGTAAACGTTGGGCAAGAGACCGAATTCTCGCCGTTACCCACGAAAGTCTGTCTTGATCGGCTTCCACCGTCCTTGGGGGGCTCGAACCTTGAGCTTTCAGACTGACTCCATGACGCGGAGTCAATCGCTTCCAAATCTGGTCACGGAGTGCAAATGGAAATTCTGGATTCCACGCTCGGTGAACTCGAACCTCACTCGGGATCGACTTGCAAAGCTCAGGGTCATAGGCTGGAGTCTGAGGCATAGTCGCAGTCAAGACCGACACATGACAATCATGCAAACGGAGATATCGGACGTAAGCTAGGGCTCTCGGGACCCCAATCGCCCCACTCGGAGGAAAGTGGTAGCTCACCAACAGTACGCGTGCCATAGATCATTTACCCGAATCGCGAGCCGTGCTTTGGCAATGTAATATCGGGAATCGCTGTCCCACTGCACTATCACGTACGCGAACGAATAGCCAGCGAATACACGCACCTATACCAGACCTTCATTCGAAGGACCGAACGAATACCATATGCCCACAAATAGCCCGAGCACGACCAGAGACGAACGATGGAAACGGGAGGCGGAACATTTCGCTTCTATTGAGTACGACTGCACTCCCCTACCTCACGAAACCATAGAGCGTTACGAGCGTTGCCGCCGCCCTTTCCATTCCGCAGAATATCCCTTCGTGTTGCTTGGGGATGTACGCGGTAAACGGATACTGGACATCGGTTGTGGTGACGGCACACGCTCTATCCTGTTGGCTCTAAGAGGCGCCCATGTGGTGGGTATCGACCTTTCGAAGCAAGCCATCGCGGCAGCAAGGGCCAGGGCATACTCTCACGCCGTCTCTAAATCGACCGAGTTCATTTGCTGTCCGCTGGAATTGTACACCGGCACTTGCGAGTTCGATGTAATCATCGGCTGGAATATCCTCCATCATCTGATCAACGAGCTTTCTGGTCTCTTAGTTTGGCTTCGGTCGCTCGGCAAACCGGACTGTACTTATCTCTTCTATGAGCCCATCAATCTATCTCCATTGCTCCGCCGTGTACGCTTGATGATGCCGGTTCCTGTTGTTGGCACTCCTGATGAGCGGCCGCTCGAGACACCAGAATTAGAGATCATCCGCGGCAGCTTCTGTCAGACGGATATTGTCTATTTCGGATTTGCCGTGCGGTTATTTTCAAGATTCATCCTCAAGAACTCAAATTACGAGCAGTCTTCGAGGACAAGACGCTTTGCCCACGATGCATTAGGCCGTTTGGATTGGTTTCTGTTGCGTGCATTACATCTGTCCAAGCTGGCGTCAACGGCGGTTATTGTCGCCCAGGCGCGT
>Ga0137418_10005937_pt1 | contig 11223 bp, 9 predicted proteins | sample CZODoug3_1_2_16f_FD_122242 | JGI IMG/M metagenome (GOLD analysis project Ga0137418, IMG submission 122242) | Vadose zone soil fungal communities from Angelo Coast Range Reserve, California, USA - CZODoug3_1_2_16fungal (Hybrid Assembly) | ecosystem: Environmental > Terrestrial > Soil > Vadose... | reverse complement strand
GTAATGGAGGTGCACCTGTTGACTACAAGTCAACTCACCTCAATTACCTGGAACATAGCCATTATATCTTTGGAGATCGATATACGTTCTTCAACCGGATGGCTCGGGAGTCAATATTCTGGATATGGAACTATGGCCAACAATTGCAGCTTGGTAATATTGACATTGCCAACATTATTACTGGGATGACTTATGAGGACGAAAATGGCAACATTCAATTCTGTGATCCCTTGCCATTTCATCCCATTCATGACTCGGTACATGTCAACTTTATGCGAGCCAGATTCCAGCGGCACAAAAATATTGCCATGTCTTACTATATTGGCATCACAAAATCTGAATATGGAACTAGACAAGCTCTTCTAAGAGCAAAATCTTTGGAGACACGTAATAATGTTCAAGAAACACTTGGGGTGTGTCACTTGATTTCATATTATGTATGGAAATCTAATATATATTCACAAGGATGATCGTATATCACTGATGTCTATGCAAGATATCAGTGACCAAATTACTGCAGATGCTGTTGATCCACAAGCTGATCAGCATGAAATTTTGGCTTATGATGTAAGATATTTTATATATTTTATAATTATACTGTTTCACTGAAATAAAAATTATAGGAATATGAGGATATGTTCTTAATCTGTGATAAAGATGGAGTCAACATGTTATCAGAGTGGCTACAGGCTTCAGAAATAAAGTATGTTACAATATTCCCTTGCCATATCCTTTTTCCAATAACATTGACAACATATGAATGTAGCCTTTCACAGACCATCATTGCTGAATTCCAGCAGAGATCGATTGCACAAACTGGAAAAAGGAAAGCCCTGGATGAGGATAATCCAGAAGATGAACAAGTGGAAGAAGAAAATTACCCTACCCCAGGTGCCACTTGTGGAAATTCAGAATCATCCATGCCAGCACTTCAGTTTTCATTGACAGACCAGACCCATGATGTGCTTTTACAAATGTTCTCAAAATCTGCCATGATGGCTGAATATGATGCTCTGCAACAGCAGAATTCAGTTCTCAAAGATCACACCATCACCGCTCCTTCATCTGCTGTTGCCTCGACTCTTGCATTGCTTCATCAGCATCGTACACTCAAGAACATGGTTACAAGTCAATCTCATGGAGACTGGTCTGATTCATCGGTGTCTGCAGCTCTTGCATCGATTGGAGTGGCGGCTCGACTAATACCAGACTTGTTGAAGTCTGCAGCTATCATGACCAGCATTCAAACAACCTTGTCCTTTGAAGCTTGTGTGGCGATGAGACAAATTTACTGGTGGTACACGCACACCGGTCCGGAATTGGCTTTGGCTCTTTTTGGATGTTATCGTCATGGCAGAGAGACCCAGGTCTTTCAGTCATATCCATCTTTGGCCAAACTTGTTGATGCCATCATGAGATATGTTGCTGCCAATTCAGACAGATCATCTAAGAAGAGAAAGATAAGCAGTGGATCAAATATGCCTTCACTTGAAAAGCTTCGAACAATCCCATCTGAACATTTCCCATTCCTGGATTCATCATCTTCAGCACCATCTTATCTACTTCCGTACATCAAAATGAACCCAAAACGGTCTCCCTTGGAAACTATTGCTGTAGCAGAACAGTGCTTCCTGGATTTTGTATCCAATGTCCTTGTCACTGGTTATCTTGGGCGATATGATGAAATCTTGAACACTGCAAAGCAAAATATGAATACTCTGCAGCGACAAGATGACTGCAATGTTCTCAGATCTCATGCTTTAATCAAAGCCAGGACTATCAACCGTGGAGCCATTCTTCAGGTGTTTTATCAGGCCTTTGGATGTGATGAATCCATTTTTTCCTATCAACCAGTCTTTGATTTCATTCAGACCCCATTGTCACTTTTTGTTCACCTGTCCAATATCACCAAAGAGGAAGAATTGGCTGCCAAGATAATGGAGGATTTCAATATTCTATCTCCCCTTTTGTCCCTTATCAACAACACTATGGCGAAGGATCCTGATGTCAAGGTTTCAATCAACAACATTTGGAAGCTTTCTGTACCCTCCAGTATTACTTCGACCTGGACCAGTGAAGAATCATCGAATCCCCAACTTCCACAATATATTCCGTCATCCAATGCTGCCAATTCTTCTAGAACAAATGTGGACAGGTCATCCCACAATATTTCTATGATGATGCCTTCAACTTTGGATTCCACAACTCTCATTGTGGCTTCAGGTGCCCCCTACTATGGTCAAATTGGTGCCATGCTGCGGGAGGTTTTGAATCAGCGCAGAGACCATCCAATCGCTATTGAGCACCTTCATCGAATCTTATCTGGGTTAGATGTTGTACAGGGACAGGTTCAGCTGACTACCTCCAAAAATCTGGATCATGTCAATCCTGTGAGGGCCAACAATGTATACCACAATATGCTTCTCTCTGCTTTGCCGCCTGCTCGCCTGACATGTTGTCTTGGGCTCAGCTGGATATTGACATACATGTCAACTGGCCAGGGTTTTATGACCCAGGAGTTTGTCAAACAAACAAACATGATGTTTGATTCCTTGCAAACTGCCATATCTGTCTTTTCAGAAGCAGAAAAGCAATTCATCAATAGTGATCTCCAGGATCGCAAGCAATATCAAGATCCAAAATGTTGGGGTCAGCATTGCCAACAACTTAGCCTTCACCCCACAGTCCACACATCCAACAATGCAGCTACAAGTAAACAGATGACGGTTTCAGAAAAGCTTTCCCCTTACTGGACTCCATCTGTTCAATCTAAATGGTTGACATTCCTTGGACCATTGCTTAATCAAGATCCTACTTCATTCCATGGCACCCTACACTCCTTCAAATCTGCTCTTACTTTCATAAACAGTCTCAAATTGTCTCCATTCAAAAATGGTGTCACCCAATTGCAGCTTGTCAATAACCTTGCTCTCATGGGACTATGCCAGCCTCCCTCTATTGCAGATATATCCTCTTGGATTTCTCAAAATCGCAATCTAGGTGCATTTGCGGGTCTGCAACAACTAGGGTTTAACCTTTCATGGGAAGCAAAGGGGAAGAAGAATGAAATATGGCTCCCTTGGATCAAGTCTGCCTTTCAATGCATCTATGATCATTTAGACATGCATCTTACAGACTTGGACAAGAAAGAATTAAGATTTGGAGTCATCTTTGTAGAGCACTTGCTTTGCAAAGTTGGGAGATGGGAAAGTCGATTCAGGAAAAATTCAACAATGTCTTTGGCTTCCATTGGACAGGATGCCCAGCAATCATCGTTGACATGGGTTCCTGGTGCCAATGTTATGGATAACACTGGTCAAGCTTTCCCTATTCCACTCACTTCTTCTTTGGATGAAGTGGCGGCATCCATTCAGAGGTCAAAGTCCTGATATCATTGTGCGTATGTATAACCAATCTATCAAACTAAGCTCTGACTCCCATCATATTCACCCATACTAGCGTCCTTATCATTGCCATCCTCATTTCGATTTATTCTTTTACCTTCTTCGTTGTTTGAGCTGTAACCCACTTTACGTTTCAACTTTGCCTGCTTGTTGACTGATGTTGTTGTGTGCTGTAATTTGTTATGTTCCAATGCAATATTGAACGCCTGCATAACTATTGATCAGAGATTCATATAATGAGGTTAAAACTGATGGTTACCTGTTGCATTGAACGATCGATAAGAGCAACCGATCTCAACTTTGATAACATCTTGTGAGTTCCTCTATTTCCTACCGTTGGGATAGTTGAAAATGAAACTTGAATTTGAACAAGCTGTCCATGGCGGAACACTGCTGGATCCATCTCTTGAAACAGATGTCTAATTCATGTATGGTCAACAGGTATCACATGTGATGATTGACAAAATAAACATACTGATCCACCTCTTTAGCATATTCAAAATAGAGAACTTGATTATCTTCGGTATGCTTGCCATTGTGATGGGTCCTGTCTGAAAGGATACCATAGGGATCGACAAGTTTACCAAGTGGTAAACTGTCCTCGCCACCACAAAATTCCCTTGGAGTGAAATACCGGTTACTGAATTCCAAGATATGAACACCGTGTTCCTTTACAGGATGCCAAGGCAAAAGACCATCCTTATGATATTGACTGGAGAACAACTGGTGTATATTGATGATTGTGGATATATAGGAATCAAAATTTGAGATTCCTATTCCAGCCAATTGTACGCTTTGCCTTGCCAAAGAACGTTTCTTTGGAAGTCTATTTTATATAAGATAATAATGAAATTGATAATGTCAATAACAACAATAAAACTTACTGAGTCTCTGACAGGATGGGTGGCAAGTCATAGTCCAGAATTATTCCACATAATGAGAAAGTGATTTCCTCAATTATGCTTGAATCCTGACGTTTGATCAAGACATAATTGTTGGATGCCGTATCCTTATGTACAACTGCATACTGTTGTAATCTGGAAAACTGATTACAATTTTCAGCTATGTATTCAATGGAGTAAAGAACTACACACTTCTGCAAAGTTTGACAAGTTTTCATCGTCCTGTGGCAGATTTTTGATCACCGTCTCAATGTACTGAACTACAGATACAGTTAGCCAGAGTTATATAATGAACAAACAAGTCTGTTAGCGTACGGCAATCTGATTGTCCAAGATATGACAACAAAGAGTTCTGATGTTCAAACATGTTATAGATAGATGGATTATCTTAAGGTTGATTCCCTTGTTCTGTATGCCGCCGTAATCTATATGTGCTGCAGCGTAGGATGATCACATGATTTAAACGATGTCGGATGATTAAACTTTAAGATTGTTGTACCAATCGGAGAATGAACTTAATTGTGAAAATATAAAAGACCTGGATGTCATCGCGCCATAATTGACAGATTTCATCCCAATCTTTATCCTGAATTATTGTCACCATTCTGCCAATGCCTACTACATGCCGATCTGGAGGTTCCAAGGCTTCAGCAAAAAAGCCAGATAACAAACCACAGGCATCTGCCACTGTAATACCTGAGTTGGACAATAATCATCTTCACGTCGTAGTATTGTTGCTCACTTCCATCTTATTGTATAGAAAAACCAAAGATATTGTCAATGTTTCTGATAGTGATGCAGACCCATCGTACGTATTCATAAATGGTAGACTGGATATTGATAATACAATTAACAATTATATTCTCAGTATTGAAATCAAGCAAATGGAAGCACCGACAAGGTAGACGAGTATTATATAGTTGTACGTTCTTAAGTATTAACTTTTGTGATACTTACTAGGAAATCATCAAGTGGAAAATTGCATGGTGATGTCAAAGGTTCTCCTAGAGTGAAAGGCAAAAAGGCTATGTACGTGATCGCGATATTAACATCATGAAGTTAATGAAACTGAATGTGGTACAGAACCAATGCTCCTAAGCTTTCTTCTGATGATAGTGAGAATGATATTGAAGATGTGTACGTTACTGATGTCTGATTATCCATTCATTGAATTGACAATTATTCATGTGCGACTGTTAGGAAACCACAGATGAATGATATATTGTTCGCATTTTCATATCATCTAAGTGAACCGTTACTAACATTATATCAGGGGAAGTCCACATAAGAAATTGTCTATTGCAGCAAAGATCAAATCAATTTCCAAGTCTAAGGAACTCGTGCAAAGGTATATATCCGTATTAGACAATTAAATGCAGTAGCTGAATTATAAATATAGTGGCAGTAAGCGTCAACTCACCCCGGAGGATTATGAAAAGGAAGAGAGGTAAGTACGCTCTGAGCTGACCATGTAAAAGTCACTAACCTGATTGAAGTCATACTCACTCATCGTCCACCTCATCTGATCATTCTGGAGTGATTACTGCTTCTAAACATGATGGTTTACATTCCCCAAAGAAGGCCCGTACGATTGGGTCTGTGTTTTATTTTGTTATTTTTTTGACGTTAAATTGGAAGACTGAATAATGTTTATTTAGTAGAAAAATTAGAGATCATCGGTAAGATTCCATATTTCGTTGATATTAGTTTAACCTAAGCTTCGCATTCTTAAGTGAATATGATTCGGACTTTGACGAGTATATCCATTTTCTTTTTGTCTGAAAATTATTTTGATTGCTGTATCCCATCCAGCATTCCTACATCCATTATGGACCCTTCTGACAACAATCCGTTTATTGAGGAAGATGACAGAGTTGATGAATTCAGCAAGACCAATATAAGGTAATGTGTTATACATCAACGTATCTGACCATTATCTTATTTATCTATACCCGCCAAGAATCCCAAAGGGAGATCGTACTATCTACCCATCTGAGTGTGACGCTCGCTTTCTTGGGACTTATGCAAAGCTGCCTCCCCTGAAGTGAGTATTATATTCCCTAGACTTCTACATTCTAACGATATATATTAATAGGGCTGTTATCGTCAAGAGTGACATATCTACGGCAACTCTTGAAGCATTATTTGATGGCGATTCTTATGGTCACATCAATGAAATGTAAGCCATATGTCATGCTTAAGCGTAATTAAGTCTCAACAAAAACAACAGAGAATTGATGAAGCTCTTGCGATTCGATCATCATGGCATCTACATCAATCCTGCTCGTGCTGACCCTGCGCTTGTTTCCAGTTTGAGTTCCTTTAGCAAGGCTGCGGTTACACAAAGCCTCAATGGGAGCCGTCATATCTGTGTCATATTTGGTTTTCTTGACGATTCCACCAACCTTTTGACCCCACGTGTGAATAACAATGGTAAAGGGACAAAGGAAATCCGTATCATTCCTATTATAGCAGAATGGGAACGATCTATGAGTTTCTATGGAACTGTAATGGATCGTCTAGAGTTGACCATGTTCACCCATGAGAGTGGCTCTGTCACATTCGGCACAAGATATGGTGAAGTGAATCAAGGATATAGCGGTGAGTATCTGTTTATAATATACATGGATGTTTATAATGTGACGTTACCATGTAGCCAACTCAAGTGAACGTGGATTCCCTAGTTCACCGGGCAACAAATGGAAGCAGACCATTAGGAAAAGTGCGAGCTCCTCGCCTCACAAAGCTTATCAAAATGTTTCAAGTCTTGCTGTTGACGACAATAGTAAGTGACTGTTGATAATTACTACCCTCCTTGTGACTGATTATGTTGCAGTTCCTGTATATGATTGCTCCACTTTTTATCAATCAACCAAACGACCTCGTTCTTATGCTGATCCTATATCTATTGGTGATATACTGTCCCAACACAGTAACACTGGCTGCCGTCGTCTCTATGATACCAATATCAAAGAAGGAACTCTTGTGGCGGTACAGCACATACCAAATTTATATAAGAACAATGATAGGGGGGAAATGTTTTCTTTCAATATATTGTCGGTCTTGATACTGGCGGTTCCAAAGGGTATATGATAGTTGACATAGTACAGCGTTTGGGGAAGGCAGGGAAATTGAATATTACTGTCATCATGTTTCATGCACATATGCTTCAATAACACGATATGCGTTATGATGTTTCCCTTGTCGTGAAAGCTTTATAAGAAATGTTTTTATATATGTGTGTGTATGCATATGACATACGATTCAAAAGAGTGTATAACTTCTCCTGTTAACAAGCCATCAAGAAATGTAAAGAAATCATCAAGTCTCATACGTAGATAACCAACATATTATTGTAAAGTCTTAGTAACTTCAATTCATATGGAGATGTGTGTATGAGCGTGTCTTGTTTGTATGCTGGAATTATAACTGAACAAATAATAACAAATAAAATAAAGTTCACCTTCCACCTGAAAATTTTACATCATCATACGTATATGTGTTTGCTATACCGCCTCTACTCAACCATTCTCTATATTGAAAACTTTACAATGTCATCATCCAATTCTGCCACTGAACAATCTACTGTAAAAAAGATGCCATATAAAAGCCCAAAGTTCAAACATAAAAAAGTCCAATGTGACACCACTGCCAATGTGCAACAATCACTAATATGCCACATGCAACGGCTAATATGCCACATGATGAAATGGTACACATCCATAACAATGGTATTATGCAGCATTGGCATAATATACTATGTCTATTATGCCTTTTGTGAACCGTTCATACAAACAGACATGGGTTATGGCTCACCCTATGATTGTCGGTTATACCATGAAAACTCAATGTATGACATTCAGCAGCAAAATTTCTCAGTTATGAATTGCATGAAACAAGGTACAATCACACAATACATTGAAGACAATCACAAACCTATGAATAAAGGAAAACATTACATTTATCAAAAATTCAAACCAGACTTTTACTCTGACTATGAATGCATCAATTATACTTTCACTGCTTACTATGATATCCAAATCATAAAGGTGAGACTAGTGAATCTAGTGTGTCAACGTAACACGTTAAGAAAAGAAGAGTACAGATACCGTCTGTCACTTATATTGATTAATTATGATTACCATGGCCATTTCAAAATAAAGTTTGCTAACAAATTTACCCATGAACGATTACATGGAGGTGGTACCATGGCCACATGGCTGTTTTCAGAATTAGAGAAATATGCTGTGAAACCTTATCCATACTCTATGGATGATGTCTTTGAATATGGCGTACATGTTCCCAGAGAGCAGCTACACAAATATACAAGAGGTGTTTTATGCTATGCTAATGTACCATTATGGTTACTATCACGAGCGGACAAACAAACATTATTATCCATATGCAAGCAACATTCAATTGATGTAACTTACAGGACCAAAGTCAATGATATCAGGTCACAAATGAATCAACACAACTCCTGTGATGAGTGTAAAAACTGTATCACTGTTTTTTCTTACATAAACACACCTAAAATCCATTCAATGGTCTCATCTCCACCTCCCCCCCCAAAAAAGCACAGCAATTTCCCCCCCTCACCACCTGATAATAAATTAATTGCAGATGTTATCAATGGCTATTGTGATGATATCACTCCAGAATCAATCAAAGAGGATGGATGTGCCATCTGTGGATGTGTGTGTCCACTCAATCATCTGACAAATTTGCTCAAAGCCAAGCTCAATCTTGAGATCTTAACTATGCATGGAGTGACTAGGAAAGAAAGGTTGAACAAAAGCAATCCAATACAGGAATTATCTGGTCCAGTGATTCATGACACACTTTCAAATATTTGCAAAGACTGTATATCATATATGGAGAATGGAAAACTTCCACCTAATTCATTGGCAAATGGTAATTGGATTGGAAATATACCTTCTGTTCTGCAGAACCTCTCATGGGTGGAAAAGCTTTTAATATCAAGAGTATGTCATAACTGATGTGTGGTATGTGTCTTATCATCTGGTATGCACAAACTAGCTAGTAATGCAGTTTTTTTTTCCACACCAATGCCAAAGGTTTATAAAGCACTCCCACCTAGTCTTCCAGAACTGGATGAAGTATTAGCTTTTGTATATCTTGGGCCAACATGTCCAACAGAAAAGGAATTTAAACGTATTCCATTACTTGTTCGTCGAAATAAGGTTGCAATGGCCCTTGAATGGCTGAAGCTGAATCATATAGATTACACAGATTTGAATATATCATATGAAAATCTAAATAGTTATCCAGAAAATGAACCACCAGTTCAGGTTGATTATCATTATAAAGAAGTAACAGAACAAGCAGAGAACAGTGCTGTTACCGAAATTGAAACTGACAATGCTGTCTCAGATGGTGAATGTCCCTTTATTGTACATGGTCTAACAGGAATTCAAATAGAGAGTCAATCTGCAAAAGCTTTGCAAGCCATGGCTCTCAAACATATGTTAGAAGGAGGAAATGCATTGGGTATTGGGTACAATGAGAAACCAGAGTCCATTTACAATAACCCTCAACTGTACCCTCAGATATTCCCTTGGCTATTTCCTTATGGACTGGGTGGTATTGGCAATGACCGAGGACTAAAAAAAATACCCGATAAACGCAGGAAGCAGCAGTTGCTTATGTATTTTGATAAGCATTTCCAGATGGAGCCTATGTTCCCCCTGGTGGCATTTAACCATGAACAAATCAAGTCCAGTGTGACGGGAGGTTATCTGATTGCTTCAAAAGCCAATTTTCCTGCTATTGCATCACGTTTAATGCAAGTGAATCAATCAACCCTAACTGACCTCACAGAACGTCTGAAAAATGGTGAGCATGTTAAACCTACAACAGAGGATGAGAAACTATGCTATCAAATCATAAATGATCTAGATCATGTTGCACATCATGTACAAGGATCCAAGACTAACAGAAAATATATGCGCAATGAAATTTGGGCTTTAGTAGCCTATCTTGGAGCACCATCATGGTTTATTACATTTGCGCCTGCTGATATTAATCACCCAATAGCACTATATTATGCTGACAAAGATCTATCTATATATCCCAAGGTACTTGACCATGATAACCGATTCAGATTGATTGCTCAAAATCCGGTTGCTGGTGCACGTTTCTTCAAATATATGGTGGAGCTCTTCATAAAACATGTACTTGGAGTTGGAGCCAGTCACCCTGGTATTTACGGAAATACAGCAGGTTATTATGGTACTGTTGAGCAACAAGGAAGATTAACACTTCATCTACATATGATGTTGTGGATAAGGAATGCGCCCAGCCCTCAAGAGGTTCGCAACAAGATATTAGACCCCAATTCTGATTTCCAAAAAAAAATTGTAGAATACTTGGAAGCAGTACACATGGGTGAATTTTTCAATGGTCCAATGGAGCATATTCGTCTTAGGGTAGAATCTAAAGAGAATGAGTCTGAACCACCAACATTGACATTACCAGAGCATGCGCCCACACAATGTAAAATTCACTCCAATGATGATAACTGCCAGCAATGTGTTGAAAGCAACAAGTGGTGGTTAAAGTACAAAGACACTGTTGATCACATTGTGTTCCGATCAAATCGCCATCGATGTCACACAGGCTGTATTCATCCAAAGTATGGAACATGTAAAGCTAGATTCCCTCGGGACACATATATGGAAACCACAGTGGATCCACAAACAGGCTACTTGAATATGAAAAAGGGAGAGTCCTGGCTAAACACATTTACACCTGTTCTGAGCTACCTCATCCGTTGTAATTCTGATGTAACCAGTTTATTATCAGGTACTGCAATCAAAGCTGTTGTTGCTTATGTGGCTGACTACATAACCAAAACTCCACTCAAGACACATGTAATGTTTGATGCCATCATGTCA
>Ga0137418_10005936_pt1 | contig 11223 bp, 11 predicted proteins | sample CZODoug3_1_2_16f_FD_122242 | JGI IMG/M metagenome (GOLD analysis project Ga0137418, IMG submission 122242) | Vadose zone soil fungal communities from Angelo Coast Range Reserve, California, USA - CZODoug3_1_2_16fungal (Hybrid Assembly) | ecosystem: Environmental > Terrestrial > Soil > Vadose... | reverse complement strand
CGACCTGATCGACAGCCGCCGCCGCTTCACCGAGGCGGTGCTGGCCGGCGCCAGCGCCGGCGTGATCGGCGTTGACGGCGATAACTGCGTCAGCATTCTCAACCGTTCGGCGGAGAAATTGATCGGCCGTACCGAGGCTGACGCGCTCGGCAAGCCGCTGGTCGAAGTATTTCCGGAGCTCGCCGACATCATGGCGGCGGCGCAATCGGGGGCGCGCACGCAGGATCAGGTCACCATCAGCCGCAACGGCCGCGAGCGCAATCTGTCGGTGCGGGTGACCAGCGAGCAGTCGAGCGACCCCGATGAAGGCTACGTGGTCACGCTCGACGACATCACGGAACTCGTGAGCGCGCAGCGCACCTCGGCCTGGGCCGACGTTGCCCGCCGCATCGCTCACGAAATCAAGAACCCGCTCACGCCGATCCAATTGTCGGCTGAACGCCTGCGCCGGAAATATGGCCCGTTGATCAAGGAAGACGCGGCCATCTTCCACCAATGCACGGACACCATCGTGCGCCAGGTTGACGACATCAAGCGCATGGTCGACGAGTTCTCGCAATTCGCCCGCATGCCGAAGCCGGTGATGGGCGCGGAGAATGTCGCCGACATGGTGCGCCAGACGGTGTTCCTGCAGCGCGTCGGCAATGCCGATATCGATATCGACGTCGAAATCGGGGAAGACCCGATGCGGGCGCGCTTCGACCGCCGCCTGATCTCGCAGGGGCTCACCAACATCATCAAGAACGCGACCGAGGCGGTCGCCGCGGTGCCGCCGGCCGAGCTCGGCCGCGGCCGCATCCATCTCTCCATCGCACGCGAGGGGGGCGACATCGTGATCGACGTGATCGACAATGGCGTCGGCCTGCCGAAGGAGAACCGCTCGCGGCTGCTCGAACCTTACGTGACGACGCGCGAGAAGGGCACCGGGCTCGGTCTTGCCATCGTCGGCAAGATCCTCGAGGACCATGGCGGCCGCATCGAGTTGCGCGATGCGGCGGATAAGGCCCCGGGCGCGCGCGGCGCATGGGTCCGGCTGCGATTCGCCGCCGCGGCGGTTCGCGCCGCGCCCGCGGCGGATACATCCGCGCCCAAAACCACCACAGCGGCGAGCGCATAGCCATGGCGTCCGATATCCTCATCGTCGACGACGAAGCGGACATCCGCGAACTGGTCGCGGGAATCCTGCAGGACGAGGGCTACAATACCCGCACCGCGCGCGACAGCGACGATGCGATCACGTCGATCCGGGCGCGCCGGCCGAACCTGGTCTTCCTCGACATCTGGCTGCAAGGCAGCCGCCTCGACGGATTGCAGCTGCTCGACTCGCTCAAGGGCGAACACCCGGACCTGCCGGTGGTGATGATCTCGGGTCACGGCAATATCGAGACCGCGGTCGCCGCCATCAAGCAGGGGGCCTATGATTTCATCGAGAAGCCCTTCAAGGCCGACCGCCTGGTGCTGGTCGCCGATCGCGCGCTGGAAACCTCGCGGCTGAAGCGGGAAGTCAAGGATCTGAAGCAGCTCACGCCGCTCGCGACCATGTTGATCGGCCACTCGACCGCGCTCAATCAGCTGCGGCAGACGATCGAGAAGGTATCGCCCACCAACAGCCGCATCCTGATCGTCGGCCCGCCGGGGGCCGGAAAAGAACTCTCCGCGCGCACCATCCATGCCCAATCGGGCAGGGCGGGCGGGCCTTTCGTCGTCATCAATGCAGCCGCGATCACGCCGGAGCGGATGGAGATCGAGCTGTTCGGGGTCGAGCAATCGAACGGCGCGCAGGCGCGTAAGGTCGGCGCGCTCGAAGAGGCTCATGGCGGCACCTTGTTCATCGACGAGATCGGCGACATGCCGCGCGAGACCCAGAACAAAATCTTGCGCGTGCTCGTCGATCAGACCTTCCAGCGCGTCGGCGGCAGCACGAAGGTGGTGGTCGATGTGCGCATCGTGTCGTCGACCTCGCGCAACATCGAGGCCGATATCGCGGGTGGCAGGTTCCGCGAGGATCTCTACCATCGGCTCTCGGTCGTTCCGTTCCGCGTGCCGGCGCTTGCCGAGCGCCGCGACGATATTCCGACACTGATCGATCACTTCATGGACCAGATATCGCAGGCGACCGGCTTGCCCAAGCGGCAAATCGGCGAGGACGCCATGGCGGTGCTGCAGTCGCACGACTGGCCGGGCAATGTGCGCCAGCTGCGCAACAACGTGGAGCGGCTGATGATCCTGGCGGGCGGCGCGCCCGAAGCGGTGATCAACGCCAGCATGCTGCCGCAGGACGTCGGCTCGATGGTCCCCAGCATGCCGGCCGGCAACGGCGGCGAACACCTGATGGGAATGCCGTTGCGCGACGCCCGCGAGGCCTTCGAGCGCGAATATCTCAAGGCGCAGATCAGCCGCTTCGGCGGCAACATCTCGCGCACGGCCGAATTCGTCGGCATGGAACGCTCGGCGCTGCATCGCAAGCTCAAAGCCCTGGGGATGGACTGAACCCGCATGTCCCGGTTTGCCTATGTCAACGGCCGCTATCGGCCGTTGCGCGATGCCCATGTCCACATCGAGGATCGCGGCTATCAGTTCGCCGACGGCGTCTACGAGGTCTGCGAGGTGCGCGATGGGCGCCTGGTGGACGAGCGGCGACACCTCGAGCGCCTGCAGCGCTCGCTTTCCGAACTGCGCATCAGGCTGCCGATGCCGCTTGCGGCCCTGAGCGTGGTGCTGCACGAGACGGTGCGGCGCAACCGGGTGCGCGACGGCATCGTCTATCTGCAGATCACGCGCGGCGCCGCCCGCCGGGACCACGCATTTCCGCCGCCCGAGACCGCGCCCGCCGTGGTCGTCACCGCGCGCACGCTCGACCGTGAGAAAGGCGAGCGCGCCGCCCTCGATGGCATCGCGGTCATCACGCTGCCCGACCAGCGCTGGCCGCGGGTCGACATCAAATCGGTGTCGCTGCTGCCCAACGTGCTGGCCAAGCAGGCGGCGCGCGAGCAGGGCGCGCGCGAAGCCTGGCTGGTGGACGCCAAAGGATTCGTCACCGAAGGGTCGTCGTCGAATGCCTGGATCGTCACCGCGGACCGCAAGCTGGTCACGCGGCCCGCGGACACGGGCATCCTCCGCGGCATCTCGCGCACCGTTCTGTTGGACGCCATCCGGGCGCAGGGCCTCGTTCTGGAGGAGCGGCCATTCACGGTCGCGGAGGCCGCGGCTGCGCGGGAGGCCTTCGTGACCTCGGCAAGCCAGATCGTGCTCCCCGTGGTGAAGATCGATGGCAAGCCGGTCGGTGGCGGCGCGCCCGGCCCGGTGGCCGCGGCATTACGGCGCGAATTCCATCGCCACGCCGAATTTTCCTGAGTTTTCAAAGGCACGTGAGCATCGCGTGAATTCCCCATCTTGGGCTTGCGCTGCACCGCAACGTGCCATCTAATGCACAGGCCCACGTCGCACCCGGCGGGTTTTCACAAAAATGCCGGGTGTATCGGCGTGACAAGAAACTCTCGCGGGGCGCAGGGGTCCGCGAGCAATACGGAACAATGGCCATGGCAGGCGACCGCGCACAAAACCTACAAGACACCTTCCTCAATCATGTCCGCAAAGCAAAAATCCCTCTCACGATCTTTCTCGTGAACGGGGTGAAATTGCAGGGCGTCGTCACCTGGTTCGATAATTTTTGCGTGCTGTTGCGGCGGGACGGCCACTCGCAACTCGTCTACAAGCACGCCATCTCGACCATCATGCCGGGTCATCCGATCCAGCTGTTCGAGGGCGCCGAAGAGGCGCCGGCCGGAGAAAAGGTCTGATTGGAGCCCCGTCGCCGCGACACGCGTGTTGATGCGCTGACGCCTCACGGCGAAGCGACGGGACGCGCGATCGTCATCGGACCCTATCCGCGCGAGCGCGACCGCCGTTTCGGGCGGGCGGATGAGCGCGCGCCCGCGGCCCGGCTCGACGAAGCGGTCGGGCTCGCCCGCGCCATCAATCTCGATATCGCGGAGGCGGGGCTGGTGGCGCTGAGCCAGATCCGGCCCGCCACCTACATGGGCAAAGGCAAGGTCGAGGAATTCGCGGGGCTCGTCAAAAGCCTCGAGGCCGGACTCGTGGTGATGGATTGCGCGCTCTCGCCGGTGCAGCAGCGCAATCTGGAGACGGCGTGGGGCGCCAAGGTGCTCGACCGGACCGGACTGATCCTCGAGATCTTCGGCCGGCGCGCGCGCACCCGGGAGGGCACGCTCCAGGTCGAGCTCGCGCATCTCAACTACCAGCGCAGCCGCCTGGTGCGGTCGTGGACCCATCTGGAACGCCAGCGCGGCGGTTTCGGATTCATGGGCGGCCCGGGCGAGGCCCAGATCGAGACCGATCGCCGCCTGATCGCGGAGCGCATCGCCAAGATCGAGCGCGAGCTCGAAGGGGTCAAGCGCACCCGCAAGCTCCATCGCGACAGCCGCAAGCGCGTGCCTTATCCGATCGTCGCGCTCGTGGGCTATACCAATGCGGGGAAATCCACGCTGTTCAACCGCGTGACGCGGGCGAGCGTGGTCTCGGCCGACATGCTTTTTGCGACCCTCGATCCGACGCTGCGCGCCGTCGATCTGCGGCACGGGACCCGCATGATCCTGTCCGATACGGTCGGCTTCATCTCGGATCTGCCGACCATGCTGGTCGCCGCCTTCCGCGCCACGCTCGAGGAGGTGATCGCGGCGGACCTGATCCTGCATGTGCGCGACGTGTCGCATGGCGACACCGAGGCGCAATCGAAGGACGTCGCGGAAGTTCTGCGCGAGCTCGGGATCGAGCCCGAGGATCCGCGCCTGGTCGAAGTATGGAACAAGATCGATCGCGTCGACGCGAGCGAACGGGAACGGCTCGACAATCTGAGCCAGCGTCAGCCGGCGGAGCGCCGCCCGATTCTGGTCTCGGCCGCGACCGGGGAGGGGACCGATCGCCTGATCGACCTGATCGAGCAGCGGCTCGCCCAGACGCGCATCGTCATGGAGCTCGACCTCGACCCGAGCGACGGGGCCGGCGCGAGCTGGCTTTATCGCAACGTGGAGGTCCTGGACAAATCCATGACCGAAAGCGGGCGTCTGTCCATGACGGTGCGTGTGGATCCGGCGAAGGTCGAGCGGGTGCGGGCGAAGTTCGAGACCGCCATCAAGGCGAATTTGCCCTGAGGGCGCCGCGCCGGCCGCCGAGAGCGCAGGTTCACTCCGCCGCCTTGGCGGCATCCCACAAGGCGTCCATCTCGGCGAGCGTCGCTTGGCCGGGGGTCGTGCCGCGCTGCGCCAGCGCGCGCTCGATCCAGGCAAACCGCCGCTCGAATTTCAGGTTGGCGGTCCGCAGGGTGGCTTCCGGATCGGCATCGAGGTGGCGCGCCAGATTGACCACCGCGAACAGGAGATCGCCTGCTTCCACGCCCGCCGCGGCCTTCTTCCCGGCGTCGAGCTCGGCCTCGATCTCGTCCGCCTCCTCGCGGATCGTCGCCAGCACGGCCCGCGGATCGTTCCAGTCGAAGCCGACCTTGCTCGCCTTCTGCTGCAGCTTGAGGGCACGGGTGAGCGCGGGGAGGGCGGTCGGCACGCCCGCGAGGGCGCCCTCCGGCTCGGCAACCCCGTGGGCGCGGCGAGCCGCCTTTTCCTCGGCCTTGATCCGGTCCCACAGGCCTTCGACGGCCTCGGGCGTGAGATCGCCCGCGTCGCCGAACACATGCGGATGGCGGCGGATCAGCTTGCTGGTGATCGCCTCGACCACGTCGGCGAAATCGAAGGCGCCTTGCTCCTGCGCCATCCGGGCATGAAACACCACCTGGAGCAGGAGGTCGCCCAACTCGTCGCGCAGGTCGTCAAGATCGCGGCGCGCGATCGCGTCGGCCACCTCGTAGGCCTCCTCGATCGTATAGGGGGCGATGGTCGCGAAATCCTGCTCGAGGTCCCACGGACAGCCGGTCTTGGGCGTGCGCAGGGCCGCCATGATCTCGATCAGCCGTGCAATGTCGCGGGCGGGTTTCATCGGGTGCTGGCGCGAAGCTAGAGCAAGGCGGCTTCAGATTGAAGCGACCTTGCTCGCCATCCTCATGCTTTTGCGCAGGATCTAAAAATCTGCCATCCGGATCAGGCCGGCCGAACCGTCCGGGACCACGCACGAGCAGGGCCCGCCCCTAGCCACCAGGGCAGGGGTCCCTCTCCCACAGGAAAGCCAATAGTTAATCCCGACGCCGATCAGTGCCCCGACGAATCCGCCATCCGGCTCGCCTCGAACAGGAACCAGGTCCGCCTTTCGGCATCGTCGATGAAGTTCTCGAGCAGGCTCGCGGTCGCGACATCGTCGTGCTTGTCGGCCAGCTCATGGGCCTCGCGCATCGCTTTGGCGACCGCCCTGTTGTCGTTCATGAGCTCGCGCAGCATGTCGCCGGGCGCAACGAATTTCTCGTCGTTGTCCGCGATGGTCTGCAGCTTGGCGATATGGCCGATCGAGCGCAGCGTCGTTCCGCCGATCTTGCGCACGCGCTCGGCGAGCTCATCGGTGGTGGCGAAGATCTGCTCGCCTTGCTCGTCGAGCAGCAAGTGGTAATCGCGGAAATGCGGACCGCTGACGTGCCAATGGAAATTCTTGGTCTTGAGGTAGAGCGCGAAGGCGTCCGCCAGCAGCCCGTTGAGCGCCTGCGAGAGCTCGCGGACGGCGTCGGCGGACAGGTCGGTCGGGGTATCGAGGGCGTCCTTGCCCTTAGGGCGCGGTTCAAGCGATCTGATTTTGTTCACGGCCAAGCCTCCGAAGAATTTGGGTAGGGGGTGCTGCAGGCAAAGCCCGGTGGGCCCGGCGCTGCCACCCGGACAACGGTACGGCTGGGCTAACGTTCCATCTAATTTCGGTTGGTCCAGGAACGCATCCCGGGCGGTAACTCGGGGCCCAGTCCGAGGGGCGCAGTCGCCGCCGGTATGGCGCCGGACAGATGCGCCGTCAGGCGAACGGGCGGGGCTCAGGAAGGCTTGGCTTGGGTCGTCTCAAATATCCCTCATTCGCATAAGACATATTATGGAATATATATGTGGACCCCGTTATTCAAAGGGTTTGCGGTGAGCATCGGCGTCGCTCGGCGCTCTGATGGCGTCCTTGCGGGCGATGATCCGATGGATGGTTTTGCCCGATGAGGCGCTGATCGTCTGCTCGTCCAGCAAGGTCGTCGCCCCGGCCAGCGCGCGCGTCACGCAGCGCCGGTCGAAGGCCGCATAGAGCCGACCATGCGTGTCGCGCTCGTCGGCGCCCTCGGTTACCCGCCAGCTCAGATACAGAATTCCGCCGGACCGCAGGATCGCCATGAGCCGTTCGACCGATGGCGCGACGGCGTCAGCCGCGAGATGCATGATCACGGTTTCGCACAGCACGTTGTCGAAGCTGCCGTCCGGGATGCCGGCCAGGTCCGGCAAGGCTGCGGTCTCGAAGGTCAAATGCGGATAGCGGGCGCGTGCCTCGCTCAGGAGGCCCGTGGACGCGTCATAGCCGGCCACCGCCGGAAACCCATGCGCCGCAAGCCAAGCCACCTCACGGCCGCTGCCGCAGCCGATATCGGCGGTCGGGCCTGGCCGGAAGAAGCGTCCGACCAGCGCGTGCAGATCGTGCGGCGCCGGCTGATCGTGCCATTGCGCGGCAAAATCCGCCGCTTCCAGGTCATAGGCAGCCAGCGTCTGCTGATCCATTTTGCCAATAATTTTAGCGGTTTACCGTTCGATGCGACGGTAATGTATCAGGTCCACAATCGGGACCACGACGCCCATTCAGCGCCGCAACGCAATCACCTTGGCGCCCGCGTCACCCCGCTGAATCACCGCATCGATGATCTTGGCGATGTCCTCCTGCCGAAACGGCTTGGACAATCGCGGCAGGCCGGGATCCTCCTCGTTCGGCAGCTCGGCGTAGCCGGTCGCCAGGATGATCGGCAGGCCGGGATATTTCCGACCGATCTGCGCCGCCAATTCGGTGCCCCGCATGCCGGGCATCGCCTGATCGGTGATCACCATGTCGAGGCCGACGCCCGACTGCAACAGGGTCAGCGCCTCGGCGGCCGACCCCGCCTCGACGACCTCGTGGCCGAGATCCTCCAGCATGTCGGCCGTCCCCATACGGACGAGAGCGTCGTCATCGACCAGGAGAATGCGGCAGTGCCGGCGCGCAAGCTTGAGGGAAGGCTGGACGACATTCGATTCCGATGTGGCTTCGTGCGGCGATCTCGGCAGCCAGAGGTCGACCCGGGTCCCCTGCCCCGCCTTGCTCGACAAGCGCAGCGCGCCTCCGGATTGGACCGCCAAGCCATGGACCATCGAGAGCCCGAGCCCGGTTCCCTTGCCCGGGCCCTTGGTGGTGAAGAACGGTTCGCGGGCCTTTGCCAGGATGGTTTCGTCCATGCCGACACCCGTGTCGGCCACCGTGATGCGCACGTAATCGCCGCCCCCGAGATCCGGGACGGTCGCACCGTCCGCGAAAGTGTCGCAAGCCGCGGAGATCGAAAGCGATCCCCCGAACGGCATGGCGTCGCGCGCATTCACGGCCAGGTTCAGCAAGGCCAGTTCAAGCTGGTTGATGTCGACGTGGACGGCCGGAAGATCGACCGGGATGTGCGTCTCGATCTGGATCGACGGTCCGAGCGAGCGTTCCAGCAATTCCGTCATCCCGCTAATCAGGGCGGCGACATCCACGGCCTTGGGCTTGAGCTCCTGGCGTCGCGCGAAGGCGAGCAGCCGGGACGTGAGCGAGGCGCCACGCTCGGCGCCGTGAATTGCACCGTCGAGCAACCGCCGAAACTTCGCGTCGTCCGGCAGACGCTTGCGCAGCAGATCGAGGTTGCCGAGAATGGCGGCCAGCAGGTTGTTGAAGTCGTGCGCCAGCCCGCCGGTGAGCTGGCCGATGCTTTCCATCTTCTGGGCATTGAACAGTTTTGCGAGCGCCTCCTCGCGTTCGCGCGTGCGCTCCTCGACTTTCTGCTCCAGCTCCTCGTTCAACCGTTTCAGAGCCTCGGCGGCGATCTTGCGCTCGGTCGTGTCGCGCAATATGCCGGTGACGAACACGCGCCCATCGCTTCTCCACTGGGATGTCGTGACCTCCATGTGGAGGACCGAGCCGTCCTTGCGACGGCCGGACGTTTCGGTGATGCGCCGCGCGGCATCATCTTGTTCCTGGCCCGAGGGCCAGTCGGCAGGATTTGCGAGAAACAGATCGATGGGCTGTCCGACGGCCTCATCCGCATCGTACAGGAATTGGCGCTGCGCGGCGTTGTTCATCCACTGAATGACGCCCGACTGGTCGGTTGTCACGATGGCGTCGAGAGCCGAATCGACGACAGCGCGATAGCGCGCGTTCTGGCGGTCGCGCAAAACGCCCTGCCGGCGGACCGTTTCGGTGACGTCGTCGATCTGCACCAGGCAATAGGATTGACCGTTGCTCGCCATGGGCCTGATACGGATGTTGTGCAGCAGCGGCTGTCCGTTGGACCCGCGCAACGGCAGCAGCGAGGGATGAAGCGTGTGGCTGAGAAATCCCGAGTTGTCGAACGCGAGCGCGTCCGAAACGGCCTGGACGAGACGGTCCGTCCTCAGTCCCGAAAACACCTCTTCGATCTGCCGGCGAAGCGCGGCTTTCGCCTCTATTCCCGATTTTTGCGCCATCCACCCATTCCAGACCACGATCCGTCGAGCGGAATCGACCACGATGACGCCGGCGTCGATCACATCGAGGACGCCCCCCAGGGCCGGCGACGAATCAGGGGTGGACGAATTCATTGTCCCGCTCCTTTTAGGGCGACCGTGTCCAGAAAATCCTGCACCAGCGTCCTGAGCATCTCCAGTGACGGAATGTCCATCAGCAGCGCCAAATAGCCGCGTATCTCCTTCTGGCTGATCTCGAAATTGATATAGAGGAACAAGACAAGCTCCCTTTCACCTGGCGCTCCGGCGAACAACTGACGGCCATCGCCGCGCAGCACGGTCGGCAACGACATCGTCAGCCCGCGCTTGAAGACGTTGGCCATCGTGGCGACGAAGCTGTTGAGAATGATGTTCCCGGTCTCGGCAAGCGCTTCGTCCTCCAGGTCGACAATGTCCTCCAACGGCAGCTCCTGGCCGAGGATGGCGCGGACCAGCTGCAGGCTGTTGGCCTCGGGGAAAATCAGCAGCGCGCGTCCCGAAAACGGGCCGTCAAAGTTCTGACAAACGGCGATGAGCGCGCGGTTTCCCGGCTTGGCGACGACGTGCGACGCCTCCTCGTGGGTCAGGATATCGACCGAGGGAACCGACAGCAGCACTTCGTGGCCGACAATCTGCCGCAGGCTGGCGGCCGCGCGACCGACCGCGATGTTTGCGATCTCGGCGACGGCATCGCGTTCGATGTCGGAAATCTGCATCACCTGCCCAGCCGCCTCACTGCGCGACCTTCCTGAGCCGCAGATTGGCCCCGGTGAGGAAGGCCGACAGCGCCTCTTCGGTCAGCGGTTTCGGGACGAAGGTCGCGCCGAGCTCGCGCACGCGCGCGATGATCTCGTCCTGGATGTTGGCGGTGACCACGGCGATCGGCATGTTCGGGCGCTTGCGCCGCAGATCGGCCGCCAAGACGAGACCGCCATCTCCCGGCATGTTCAGATCGATCAAGGAGATGTCCACGTCCTGGGCCTGCAGCGCCGCCATGGCCTGCGTGGCATCGCCCGCTTCGACGCAGGCCCAATCCGGATGTATCTTGGCCAGTGCCTTGCAGGCGACCATACGCGCCAACTTGCTGTCGTCCACAACCAGAACCGTTCGTGGCATATTGCCCGCCTCCAAGTCGTTGTTTTATCCCAACTTCGCAGCGCGAGTCCCGGCCAAATTTTTGCGGCCCCGCGGAACCAGCGCCGCATGTGCGCGTTAACTCTCGCTCTTTCGGTTCCTCACCGTCGTCCGGCCCTTGGCGGCCGCGCCGTCGCGCGGCGCGCTCGCAGCCCAGGTCCGCACGAACCCGTCACCGCACTCGCCCAGCAGTTTCGGCCTGGCCGCCATCAGGATCTGCAGCACCGCCGTGTGCAGGGCCGTGCAGCCCGACCAGTCCACCGGACCGTCGCGACGCGCCTGGAGGTGCTCGAGCAGGGTTTCGGCGTCCTCGACCGGGCATTCGCCCGTGAGAATGATCACGCCGTCGCTGTTGAGCCTTACCGTCATTGCAATACCGCGCCCAGATTGAGGACGAGCAACACGCGGCCATTGCCCA
>Ga0137418_10005935_pt1 | contig 11223 bp, 11 predicted proteins | sample CZODoug3_1_2_16f_FD_122242 | JGI IMG/M metagenome (GOLD analysis project Ga0137418, IMG submission 122242) | Vadose zone soil fungal communities from Angelo Coast Range Reserve, California, USA - CZODoug3_1_2_16fungal (Hybrid Assembly) | ecosystem: Environmental > Terrestrial > Soil > Vadose... | reverse complement strand
GGTGGTGCCCCTTCTGGCGCTATTGGCCCGTCGCGTGAATTTTCTTGGATTCTCCCGCTGTTTCAGCTGGCTGCGTGAAAAATCCGACCCTTTTTCTCCGCATGGATTCGGCCGGCCGACGGGCAAGGATGTGGCGATCGACGTGCCGCCGCCCCCGACAGGCGATCCGCGTCCCGGCCCGCGCGCCGGTCGTTTCACACCATCGGTTTGTAAAATAATCCGTAGCCGACGGAACGTCTGGTACCGTACTTAGTTGAGTCCGCAGTTCGGGGGCGGGAGGGTGTTGCGTATGGTCAAGGCGGACTATTACCGGCGTCAAGCCGACATCTGCATGCGCCTCTCCCTCATGAGCGACGACCAGGAAATCGCCGGTTGCCTGCTCAACAAGGCGATCGAGCTGATGGGCCAGGCCAGCGAGGCGGAACCGCCGGCGCGGCCGCCGCCGGCTCCCCAGGTGGCGCAACAGCAGCAACAGATCCAAGCCAACCCGGAAGACGAATAAGCCGCCCAGTGGCGGCTTCGACGTTTTTCGAATCCGCAACGCCGGACGCCCGGCGCTGGTCGGCTCCCCCCTGCCCCGCGGCTCAGGCGGCGCGGACCGTGGAGAGGAATTTCTCCATCTCCACCTTCAGGCGGTTGCTTTCGTTGGCGAGCATGCGCGCCGACGTCAGCATCTGCGCCGAGGCGGCGCCGCTCTCGGTCGCGCCCTTGTTGACGTCGACGATATTGACGGCGACCTGCGTGGTTCCGTGCGCCGCCTGCTGGATATTGCGGGCGATCTCCGCGGTCGCGGCGCCCTGCTCTTCCACCGCCGCCGCGATGGTGGAGGCGATCTCGGAAACCCGGCCGATGGTGCCGCCGATCTCCTTGATGGCGGTGACCGACTCCTGGGTCGCCGACTGCATGCCGGCGATCTGCGTGCCGATCTCGTTGGTCGCCTTGGCGGTCTGGCCGGCGAGCGCCTTGACCTCCTGGGCGACGATCGCGAATCCGCGGCCGGCCTCGCCGGCGCGGGCGGCCTCGATGGTGGCGTTGAGGGCGAGCAGGTTGGTCTGCTCGGCGATCGAGGTGATCAGGCTGACCACGTCGCCGATGCGCTCGGCGGCTTTCGACAGCTCGGCGATGCGGGCGTCGGTGTTTTGCGCCTGCGCGACCGCCTCGCCGGCGATCCGGTTCGACTCCTGGACCTGACGGCCGATCTCGGTGACGGAGGCCATCATCTCCTCGGACGCCCCGGCGACCGACTGGACATTGGCGGAGGCCTCTTCCGAGGCCGACGTGACGACGCCGCTGAGACGCTGGGTATTCTCCGCCGTCCTGCTCATGGACGTCGCCGATGCCTCGAGCTCGGTCGAGGCGGTGGAAACCGCGCCGACGATCTCGCCGACCGCGGCCTCGAACGCATCGGCCATCCTGCGCATGTCCGCCTTGCGTTGCGTCGCGGCGCGCTGCTCGGTTTCGGTCTGGTCGCTGCGCAACTGCTCGGCCTCGAGCATGCTCCGGCGAAAAACCTCGACCGCCTTGGCCATGGTGCCGAGCTCGTCGGCGCGGTTACGGCCCGGGATCGCGATGCCGGTGTCGCCGCCGGACAGACGGTTCATGGTTTCGGTCAGGGCGGCGACCGGGCGCGACAGGCCGCGCCCGAGCAGGAAGGCGCCGAGACCGGCGAGCAACAGGATCACGGCGGCGGCGAGCACGAGGCTGCGCAGCGCATTGGTCCTGGCGGCCTGGTACTGCGTGGTGTCCCTGACGAGCTCGAGCACCGCAAAGGGCTCGCCGGCGTAATTCCTGATCAGCCCGAGACGGACCGCGACGGGCCGACCGCCGATCTCGCTTTCGCGGTTCACCGCCGTTCCCGCGAAGGCGCTCTGAAGGTCTTCGGGCGACGCGGCGGTCTGCTCCGCGAAGGTGCTGGCGGCGGTCGCGAATTTCTGGCCGTCGAAGGAATGGATCGCGATATCGACGCCGAGGCGCTGCTTGATGCGGTCCGCGAAGGCCTTTCCGAAATCCATGCCGATATCGACGGCGGCGAGGCTCTTGCCGTCGCGCATCACCGGCGTCATGGCGAAGACGGCGAGCGCTCCCCCGCGGGCATTCTCGACGCCGACGATCGGGGTGCCCTTGGTATTCGCCGTCACGACCGTCCTGCGGCGCGCCGAGGCGTCGTCGCCGAAGGCCTTGGGGTCGTGCAGGCGCACGAAGCCCGTCGCCGGCGGCGAAAACATGGTCATCAGGGGAAAGCCCTGGGCCTTGAGCGCCGCATGGGATCCGGCGAGCAGCGCCACGACGCCGTCGCGGTCGCCCTTGGCGATGGCCTCGGCGAGCGGCGGCAGGCCCGCGATCACGCCGGTGGCCGCCATCGCGACGCGCCCTTCATAGTCGATCGCCGCGATCACGCTTTGATATTGGACCTGCAGTTCCTGCTCGAGCGCGAGCCGGGTCAGGCTCTGTTGCTGAATGATCGAGAACACCGTCAACGTGGCGCAGGCGGCCGCGACGGTGAGCGTGATCGCCAGGACGACGCGCGCCGAGATCGAGCGGATTTTCAGCATCGTGCGGCCTCGCAGCGGGAGAGAAACGTCGCCTGAGCCACCAAAAACCGAAAAAGTTAATTCCGCCTAACCATTCGCCTGAAAACGATGAATTCTTGGCAGGGGCGCGGATATGTCCCAGGCGCTCGCGGGACCTGTCCCGAACTTCACCGGCCGCAGTTCCACATCGGCCCGATCGGCGTCTGGGTCCAGCACGGACCAAAGCCGCCGCCGTTCCAGCGCCCGCGGTAGAAGCGCGGATAGCCGTACCAGTACTGGGGGCCGCGGCGCGCCCGCGCGAGGTAATCGTCCCGTTCGATCCGCTCGGGCGGCCGGTAGCCGGGCAGGAAACCATACCCATGCCAGGCGCGAACCCGCTTGGCGGGCGTGGCGGCCAATGATGCGCTCGGGAGCGCCAAGGCGGCGGCGACCGCCAGCAAGATCACCAGATGGCGCCGCGTCACGCCTGGTCCTGTCTGCGCAAGCCGCATCACCCGGCGGAAACCGTCAGGGCCGCGCGCCCCGCTTCATCGGCGCGGCCGCCGGAACGCGCGTCCCGGCTCGCGGCCAGCCTGGCGCGGCCGCGCGCCGTCAGCAGCACGCGCGACTGGTTGCGGCCCGCACCGCCGGCGCTGAATTCGACCAGGCCGTCGAGGATCGCATCCTCCCAGATCGACAGCCGCGGGCAGGTGCTGCGCCACGCCTCCATGGCGTCCGCATAGCTGCGCGGGCGCTCCGCCACCCAGGCGAGGAACTGGAGCGTCAGGGCGTGGGCGGGATCGGACATGGGGTCCTGGTCGGTAGCGAATGGTGAGGAGCGAGTGATACTATAGCATTCCCCTGCTCGCTATTCGCCATTCGCCATTCGCGACCCTCCCATGACCAAAGCCATCCGCTTCCACGCCACCGGCACACCCGAGGTGCTGCGCCTCGAGGAGGTCGAGATTGGCGAGCCCGGGCCGGGCGAGGTCCGCATCCGCAACGCCGCGATCGCGGTCAACTATCGCGACATCCTGGTGCGGCGCGGCACCCACAGGGTCGCGCTGCCGTCGGGCCTCGGGCTCGAAAGCGCCGGCACGATCGAGGCGATCGGGGCGCAGGTGAGCGGTCTCGCGATCGGCGAGCGGGTCGCCTGCGTGGCCGGACCCGACGGTGCCTATGCGCAGGCGCGGCTCGTGCCCGCCGCCAGGGTGGTGCGGCTGCCCGAGACAATCGACGTGCGCGTCGCGGCCGCCATGATGGTCCGCGGCATGACGGCGCGCTACCTGCTGCACGAGACGTTCCGGGTGAAGGCGGGCGACACCATCCTGATCCATGCGGCCGCCGGCGGCGTCGGCCTCATCCTGTGCCAATGGGCCAAGCACCTCGGCGCCACCGTCATCGGCACCGTCGGCAGCCCCGACAAGGCGGCGATCGCGCGCGCCCATGGCTGCGATCACCCGATCGTCATCGGCGGCGACGCGCCGGAGGATTTCGTCGCGCGCGTGCGCGCGCTGACCGGCGGCGCCGGCGTGCCGGTGGTCTATGATTCGATCGGCAAGGCGACCTTCGAGGGCTCGCTCGCCTGCCTCGCCCGCCGCGGCCTGCTCGCCTCCTTCGGCGAGGCCTCGGGCGATCCCGATCCGCTGGCGCCGCGCCGCCTCGGCGCGCTCGGCTCGGTCTATCTCACCCATCCGAGTCTCCCCGATTACACCGCGACCCGCGCCGATCTGCTGGCGAGCGCGAACCATCTGTTCGACATGGTGGCGAGCCGCAAGATCAGGATCGAGATCAGCGCCGAGTATGCGTTGCGCGACGCCGCGCGCGCCCATGCCGACATGGAGCAGCGCCGCACCACGGGATCGATCGTGCTGATCGCGTGACGCGCCGCCCCGGTCCGTCTTGACCGCCGCCCGGAATTGCGCGTTTCTTATTGCGGCCGCGCAGACGCTTGCATTCAAGACGTGCTCCGCGCCCGGCCAGACCAGGGGGGACCATGAGGAAAGCACTGCGCAACATCCTGATTTTCGGACTGACGAGCGCCACCGTGGCGGCTTGGGCCGGGCCCGACGCCATGGCGCTCGGCTTCGGCGACATCTCGGGGAGATGGTGCGGCGGCGCCGGCAGCTACATCTTCAAGCCGCGAACCCTGACCGTGATTTTCAAATCCGACAAGTCGCGCCGGGAATTCAAGATCGACGATTACCAATACACGGACAGCGAAGTGACCATCACCTGGCGGCGAGACAAGGAGCCGCTGTCCACCACGTTCGGCGAATTCAGCACCGACCATCGCGCCATGGTCCAGCTGCAGAGCACGGCCGGACCCCGGCGCGACTTCCGCCGCTGCTCCTAGAGCCTCGTCGTCCGTCGAACGGCTATGCGGGCGCGAGCTTCATGCGGTCGAGCGCGGCGCGGCCGAAGGGACCGAACGGACTGGCGAGCGTCTCGTTCATCTCGAAGTGATTGTAACCGTCGGCGACGACGAGCTCGACCGGCTTGCCGGCCGCTTTCACGGCCGCCGCGAAGTCGCGCGTCTGGCGCTGGAACTCGGGCGTCTCCAGCGTGCCGTGCAGAACGGTCAGCGGGGTCGCGAGCCGGTCGAGATGGCGCTGCGTCGACAGCGCCGCCTCGATCTCGTCGGTGAATCTGACGTAGTCGCCGCGCTTCGACAGCCGCACCGGCTTGAGGTCGTACATCCCGGAGCACAGCGTGGCGCCCTTGATCACGTCGGGGGCGAGGCCGAAGTCCTTCTGCCAGTCGGTCAACAGGGCGCAGCCGCCGAGATGCGCACCCGACGAGTGACCCGCAATATAGAGGCGGCCCGGATCGCCGCCGAAGCTCGCCGCGTTTTTCGCCGTCCAGGCGATGGCGCGCCGCACCTGCTCGATCATCGGCATCAGGTGGCCGCCCGCCTCGATCACGTTGATGAAATCGAGCACGACGAAATGCGCGCCCGCATGGACGAAATTCTCGGCCGGGAAGGCATAGTCCCTGGCAAGCCCGCCGCGCCAGGCGCCGCCGTGGATGAACACCACCACGGGCGCATTGGGGCTGCGGGCGCGGAAGATGTCGAGCATCTCGATCGGCGACGGCCCGTAGGCGACGCGCTGCGGCGCGCCGAGACGGGCGCGCACGACCTCGCTGTTGGCGGTGTAGCGGCGCAACACCTGCGCGATGTTGGGGGCGTATTTGCTCTGGTCGTAGGCGTCGTCGAGCTCGTTCTGGTCCATGTCGAGCCACACGCGCGGACCCTTCGCGGGCTGTTGCGCGCCGGCCGCCCCGGCGCCGGCGATCAGCGCGGCGGCGCCCGCGATCACGCTGCGCCGGTCGAGCCGGCGCGGTTGCGACTGTCCCTTCATCGTCATCCCTCCCCGTCTTGTTTTTGCTACTGCGTCATTGCCCGCGCAAGCGGGCAATCCAGTAAACACCGCCCTTCGTAAATACGCGCTACGTCGCCACGGCGAAATCACGGAGTACTGGATCGCCCGCTTGCGCGGGCGATGACGGAGCCACAATAGCGGGCAATGACGCAGTAGGACTAATGCCGTGCATCACACGCGCGCGAGCCCCATCAGCTCCAGCACCGCGCGGCCGAGCAGGCCGTAGGGATTGGCCATCGTCTCGGGAATCTCGAAGTGGTTGTAGCCCTCGCCCACCAGCAGGGTGACGGGCTTTCCGGCCGCCTTGAGGGCGGCCGCGAATTCGCGGGTCTGGCGCTGGAATTCCGGCGTCTCGTAGGTGCCGTGCGCCAGCACGACGGGACAGTTGATGCGCGCCAGATGACGCTGGGTGGAAAGCGCCTCCTCCATCTCATCGGTGAACTTCACATAGGCGCCGCGCTTGGAGAGCCGCACCGGCTTGAGGTCATACATGCCCGAGCTCAACAGCGCGCCCTTCACCAGATCGGCCGGCAGGGCGAAATCCTTCTGCCAGTCGGTGATCAGCACGACGCCGCCGAGATGCGAGCCCGACGAGCGCCCCGCGACGTAGATGCGGTCGGGATCGCCGCCGAAGCTCGCCGCATTTTTGTAGACCCAGGCGACGCCGCGGCGCACCTGCTCGACCATCGGAAACAGGCTGCCGCCCAGCTCCATCACGTTGGCGAAATCGAGCACCACGTAATGCGCGCCGGCATTGACGAAGAGCTCGGCCGCTTCCGCATTGTCCTTGGCGCTGCCGGCCCGCCAGGCGCCGCCATGGATGAACACCATCACGGGCGCGTTGGGCGCCTTGGTGGCGTAGATGTCCAGCATCTCGACCGGGGTCGGCCCGTAGGCGACCCGCTTGAAGCCGAGGCGGGCGCGCACCGCCGCGCTGTTGACCGTGCGGCGCAACGCGACCTGCTCGGAATTGGGCGCATAGACCGCCTGATCATAGGCGTCGTCGAGCTCCTTCTGGTCCATGTCGAGCCACACGCGCGGGCCCTTGGGCCGCGCGCCGTCGGCCTCGCGCGCCTTCGCGGCCGGGCTGCCGGCCGCCATCATGGCGACACCCGCCACCACGGCGCGGCGGCTGACGTCGTTCGATTCCCGCATGATCGCCCCCCATCGGATGGTCGCATCGTCGACGCCGGGGCGCCCGGCGCCAAGGCTCGGCCATCACTTCCATTCACTTGCACACTCCGTTGATCTTGCTTTCCATTTCCTGGATGCCCTTGTCGTATTCCGCCAGGATCGCGGTGCGCTTGCTGCCGTCGTCATAGCACTCGGCCGCGACCTCGCGCGCCGCCTTGGTGACGCCGAGGATCTGTCCGGTCGCGGCGCAGACCGGGCCGATGCCTCTTGGATTGGGCGTGTAGTTGATCACCCGCTCGATCAGCTTCTTGAGCTCGTCCTGCTCGTCGTCGCAGTCGTCGGCGCGCGCGACCTGCCCGGCCGAGATGAAGCCCAGCACGGCGATCAGCGCGACGCCGTGGACGATGGCCTTGAAGCTCATGTCGATATCCCCTGTGGACCCCAACTTTAGCGGCGTCCGGACCGGATGGCCAGTTGCCCCCGGCGACCGGCGCACGTGCTATGAGGAGCGCCGCGGTCCGCCCGTTTGGCGCAGGAGCTTCCCATTCAATCGCTGTCGAGCGTCGAAATCGTCTATTGCTGCGTCGTCATGGTGCTCGCCTATGCGGCCCGCGGCAGCACTGGCTTCGGGGCGGCGGCCGCGATGCCGCTGCTCGGGCTGGTGATCCCGCTCAAGGTGCTGATCCCGGCCTGGACGCTGATCGGGCTTGCGGCCGGCGTCACGCTGCTGGGCCGCGACCGAAAAAATATCGCCTGGCGACAGATGATCCCGCTGCTGCCCGGCTGCCTGGTCGGCATCGCGGTCGGGCTTTATGTCTTCAAATCGCTCGATGCCGGCACGCTGGCGCGCGCCTTCGGGGCCGCGGTGGGGATTTACGGATTCTATTCGCTCTGGATGACGTTCCGGCCGCCGCCGAAATGGAACGCGACGGGCGCGATCGTCGCGACGCTCGCGGGCCTGCTGGGCGGCGCCGTCGGCACCACCTTCGGCACCATGGCGAGCCTGTTCTTCGCCATCTATTTCGACGCGATCCGCATGGCGAAGGATCACTTCCGCGCCACCATGAGCGCGGTCCTGGTGGCGCTCGGGGTCGTGCGCGGGCTCGGCTACTGGGCGGTCGACGAATTCAACCGCGACGTGCTCACGACCTTCGGGCTGGCCCTCCCGATGATGCTGATCGGGATCTTCATCGGCGACCGCTTCCATTCCGGCCTGAGCGAGCTCGCGTTCCGCCGCGTGGTCGCGGGTGCGCTGATCGTCAGCGGGCTGGCGCTGATGGTGAAGTGAGACGTGGATCGTAGGGTGGGCAAAGGTGCGGAACGCGCCGTGCCCACGCGGGACCCAGTGGTGGGCACGCTTCGCTTTGCCCGCGTCTGCGGATTAATCCAAATCGGCGGCGTCATGCCCGCGAAAGCGGGCATCCAGTACGCGATGGCGGGGCGGTCGGGCATCCGTGTTGTTCGGAAATGACTGTGTGTACTGGATCGCCCGCTTTCGCGGGCGATGACGGGGAGTTTCACCCCAGATTCAATTCCTTGAAGAAGTCGTTGCCCTTGTCGTCGATCACGATGAAGGCGGGGAAATTCTCCACCTCGATGCGCCAGATCGCCTCCATGCCGAGCTCGGGATATTCCACCGTCTCGACCTTCTTGATGCAGTGCTCGGCCAGGTTGGCGGCCGCGCCGCCGATCGAGGCGAGATAGAAGCCGCCGTGCTTCTTGCAGGCCTCGCGCACCTGCGGCGAGCGGTTGCCCTTGGCGACCGAGATCATCGAGCCGCCGGCGGCCTGGAACTCGTCGACGAAGGAATCCATCCGGCCGGCGGTGGTCGGCCCGAAGGCGCCCGACGCGTAGCCTTCCGGCGTCTTGGCGGGCCCGGCGTAGTAGACGGGGTGGTTCTTGAAATAGTCGGGCAGGCCCTGCCCGCTCTCGAGCCGCTCGCGCAGCTTGGCATGGGCCATGTCGCGCGCCACGATCATCGGGCCGGTGAGCGAGAGCCGCGTCTTGATCGGATATTTCGCAAGCTGCGCCAGGATCTCCTTCATCGGCTTGCGCAGATCGACCTGCACCACCTCGCCGCCGAGCCTGGCGGCATCGATGTCGGGCAGATATTGCGCCGGATGATGCTCGAGCTCCTCCAGAAAGACGCCGTCGCGCGTGATCTTGCCGAGCGCCTGGCGGTCGGCCGAGCACGACACGCCGAGCCCGATCGGCAGCGAGGCGCCGTGGCGCGGCAACCGGATCACGCGCACGTCGTGGCAGAAATATTTTCCGCCGAACTGCGCCCCGACGCCGAGCGACTGCGTCATCTTGTGGATCTCCCGCTCCATCTCGAGGTCGCGGAAGGCGTGGCCGTCCTCCGACCCCTGGGTGGGGAGCTCGTCGTAATAGTGGCAGGAGGCGAGCTTCACGGTCTTCATGCAAAGCTCCGCGCTGGTGCCGCCGATCACGATCGCCAGGTGATAGGGCGGACAGGCGGCGGTGCCCAACGTCAGCACCTTCTCCTTGAGAAAGGCGAGCAGGCGCTCGCGGGTGAGGATCGACGGCGTCGCCTGGAACAGGAAGGCCTTGTTGGCCGATCCGCCGCCCTTGGCGACGAACAGGAACTTGTAGGCGTCCTCGCCCTCGGCATAGATCTCGACCTGCGCCGGCATGTTGTTGCGGGTGTTTGTCTCCTCGAACATCGAGAGCGGGGCGAGCTGGGAATAACGCAGGTTCCGCTTGAGATAGGCGTCGCGCGCGCCCTCGGCGAGCGCCGCCTCGTCGTCGCCCTCGGTCCAGACCAGCCGGCCCTTCTTGCCCATGATGATGGCGGTGCCGGTGTCCTGGCACATCGGCAGCACGCCGCCGGCCGCGATATTGGCGTTCTTGAGGAAGTCATAGGCGACGAATTTGTCGTTGTCCGAGGCCTCGGCGTCGGCGAGGATCGCGGCCAGCTGCTTGAGATGGCCCGGCCGCAGCAGATGATTGATGTCCGTGAAGGCGGCCTCGGCGAGCAGGCGCATGGCCTCGGGTGCGACCACCAGGACGTCCCGGCCCAGGACCTTTTCCACCCGCACGCCCTCGGCGGTGAGCTGGCGATAGGGTGTCTGGTCCTTGCCCAAGGGGAACAGCGGGGTGTGCCGGTAGGGCGGAACGATCTGGGCTGGGGCGTTCATGGGACAAGTCCTGTCCGGGTGCCGTGCGAAGATTGCGCCGTTTTAGGCAGTTTGCGGCGCCTTTGAAAGCCGCAAGATGGAACAAGCGCGGGTGCAGTGGCGTCCTTATATCGAGCGCGCAGTCCTTATATCGGGCGCGTAGCGCGTAGTAGCGCGTAGCCCGGATGGAGCGATAGCGTAATCCGGGGTCATCGACGGGTGTCCCGCATTCCGCTTCGCTCCATGCGGGCTACCAGAGCTACCAGGAGGCAACCATGAGCAAGATCGGAATCGTCGGCGTCGGGGCGGTCGGCTGCGCCTGCGCGATGGCGGCCGTCAACCGCGGCAGCGCGCGCGAGATCGTTCTGGTCGACCGCACCCGCAAGCGCGCCGAGGCGGTCGCGACCGACATGCGGTATGGAACCCCGCTGGGCTCCAAGGTCACGATCGCCGACGGCGACTACGGCGATCTCGCCGGCGCCGCCCTGGTGATGATCACGGCCGGCATCAACGAGAAGACCGGCGGCGCGACCGACCGCAGCGACCCGCAGGGCCGATTGCGGCTGCTCGACAAGAACGCCGAAATCTACCAGGAGATCGTGCCGCGCATCGTGCGCGCCGCCCCCGACGCGGTGATCCTGGCCGTCACCGACCCGCCCGATCCGCTCGCCGACGTGGCGCGCGCCAGCGCCGGCCATGACCGCGTGCTCAGCACCGGGACTTTTCTCGACAGCCTGCGCTTCCGGGTGCATCTCGCGCGGCATTTCGACGTCGACGCCGCCTCGGTCGAGGCCCAGGTGATCGGCGACCACGGCACCTCGCAGGTCTTTCTGTGGTCGAGCGCCCGCATTGCCGGCGTGCCGGTCCGCAAGCTGATCGAGGCGCGCGGCCAGAACCTCGCCGACGTGCGCGCCGGGCTCGAGAAGGACGTGCGTTACGCCAACATCACCATCATCGAGGGCAACAATGCGAGCCAGTTCGGCATCGGCATCGTGTCGGCGCGCATCGCCGAGATGGTGTTGCGCGACGAGCGCGCCGTACTCCCGATCGGCAGCTTCA
>Ga0137418_10005933_pt1 | contig 11225 bp, 14 predicted proteins | sample CZODoug3_1_2_16f_FD_122242 | JGI IMG/M metagenome (GOLD analysis project Ga0137418, IMG submission 122242) | Vadose zone soil fungal communities from Angelo Coast Range Reserve, California, USA - CZODoug3_1_2_16fungal (Hybrid Assembly) | ecosystem: Environmental > Terrestrial > Soil > Vadose... | reverse complement strand
GGTGCAGTACGCCTGGAAGGTCCGGACCGGGGCGGCGCCGCAGGACGTGTCCCCGGACAAGATGGCCGGGTTTCACGACTGGCTGGTCAACGCCGATGAACAGCTGCAGCATGCCGCGTCGATGGCCTCGGAGGATAGCGCACCGTGGATCGCGCTCCAGTGGGCCGGCGTCGGTCTGGAGATCCCGATCGAAGCCGCGCAAGAGCGCTGGGAGAACACGTCCCGCCGCAACCCCGCAACGGAGCTCGGAGCGATGGCGTATCTGACCCACATCGGGCCTCGCTGGAATGGAAGGGCCGACCTGATGTGGGCATTCATCCAGGACCTCCTCAGCCGCGAACCGGAAGGAAGCCCGAGGTGGTTCATGATCCCTCACGGCCACTTCGAACAGTGGGTGGCGGAGAGGATGCAGGGTGGGTCGGCCGTCCACCCGAGCCGGTACTTCGAGCAGTCACACGTTCAGCGCGACATCATCCACGCCTACGACAAGTACCTGGGTTCAGCGTCGAAGCGCCCCTCAGAGCTCGAGCCCCAATTTCGCGAGCTGTTCGCGGCCAGCTTCTACCTCATGAACGCGCGCGACCGGCTGCGGAGAGAGCTCGAGCAGATCGGGCCTGGGATCCAGAACCTTCCGTGGGGTTTCCTGGGTTCGACGATGGTCGCCTATCAGAGCGCGCGTGAGGCGGCCGGACTGCGCTGAGTCAGCGCGGCCAGAAGAACCAGACGAGCAAAAGCACAACGACGCCGGGAATGAGCATCCCGGGGTAGAGCCAGACCGTGCGGCCTTTGGGCAGCGGGTTGATACCCGAGGTGCGGATGGGGACCGGAAGCTTGCGGATCTTCTGCCAGACGCCAATATTGCTCAGCAGAGCGATCGGCGTGGCCACCAGGCCCGGCAGGCTCCACCATCCGCGCACGAGCACGCGCTTCTGGACCTCCCGGAAGTTGGCGATCCCGCAGTCACGGCACACGATGCCGTGGACCTTCTTGAACTGGATCATGAAGAAAGACCTGGGGTCCTGGAACGTGACCTCGATCGCCGGGGACGCTTCGCAGATGGCACAGATAGGTCCTTGCTCGCGGGGCACCGAGCCTGGTTCGTCCATCGGGACCCAGCGATCGGGCGGCACCCTTTCGCGGATGGCTTCAAGCAGCGACCCCACCGTGTCCCATTTCGCGGGAACGACGTTGATGCCCGACCCGTCCGGCCCGATCAACGAGCGCCGGCCTTCGTTCCACCACATCGCCACCGCGACGTCCTTCCATTTCATTCCGATCACCGTGCGGTTCGGAAACGTCAGCGAGATGCCCTCATCCGAGTAGTCGATGACGTCGGCATGGCCTGCGCCGGGCATGGCCCTCACTTGAATGCCCTTGATCCGCGCACCGGTGCTGAGGGGAATCGGTGTGAAGTCCGGGACGCTCGCTGAGACACCGTTGGGCATGGCAAGAAACGAGGTGGCGAAGGCGGACTTGAATGCGTCTGCGACCTGAGCAGGCGTCAAGGCCTCGGCTTCAGCGTCCAGCTTCTCGGTCGCCATCGGCTCGAGCCCTTCGAGCTCCTCGATCGCGACCTGCTCCAGGTGGCCAAGGCCCACCTCGGGCAGGGCCATAATCCGGCGCCGTTCGGCGAGCACGGAGGCCACCTCTTCCGCACGTGGGCCATCGGTCGCCAGCTCGCGCGCCACGGCGATCAGCGCTTCAGCCGCCGCCTGCGAGTCTTGAGTCAGCGAGTCGGCGAATGCGGTGACCTCCGCCGTGTCGCGATCGAGTCGCTGGTAAGCGGCGTGCACCTCGTATGACAGGGACAGCTGGTGGCGCACTCGATCGCGAACTCGGGCGTCGAAGATGCGCGTACCCAGCGACAGGGGCGTGCTGCGTGCGCCAAGCATCGAGAGCAGCACCCAACGGTCTCCCTGCTGAAACGTCGCGGGCGTCCTGTACTGCTCTGGTTGAATCTTGGGGAGGGACTGACGCGATCCCTCGCGCAGATTGAGCCGCAGGTTCTCGGGCACGGGGCCGCTCAGCCACAGGACCGCGTTGCCTGCCGTAAACCGCATCGCCGCCCACGCCTCGACTGAGGCCGGGGTGAGGCAGCGAAGCCCGAGCTCTTCGAAGTCGGCCAAACCAAGGGCGCGAGACCCGAAGCGAAAGCTCCATGCCATCTTCAAGGAGCCCCACGGCTTGTTGGCTGCCTCGGTGCGAAGGATCTTCTTCTCGTTTTCGAGGCGGTCAAGCGCGAGGTGGGAAAGATGGCGGGTCACGTCGGCAAGAAACGACGTGATCTGTTCCGGTGTGCCGGTGGCCATGAAGCGCGTGCGGAGCGGCTCGACGCGAGCATTGAAGTGGTTGGCGGCGTCCATCGACTGCATGATCGGAAACATCGCGAGGTGCTCGACGACATGCGTTATGCCGTGGGCGGGCAGGCTCTCGTCGACGACCCCGACTCTGAAAGTGAGCATCGCCTGCAGCGGTCCCGGAACGTCGAGCGAGAACACCGGGACGCCATCGACCACAGTCCGCGTCGGTTCCGGGTGCGCGTTCGCGTCATGAGAAGAACCTGTTTCATCCCACGCCCCCACAGCAATGCTGATTGTCGCTCGCGCCGTGCGGCCGCCGCTGAGGGGCCCCGCTAGACCTTTGCCCTCCCCGCGGGCTTGAATCCCATCACGGCTTCGGTGAACAGGCGCGTCGCCAGCCGGCTCTTGGGCTCGCCCGTGCGCGAGGCAAGCTTCGTGAGCTGGTCGACGACTTTGGGCTCCACGTTGAGCCTGTAGAGCTGCTTGACCACGGGTGCTTTTTCCTTCATCGATCTAGGACCTCCAGAGGATTGGTTGCTTGGACGGCACCAAGTTTCGGCTTGGTGGAGGCTGGTGCCAACCCAGGCTGTTAACTTCTGCGCACGAACTACAGGAAGCAGACCGTTCGAGGGATCCGCTTCAGCCTCGAGGCCTTGCTCGGGCTGGTGCTGCTTGGCGTCATGCTGACCAACGTCTGGCAGCAGTCGCGGGAGGCCAACCTGCTGCTGACGGCGAGCAAACCACCTCTCAACACCCAGTCCGCCGCAGTCCAGTGGCTTGCCGCGAACTTTGAGAGTCGATGGTTCGGCACGCCTGCCCTCTTTCGGGCGCCGGCCATAGACAACACAGATTTCAGGTTCTTCGATGTTTCGGGCCATACCCAAGCCGAGCTGATCCGCAGCCTGAACGCCGCGGACATCTGCAAGACGTACGGGCCGTGCCAGCAGGATCCGGCAAATCCGAGTGGTATCGCGTGGGGCCTCGAGGGTGGCGTGCCTGGCGGGAGCTACCAGTGCTACTCGCCGCGCACCACAACGCTTCACTATCGGTTTTACGTGCTTATGCCGCGGTGGTCACCGCTGGCGATGGGCGGCGTTTCGGTCTCCCTGGTGGAGAGATGGAACGCTTTGCAGCAGCTGATCTACATCCACGAGGCCGGGCACGTGGCCATCGATACCGATGGCCTCGCCCAGCTCAACGACCAGGCACACCAGATGCCGAGCTGCCAGGCGCTTTACAACTTCTGGAACGACCCGCACGTCTTCGACAAGCTCACCGCGGACCAGGCCGCCTACCACGCCCGGCTGCGGGCGGACTGCAGGCCGGAGGTCGGCTGCGCCCCGCCAGGCTGGTTGGGCTGGTGATCGCCGAGGGGGACGTTCAGTGGCACCAGGGCCAGACGCTGGCGGCAGGTCAGGTGGCTGAGTTCAAGGTGTGGGCGGAGCTGGTGCGCCAGTCGATGGGCGGGCTGCATGTGTTCCTGCCCCTGCGAGACATGGGCATCGACGGGGTGGTGCACCGGCTTGCCGACGGTTCGTACATGCCCGTGCAGGTGAAGGCAAGGACTGGGCTGACGCCCGCCGGGCAGGTTCACATCACCGTGACAGCCACGAGCCTGGTGGACGACAAGGCGCTAGTCGTTGCGACGCTTGTGGACGGCGAGCAGCTCGGTCCTTTCATCCTCGTCATTGACGAGGCGGCGTTCAGGGACCGGGCAGTGCATAACGAGGTGAATGGTCGCGAGTACCTGACGGCGGCATTCCAGCTTCACTCGGGCGGCGATTCAAGATGGGCCCCTTACCTGGTGGCTCGCGAGAGGCTGGCGGAGCGGTTTGGGGCAGTCGCGCCCGCGGTCGCCGTGCCGGTTGAGGACCTGCTCTCGCGGGCGGGCGTTGATCGCGGCCACGAAGGCTTCCTTGGTGAGATGGAGGTGGTGCGGCGGCTGGCGGAGGCTGAGTCGCTGAATCTCTTCCGGCCGTTTCCTGACCTCGAGACCGTGGAGGTGTTGGCGCGTCACGCCTCGACGCAGCGCTTTCTGGGGATCCAGGTCAAGACCGTTGGTTGGGACCACGAGCACCTGGAGAACCGTGTTTACGTCAGGCGGGCGAGCTTCCGATCTTCGGCCTCGACATTTATCTGTGTGCTGGGGTGGGATCGCGACGCGGGCTTGTTCGAAGACGACTGCCTTCTCATCCCGAGCGTGGAGCTTCCCGACATCGCGAGGGCTGACGGTGATTGGTGGGAGATGGAGCTGGTGCCCGGAGCGATGAGGCATCGGCGTACCGACCGGTATCGCAAGTCGCTGATGTCGCTCGGAGAGACGGTGGAATCGCTGCTCGCCTGAGTCAGCGGGTCGGCACGGCCTGAAGCGCGGACACGGCTTCGTCCAGGCGGGCTCGGGGTAGCCGGCCGCTCTCGACCGCGGCCTTGATCGCGTCGAAGGTCGCATCCGCGACCTCGAGGTGGTGAGCGATCATCACCATGTCTCCGCCGTTGATCAGGAATTCGACGGCCGCCTCCGGCGCTGGCGTGGTGGCGGTGATCGCTCCCATCTCCATGTCGTCGGAGATGGTCGCGCCCTGGAACCCGACATCCGATCTCAGCTTCTGAATCGTGACCGGCGAGAGATCGGCCGAGTGGACCTGGTCGAGCGCCGGGTAGTAGAGGTGCCCGAGCAGGACGAAGTCGACATGGTGCGCGGCCGCGGCTTGAAATGGTGGCCAGTCTCGAGTTTGGAGTGTGGCCAGGCTCTCATCGATGCGCGGCAGCTGAGTCTCTGAGGAGACCGAGGTGTTGCCGTGCCCGGGAAAGTGCTTTGCCGCCGACAGCATGTGCGCCGCGTGGATGCCGTCGACCACCGCTCCGATCGCGGCGGAGACCGAGGCGGGATCCGTCCCGTAGCAGCGTCCCAACATGATCGAGTTGGAGCCTGAGCACACATCGGCCACCGGTCCGAGGTCCAGGTCGAAACCCAGCGCGCGCACGGCGGAGGCCATGCGGATCGTGCCCTCCAACCCGACCGGCATTGGCTCGCACGGCACCGAGCTGATCGCGATGCACACCGCGCCACCCTCCTGGTCGGTGGCGGCGATGAGCCGGTGACTGGTGGCCCTCCGAATGCTGGAGACGAAGCTCGACATGGAGGCCCCGGTGGTGGCGTTGTGGTTGAGGTTTACGACCAGCAAACCGCCGAACTGGTGGCGCTTCCAGTCCGCAAGCACGGCGTCGGTGATCGGGCCCTGGAAGCCCGCCATGATAACCGCCCCCACCTCCTCGTCGAGGGTCAGGCCGCCCGGCCCGAGCCTCTGGGTCGGAGTGGCGGCCGTCGACGGCGAGGTTCGAGCCGGCTGAGGCGATCCCTGGGTGGAGCACGAAACCACCAGCACTGCCAGGAGAACGAGCGCGACGCGCCTCAGGACAGCTTCGCGCTCAGACGGTCGATGTTGGTCGGAGATACTTCTGCTGCTTCGAGATAAGACTCCAGGTCGCCCCACTTCTGCTCTGCGTAGTCGAGCGTGCCAAGCATCCACGCGGGTGGGCACCGAAGCTCGGCTCGCATCTCTTCCAGCCGCTCAGGCGAGGCTTTCGCCAGCCATTCGACGTAGCGGGTGGCGAGCTGGGTGTCCGTCTCGGCGTAGTCGGCTCCGATCGCCTCGTCCTCGACGCCGGAAAGCGAAAGCAGCATCGCGGCGACCAGCCCTGTGCGGTCCTTGCCCGCGAAACAGTGGAACAGGACGGGGCCATCGGCTTCCGCGATCGCGTTGAAGATTGCTCCGAGGGCAGGCTGGCACCGGTCGAGCATCAGCCTGTAGCGATCGGGCATGGTGGCGGCTGCGTTGAGGGCGGGCACGGTCGCGTCGTCGACGAGCGCCAAATGAAGGACGGCCGGGCCCGTGCCTTCGGCCTCTGGCTCTAGCGAGGCGACCGGACTGGTGCTCTGGAAGTTTGAGAAAGGTGGGCCGGGCGCGCCGGCGAGTTCTGACTCGGCGCGCAGGTCGATCACCGTGATGATTCCGTAATCGATCATGGCCTGGCGTCCGGCCGGGGTCAGGCTCCCGACGTTGTCTGAGCGAATCAGGACTTTGCTGCGAGTGACGCCGCCGCGGGCGGGAATTCCACCGAGGTCGCGCGTGTTTCGGCAGTCGGGCCAGTCGAGATTTCGGGTCATCAGTGCCAGGAGATCGTCCCCTCCGCCCGGCTACGCCGGGCACCTCCCCGGCAAGCGGGGAGGAAAAAGAGCTCGGTCCCCTACCTCTTGGTGTACTGCGGAGCTTTGCGGGCTCTCTTCAGGCCGTACTTCTTGCGCTCTTTCATGCGTGCGTCGCGCGTCAGAAGGCCGGCTTTCTTCAGGGCCGGGCGGAAGTCTGGGTCGAACTTGATCAGCGCTCGAGCGATGCCGTGCGAGATCGCTCCCGCCTGGCCGCTCGTGCCGCCACCGAACACCTTGACCGTGATGTCGAACTTGCGCTGCGTGCTCGTGATCCGAAGCGGAGCCAGTGCCGCCATCTCGAGCACCCGCCGGCCAAGGTAGGCGAGTGTGTCCTTCTCGTTGATCGTCACGCGGCCTTCGCCGGGCTGGATGCGCACGCGTGCCACCGCGTTCTTGCGGCGGCCGGTGCCTCGGAGAAACAAATCAGCCAATCTTCAGGTCTCCCTTCTCGTCGAAGGACAGGGCCTTCGGCTTCTGTGCCTGGTGCCCATGCTCGGCACCGGCGTAGACGCGGAGTCGGGTGAGCATATCCGCACCGAGGGTGTTGTGCTGCAGCATCCCCTTCACCGCGTTGGTGAGCGGGAAGGTCGGGTCGATCTCCTGCGCGCGCTGCAGGGACCGAATCCTCAGGCCACCTGGGTAGCCGCTGTAGCGTGTGTACTTCTTGTCGCCGAGCTTGGCGCCCGTCACCTTGATCTTTGAGGCGTTGATCACCACGACGTGGTCACCGGTGTTCAAGTGGGGCGTGAAGGTCGGCTTGTGCTTGCCGCGCAGGACCTTGGCCACGCCTGAGGCAAGGCGGCCGAGCACCTGGTCCGTCGCATCGACGATGAACCAATCGCTCTTCAGGTCTGCGGCTTTCGCCGTCCACGTCTTCTGCTTGCTCATTCTTTCTTTTGGGGTTACCTAGTAAATCACTTCCACCAACGTCAGGCCCCCCGCGGGAGCCGTGCGCGCCGCCTGGCGGCGATCGCGCGCATCGAGGACCTCTCCCACCCACTCGGGTGGCCGCCGGCCGCGGCCGACCTCGGCCAGCGCGCCCGCGATGCTCCTCGCCAGACCGCGCAGGAAGCCCTCGGCGACCAGCTCCAGCTCGACCATGTCGCCGTGCCTGAAGACGCGGGCGGAGCGCATCTCGCGCACCCTTGCATCCGGCGGCTCCGAGGCCGAGCAGTAGCTGGTCCAGTCGTGCTTGCCGACGAGAGCCTTGGCGGCCTTCGTCATCGCGTCCACATCGAGCGGACCGCGAACCTGCCAGCAGCGCCCTCGCTCGAGCGCCGGCCTTGACGGGCGGTCCAGGTAGCGGTAGCGATAGCGGCGCCAGCGAGCGGAGTAGCGAGCGTGGAAGGTGTCGGGCACCTCCTCAGCGGACAGGACCGCCACGTCGTCGGGAAGCTTTGCGTTGAGCGCCGCGACCAGCCGTCGGGGGGTGATCCGCCCTTCCGTCTGGAAGCTCACGACCTGGCCTTCGGCGTGGGCGCCCGCGTCGGTCCGACCCGCCGCGTACACCTTGTGCTCCTGGCCGGTGATCTCGCGAAGGGCTCGCTTGAGCTCGGCTTCGACAGTTCTGCCGTGTGCCTGCTGCTGCCAGCCGGCAAATCCACTTCCGTCGTACTCCAGCACGACTTTGATATTCAATTTTTAACCGACCGAATCCGGATTAGTCGACGAGTTCGATGATCACCATGGGGGCTGCATCGCCCAGGCGTGGGCCCTTGTGGATGATTCGCGTGTAGCCGCCCGGCCGCTCGGCCAGGCGCGGGATGAGGTTCGAGAAGAGACGCTCGACCACCTCGGGCTTGGAGATCTCCTGCGCGACGGCGCGGCGCGCGTTCAGGTCCTGCGCCTTGGCGGTGGTGATCAGCCGAGATACCCACCGCGTGAGCTCCTTCGCCTTCGGCTCGGTCGTCGTGATGCGGCCGGTCTCGAGCAGGGACGTGCACAGGTTGCGCATCAGCGCCTTGCGCGAGTCCGTGTCCCGGTTGAAGCGGCGGCCGCTCTTTTGATGTCGCAATACGGTTAGCTAGCCCCGGAGGACCGTGCCCATCTCCTCGGGTTTGATGAAGCCCTTCTCGACGAGCTTCTCCTTGATCTCGTCGAGGGACTTGCGCCCGAAGTTGCGCAGAGCGAGCAGCTCCTCCTCACGCTTCTGGAGCAGCTGTCCCACGGTCTGGATCTCGTTGGCCTTGAGGCAGTTGAATGCCCGGACCGAGAGGTCCAGCTCCTCGATCGGCGTGTCCATCAAGCGGTTCTGGCTGCCCTTCTCGCCGCGCAACTCCGCCTCGTGCTTCTCGATCGAGTCGCGGAAGCGGACGAAGAGGTTCAGGTGCTGGGTGAAGAGCTCAGCCGCGTGGCTGACCGCTTCCTCGGGCGACATCGTGCCGTCCGTCCAGACCTCGATCAAAAGGCGGTCGTAGTCGGTCGACTGGCCGACACGGGTCTTCTCGACCGTGAAGTTGGCCTTCTCGACCGGGGAGAAGATGGCGTCGATGGGGATCACGCCGATGGGCTGGCCTTCGCGCTTGTTGCGGTCCGCCGGAACGTAGCCCTTGCCACGCTCGACGTTCAGCTCCATGCGCAGGTGGCCCTTGGCCGCCAGCGTGCAGATGTAGAGGTCGGGGTTGACGATCTCGACATCGGACGAGGCCTGGATGTTCGAGGCGCGAACCTCGGCCGGCCCCTTGACGTCGAGGATCAGGGTCACAGGGTCCTCGGTGAAGCTCTTGAGGCAGAGCTTCTTGAGGTTGAGGATGACCTCGGTCACGTCCTCTTTGACGTGCGGGATCGCTGTGAACTCGTGAGCGACACCGTCGATCTGGATCGAGGTGACCGCTGCGCCCCACAGCGACGAGAGCAGCACGCGGCGAAGCGTGTTGCCGAGCGTGGTGCCGAAACCCGGGTCAAGCGGCTCGATGTCGAACTTTCCGTAGTTCGCGCTCGTCTCGAGCTTGCGCACCTGGGGGGTGACTGTCATCTGCGTGTCAATTGCCAATTGGGAACTCCCTTTACCGTGAATAGAACTCGACGATCAACTGCTCCTCGATGCCCGACTCCATCTCGTGGCGTTCTGGCCGGGCGAGGATCTTGGCGGACTTGTCGTCCGCGCTGAATGAAAGCCACGACGGCACCGGCCGCACCTTGGATGCCTCGAGCGCGACCTCGGTCACGCCATCGGAGCCCTTGACCTTCAGCACGTCGCCGACCTTGAGCTGGTAGGACGGCACGTTGACCGTCCTCCCGTTGATCTCGAAGTGCCGGTGCGAAACGAGCTGGCGGGCTTGCTTGCGCGAGGTGCCCAGGCCGAGCCGGTAAATCACGTTGTCGAGGCGAAGCTCGAGGTGGCGGAGAAGGTTCACACCTGTCACGCCGGGCTCGGTCGCCGCCGCGGTGAAGTAGTTGCGGAACTGCTTCTCGAGCAGGCCGTAGATGCGGCGCGCCTTCTGCTTCGCGCGCAGCTGCAGGCCGTAGTCCGAGGTCTTGCGCTTGCGCGCCTGGCCGTGCATGCCGGGCGCGAACGCGCGGCGCTCGATGGCGCACTTCGGCGTGTAGCAGCGCTCGCCCTTCAAGTAGAGCTTGGCGCCCTCGCGGCGGCAGAAGCGGCAGACGGGGCCACTGTAGTTCGCCATCCGCTACACCCTCCGCCTCTTGGGTGGGCGGCATCCGTTGTGGGGGATCGGCGTCACGTCGGTGATCGCGCTCACCTCGAGACCCGTCGCCTGCAGGGAGCGGATCGCTGCCTCACGGCCCGCGCCCGGCCCCCGGACGAACACCTCGATCGAGCGCATGCCATGCTCGAGCGCCCTCTTCGCGGTTGCCTCGGCGGTCTGCTGGGCGGCGAAGGGAGTCGACTTGCGGCTGCCCTTGAAGCCCTGCGCGCCGGCCGAGCCCCACGAGATGACGTTCCCCTCGATGTCGCTGATCGAGATGATCGTGTTGTTGAACGTGCTCTGGATGTGGGCCTGACCTGCGACCACGTTCTTGCGCTCGCGGCGCCGGGTCCGGACGACCTTCTTCTTGGTCACTTGCCGGCCTTCACCTTCTTCTTCCCGGCCACCGCGCGCTTCGGACCGCGCCGGCTGCGGGCGTTGGTACGGGTGCGCTGGCCGCGCACGGGCAGGCCGCGGCGGTGCCGCTGGCCGCGGTAGGACCCGATCTCGGTCAGCCTCTTGATGTTGGTCGCGACCTCGCGGCGGAGGTCGCCTTCGATCACGATTTCCTTGCCGGTGGAGAGGCGGTCGATCACCTGGCGAAGGCGGCCGACTTCCTCCTCGGGGAGGTCCTTGGTCCGCTTGTCAGGGTCGATGTTGGCCATCTTCAGGATCTTCTGGGCGGTGGTGTCGCCGATCCCGTGGATGTAGGTCAAAGAGACGCCAATGTGCTTCTGCGGGGGTATGTCGACGCCGGCGATTCTTGCCATCTACTCTCCTAACCCTGGCGCTGCTTGTGCTTGGGCGTCTTGGAGCAGATCACGCGAACGACTCCATTGCGCTTGATCACCCTGCAGCTCGGACACATCTTCTTGACGGACGGACGTACCTTCATCTCCAAATCTCTCTAATTCGCCCTCGCGACCGATCGCTCGGCGCCAGCTCCACCCCTACTCTGTCCCCGGCGAGGAGCCGGGTGAAGTGGGTGGCCAGGCGATCGGCGACGTGAGCGAGGACCAACGCCCCGTTTTCGAGCTCAACCCGATACACGCCGTTGGGAAGGGGCTC
>Ga0137418_10005931_pt1 | contig 11228 bp, 9 predicted proteins | sample CZODoug3_1_2_16f_FD_122242 | JGI IMG/M metagenome (GOLD analysis project Ga0137418, IMG submission 122242) | Vadose zone soil fungal communities from Angelo Coast Range Reserve, California, USA - CZODoug3_1_2_16fungal (Hybrid Assembly) | ecosystem: Environmental > Terrestrial > Soil > Vadose... | reverse complement strand
CCGCATCCTCCGGCACCGCCGGGGAAATAGGCGTAAGGTCCAACAGTGGCAGCACGAAATCCGTGCCTTCCCGTAGGCATCATTGGGGCGAGGCTTTGCCAGCGATCGGTCTTGGGATCGTAAGCTTCGTTCTCGACGAACGTCTTTCCGTTATTGCACTCGCCGCCGGCGACGAGAATCAGACCTTTATAAAAGGTCACAGCAGTGCTGCTTCTGGGCGTGGGAAGAGGAGCCGCTGACTTCCATGAATTCGTCGCCGGATCGTAGACGTCGTGCATTCCGGTGTTGTCGACGGTGGCGTTGAAACGGCCTCCGATCGCGTGAATCCGTCCGTCGACCGCAATTACGGCCAGGTGATCACGAGCCTTCGGCAGCGGCGCCAGCTCGCTCCACTTTCCGGTCGCGGGGTCATACACTTCGTTTGTCGCGACGGTGACCGTATCGACTCCGCGACCCCCGACGGCGTAAAGCTTTCCATTGAGTGCAGCGAGACCAACCGATCCGCGCGGACTTTTCATCGGCGCGAGAGTTCTCCATGTGTCCTTTGCCGGATCGTATTCGAATGCGACATCCCGGGCGTCCATGTGGACGTTGCGCGTGAAACCACCGACAACGTAGATCTTGCCGCTCATGCCGACGGCACCCACATGGCTGAGACCGGACGGCATCGGCGCCCGTACGCGCCACCGATCCGTCGCCGGAGTGTACTCCTCGTTCAGTGTCTGCGCATCGTTGCCTGAGGCCGACCCTCCGAGTACATAGATTTTTCCGTCGACGGCCGCTGCCGCTACTTCACCTCTTGGTTCCGGTAGTCGCGCCTTCTCGGACCAGACTCCCTGAGACGACTGCGATCCCACCGAACCGGTGGCCGCCAACGTGACGAAAGTCAGAACAATTGCTAATGCGGCTAAACTTTTCATGGGAGGAAAGTAGACCCGCAAGCAATTTCAGTCAAGAAATCGAATGTATTAAGAACCCAGATCGACCGACGTCACCTGCTGAGCCGCGTCTGGCCAGGCGCCGTCGAGAAATGTCTTGATTGAACCGAAGACTTTTTCGGGGGACTCGATCCACGGCAAGTGTGCCGCGTTTTCGACGGTGACGAGGCGGGCGTCAGGCAGCGTCAGGGCCCATTCCCTGCCGCCGCCGTAGGGGGCCTGGCGGTCTCGGGTGCCGTGGATGGTGAGGACCGGCGACTGCACCTTCGCAATATCTTCCGCAATTAGGTTAAGGCTCTGCATCGAGGGGAGAAGGTTTTCGCTGTAGTGTTTCATCACATTGAGAAACGATTCATTCGGAAGATCGGCGACGGCCCAGGTGATCTTGTCAGCGTCGGCCGGATCGGTGACATAAAGCAACCGCATCAGCGACCAAATCTTCCTGCCGAATTCCTTTGGGTCTCCGGCGGGACCTTCTTTCTGCAGTTGTGCCAGCTTCCCGGAGACTTCGGCCATCGTTGGATCGGCTCCCGTCAGATGCGTTGGGTATTGCTTTCCCAAAAAAGGTTGCACGGGGCCGATCTGAACCATGCGGTTCACGTGAGCCGGATACTTCATCGCGTACAAGGCCACCACCATTCCCAAATAAGAATGTCCGATTACATCAACCGGACGAATGCCAAAGTGCCTGCGGATCGTTTCCAGATCCTCGACATCGAGATGAACTCCGCCTTTCAGTTTTGACGCGTCGGTGACCGATTCCGAACGGCCGCGATTGCGCAAGTCGTAGAAGATAACGGTGCGATCGGCGGCGAGATACTTGAAGTCATTAAACATGTAAGCCGCGCTGGGAATCACAATCGGCCTCGGACCACTACCCATCTTCTGAAAAAACAGGCGGACCCCATCTTCCGTCGTCACGTAGCCTTCGCTCGTTGCCATTTTTTTTTGCTCCTGGTTAAGAAATGTCTTCCCAGGACTGTAGTGAATTTAGTAAATAAGGGGAATCTACCAAATCCAAAGCGAAGTCCGCCGTGGTCGGGAGCCTGTCCGCGCAGAAACTGTAGCGGCGGTCTATGACCGCCGGCGATCTCGCAAGTTGCTGTATTGTCGGCGGTCATAGACCGCCGCTACAGCATTGTCAGAAAATTTCAGGAAAGTAGAACGTCATGATGACATTGCCATTTCCTGTCGGGATCATGACTTCCTGATGTGCGGGATCGATCCCCACTCCGTTCACATTCAGTCCGGTCAGCTTGGTCACCGGAATTTTCCAGCGTGGAGCGACGTCTCCGTTGTCGTTGATGTTCCAGATACCGATGGAACCTCCCTGGGCTCCACATAAGATCCAGCCTTGCGGAGTAATCGCCATCTGCTGGCTGCCTGCGAGTTGAGTCTTGGGCCCCCGGATCACGCGCATCGGCGGGGTATTTCCGCTGGCGTTCCGGTCAAAGATCAGCAATGCCGGCGAACCGCGGCCTCCTCTGAAGCCGCCGGTGGGCACGACGAGGAGATTGTGGACGGGATCGACCCGAATCGGAGGAACGTTGCCGCTTCCGTCGGTTTGCTCGGCGAATTGAATCTGAGTGTCCGGGCCGCCGAGAACGCGCTTCGGAGCCACGTCGCCATTGGCTCCGTACGGAAAAACCACGATGTTATGTTTGGCGGTGGGCAGGTAGATCTCACCAGTCTCCGGATCCACCGTCACCTTGTCCATCGCGCCCACGCCCAGGATTTGCGTATGTGGTCCCTGGATCACCCGGATGGGCGCCTCCTCTCCGTTCGCACCTCCGCGGAAGACGAGGATCGCCTGAGTCAAGGGACTGGTCACGACGATTTCATCATGAGTGGGATCGTACGCGAGGTCGTGCATGGTCCTGCTGATCAGCGTCTTTTGTCCCTCGAGCGTTCGAGTTGGCGGCGTATTCTCTTTCGCCAACCTCGAGAACGCTGCGATCTGCGGATGATTCACGCAATTGGGTACGAGCAGTTCCTGCCGTTTGCTGTCATATGCGACCGCTTCGGTCTTCCCGAATTTCAACCCGACCTTGTCCGCAGGCGCGCTGCGGATAATACGCAGCGGAGCCACGTTTCCATTCGCGTTCAGCGGATAAGCCACTGCTGAAGAGTTCCCGAGATTGGACACCCACACTTCCTTGTTCTTTAAGTCCAGGGACACGCCCGTCGGATTTCTCAAACCCGTCCTGGTTCCTTTGATCACGCGCGATGGCGCCGCGTCGCCCTTGTCGGTTTCCTTGAAGACGAGTATCGATTGGCCCATGTCGTTGGCGACATACAGATCTCCATTGTCCGGGTCTATGGCCATGCCGGCGGCCCAATTCAACTGTGTCTTGGGACCTTGAATAATGCGTAACGGAGCAGTGTCGCCCGTGGCATTGGAGGCATAGATCGCAATGGACGGCGGGTTGAACTTGCCGGAGCCCTGGATCTTGAAATTACTGGCATTGCCCCAGTTGTTGACGAACATCAATTTTGCCTTCGAATCGACGGCAATGCCGTGCGCGGCTTCCAGTCCGGTGTGTTCGCCTTCCAGTCGCCGAATCGCCTCCTCGTTGTCGGAAGCATTCTTGCGGTAGACCACGACCTTGGGAGGATATTCGACCGAAAGAAATATCTCTTCCTGCTCTTCGTCCACAGCAAGCGCGTAGCCTCGATGCGGAGTCTTCAAGTGACGCAACGGTTTAACGTTACCGTTGGCCTCGTGGGAAAACACGGTCATCTTGTTCCCGGTGTCCGCTTCCACCGAATAAATGTCCCCGCTCTTCGGATCGACATACAGCCCTCCGCTGAACTGGATCTCCGTGTTCACACCCTGGATGACCCGCTTCGGTTCGGTGCGTGGAGCATCGGGCGGCGTGTTATCCAACCGGTTGAAGATGCGGGTTGCCCAGAGGTTGTTGTCCTGCAGGATGACTTCGTCGTGTACGGGATCCACAGCCACGGAGCTATAAATCGGATCCAGATCGCGGATCATACGCACGGGTGGACGGGTTACATCGCTTGTCTGCCCGTCCTGCAACGACGAGGAGGCATATGCGGACCTGTCTCTCCAGCCGGCGAACAACCCATAGTCTTCCCGCGGTTCGGGAATCATCATCATCGATGAAGTGACGCCGACCGGTTCCCAGGTGCACCCTTCTCCCATATTGGGCAACTCCCGAATGGAAACCAATTGAGGAGATCCTGTGGCTTGCCGTAAGTTCGAGTCAGAAATCGCCGCCAATCCCGATGGAGTTACTTTCGCCGGTTCCACTCTCGGCAGTTCTACTCTGGAAAAGAAGAACGTTGGCAGAGCGACTGCCAGCAGTCCACCAAGGACCAGCTTTGCGCTATTTGTCATGAGAGAGACCTCCTCGTACAGCGGATGTAACCACAGCCCTCACTTCCTGTCAAACAACCAGGGAGCCACGCGTTTGATTCCAATCACCAGGCCGATGCTGCTGCAAAAAATGCAACCGACGCTGAGCGTAATGATGCCGAATTGCCAAAGCGGGCGATTGTAGTACCAGAAGGAAAAATCGAGGCTATGGAAACCGTGATAAATCCAGCGATCAATCCGGCCCAGCCGCGTGTACCGGACGGCAACCCGGCTCATCGTCGGATCAATGTAGAACCATGTTCGGTCCGGATCACCAAACTTGACGCGCAAAACGGGCAATGGCCGCGTGCCGTCATTCGAGTAGTAGTAAGAATCGTATTGGGAGAGGAGTGTGGATTCAAGAATCGGCGTATTCGGAGTGGCCTGCTGCACGCGGCTCATCAGCGATTCCACCGAAAACGGTTCCCGCCTGACCTCGAGAGGTGTTTGCTCGTCCAGATGAAAGAGATTCTCTGAGGCCTGCGCTTGATTCGCGCTCACCAGCAAAGGCTTGTCTTCTACACCGTAGACCAGATAGTAGGGGTCGCCCTGGATTCGCACAAAGGCGATTTCCTTCGGAGCGCGTTGCTCCAGCACCCGCTTCCATCCGTCGGCATCCATAGCGCGAAAGGCGGAAAGGTTCACCGGGCCTCCGCTCAACGCCTGGGGGATTCCATCTCCTGTTTTGCCGCCGGAAGCCCAATCCAGCATTGAAAGCATTCCGCTGAATACCCACGTGAAGGTGAAAATGCCGAACAGAATACCGGTTCTATAGTGCCATCGCATCCAGCCGGAGTAGGGCACGCTGGAACGAATATACTGAATGATGCCCAGGAGGATACCTGCCAGCGCCACTATCGTACTCAGTCCTGAGATCCAGAGCACGATACCTGTCCATAACGGCTCGTTCAAACGCAATGGAGTGAAATACAGCCAGTGAGGAATGGCGCCAACCCATGCCAGCGCGCGGCTGCGGCGCGTTGTGAGCGCCACAATCTCTCCAATCTTCGCGGAGACGTAGAGCTGTGTGCGGGCCTCGTCATCCACCGTGATCTTGTGCAGAGGAGTCTGTTCGCGCTGGCCGATCGTCCAAAGGTCGGGTTCGTTCAGCAAACCCACATACCGAAAAGCCTCCTCGGGGAGATTCATGAACTTGCCGGCAATCCTCAGAGCCCCCGCGGGCCCCAGTTCAACCAATCGATCGCCGGTGTCGGCAAAGATCGTTGCCGGTTCACCTCCGGTGAATCGATATGCCGGCCGGTCCATAACCGTCAACAGCACAACCCGATTAAAATCTATATCGAAGCCCCCTCTTGCTACGGCTTCCGCCGGCGTCATCCCAACACGAGCCAGGTCCAGCGGAGGTAAGTGCTGCAGCCGTGCCTCTGGAGTGAGGCCCGGCATGCCGCGCGCATACATCATGGCGATTCCTGAGGCGAACCAGACGACAAACATCGGGCCCAGCGCGATGCCGAGATAGCGATGGATCCAGCGGATCATGGTACGTACTGTAGCGGCGGTCTATGACCGGCGGCAATACGGCAATTCGTGAGATCGTCGGCGGTCAATGACCGCCGCTACAGTTGCATCATAAATCTTGACGAAAAAGCCGATGATGCAACAAACTCCGTGACCAATTCATTTCTCGGAAGGAGCCACATGCGCCTGGGCAACAACATACGCGGCAAAGAGATCCTTGCAGTCCTGACACTTTTTGGGGCCATTGTCTTCTGCTGGTCGGAAGTACAACGATGGCGCCCCGCACCGGTTTCATGGCCTTCGACAGGCTCGGCTCGATTGGTTTCGATCGAGCGATTGCCTGACGTCGGGGATACGTGTACTGCGATGCCCGTCAGCGCCATCGCGACTCTGAGCGCCGAATTCGAGGATTCGAAAGTTTATGCGGCCACCACTGTAGACATTACTCGTCCGCCGGTTCGCACAATTCGCGACACGTATCCCATTTACAGTTCGGTCGCGGTCGATACCATTCGTGACGAAGTCATCCTTCAGGACACGAATCTGTTCGCCATACGGGTATTCAACCGGCTGGATAATACGCCGCCGAGCGCTGAATCCACCACGCCGAAGCGAGTTGTGCAGGGATCGGACACCAAGAACGAATACAACAACGGGCTCTATGTCGATCCAAAGAGCGGCGAAATTTACAACGTCGCGATGGACACTGCCGACTCCATCTTCGTGTTTCCTGCAAATGCCAAGGACAATGCCGAGCCCTCGCGCATCCTGCGGATTCCTCATCGAGGGTTCCAGCTGGCCGTCGATGAAGAAAAGCAGGAGCTTTACTCGACCAACCAGTATCCACCTCGCGTGCTGGTATTTCGTAAGAACGCTGCCGGAAGTGAAAAGCCGCTACGCATCATCGAAGGACCCCACACCGGGCTGGCTGATGTCCACGGCGTCGCGGTCGATACACAAAGGAAACTGGTGTTCGTCGGTAATTGGGGCAACGCCAGCGATTACAAGGTTGCCGGCTCAGGCAAGCACTATCCACCTTCCATTACGGTCTACTCGCTCGACGCCAATGGCGACGCGGCTCCCTTGCGCACCATTCAGGGTCCCAAAACGCAGTTGAACTGGATGGGTGCAATGTCTCTCGATCTGGCGACCGGAAATCTATGGGTCGCCAACGACGTCGGCGGCTCAGTCCTCATGTTCCGCGGCACGGATAACGGCGATGTGGCTCAGACGAAAATCATCAAAGGAAACAAGACGGCTCTCAATCATCCGGCCGGTATAACCGTCGATACGAAGAACAAAGAGATTTGGGTTTCGAACATGGGCAATTCCTCCGCCACTGTCTATCCGTTGACGGCAAATGGAGACGTAGAACCCATCCGTATCATCCGAAGCGCACCCCTTGGAAGAACTTCCGTGAAGTTCGGCAAACCCCAGGCAGCGGCCTACGACAGCAAGCGCGATGAGCTGCTGGTGCCCAACTGTGTCAATACCCCGCAGATCGCGGTGTTCTCGAGGTTGGCAAAGGAGAATACGACGCCGGTACGAGTCCTCGAAGGCCAAAAGACCCTGATCAGCCGGACAATGCACGCGCTCGAATATGATGCGATACACGACGAAGTCGTCGTGGGCAGCCCTCTGACACAAACGATTCTTACTTTCCGTGGCGGTGCCGGCGGCGAAGAACCTCCCATTCGATTTATCCAGGGTCCGAGTACTCAGATCCAGAGCACCGACTATGACGGCAACGATAAAATCGGTTTGGATTCCGTCAATGGTGAAATTTACCTTCCTTCCGCCACCAGCGGTGGTCCGGGTAAAGGTGTCATCCTGGTGTTCGACAGGCTGGCGAATGGAAACGCTGCTCCCAAGAGAATTCTTGGCGGACCCAACACCGGATTCACTTTTCCCACTGCCAAAGGACAGGGATTCCCCAATGTCGCCATCGATCCCGTCCGCAATCTTCTGATCGTTGCAAGCGGCGGCTCGATGTTGATTTTTGACCGCACGGCCAGCGGAGACGCCAAGCCTCTGAGGAAAATCACCGGCGGTGGCGGTCAAGTCAAGGTCTACCCGCCGAAGGGCTTGCTGATAGGCAGCTGTTCGGGCGGATCGATTTGCGCCTGGAATCTGGACGAAACCGAGGACATGACTCCTCGCTACAGGATCCCGGCTCAACAACTCACGACAGTCGCCTTCTCGGGACTCGCTATCGATCCGATTCATAAGGAGATCATTCTCCCCAGCGGGGGACGAAACGTCATCATGACGTTCTCCTGGCCGGAAGTATTCGACTGAGCGCCGGTCACAGACCAGAGCTGTCTAAAATATCGCGCGAAGCGCATCCGATTAGCGCCGCGTAGCGGCAGCAGAGTGTAGCCCCACGCGTGAGCGTGGGGTATGTGGTGGCGCCTAAAGGTCAGCCCAGCAAGGGGCGTAAGATTGTTTAAAACCAACTTACGCTCCTGACGGAGCTGGTAAATCGAGGTTTACGATAACCCCACGCTGACGCGTGGGGCTACATTATGCTGCCGCTACGCGGCTTCAAGCGGATGCCTTCGGCGACATTAGATTTATTTTGGACACGTCTGGTCATAGACCGCCGCTACAGTTTATTGTCGGCCCGTCAAATGCCGAGCTAAGATAGGCGCGGAGATTGCTTATGGCGATGGATCCGAGGCGGGCCGGGATAGTATCTATCATTGCAGCCCTCCTCACGCCCAGTTGATGAGTGATCACTCCGGTCCTGGCAGGACTGGGCATATTTTCATTTCTTAGTGCGTGTCTGATTTGGCTCCAGCGCTTGCAGCCAGTTTTCTTTGCACTGGCGGTCGGAGGGCTGGCATACCAGATTTGGATAGTGCGCCGCCGTTCGCCCGCTCTGCGCACTCTCGGAGTCAAGACGATTTTAGGCATCAGCCTGGCGATAAACGGCTTGATGATCCTCGGCTGGATCGTGATAACGATTCGTTATCAGTAGCCGGCACCGCGACAAGAGCATCATGAAGGAGGTTTCCGATGAAAATCCTGGTGGGTAGTTTGATCGCTATCGTGCTTGTGACCGGTGTTTCCGTCCACTATGCACAGAGTCCGAGCAATGGACGCCAGACGATTGCAACGGAGGAGGATTTCCGCCGGGCGATGAAGGAACTTTCGAACTGGGGCCGATGGGGAAAAGACGACGAACTCGGCGCCGCCAACCTTATCACGCCTGCCAAACGGAAGCAGGCGGTGGCGCTGGCTAAAGAGGGCGTGAGCGTATCGCTGGCCCACGATGTCATGCAGGAAAAGGCTGCGGATGCGCCCAACATCCTCGAGCGCGTTCTCGGCAACGTCAATCCGACTGGCACCACGGACCGATACCAATACACGGGCACGTACCATGGGGTGAGTCACAGCCATCTTGACTCCGTGGACTGTCACATCATGGTCGAAGGCAAGGGATATAACGGCGTGTCAATGGAAGAGATCAAGGCCGCGGGTGGCTGCCCTAAAGGGAGTATCAATGCCCTGAAGGATGGCGTCGTCACGCGAGCCATTCTGTTCGATGCGACGCGCCTGCCGGGGAAGGCTACTCCACAAGGCTGGCTGGAGCCCGGAACGGCCATCCATAAGGAAGACCTCGAGACGCTGGAAAAGATGGAGCGCGTCAAGGTTTCCGCCGGCGACGTCATCCTTCTATATACAGGCCGCTGGAAGCGCCGCGCGGCGCTGGGCCCCTGGCCGAATGCGACCGGGTTTGCGGGCTATCACGCTGACGTTGCTTATTTCATAAAGGAGCGCGGTGTTTCGTTCATCGGAGATGACGGACCAAATGACGTTTCGCCATCGGGCCTTCCACCGTCCATTGGAATCCCGCTTCATCAACTGGCGCTTGCGGCCATGGGCGTGAGCATTTTCGACAACCTCGATTTGGAGCGAGTTGTCGAGCAGGCAAGGCGGCTGAATCGCTACGAGTTCTTATTCATGGCTTCACCGCTGCGGATCGACAAGGGAACGGGATCGCCGCTCAATCCGCTGGCGATCTTCTGAACTGGCAAAAATATCCGAATGTGTCGTAGGCTCCTGTAACGGCGGTCTATGACCGCCGACACTCCCACAAATGCTGTACAACCGGCGGTCATAGACCGCCGCTACAGTCAATCAAAGGAGGCCGCTATGCCGCGACTCTTATTTCTCGGATTGCTGCTTATTCCAGCGGATTGTAAGGGAAATTGGATCAAAGCGTCCGTCGCCAGCGATGGCAAGTTCACCATTACGAACGGCCGAAACGGGTTCAGCAAGACCTATACAGCGCGGTAATGGCGTTCGAAATGTATAGAAGAGCGTTCCTATCACTTTTGTTGATCTGTCTGGTTGCGGACCTCGCCGATGCGCAAAGCAACGGTGTCATTCGAGGGCAGATCCTCGTGCCTTCGGTTCGGATCTCCGAACGTATCCAGGTGATCCTGCAAAGATCAGACGGCCCGATCGTCTCGAGGGGGTTTTCCGATAGCCTCGGCAATTACGAATTCCGCGGTCTTCCACCCGGCACTTACGATGTCGTCGTCAACCTCGAAGGTTACGGCGAGGCCAGGCAGAACGTCGGTATCGGCACCGGCCTGGCCGGCACGCAGATCGTCAATATCGTTCTCACCGAGAAGGAGAGGGAGAGGAACGCGAATGATGCTTCAAGTTCCGAGTCGGATGTAGTCGACATTACGGAATTGGGCCGGAAGTATCCCAGGAAAGTATTGGATGAATATGAGAAGGCTCGCGAGGACAACCGCAAAGGAAACACCGCCAGGGCAGGCGAGCGTCTTGAAGCGATCGTGAAGGCTGCTCCGGATTTCTTCGCGGCCCACAATACCCTGGGCACGATTTATCAAAAGATGGACCGCTACCGTGATGCCGAACGAGAATACAACGCGGCGAGGCAGTTGAATCCGCGGTCTTCTCAGCCGCTGGAAAATCTCGGCAGCCTTTACATCCAGGAGGCGGACGCCAGCAGGAAAACCGATCCATCCAACGTGGGTAAAATCCTCGACAACGCCCTCGACATTCTCGATGAAGCCAAAAAGCTGAATCCGCGCTCTGTATCCGCTCATTACCTGCTGGGATTGGCCAATTACAGATCCGAGTTCTACGAAGAGGCCGAACAGAGCTTCAAGCGCGCGCTGGAGCTCGATGGACGAATGCCCGGCGCCCGCCTGATGCTTGCCAACCTTTACATCAAGCTGCAAAAGTGGGACAACGCTTTACAGCACCTCGATGCCTGGCTCTCCGATAACCCCAGGGCGCCCGAACGCGTCCAGATTTTGGAAACCCGCGCTAAAGTAGCGGACAGACTGCGGGGAGCTGGGAAGTAGATTTACCGTGAATGACGCAAAAGGCATTAACCACAAAGACACAAAGGCACAAAGAAATTCGGCAACGAGGGGTCTGACCCCTCG
>Ga0137418_10005930_pt1 | contig 11228 bp, 9 predicted proteins | sample CZODoug3_1_2_16f_FD_122242 | JGI IMG/M metagenome (GOLD analysis project Ga0137418, IMG submission 122242) | Vadose zone soil fungal communities from Angelo Coast Range Reserve, California, USA - CZODoug3_1_2_16fungal (Hybrid Assembly) | ecosystem: Environmental > Terrestrial > Soil > Vadose... | reverse complement strand
CGGGCGCACGCGGACCAGGTGGGGCAGACGGGGAAGACCGTCAGCCCGACGCTCTACATCGCCGTGGGAATCTCCGGCGCGATCCAGCATCTCGCGGGGATGCGGACGTCGAAGGTGATCGTCGCGATCAACAAGGACAAAGACGCTCCGATCTTCAAGGTCGCGGACTACGGCGTGGTCGGCGATCTCTTCGAGGTCGTCCCGAGGCTCACCGAGGAAATCAAGAAGCTGCATGGCTGAGATCGTCCCCGCCAAGTACCAGCCGCCGCTGCCGCTGGAGCAGCTCATCCTCAAGGATGGGGCGGCGGGCGCGGGCGATCGGATGGAGCTGGACGTGCTCATCGTCGGCGCGGGGCCCGCGGGGCTCGCGTGCGCGATCGAGCTGGCGAGATTGGCGAAGAAGGACGGCGGCACGTTGAACATCGGCGTGCTCGAGAAGGCTGAAACGTTGGGCGAGCACTCTCTCTCCGGCGCCGTCGTCAATCCCTGCGCGTTCCGCGAGCTCTTCCCGGAACTCAAAGACTCCGATTTCCCCTTCCGTGGTCCGGTGACCAAAGAGGCTGTGTATTTGCTAACGGCCAAGAGCCAATGGCGCCTGCCCACGCCGCCCACGATGCACAACAAGCGCTATTTCATCGCGTCGTTGTGCGAGATCGTGCGTTGGCTCGGCCGCAAAGCCGAGGAGCTGGGCGTCAACGTGTTCACGGGATTCCCCGCGGCGAGCTTGCTCACCGAGGGCAGCCGAGTCGTGGGCGTGCGGACTGCCGCGAGCGGTCTCGATCGCGACGGCAACCCTGGTTCGGGCTACGCCGCGCCCAACGATCTCACCGCGAAAGTCACCGCGCTCGCCGAGGGGACTCGTGGTCAGTTGAGCCAGGCGTGGTGCCAGTGGCAGAAGGTGACCTCCGACAATCCGCAGATCTTCGCGCTCGGCGTGAAGGAGCTGTGGGAGACGAAGCGGCCTCTCGATCGCGTCATCCATACCATGGGCTGGCCGCTGCCGCGCGACGCCTTCGGGGGGAGTTTTCTGTACCCGCTGGAGCAGAATCTCGTGGCGCTCGGTCTCGTCGTGGGGCTCGACTATCGCGACGCGGGACTCGACGTTCACGCGCTGCTCCAAAGCCTGAAAGGGCATCCGCTCTTTAGGCCCTATCTCGAGGGTGGGGAGCTGGTCGAGTGGGGCGCGAAGACAATCCCCGAAGGCGGGTTCTACGCGCTGCCCCACCGTCGCTCGGGGGACGGTGTCGTCCTCCTGGGCGATGCCGCGGGGTTCGTGGACGTGCCGTCGCTCAAGGGGATTCACTACGCGATGCAGTCGGGGATGTACGCTGCCCGCGTCATCTATCGGGCGCGCACGGCTGCCGACTTTTCGATCCGGCGCCTCGCCGAGTACGACCAGCTCGTCAACCATTCGTATATCACGCGCGATCTGTACCGCACGCGCAACATGCGGCTGGCGTTCAAGGACGGGTTCTGGCTTGGCGGCGTTCAGGCGGCGCTGATGACGCTCACCCGCGGAATCTTTCCGGGCTGGATGTATGGGATGCATAAGGATGCTGAGGTCGCCCGACACTGGAGCTCAGACACCCCGGGCTGGCGCCCGGGGTCGGTTAACCCTCAACCCATCAGCAAAGTCGATGCGGTGTTCAAGTCCGGGAATGCGACGCGCGACACGATCCCGACGCATCTCATCATTGGGCAGGACATTTCCGCGGAAGTCGCGCGGTTCTACGCGGCGATGTGCCCCGCCGGTGTGTACGAATGGGTGGAGGCTCCGGTAGGGGCGCAGCATGCTGCGCCCGTACTGCGCGTCAACGCGCCGAACTGTGTGGACTGCAAGGCTACGGATGTGCTGGGGCCGCGCTGGACGCCGAGGGAAGGGGGAAGTGGACCGAAGTATAAGCGGATGTAGCCTTGACGACTGAGTCGATGGCCGCGCCAAAGTCTTCAGTCATTGTATTGCAACCCCAGCAGTGCAGCAGTACCCGCCCGTCAGGTCCGATGAGAAACATCTGTGGAATGGCATGCACGCCGTAAGCGCGGGCGACGGTTCCGTTGTCGTTCCGAAGTTCGGCGTATTGTACGCCGCCGTGCGATCGCAGCCATGCAAGTGCCCGACTCGGTGTGTCGTCGTAGAGGATTCCGTAGGTCACGAGGCCACGATCCTTGTACCGTTCGGCGAACTGCACCACCGCAGGATGCATCCTGATGCATGGCTTGCACCATGTCGCCCAGAACTCCACCAAGACGAAGTGACCTCGATCTGCCCGAAGTGTTGCGACGGCGGGCGGGGCGCTGTCCAGCGTCGTGAGCGAGAACTCGGGAGCCATGCTGCCGGCGACTGGGATGGATGGCTCCACCGCACAGTGGACCGACGCGAGGGTCGCTGAAGCCAGCACGATGAACCTGTGTCGCGAGTGTATCACACGACGACGTTGGTGAGGGTTGCTCGAATCTCTTGCAGGTGTTCGGTGGAAGAAAGTGGTGTGGCGTGGCCGCGACGCCCGGACATGCGATTCGTACCGATTTGATGCAGGATTGTCACGGGGCGAGTGACCTCACATGGCGAAACGGTCGGGGAACGTTGCTTGCGGCACGGGGTGACGCATTTTTCCTGGAGGGTGCGCATGATTGTCCACCCGAGTGTCATTCACCTCGTGGCCACATCTAAGGTTCCTCTCCTCCCGCTGCTCTCGCACGCGTTTCGTTCGATCGCGAGCGTTCGCTGGTGGGCCGCCGTACCTTCCATCGCCGCGATCCGAGCCGGCGATCTTGTGGTCATCGATCTCCTCGATGGCGGACGTCCTCTGCAGCCAATCGACGTAGCGCGCCTGTCCATGCAGGGTCGCGTGTTCCTGGTGCCTGGTACGAACCCTATCGCTCCGGAGTGGCTGGAGGTCTCGGGTCGCGACCGGATGGACGTCTTGCGATGTCCGGGTTGCTCGACGAGCGAGCGGTTCATCAAGCTCGTGGCGGCGATCGAGGGTGAGATGTGCGGACCTGCCGGAGATCAGATCGCCACGTACGTGCTGAACCGTGAGCCGCAGTTCGCCGCCGTTGCAGACCTTGTGCGAGTCATTTGCGAACGACCCTGGGAGACGCGCCGCCCGGTCACGCTCGCGGCGCGGGCGGCAACGGGCTTGCCCGCGCTACGGCGCGCCGTGAGTGAGTTGGGCTTTCGACGTGTGGAGCATTTCATCGTGGCGGTACGGCTGATCGCGTTCGAGGAGCTTGTGAGCCGACATCACGTGCCGCCACCGCGTGCCCGCCGGATGGTAGGCCTCATCGACCCGTCGAATGTGAGCCGACAGTTGCAGCGCGCGCGCGCTGGGTCCCCTGGCGCCTTTCGCGGCCTTGCGGTTTCCGGCGCGTGAGGTCGAGATTCCGTTCGTGCAATCGTTTCGTCAGTTCCGACTCGCCTCCGTAACGCTCTCGCTCATTGCGGCGGGCTGCGGTTCGAAGAGCGGCGAAGCGGCCGCCAATCCACCGACGGCGAGGACCGCTGCCACTGACAGCGCGGTGGCGCTGCCCGTGGTCGGTGCCGAGGTGCGGCGCGGCGACCTCGTGTTGTCGATCCGGACGACCGGTCAGGTGCGCGCCGAACGCCAGGTCAGCCTCAAGGGTGAGACACAGGGGACGGTTGCGGCCGTGCTGGTCCGCCCGGGAGACCGCGTGGACAGCGGGCAGGTGTTGGTGCGCCTCGACCCGCGCCCGTTGGACCTCGCGGTGCGCGAGGCCGAATCGCAGGTCGAGGAGGCGCGGGGGCGATATCGCGATATTCTGATTGGCGAGGACACGACTGACGCCGCCCCCGGGGCCGTCGAGCGGCGCCGCAACTCGCGGCTGCGGACGGGCTTGGATGGCGCGGAGGCGCGGCTCGAGCGGGCGATGCTGGACCGCGAGCGCGCCACTATGGTGGCGCCGTTCGGGGGCACGGTGGATCAGGTTCAGGCGGTCGTCGGTCAGCGACTCGGGGCGGGTGACCCCATCGCCACTGTCGTGGACTTGGGTTCCCTCATAGTGGAAGCCGCAGTGCTGGAGCACGACCTGCCGTTGGTGCGGCGCGGTGCGACGGCAGTGGTGACCGCCGCTGCGAGCGGGAGCGCGTTCCCCGCGCGTGTGCTGGCGGTGCTTCCCCTCGTCGATACGACGACCAGGTCGGGCCGCGCGCTCGTGCGCGTGCGCACAGCCGATGGGGTGCTGCGGCCCGGGATGTACGCCGACGTGGAGCTCGAGGCGACGCGGCTCCCGAACCGAGTCGTTGTCCCCGCGCCCGCGATCATCGAGCGCGACGGCCGACCGCTCGTCTTTCGCTATCACGCCGGGAAGGCCGAGTGGGTCTACGTCACGCCTGGACGGTCGAATGGGCGGGAGACAGAGATTCTCGCCGACCCGGCGACGGGGAGGCCAGCCGTGGCGGCGGGCGACACGGTGCTGGTCGAAGGGCATCTGACGTTGACGCACGATGCGCCGGTGCGGCTGATCGCCAGAGCCCGGAGCGAGGCCGTGCCCTAAACCGGGCTCCGCCGTCGTCCCTCAGTGTGACTGCCACCGTCACCATCGGCCTCCTCGGCGAGATGAGCCTCGGCTGCTCCCCGCGTTCACGATCCGCACACACCTCTGTGCTGCAACTCCTTGGTCACGCGAACCCTGACGACGTTCTTCGCCTCGACGCTGCCTCCACGTTTGTACCACGCACATGGGGTTTGTACTCTACCGGCGCACGACGGAGTCCTGGTAGCGTGGGAATGTCGCGCTTCAAGGAGAGACGAGCACATGGTCGCGGGGTCTGTCCAGGAAGCACCAAGGACGCAGTTGAGGACAAGGGTCGAAACCGCGGCAACAATCGCGGTCGCCATCTGCGCGGTCATCGTGACGCTCATAATGGTCCGGCGAGAGTTCTTCGCGTCGTCAGTCGCCGGGCGACTTCGGCCGCAGTTCATCAAGAATTGGAACGCATATGCAGCAGGCGATGAACAGGTCGGCCCCGCGACAGCAGTGGACACGCTTGTCGTGTTCTCAGACTTCGAATGTCCATACTGCCGGCACCTAGCGCTCACGCTCGGTCAACTTCGGCGGTCGCGGAACTTCATGCTCGTCCATCGAAATCTCCCGTTAACGGTGATTCATCCCGACGCGCGTCGGGTGGCCGTTGGAGGGGAGTGCGCTGCCTCACAAGGACGGTTCGCCGCGTATTCCGACAGCGTGTTTGCGCACCAGCCGGAGCTCGGTGGAATCGACCTGATACGTCTCGCGGCGGGCGCCGGCGTGCGAGACGTGCGGGAGTTCCGGCGATGTCTCCAAAACCGAGATCCGGAACGACGTCTGCGGGAGGACTCCATCGCCGCGGCGGCGTTGAAGATTTCGGTAACTCCGACGCTGTTGGTGAACGGCTGGCTGCTAGAGGGAACGCCCCCAGAGTCGTTGCTAGTGCGGTATTTCAGGGACACCGTTAAAGCGCTCCCGGTGGCTAACGACGAGTGAGCGAGCGACGGAGCGCCTCCGGAGCTGCAGGGCCTCGCGCCGCGGCCAGCCATCCTTATCCTCACGGAAGGAGGGTCAACGTATGACCAGCAAGCAGAAGCGCTTCACGTGGCTAGCGTCGTTGTTCGTGTTCAGTGTGGCCGTCTTGGGCGCGCCGCGAGTCGCTTACGCCCGCATGGCGTGCACCGATTACAACGGAATGAACAACTACACCACCAACTACGACAGCCAGTTCTGCGACAACAATGGTGCAAGCTGTACATTCACCTGTGGCACCGATGGATACGTCAGCGCAGTATCGTGCCGTTGCTCCTGAACGGATTGTGACCCGCTGGGCGCAGGCGACCACGTTCGGCCTTGCCTGCGCCTTGCTGGCACTCACTTTTCCGGTCGGCGCGGAGGCTCAAGCGCGCAGTGGGGCAGGGTGCATCCCCGGTCGTCAGAAGCCCTGGCGCTTCGATCACGGGATCGTGTACGGCTCCACGGCCTATTTCCCTCCCGGCAGCAGCGAAGACGAACAACGCGCTGAAATGCTGCGTGCGCCCCTGACGGTCGTGGGCATGATTTGCGGATCGCCGGCCGCTCGCTCCGGGCTGCGGGTGGGAGACGAGCTTCTTACCGTCAACGGGAAAGACGTGCATACGCGGAACATCATGGTTCCGACGCGGGACGGGGAAGTGTTCGTGCTTCACGTGAGACGCGGTGGCGCGAATCTGGTGTTCAAGGTTCGCGGTCTTCGAACCCCAAGCGCCGCACGCGGTGGCGGTTAGACACCACCGCCTCATGACGCGGTGAACGCACGCACGTCCGGCCGTGGGTGGAGGCTAGCGGCCACCTGTTACGTCGCCGGCGTCCTGATCGTGTCAGGATGCCGCGTGGATGCGCGGGAACACGCCCGGTCGGACGTGCGGGGTCCGACGCTGCGCGACAGCGCTGGGATTTCGATTGTCTTGAATTCAGAAGTGGGAAGCTGGCAGGCTGGGCAAGCGCTGCAACTCGCGACGCGGCCCGTGCTGGATATTGGATCCGCCAGCGCTGACTCGGGCACGCCGCTGTACAAGGTCGCAAGCGCCGCGCGACTCTCGGACGGCCGGATCGTAGTTGCCAACGGTGGGACCAGCGAGGTCTTCTTGTTCTCGCCCCAAGGCCGACTCGTGGGCCGCGCCGGCGGGACGGGTGGGGGGCCACGGGAGTTCCGCCCTAACCTGGGGTTCGGTATCAAACTCGCACGCGCGCACGGAGACACAGTGCTCGCCTACAGCTACGGCGCCGGCGAGGTTCTTGTGTTTGCACCGACGGGCGCGTTTGCCCGATCGATCGTCCTGCGAGCGAACAAGAGCGACGAACGTTTCGATAGGGCGAGTGGGGCCGGTTGGCTTCAGGACGGGAGTCTGCTCGCCACGGCCGAGTCGTACGCGCCCGCACCCGAATCGCCACCGCATGGCGTCATCCGACCGGACGTCGCTCTACTCCGGTTTGATTCTGACGGCGCTCTCGTCGACACCCTGGGTCACTTCTCGGGCAACGAGCGCTACACCGCCTACGCTCGGGAGGCCTCAACGATCACGCTGCAGAGTCTGGCGGCTCCTTTCGGAAGGGGCTTCCGCGCCGTGGCGCGAGACAGCATGGTGGCCGTTGGGGTTACGGACGCGTATGAGATGCGGCTCTATGGACCTGACGGCAGGCTGCAACGCCTGGTACGCGGGCCATACGTTCCCAGCCCTGTCGACCGGGCGGCGCGGGAGTCGTGGCTGGCCGCCCGTTTAGAGGGAGTTAGGGATGCGCGAATGCGACGGGACGTAGCCAGCACCTACGAGAGTCTCCAATTCCCCTCGACCATGCCCGCCTTCGCGGAGTTGGCGCTGGACGCCGCCGGACGGCTTTGGGTGGAACCCTACTACGCGCCAGGCGGTGCGGCAGAGGCGGCGCTCTGGAGGGTGTACGACTCGGCGGGGACCTTTCTCGGGACGGTTTCGTTGCCGCACGGCCTGAAGCCCCTGGATATCGGCGCGGACTACTTGCTCGGACTCACACGTGACTCCCTGGACGTGGAGCACGTGCAACTATACCCGCTCAACGTGCGGGCGAAGGGTCCTAAGAACTCGCCGTAAGCTCGCCGCTCAGCCTGCTACGTGCGTTCGTGCGGGTGTCGGTGCCGACCGAACCGATCCCTGTCGATGTCCTCTTGGCTGGTTGCCCTGGGTAGGCCGAAGTGACGCGCACCCTGTTCTTGATCCTCTGCATAGCCTGCGAGGCGGGCACCAAGACCCGCCTTCCGCCCGTCCACGACGCAGGGTTGGTCGGCGTTCGCCGTGCCACCACGCTCGACGCCGATGAACTCAGTGGTGCACCACGCTCGGGCGCGTTCCTCGGCGATGGCGGCGTCGCGGTGGTCGACTACGCCAACCAACGCGTGCTCGCGTGGGACAGCGCGGGTCGTCCTCGTCCGCCAGTCGGTCGTCGGGGCAGCGGGCCGGGGGAGTTCCGGCAGCTCGTATGGCTCGCGAGTGACCATGATACGTTACTTGCCTTCGATTTTGCGTCCCGTCGTTTCTCATTGATCGACGTTGAGGGTCGCGTGCTGGGGACATTTCGTCTCCCGGAGCTCGACCCTGGTGGCTGGCCGGCACCCGTGGGGTCGACGGGCGATGGAGCAGTGGTGTTTGTGGGGAACAGCATGCCCCGCCCCGGAAACAGGTCATCGGGCGTCGTCCAAGACTCCTCGTCGATCTACGTCGTGGACGTTCCCCACGAGCGCGTGACGAGGCGATGGGGACCAGTCCCCACGCTTCGCTACCGTGTCGCTGGAGCAGAAGCCCGCTCGGCCGGCATGAGCGTCATGCTGTCGTTCGATCCACGCACGTCCATCGCGGTGGCCGGCGGTCTCTTCGCTACGGCCACCGGGATCGACTCCACGATCGTTCTCTTCGATTCGACGGGAAGCCGGACGGGCATGCTCCATGCTCCACTCCGGGCGGAAGCTCTGACGAGTGAAGACATGGCCTCGGCGCGCGGGGAGGGCGGGAGTCGCGATCCGGCGTTTCGAGCGGCGCGGACCGAGATCCTCGCTCACGCCAGTCTGCCGGACCGCTCTCCGGTGATCACCGATCTCGTGTTCGCGACATCGGACCAGCTATTGGTGCGAGGCTGGGCATCGGCGGCGGAGCCTGTCGCGCCCTGGGTGCGCATGACGACGCGCGACTCGGTGATGGGCACCTTCACGTTGCCGCGGACCGCACGAGTCCTGGCGGCTCGGGGTGACATGCTGCTGGTGACCGATGAACAGGAGGACGGTTCGGTCTCGCTCGCTATCTACCGCTTGCGCACCTGAGCCAGGTGGCGCGCCCGCGCGCCACCCTTAGAATCCTCTTTCGATGTCTCTCCCCGACCTCGCCCTTCGCCGCCCGGTCACCACCGTGGCCGCCACCCTCGCCCTCGTCCTCCTCGGCGCGGTGAGCCTCGGCCGCCTTCCCGTCTCGCTGCTGCCCGACGTCACGCTTCCCGTCCTCACGATCCGCACCAACTTCCCCGGCGCCGCCGCGCCCGAGGTGTCGCGCTTCATCGCCGAGCCGATCGAAGAAGCCATCGCCGCTTCGCCCGGCCTCGTCGAGCTGCGCTCCGTGAGCCGCAATGGCCAGGCGACGACGACCGCGCGGTTCTCCTGGGGGACCGACATGGCGGCGACGGTGCTCAACGTGCGCGAGCGACTCGACAACGCCCGGGCCCGCCTGCCGGAACGTGCCGAACGGCCCACCCTGCTGACCAGCGATCCCGGCGAACGCCCGATCGCCATCCTCGCGATCACCGGCTCCGGAGACCTGCGCTCCTTGGCGCGCACGGCGCAGGAGGTGCACGCTCGCCGACTCGAGCAGCTCGATGGGGTGGCCAGCGTCGCGGTCGTAGGCGCGCCGGCCGATGAGATCCGCATTGCCCTCGATCCCGACCGCTTGCGCGCCCTCGGACTCACGCCCGGTGATGTGGCCAAGGCGGTGACCGATGCCAATGTCGGAGCGCCGGGCGGCACCGTCCGGCGGGGACAGTTTCGCTTCTCCGTTCGGGCTTTGACCGAGTTCACGACCCCCGCGGAGATCGGCAACACACCCGTGGGCCCGGCGGGGTCCGGCATCCGGCTCGCCGACGTCGGCACGGTGAGCCTCGGCGCCGCCGATCCCAAAACCGTCGTGCGCCTCGCCGGCGCCGCGGCTGTAGGACTCGTGGTCTACAAGGACGCCGGCGCTAACACCGTCGCCGTCACCCGCCACCTGTACGACGCGATCGCGACGCTGCGCACCGAGTTCCCCGATGCACGGCTCACGGTCGTCGCCGCCCAGGCGGGGTTCGTGACCGACGCCCTCTCGAACCTGTCGCAAGAGATCATCGCCGGTGGAGTCCTGTCGATCTTGGTGATCCTCCTGCTCATGGGGAGCGTACGCAGCTCACTGGCCGTCGCCCTGATCGTGCCGCTTTCTGTGCTCATTTCGCTGGTGCTGCTGCAAGCGCTGCACGTGACCATCAACGTCTTGTCGCTTGGCGGCTTGGCACTTGGCGTCGGGCTCTTGGTCGACAACGCGATCGTCGTCGCCGAGGCCACGGGTCGTCTCACCGAGGTTGGCACGCCGCCCTTCGAGGCCGCTCGCGTCGCCGCCGAGGAAGTGACGGGACCTCTGGTGGCGGGCACCCTGACCACACTCCTTGTGTTTGGCCCGATCGTGTTCGTGCGCGGTCTCGCCGCGGCGCTGTTTCGAGATTTGTCGCTGAGCGTCGTGGCCACGCTCGCCGTGTCGCTCATCCTGGCGCTGACACTGATGCCGGTGCTTACGGTCGGGCGCCGCGGGTACCGCGATCTCGCGGCGAAGGAGCCGCCCCCCCCAAACTGGTACGCGCGGCTGCTCGCGCGACTGGCGCCCGCAGGCCGGCGCCTCGCCGAGGCGTATGAGCACGGGATGATGTGGTCCCTGGCCCGTCCGCGCGCGGTCTTCTCGCTCTCGCTCGCCGGACTGCTCATCACGATCGGCATGGCGTGGCAGCTGCCGCGGGAAATCCTGCCGCAGGTGGACGAGGGCGTCGTTGTCGCGACGCTCAAACTGCCCGAGGGGACCGCGCTCGAAGAGACGGTCCGGCAAGTCGCGCGGCTCGAGGATGCCGCTGGACGGCTCGGAGCGACCAACGTGTACGGCCGCGTCGGTGCCGCCACCGACGAAGAGATCCTCGCCGGCGTCGATCCGGGCTCGCCCGCCACGGCCCAGCTCATCGTCTCGGTGCCGCCGGGCCGGAGCGCGGCCGAGTTCGCCGATGCGCTGCGCCAGGCGCTTCCCGATCTGGCGGAGGGGGCCCTGGCCCTCGATCTCGCGGGCCAGTCGGAGTTCGGGAGCCTCATCGGGCGCGAGAGCCGCGTCGTGCGCGTCGAAGTCACGGCCCCACGCCCTGCCGACGCGGAGCGCTGGGCCGACACGGCGCGCGCCACGTTGAGCACGATTCCCACGCTCGCCGATGTACGTGATGCCTATAGCGGCACGCAGCCGGTGGTCGAAATCGACCTCGATCGCGACCAGATCGCGCGCCGCCGCTTGACCGTCGCGAGGGTCGCCGACGCTCTCGCGGGCGCACTGGGCGGCGTTGCGGCAAGTGAGCTACGGGAAACCGATCGTCGTACGCCGATCACCGTGCGCCTCGCCGGGAACGCGAACGAGAATCTGGCTGCGGCTCTCGCCAGTGTCGTCGGCGGCGTGCCCGTTAGCCAGCTC
>Ga0137418_10005929_pt1 | contig 11229 bp, 6 predicted proteins | sample CZODoug3_1_2_16f_FD_122242 | JGI IMG/M metagenome (GOLD analysis project Ga0137418, IMG submission 122242) | Vadose zone soil fungal communities from Angelo Coast Range Reserve, California, USA - CZODoug3_1_2_16fungal (Hybrid Assembly) | ecosystem: Environmental > Terrestrial > Soil > Vadose... | reverse complement strand
GCTGACGCGGGTGTGAGTTCGATGGAGGCAAAGCTTCGTTGAACGGCCAAAAACTCGGGAGAGACTTCCCAAACCTTCGCAAGAGACTCTAGGGCCGCTGCAGCTTGGCCTTTGGCGAGCTGCAAGTTTGCCAGGCCGAGCCACGCCAGTTCATTTTGCGAATCGAGCTTAAGCTCCAGGTGAAACTCTGTTTCAGCATCTTCCGACTTCTGCGCATGCACGTAGGCTTGGCCCAGTGATGTGTGCAGGCCGAACTGCCGCGGCTCGGCGGCGAGCGCCTTTTGGTACTCCTTAACTGCATCTTCCCAGCGGCTGCGCTGAAACAAAAGATCACCAAGAAAGCGGTGTCCCCAGGCCGACTCGCGATACAGATGCGCTCCCCTGTAGGCCAAACGAGCAGCCAAATCCAGGTACTCGTGTCCGAGTTTGAACCAGCCCTCGGACTTGTCGGAATCAAGCACAGCGATCTGGCGAAACTCCTCAGCGGCGCTGCGGAAGTTTTCTTGGCCAAGGTAGCACGATGCTAGCGCCTGGTGCGCTTCGCGATTCGAAGGATCGAGCTTGAGTGCGCGCTGAAGGAAGGGAATAGCCTTTTCCGGAGAGCCTAATTTGAGATAGTCCATCCCGACAATTACGGTGGGACCGAGCAGGTTCGGTCTTTCACGCAAACCCTTGGTCAGGTGACGCACTGCGAGCTCGTATTCGAAAAGGCTCTGATAAGCAAGGCCCAGGTTGACCTCAGCTTCGACTAAGCTTGGATCGAGAGCCAGCACCTTCTTGAATTCTTCCGCAGCACGAGCGAACTGCCCTTGCTTCAGGGCCTCCTGGCCGGCGCGGAAAAACGCTTCGACCTGCGCTTCGGATGTCTGGCAAGTTGCGAATCCAGGGGTTAGCAAGCAGAGGGCGAGAAGAAGAAGGACCGCTTTCATACAGACATTTTCGCACCAACCAGGCATTAGTTCAGGACGATTGGCATGGAAACATACACGTAGGGCAAGCGGCCGAGGCGATGTCGCTGAAATGTTCCCCCTGGGGCGCATTGGAAAGTGGATTCCAGGTCAAATATACCGGAGAAGAGAGTCGTGCGCCGGGCGGGAAGGCCCGCCCCCGGACGCCGACGTTAGGGTTAGAAGGTGAACCGCAACGCGAACTGGATTTGGCGCGAAACATTGTACTGGCTGGTTACTCGCCCAAAATCTTTGCCGCCGCAACAGCCGCTATTCGGCGGACTGAACTGCGGGCGGTTGAACCCGTTGAAGAACTCTCCGCGGAACTCGACACCAAGCCTTTCGTCTGGACCAAACTTCGTGTTCTTGAAGAAGGCAAAGTCAAAGTTCTTCATCCCGTCAGTGCGTATGTTCGGCTCGGTACGGGAGTCGTTCCCGTAGCTGTAATCGGTGCCGTTCGTGAATACGCTAGTATCGAACCATTTGCCCAGCCGTGCTTCCCGAGAGCCGGAGGTCTGGTGCGATAGAGCCGTTCTCGTCGCTCGGGCACAGCCCACGTTGGGAATCCCAGAGTTGCTGAGCGCACCCGGGCAGCCACCGATGATAATCGGGAAGCCGCGTTGGAAGGTGATGATAGTATTGATGCCCCATCCGCTGACCAGCTTATTGGCAACCCCGTTCAGGTTACTTGCAAACTTCTTGCCCTTGCCAAAAGGCATGTCTAGAACGGATGCTAGTACAAAGCGCTGGGAAACGTCGAATGCATCCAGGCTTCTCTCGCCGCGCAGGTTGTAAACATTGGCGTCGTTCCAGCCCACCGGAGAGGCTTCCAACCAGTTGATTTCCGAGTTGGTGTTGTCGATGAGTTTGGAGACGGTGTACGAGGCAAGCACCTGCGCGCCCGCAGCGAAGCGCTTCTCGACCTTCATCTGCATGGAATGATAAATGGAATTGCGGTTATCGGGCTCGGCCATAGCCACATTGTCAAACTGGGGAAATGGCAGCAGCAACTGCGCCTGTTTTACAGTTGGATGAGTGCCTACATTACCCGATAGCACGGGCCCAGTACAGCCTGTGCAATTCCCGGCGAACGGGTTGGTGACCAGTGTGGTCAGGTTTTGAATTATGGCGTACGCGGCCGGATTATTAGGGCACGGTGAGCCTCCTGCCGCCACACACACCGGACCGGTGGGCAGAAACTGGGGCGCCAATTGGTTGAGGGTCTGATCATGCATGGGCAAATGCGTGCCCTTGGACCCCGCATAAGCAACATCAACCAGCAAATTGCCGGGAAACTGACGTTGGATGTCGAGGTTCCACTGCTGCACGTTAGGAGCGGGATTACCGTTTACCGGCGCTTCGTTGCCATTCCCTTGCACGTTGATTCGCGCTTGGTCCCTCCCGAAGGGCGGAGTGATTCCGCCGCTCGCGCTCGGGAAAGGATTTGACAGCACATTATTGGGGGTAACTCCGTCTGAGGCCACTGCGAGCCATGGTGAGCTGAAACTGTTGATGAAAAGGTTGTGGGGAGCGTCGTTCCAGCGGATATCCACCGGCAGGTAAAAAATTCCGTAGCCGGTTCGGATAACCGTATTCTTATCCAATTGGTACGAAACCCCAAGCCGCGGGCTGACATGGTTCCAGGAGCTAAATGCACTGCGGTCCGGGTGTTGCGTGCTGCTCACTAGATCATACGCACCTTTCAGATTCGGCATTCCGGCCGCGGCCCCAATGGGGCTGGTTTCAGTCGGATTGAAAGCGACGATGCGATTAAACCGCTCTGTCCAGTCCCCCTGGAGGTCAACGCGAACTCCAAGATTCAGGGTGATTTTCCTGGTGAGTTGGAAGGTGTCGCCCCCGTATATTGCCTTGTAAAGATTCTGGTCGGCCGTTTTCGCGGGCTCGGTTGCGTTGCCGTGATCCCCATACCCGAGGAGGAAGGAAGCAAAGCCATTTCCCCCCGCAAGCGCGTCAACCCCAGGCGTGCGGCCGTTGCCACCGTCTTGAGGGTTTGCCGCCGTCATGCGGGCATCAAGATAGAACAAGCCCCCAGGATTGTTGCTCTGATAGTAATTGTTGCGGAGTATCCGGAATTCTGCGCCGACTTTGAAAGCGTGTTTCCCCATAATGTGGGAAACCATAGGGTTGAAGCTGTACGTGTCGTCCCAAGCCCCGATGCCGCTTCCGGCTCCTTGAGTGCACCAACTCTTGTCGCCCCAGTGATTATCCCCGTTCGCATTCGAAACGCACACGTCCGGAATGTGAGTGTAAGTCATCTGGGAGGTCAACGCCTTCCAGTTTGGACCAAACTTCGCTAAATCTATGCCTTGGCTGATCGGCGTGCGCAGGTAGACATACCGCGTATAGCCAATGTGCAAGTCCACGATGGTCCTCGGTGAAATCGAGATGGTGTCACCCAAGGAAACCTGGTGAGCATAAGTGGTTTCGGTACAGCGGTCCCTACATATACCATTATAAGGGTTGTCGGGGAGCGATAGAATATAGGAATGCGTGTACCGTCCGAAAATCCTCTGCCTGGAGCTCAGATTATAGTCAATGCGCTCGTTGTACTGGTTGACGTCGCCGCCAATGCTATAGTTCTCGGCAAAGTTACCGTTAGGATTGGGCGCCAGACCAGGGGTAGGCATTGGAAAGTAGGACAAAAGCGCCTGGGCCGTGGGGTCGATTCGGGCCGGATCGATCACGTTCGGTACTCCGCCGAATGAGAATTGCGTCCTGCAAGTCGCTGTCGTTGCGGTGCAGTTTGCACTGGTGAGCGGGTCGTAAATGTTAAGCACTGAGGCCGTGTTGGTTGAGCCTATCAGGTGAAAGTCTCCGTTGCGTTCAGCTTGGGTGGGAACCCATCCCTGAAAGATCTTTCCCTGACGCTGCCGAAAGCCCTCATAACTGGAGAAGAAGAACAGCTTATCGCGGAAAACGGGGCCTCCGCCGTTGGCGCCAAACTGGTTTTGGGTAAACGGAGCACGGGCGAGGCCGCTGCTGTTGTCGAAGAAGCCGTTCGCATTCAGCACCTTGTTTCGCAGGAACTCGTATGCCGAACCATGGTAGGAGTTGGTGCCCGATTTGGTGGAGAGGTTGATGACGCCGCCGGCAAATCGCCCGTACTCGGGACCCAGATTGTTCGTCTGGACTTTGAATTCCTCGATGGCGTCTTGCGTTGGTATCACGGTGACAACGTTCAGGTACGCCCCATTGGTGGGCACGCCGTCGATCAGGATCTGGCTCTGTCCGGCCATACCTCCGCCAACTTGAAAATCTCCGAGAGCGAAGGGATTAGCGCCGACGGGATTGCCCCCCGAGGAATTGCCCGACGACGGGGTGCCCTGTGGGACAACGCCCGGCACCATGCCGACCAACGCCAGCGGATTGCGGCCGTTCAGCGGCAACTCAGTGACCGCCCGCTGCTCGACCACTTGCCCCAGCGAGGCCGTTTCCGGCTGGAGCAAAGGCACCTCGGAGGTCACCTCGACAGTCTCGGTTTGCGCGCCGACTGGCAGAGAGATATCCACTCTCAGCCCGCTTTCGATCTGCACCAGGATGGGCTCACGCACGAACTTCTTAAAGCCGGTCTTTTCCCCCTCCAGCTTGTAGCGGCCGGGCAAAATATTCACGAACGTGTAGTTGCCGGACGCATCGCTTTCTATGCTGCGCTTTTGAGCGGTATCCATATTCGTCAATATGACTGTCGCGTTGGCAACGGCAGCTCCACTGGTATCTGTGACGTTTCCGGTGATGGTGCCGTAGACGTTCTGGCTCCACCCGGCCGGTGGCGTGAGCGCCAAAACGACAATCGCCACTAAAAAGGCAAACCAAAGCTTTCTGAGATGCAGCATTTTTCCTCCCGCGAAGGTTATCTAAAGGCGGCAATACTCGCCTTGCCGATGCACCAAGCGGCCGCGACACATTTGCGCTACACAGAGATGTAAGCAAAAGTCGTCAACAAGAGACGACAAGAGCCACCCCATTTGCGCCTGTTGTAGTCCCATTCCATACGAAAGTCAAGCACAATTTCGTTATTCTAATGAAATGCATCAGAAAAACGAATCTGAGGAGGCTCGCCTGCGCTATCTGAGTTTCGCCTTGGATGCGCCTCCGCAGTCCCATCCTTTATCGAATTTGCGTCGGGCTGCGGGAATTGCTGAACGTCGGCTAGCCCACTATTCAGGACGCCCAGGTGAAGATTCTGTGAATCGCTGATTACACTCTGGCCCACCCGCGGTTCGGTACGGGACCCACCCCTTCCTTGATGGTGATGAGCCGATTGGCAGGGATCTGCTTAAAAGTTTCGTGCAGGCCACTTGGCCAATACACGTCGATGTCCGCCGAAGTGGAGTTCCCCAAACCGAAATGCAAGCGGGAATCGCTGCACGAGAAAAAGCTGGATTGACTCAGGACCGCTTGCGCCTGGGTCTTGCCTCCATAGTGGACAAGCACCCTGGCTCCAATGGCGCTTCGATTGGACTTTACGCCTTCCAATTTCACTTTGATCCAGTTGGCCTTCCCGCCCAGGTCATTGCGCAACAGCGAGGGAGGCTCGTTGAGATTGACGATCAGGATGTCGATATCCCCGTCGTTGTCGAAGTCTCCGAAAGCGCATCCCCGACTGCAGTGTTGCGCCGCCACACCTGGCCCCGCCGCCTCGATGAGTTCCTCGAACACACCCTTGCCCAGGTTCCTAAAAACGGCCCGTGGTGTTTTATTGGGGTATTGTGGCAGTGTTCGTTCAACCTGAGGATACACATGGCCGGTAACCATAAAGAGGTCCGGAAGACCATCGTTGTCGAGGTCGACGATGCCTGCTCCCCAGCAGACGTAACGAGTTTCAACTCCAAGGCGCGAGGACCCGGTGGCGTCCTCGAAATTTGCTTTTCCGTCGTTGTGATAAAGGATGTTGGCGTCGTCCGCGAAGTGCGTCTTGAATAGATCGAGATGTCCATCTAGATCATAATCGCCCACGCCGATGCCCATACCGGCCTGCTCCATGCCATCTTCACTCAGAGCCGCACCTCGCAGAACTCCCTCTTCGCGAAAAGTTCCATCACGATTGTTCATGAACAAGAGACTGGGAGTGGAGTCACAGGCGACGTAAATGTCTTGCCATCCGTCTTCATCAAAATCCGCCGCTACGACGGTCATGCCGTAGGTGGCTGCGGCTCGCGCGATGCCGGCTTGTTGCGTTACATCAGTGAACGTTCCATCGCCATTGTTTCGATACAGGGAATGCCTACCCGTAGCTAACCCTCGCGGCCCGCACTCAACGGGAATTCCTTTCCATCTACAGTTGGGGTTTTCACCCGGAGCGGCAGCATTTTCAAAGGAAAAGCGAACATAGTTGGAAACGAAGAGGTCAAGATATCCATCGCGGTCATAATCCAGGAAGGTGCAGCCCGCGCCAAATCTCTGTTGATCGCTCCAAAGCCCGGCGGCTTTCGTCACATCGGTGAAAGTTCCGTCTCCGTTATTGTGGTAAAGCACGTTCTGTCCAAAATTGGTGCAAAAGATGTCGTCAAAGCCATCGTTGTTGTAGTCCGCCACAGTAACACCACTCGCCCAGCCGGTGCGCGTCAGCCCTGAACTGTTCGACATTCTGAGTCAGGCGCAGAAATTTGCAGCCATGTCCGATGGCGCCTTCGATGTCACCGTGGGCCCCCTGGTCCGTTTATGGCGATTTGCCCGAAAGAAAAAAGCCCTTCCGACACCAGCCCAAATAAATGAGGCGGCGTCATCGGTTGGGTACAACAAACTGCACCTTGAGGCAAAAGCGCGGACCGTCACTTTGCTGGCGCCGAATATGCGCCTGGACCTCGGCGGCATAGCGAAAGGTTATGCGGCGGATCAGGCTTTGGCGGCGTCGGCGGAACTTTCCAACGAGAACCAAGCGAAGCTGATCAAACACATCGATTCCTATTCCTCACGAATGTCGGAGGTCGCGCTCAAGATCTGGTCCACTCCCGAGCTCGGCTATCAAGAGAGCAAGACGGCCGCACTGCTTCAGGATGAACTCAAGAAGGCGGGATTCAAGGTCGAGGCGGGCGTCGCCGGTAAGACCGCTGTATTCCGGCTTCATGGTGCACAATGAGCCGAGCGGACTCATTTCGGTCATGCCCCAGGCGTGCAGCACCTGAACGCCGTAGTCCTCCTGGAAGGACCGGATCATCGCGGGCGGGCAAGCCGAGCCGCCGATCACGGTCCGGTTCATGGTGCTGAACTTGAGCTTGTTCTGAGCCATGTGCTGCAGCAGCGCGAGCCATACCGTCGGCACGCCGGCCGAAACCGTGACCCGCTCCGTCTCGAACAGCTCGAAGAGGCTCTTGCCGTCGAGCTGGTAACCGGGCAGCACCATCTTGGTTCCGGCCAGCGCGCAGCTGTAGGGCAGGGCCCAGGCGTTGGCATGAAACATCGGCACCACCGGCAACATCACGTCACGCGACGAGATATTGAGCGCATCAGGCAGCGCCGCCGCGTAGGCATGAATTACCGTGGAGCGGTGCGAGTACAGCACGCCCTTCGGATTGCCGGTTGTGCCCGAGGTGTAGCACAGCGAAGATGCGGTGCGCTCGTCCAGTTCCGGCCACTCGTATTCGTCCGGCTGCGCGTTTACCAGGTTTTCGTAGCACATCAGGTTGGGAATGCCGGCCTGCGGCATATGTGCGCGGTCCGTCATGACGATCCAGCCCTTCACGCTGTTGCACATCGGCGCGAGCTTCTCGATCAAAGGCACGAAAGTCAGGTCGAACAGCACATAGCTGTCCTCGGCATGGTTGACGATATAGGTGATCTGCTCCGGAAACAGGCGCGGATTGATGGTGTGCATCACCGCCCCCATGCCGGAGATGCCGTAGAAAGCCTCCAGGTGCCGGTAGCCGTTCCAGGCCAGCGTGCCGACGCGGTCGCCTTTTTTTACCCCGAGCGCGCCGAGGGCGTTGGCAAGTTTGCGCGCCCGGCGATGCGCCTCGCTATAGTTGTAGCGATGTATCCCACCTTCCACCGTTCGCGACACGATTTCGGTGTCGCCGTGGTGGCGGTCCGCGTGCCTGATCAAAGAAGAAATCAGCTGCGGAACATCCATCATCAGGCCTTGCATGGCGGGCTCCTCTCGTAGACGCGTTTTTGTGTCGGAATTCTAGCAGCTTGCGCCCGGCGCTCAGTGCTGCAGCCGTTGCCGCGGCCGAACCCTCGCTGCGGTGCAAAAACGGCATCGCAAGCCGTTTGCCGGGGTTTGGCTCGATTTACAATGGCGCGGCTTTGCGACTAGAATCAGCACGCTGCAACGAAGCATGGCAGCCATGGCTGCACTCGACCCGGTCGGCGAGCAGCTTTAGTGCGCGTCGTATATGCAGATAACTAAATCAGATGACGGCCACGACCGTGTCCTCCGCAGGCGTTTCCATTCGAAGTGGCCGGTGGCTCTTTACGGGGCAGTCCGATCTTGCGACGATTTCACCCTCGCCCCTAACCCCTGGCCCCTAGTCCCTCGAAGGTGGAGTTCTTCCTCATCACCCTGCTGAACAGCCTGTCCTACGGGCTGCTGCTGTTCATGCTGTCCTCGGGGCTGACGCTGATATTCAGCATGATGGGCGTCCTCAATTTCGCGCATGCCAGTTTCTACATGCTCGGCGCTTACTTCGCCTATCAGACCGGGTTGTACGTCGGGTTCTGGCCGGCACTGTTCCTTGCGCCCCTGCTGGTGGGCGCGCTCGGCGCGCTCACCGAGCGTTACGGGCTGCGCACGGTGCACAAGTTTGGCCACGTCGCCGAACTACTGTTCACCTTCGGCCTTGCCTACGTGATCGAGGAGATCGTGCACCTGATCTGGGGGCGCGCGCCCGTTGATTACCGCATTCCCGCCGGACTCGATTTCACTCTGTTCACGCTGTACACCACACAGTACCCGGCCTACCGCGGCTTCATGATGCTGGTGTCGGTCGGCATGCTGGCGGCGCTGTACCTCGGGCTCACCCGTACCCGCATCGGACTGGTGATCCAGGCATCCCTCACGCATCCCGACATGGTGGAAGCACTCGGCCACAATGTGCCGCGGGTATTCATGCTGGTGTTCGCCGGCGGCGCGGCGCTGGCGGGGCTGGCCGGCGTCATCGGCGGCAATGCCTTCATTACCGAACCGGGGATGGCGGTGGCGGTCGGCAGCATCGTATTCGTGGTGGTCGTGTTCGGCGGCATGGGCTCGCTCACCGGTGCCTTCATCGCTTCCCTGATCATCGGCGCGCTGCAGACTTTCTCGGTTGCGCTCGACTACTCGATGCTGGACCTGTTCGGGAAGTTAGGGCTAAGCGTCTCGCCGCATTCATCCTGGCACGGGCTGTGGTCGATCACGATATCGCAGACGGCGCCGGTGATGCCTTACCTGTTGATGGTGCTGATGCTGATCGTGCGTCCGCGCGGCTTGATGGGCACTCGGGAATCATGATGAAGAGCCATATCCGCATGCCCGCGGACCGTGCCACGGGGCAACCGGCATGAGCCCGGTCGTCACTCGGCGACGCATCATCTTCTGGGCCGCGGCGGCGCTGTTCTTCGCGTTGCTGCCGTTGGTTTTCACCCAGAGCTTTGCGCTGTCCATGCTGTCGCAGATGGGCATCGCGATCATTTTCGCGCTGTCCTACAACATGCTGCTCGGCCAGACCGGGCTGCTGTCTTTCGGCCACGCCGTGTATTTCGGCCTCGGCGCCTTTTTTTGCGCGCATGCACTGAATCTCGTGGGCGCCGGCAAATTCTGGTTGCCGGTGACGTTCATGCCGCTGGTGGGTGGGCTCGCGGGAATGTTTTTCGGCCTGGTGCTGGGCTTCGTAACCACGCGCCGCGCCGGCACGCCGTTCGCGATGATCTCGCTCGGCATCGCCGAGATGGTTGCGGCGAGTGCGCTCATGTTCACCGGATTCTTCGGCGGGGAGGGCGGCATCGCCACCGACCGCACCGTTGGCGGGGCGGTGATGGGTATCAGCTATGGCCCGCAGATCCAGGTCTATTACCTGATCGCCGGATGGTGCCTGGTCTGCATCATCGGGATGTTTGCAATCACGCAAACGCCGTTGGGGCGCATGGCCAACGCCGTGCGGGACAATCCGGAGCGGGCCAAGTTCGTCGGCTACAACCCCACGCGGGTGCGCTGGCTGATGATGACGCTGGCGGGGTTCTTCGCCGGCGTGGGCGGCGGGCTGGCCGCGATCAACTACGAGATCGTGACCGCGGAAACGTTGGGCGTGATGGCGTCGGGCAATGCGGTATTGATGGCGTTCATCGGCGGCATCGGCCATTTCTGGGGGCCAATCATCGGCGCAGTACTGGTGACGCTGCTGCAATCCGCGCTTTCCAATTACACCCAGGCCTGGCTGCTCTATTTCGGACTGTTCTTCCTGGGGATCATCATGTTCTCCCCGGGAGGCATCGCCAACCTGATCATGTTGCACAAACCTGTCTGGCAAGCAGGGCGGTTGAAGCGGCTGTTGCCCGGGTATTCCCTCTCAGGCAGCGCGGGACTGGTGATGTTGCTGGGATTCTTTGCCATGATCGAGATGATTTATCACCTCGAGGCCAAAGAGGCCGCGAACAAGGCGTTCTCGTTTTTCGGAGTCACTCTCGATCCCACTCGGCCCTCGTTCTGGATCGGCACGCTGGTCGTGTTGGCGGCGGGCGTCGCCATGTTTTACGGTACGACGCGAGTGGTGAAGCGCGCCTGGGACGACATTACCGCCGAGCTGCAGGTTAAGGGGGTCGTGTGACGAGCCCTGCACTGCAACTGGTAGAGGTACGCAAGAGCTTCGGTCGTACCTCGATCATCAACGGGGTGAACCTGGCGATCGCCAGGGGCGAACGTCACGCCATCATCGGCCCGAACGGCGCCGGCAAATCCACGCTCTTCAATCTGATCAGCGGCCGTTTTCAACTCAGTTCGGGTCGGGTCGACCTGCACGGCGAGGACATCACCGGGCTTGAGCCGCACCTGATCAACCGCAAGGGACTGTCGCGCAGCTTCCAGATCACGAACATATTCCCGCGCCTTTCGGTGTACGAGAACCTGCGCTGTGCGGTGCTCTGGTCGCTCGGGTACAAGTACTCGTTCTGGCACCGCATTGGCGCGCTCAAGGAAGTGCGCGGGCGGACGGACGAGATCGTCGAGCGCATCGGCATGGGAACGCGCCGGGACCGTCCTGCCGGCGTGCTGACCTACGCCGAGCAGCGGGCGCTGGAGATCGGCGTCACCATTGCGGGCGGAGCCGACGTGATCCTGCTGGACGAGCCG
>Ga0137418_10005928_pt1 | contig 11229 bp, 8 predicted proteins | sample CZODoug3_1_2_16f_FD_122242 | JGI IMG/M metagenome (GOLD analysis project Ga0137418, IMG submission 122242) | Vadose zone soil fungal communities from Angelo Coast Range Reserve, California, USA - CZODoug3_1_2_16fungal (Hybrid Assembly) | ecosystem: Environmental > Terrestrial > Soil > Vadose... | reverse complement strand
CCCTCACGAACCTGTCCAACCCGTCGCGTCGGTCGGAATGGAATGAGATCGAGGCCGGCGCGCGTTCCGTCGGTGTGGAGGCGCAAGTGTTGGACGCCCGCACAGTCGCGGATCTTGAGCAGGCATTCGATTCCGCAACGCGTTGGCGTGCGGATGCGCTGGTGGTCGGAAGCGATACGCTCGTGCAAACCAATCAAAGCCTCGTCCTCGAGCTTGCGGCATCGCATCGGCTGCCGTCGATCTACACGTTTCGCGACTTCGTCGACGCGGGCGGCTTGGTGTCCTATGGCGTCAGCCTGCCTGATTTGTACCGACGCGCTGCCGGTTATGTCGATAGGATACTCAAGGGTGCGAAACCTCAGGAATTACCGGTCGAGCCGCCGACCAGGTTTGAGACTATCATCAACCTTAAGACCGCAAGAGCGCTTGGCTTGACTGTGCCGCGCGCACTTCTTTCCGCCGCTGACGAGGTCGTGCAATAGCGGGGCGCATCCCGCGCCTAGTCACTTTTGATGCCGACCGGCTTCCGGATGGCATTCATGCGCGATCTCACCCCTTACCGTTTCGGCGTACGCCGGCTTGCGCCCGGACGGTGGTCTCGCCGAATTCCAGGATCTTGTCGAGCCCGCCCGTGTCGACCGTCGTGCCGCCGTCGCCGCCCACGCAGCGCGTCTGCGAATAGTCGGCGCCCACCATGCGAATGGGGGTCGGGTAGCTCTTGGTTTTGCTGAGTACGGCCGGAAGGTCTTCGAAGCGCTTCAGCTGGAGGACCAGCCGCGGCCGGCGATAGATGCCCGATGAGTCCGCCCCCGGCGAACGAGTCACTTTACTTACCATATGCTTCCCCCCGGAAGACTAGATTGAAGCTACCGCTGGCTGTCGGGGGGCACAAAACCGAGGGATTTCGGAGTGTGCGAAGCACGAAGCATACTGGCGACCCCGCTATCGTCAGGCTTCTCCAACAGAAGCCCCTTAGACCGGTGGTTTTGCGTCCCCACCTTTCGGCGGGTTTGCCCTTAAACAGCCCCCCTACTATGCGATGGAGGGGGCGCCCTGTAAAGCGCTTTTTTAACCCATCAGAAGCAGGGTTTCGGCGTGCTCCACGGCCTCCGGGGTACCGCACACGACCACCACGTCCCCCTCCTTGAACAGGGTATCCGGGCTGGGCTCACGCCCTACGATGCCGTCCCGGCGCACCGCACTGACCGAGGCATTCGATCCGCGGGCGGCGAGCTCTGAGATACTGCGGCCCACCGCCCAGGCCTGCGGCGGCAGAATGACGCTGTGCAGTTCCTCGCGAAACGCGTGACTGTCATCGAGGTGTTCGGCATCCGCGGCACGAAAGTACTGGCGCAGCATCCCGTAGCGGTGGCTGCGGATGCCGTTGATGGTCCGGATCACCCGCGGCACCGGCAACTTCAGCAGCAGCAGCAAGTGCGACAGCAGCATGAGGCTGGCCTCGAAGGTTTCCGGCACCACTTCCGTCGCTCCGGCCGCCTGCAGCTGCTCCAGTTTGGTGTCGTCCTGAGTGCGCACCAGAATCGGCACGTCATCGCGCAATTCGCGCACCGCCCGCAGGATGCGCAATGCCACTTCGGGGTTCGCAAACGTGATCACCACGCAGCTTGCGCGCGCGACCCCGACGTTTTCCAGCACCTTGACCTCGCCGGCATCCCCATAAATGACCGGATCGCCGGCTTGCCGGCCGGCGCGGATCCGGTATGCATCGAGCTCGAGGGCGATGAACTCGAAGCCGGTCGTTTCGAGCACGCGCGCGATATTCTGGCCGACGCGGCCGAATCCGCAGATGATGACGTGATCGCGCTCGGCAACGGCCAGGGTCGCCTGGGTCTCGCGCATCGCGGTACTCTGCGGGGGACCGGATTCGCCGAGCACGGCGCGCGCAATGCGCCGATTGTGCCGTATCAGAAGAGGCGACAGGACCATGCTGAGAACCGTGGCGGCCAGCAGCGGCTGCACGAGCGCGGGATCGAGCAATTCGCGTCTCAACAACAGAATCAGCAGCGCAAAGCCGAACTCCCCGCCCTGTCCCACCACCACACCGGTGCGCAAGGATTTGAACCAACTGAATGTCGCGGGCTTTGCGGCGACGGTCGCTACCGCGACCTTGAGCAGCAGCATTCCGACGAGAATTGCCGCCACCAAGGGGAAATGCCGAAGCAGCAATCCGATATCGAGCAGCATGCCGACGGTGATGAAGAACAGGCCCAGCAACACCTCGCGGTACGACCGAATCGTCGCCTCGATCTGATGGCGAAACTCGGTTTCCGCAAGCATCATGCCGGCGAGGAAGGCCCCGAGCGCGAGCGACAGGCCCACCGCGTGGGTGGCCCAGGCCGACGCCAGCACCGCGAGCAGCACGGCGAGCGAAAACAACTCCGCAGAGCGCACCGAGGCGATTCCTAAGAACAGCGGCCGCAGCAGCCAGCGTCCGGCGGCAAGAACCAAGAGCAACGCCAGCACCGCGATTCCGATCGAGACGACGATCTGTCTCGCGGCCGGCATTCGGTCGCTCGCGGTCAATACCGAGACCAGGGCGAGAAACAGGGGAAAGCTCAGGTCCTGAAAAAGACAGATCGCCACGGCCAGGCGTCCGTGCGTCCGGTTGTTTTCCGACTGTTCGGTGAGCTGTGAAATGATGATGGCGGTCGAAGACATGGCCACGGCGCCGCCGATCACCACGGCCACCGCCGGCGGTACACCGAACAGCAGAGCCGAACCTGCCGCGACGACGCCGGTGGTGATCAGCACCTGTGCGCCGCCGACGCCGAGGACTTCCCAGCGCATCGCCACCAAGCGAGGCAAGGAAAATTCCAATCCCAGGGTGAATACCAGGAATACCACCCCGAAGTCCGCCAGCAGCCGGGTGGTCTCATTGTCGACCGCCAGCGCCAGCGCGTGCGGACCCAGCAGCATGCCCACCGCGAGATATCCCAAAATCGCCGGCAATTTGAGCTTGCGTACGCCCGCGACCACGCACACCGAGGCGGTGAGCAGGATCAGGATTTGCAGCAACGGATCGTTGTGCATCAACCCCTCGAACTTAGGATTGGCGGCAATGCATTGCCTGCTAGCATAGGGCAATGAGTCCAAGTATGACCGTCCTCGAGCTCGAACGAGAAGGCGACGACTGGCGGCTACACCTCGACGGTGATTGGTCATTGGAGGCGATGGCGCCAATCGAAGCGCAGCTCCGTGCCCTGCCCGACGGTTTGCGCGGCACGCTGGTCTGCGATTGGTCGCGGGCCGAGGCGCCCGGGATCGGCCCGGCGTGGGTATTGCTGATGCGGTTGGCCGAGCTCGGCGCCCCCCCCTTGGACGTCCGCCACACCGGCGACCCGCCGCACTTTTTGGAATTGCTCCAGAAACTCGAGGCGGAACCGCGTGCCGCGCCGGCGTCTTCCGAAGCCGGAACGGGACTGGAACACTCGGTCAGCGAAGTGGGGCGGTGGGCCGTCCTTCAGGGCACCGAAGGGCGCGCCGTCATCGGCTTCTTCGGCCGTCTCGTGACGGTCTTCCAAGAGGCGTTCTCCCGCCCCCGGGCGCTGCGCCCGTCGTCGCTGGCGCGGCACATCTACGAAACCGGTATTACCGCCATCCCCATCGTGTCGCTCATTGCCTTCCTGATCAGCGTGATCGTGGCATATCTCGGCGCCCAACAGCTGAACAAGTTCGGCGCGGACATCTTCGTCGTGGATCTCGTGACCATTTCGGTGCTGCGCGAAATGGGAGTGTTGCTGACGGCCATCATAGTCGCCGGGCGTTCCGGCAGCGCCTTCGCGGCCGAGATCGGAGTGATGCAGCTCAACGAGGAAACCGACGCGCTGCGCGCGATGGGCATGAATCCCATCGAGCTGCTGGTAGTACCCCGGCTGCTCGCCCTGGTCATCGCTCTGCCTCTGTTGACGGTGATTGCGGACGCCATGGGACTGGCCGGAGGGGCACTCCTGTCGCTGGTCAATTTGCATATCCCTCTGCCGCAATTCACCAGCCGATTGCGCGAATCCCTTGCACCGACGACTTTTTGGGCGGGCCTGATCAAGGCACCGGTATTCGCCATACTGATTGCCATGGTGGGCACGTACCGCGGAATGCAGGTGCGCGATTCGGCCCGCGAACTCGGTCGCTTGACCACGGTCGCCGTGGTGCAATCGATTTTCCTGGTCATTCTGGCCGACGCGATATTCGCGGTTGTGTTCGTGCAGATCGACTTCTGATGCCGGAACCCGCTCAAGCTGCGGTGGTTCGCGTACGCGGTCTCGTCAGCCGCTTCGGCGCGCAAGTCGTTCACGACGGGCTGGACATGGAAGTGCGAGCGAACGAGATCTTCGGCGTCGTCGGCGGCTCCGGCACCGGAAAGACCGTGTTGCTGCGCACGATCCTGGGATTGCGGGCGCCTGATGCCGGCACCGTCGAGCTGTACGGCAAGGACGTGCAGCAACTGGCGGCCGGCGACCGCAGCGCCTTGGTGCGAAGCTGCGGCGTGACGTTTCAAAATGGCGCACTGATCAGTTCCTTGACCGTTGCGCAGAACATTCAATTGCCGCTGCGCGAATATCATCCGGTGTCCGAGCACACCCTCGGCCAGCTGGCGGAATTGAATCTGGCGTTGGTGGGGCTGACGCCGGATGCCGGGACCAAGTACCCGTCGCAATTGTCCGGCGGCATGGTCAAACGCGCCGCATTGGCACGGGCACTCAGCATGGAACCCAAGCTTCTGTTTCTGGACGAGCCGACGGCGGGTCTGGATCCCATTTCCGCCGCGGCCTTCGATGAGCTACTGTTGTACCTTCATTCCCAGCTGCGGCTCACCGTGGTCATGATTACCCACGATCTGGATACCTTGTTCAGAACCTGCAATCGGGTCGGAGTCATCGTCGACGGGCGCATGATCAGCGATACCTTGGGTGGACTGATGCAGAATCAGAATCCGTGGATACGCGAGTATTTTCACGGGCCGCGGGCGCGCGCCGCCGAAAAGGATGTGCATGGATAGGGATGCGAACTATGTGGCCGTCGGCGCCTTCGTGCTGCTGGTCGTCGCCATGGCCCTGTCTTTCGTGCTGTGGTACACGAATCAGCAGGACAAGCGCATCTACCTACGCTATGAGATCTACTTTCCCGGCACCGTCAGCGGACTCACCCCGGGCAGCCCCGTGCGGTACCTGGGAGTCGACGTGGGCAAGGTGGCGCGCATCATGATCGATCCGCAGCAACGCAACCGCGTACTGGTCGTCGCCGATATCGAAGCCACCGCCCCGATCGATGGACGCACCCGGGCCTCCTTGAGTCTGCAGGGCATCACCGGTCTTCTGTACATCGACTTGAAGCAGGACGGCAAGTCCAGGATTCCGGGAGCGCTTGCGGATGGCTTGCATTATCCCGTCATTCGCTCGGCGCCCTCGGACTTCGACGTATTGTTGAGCAACCTGCCCGCATTGACTGCAAATCTCGTGGAATTGGCCGACCGCTTCAATCAGGTCTTCAGCGACGAGAACGTGCGTTCGATCAAAGGGACTCTGGAGAATGCGCGGCTCGCCAGCGAGCGTCTGCCCGACACCGTGCGCGAGGTCCAGGCATTGGTGGCGGACGTGCGCAGCACCGCGCAGGAAGTGAAGGGAGCCGCCGCCGGCTTGCGGGGAATCGAGGAGCACGCCGCACCCGATATTGAATCCGCCATCGGCAACGTACGGCACCTCTCGGACAACCTGGCGAAGACCTCCGATCTCTTGGAGCATTTCATCGCGGAGAATGAACCCGGATTTTCGCGCTTTACGCAGCAGAGCCTGCCGGAATTCGAACAGTTGCTGCGTGAGAGCCGCCAAGCGGCGCGCGATTTCCGCGACCTGTCGCGCAGCCTCAAGCAAAATCCTTCCCAGCTCATCTATGAGCCGAACTACCGCGGTGTCGAGGTGGCGAAGTGAATCGCCTGATCATTGGGATCGCCGTCTTCGCGGCTGTGTGCCTCGCGGCTTGCACGGGTTCGCTGTTCCAAAGCAAGGCCGCGCCGCCCACCATTTATTTGTTGTCGGCGGGAGCGGGATCGCCGGCCCCGCGTACGCCCGCCACGGGTGGGCCCGGCTCCGCAGCGCCAACCGGCCTGATTCCCGCCGATCTGACGGTTCTCAAACCGAAGTTGCGGCCCGGACTCGAATCGGATCGCATCTCGGTGCTGTATCCGGATCGGCATCTGGACTACTTTGCCGGCGCGCGTTGGAGCGGACCGCTGGGCGAGGTGATTCAGGACCTCGCCGTGCAAGCATTGCGTTCCCACGCCAACTTGCGCAGCGTCAACGGCGATGCGTCGGTCTTCGACAGTCCCTATTGGCTGGAAATCGACGTCACGGATTTTCAGGCGGAATACACGTCCGCGGCGCCGGCGCCCACGGTACACGTGCATTTCCTGGTCAGCCTCGGCCGCTCCGGCGACCGGGTCATTCTCGGCCGCTACGCCGCGAACGCGCGGCAGCCGGCCGCGGATAACCGCTTGACCGCGATCGTCGATGCCTATGCGCACGCGGCGGACGCGGCGCTGGCGGAGATAGCGGCTCAGGCCGACGAAACGCTCGCCAAGATTTCAGAAGGTCGATAATCCCGTGGCCTCTGCAATCCGATAACGCCAGTAGGCCATGGGCGACTCATCCGAAACATTCGCGCCGGCGGCGGCCGCATTCGACCAAATCTTGGCGAAATAGTCGGTTACCGCGCGCGCCGGTGCGGCGCGCGCCGGCATGCGCAGCTCCACGCTCGATTCGAGATTCAGGTCGCCGAGATTGCGGCGGGTGAAGTTCGCCGACCCCAGGTTCATCCAGAGATCGTCGCGATGGTGGAGCACCAAGAGCCTCGGCAGCCAAGCGTCCGCGTCGATCGAGCACCAACGCACCTCGATGCGCCCGCCGCCGCCGCGGAGGAGTTCGCCGGCCACCGCTTGATTCGGTATCTGGTTCCGAATCAACAGCACCCGCAGGCGCGCGCCGCGCGCCGCCGCGCCGAGCGCCGCGGCAATGACGCGCCGGTCGCTCAAGTTCTGCACGGCGATGCTGAGCTCATCGCCGCCGCCCGCCGCCCCGATGGCGTCGAGCAGCGCGGTCTCGATGGAGCCCTCGGTGAGGAATCGAGCGTCGATCGAACCCACTGCGCGGCCGTCCACGGGCGGACCCACCGGCAGACGATCGTCATCCGTGGACCACGCCGCGATCTCAAGTTCGCCGGCGATCATCGCGCGGGCCAACGACCCCCGCAGGATCAGGCCCGCGGAGGCGCCGGCGGCCCCGATGATCGCCGACCACCCTCCGGAACCGTCGTCTGCAATCACGAGTTGCCGCTGATCCGCCTTGAAGTTCTGCATTCGCGCCCACGCCGGCAGCGAGATCCGATCCGAGGTCTCGTCGAAGGGGTCGCTCCACCAACCGAATATCAGGCGCCATAGCCCGGAATACAGCGGGTTCGAATCGCGCAAGCGATCCAGCCGCACGCGAGCGACGATGACGCCGGCCTGTTCCAAGGAGGTCAGAGTTCGCGAAGGAGTACCGCCGAACGCTTCGTTGCCGGGGTCGGTCACCAGCACGATTTGCAGATTGGGCCGCATGCGTTTTCGCGCCAACAGGTGCTGCGAGAGTTCGCCGGTCATCGGAGATCGATCGAGCACGATCAACTGTTCGGCATGATCGATCGCGGACATCTCCCGCACGAGAGCAGCTTCGTGCCGCGGCGATCCGGACACAAAATCGACTTCGGACTCGGACAGGCGGGAGATCTGCGAGGCGATGTGCGTCCCGGGCGGAAGCGGTTTCGCCGAATTCCAGAACACCAGGGACAGCCACGCGAGCAGCGCCGCCAAAAGAACCATCTTGGCGCCGCGCGCGAATCGCGAGCGGGCGGCGGGTGCCGGCGAGTCGGTGTCTGACACGGCAGTCAGTCCGGACCGCCGATCTCTGCCTCTGCCGCCTCGAGCGCCGTCCCGATTTCCATCCAACGCGTCTCCATTCGGCCGGCGTCACTCATCAAATCGGCGTGCTGCGCCTGCAGTCCGCCATGCATGGGATCCTTGCATAGCTCCTCCTCGATCAGCGCTTGTTGCGCTGCAATCGCGCTAATGCGCCTCTCGATCTCCTCGAGTTCACGGCGCAGCGTGCCGAGGCGGCCGCGCGATTTCGATATGGCCGCCCGGGCCGCGGCCTCCTGCTGGGCGCGCTTCGGCGCGGCGTTCTTGGCGGCCGCGGGCCCGGTCTTGGCGCGCGCCCGCAAGCCTTGCTGGTAGTCGTCCAGGTCCCCTTGGAAGACCTCGAGCTTGCCGTCGGCGACCAGCCACAGTGTATCGGCGACCGTCTTGATCAAGTGACGATCATGGGAGACGATCACCATGCCACCCTCGAAGCTTTGCAGCGCGACGCTGACGGCGTGGCGCATGTCGATGTCGAGATGATTGGTCGGTTCATCCAACAAGAGAAGATTGGGGCGCCGCGCCACCAGCAACGCCAGTGTCAGGCGCGCCTTCTCGCCGCCGGAAAATCGGCCCACCGGTTCGAATGCCCGATCGCCTTCGAAACCGAATCGGCCCAGATGATCGCGCACGCGCTGTTCTTCACCCTTGGCCAAATCCGGTCCTCCCAAATTGCGTACATGCCAAAAAGCATCGCAATCCGGCTGTAGCTGCTCCATCTGCTGCTGCGCAAAGTAGCCGACGTTCAAATCGGCCGCGGGAATGCGCCGGCCCGAGAGCGGCGCAGCAGCGCCCGCCAGCATCCTGGTCAGGGTCGATTTGCCCGCGCCGTTGGGGCCCAGCAGGGCGATGCGATCGAGGGGCCCGATCGATACGTTGATGTGATCGATGATGCGGGTGGCTGCATAGCCGCAGGCACCGTCTTCCACCGTCAACAAGGGACGCGGTGTCTTCAGGGGTGCGGCAAATTCGAACTCGAACGGACTATCGACGTGCGCCGGTACGATGCGCTCCATGCGCTCGAGCATCTTGAGCCGGCTTTGCGCTTGGCGCGACTTGGTGGCGCTGGCGCGGAAGCGGTTCACGAAGGAGGTGATTTGCGCCACCCGGCGTATCTGCCGCGCTTGCAGGGTCCGTTGCAACGCCAGTTCCTCGGCGCGCTTCTGCTCGAATTGCGAGTAATTGCCGGAGTAGGCATGGATGGTCCGATTCTCGATGTGCAGCACCCGGTCGATGATGGCGTCGAGAAACTCGCGGTCGTGAGAAATCATGAGCAAGGTGCCCGAGAATGCCGTCAGCCAATCTTCCAGCCACACGATGGCGTCGAGGTCTAGATGGTTGGTGGGCTCATCCAGCAGCAAGAGATCGGCGCGCGAACACAGGGCGCGCGCCATGGCCAAGCGCACCCGCCAGCCGCCCGAGAACTCTGCGACCTGGCGTTCATGGTCCGTGGTCTTGAAGCCGAGCCCATGCATGACCGCCGCCGCCCGTGCTTTCGCACGATAGCCATCGATGGCCTGTAAAGCCGCGTAGCCTTCGGCGAGCGCCATGGCCGAAACGGTTCCGCCCTCATGGTCGCCCTCGGCGTGTGCAATGGCCGCGAGCACGCTGCGGAGCTCCGAGTCGCCGTCCAACACGAATTCGATCGCGCTGCGGTCGCTCGCGGCGATTTCTTGTTCGACATGGGCAATCTTCAAGCTCGCCGGCCGATCGATGTCGCCGCGGTCGGCGGCGAGTTCGCCGCGAATCGCCGCGATCAGGCTCGACTTGCCGGAACCGTTGGCGCCGGTGATCCCGACTTTGTTGCCGCGGAATACGCTGAAATTGACCTGCTCGAACAGCGGCTCCGGACCGCGCCGCAGGGTGAGATCCCGAGCGGATAACACAGCGGATCGCTAAGAAGACAGTCGGATCGGCCGCAAGACCGTGGGAATGCACAAGGTCGCGTGGTGGGCCGCTCCGCCGTCCTGCGCGGTCAGAATAGCGAGCATCTTGCTCGCCTCCATGGCATCGCCGAACAAGCGCCCCTGGGCGTAGTAGCAGCCGTGCTTACGCAGGAATTCGAGCTGCTCGCAGGCTTCGACCCCTTCCGCAATCACCTCGAGATCCAGGCTCTTGCCCATGTCGATGATGGTGCGGACGATGGCGGCGTCGTCCGAGTCGACCGCCACGTCGCGAACGAACGATTGGTCGATTTTCAGGGTGCCGATCGGAAACTGCTGCAAGGCCGACAGCGAAGAGTACCCCGTGCCGAAGTCGTCGATGGCCAGGTTCAAGCCCATGGCGTAGAGCTCGTTCAGAAGCCCGATGGTGCGCTTCGGATCCGTCATCAGGGTGGTTTCCGTGACCTCGAGCTCGAAGCAGGTGGGCGAAACCTCGTGTTTGCGGAATACGCTGCGGCAGCGCGAGATGAAGCTCGCCTGCTTGAGTTGACGCAGCGAAAGATTGATCGCGATTCGGCCCGGCTCCGGCACGGACTTCTGCCACTCGCGGTAGTCCGAACACACGCGGTTCAAGACCCACTCGCCGATGTCCAATATCAGGCTGGTCTCTTCGGCCAGAGGGATGAAATGCGAGGGGGAGATGTCGCCGTGGCCGGGCAGACGCCAACGGAGCAGCGCTTCGGCGCCGACCACGCGGCCGCTTCGCAAGTCCACCTTTGATTGATACAGGATCACCAGTTCGTCGCGTTCCAGCGCGCGCCGCAACTTGCTCTTCAACATCAACCTCTCGACCGCCGCGGCATTCATTTCGGGCACGTAGAACGCGCTGGAATTGCCGCCGTTCTGTTTCGAGTGATACATGGCGGCGTCGGCGTTGCGGATCAAATCGATCACATTCTCGGCGTCGTAGGGGCAGATGGCGACGCCGACGCTGGCGGTCAAATAGACCTCTTGCTGATTCACGTAGAACGTACGGCTTATCTCGTCGAGCAATGTGCGCGCAAGCGCGCCTATGCTCGCGCGATTGTCGATGTCCATCGGCAGATCGTCGATGAACATGGCGAACTCGTCGCCCGCCAGCCGGCCGATGACCGTGTCCTTGCTCAAGTTTCTGGTGAGGCGTTCGCTCAAGATCTCCAGAGTCCGGTCGCCGGCGGCGTGTCCGAAGGTGTCATTGACCTCTTTGAATCGGTCCAAGTCCAAATAGAGTAGTGCCAGGGATCGTTGGCCTCGCCGCGCGCGTGCAATGGCCTGCTGCAGCAAATGCTGAAACTGCATGCGATTCGGCATTTTGGTGAGTGTGTCGTAGCGCGCCAAATACCG
>Ga0137418_10005927_pt1 | contig 11231 bp, 10 predicted proteins | sample CZODoug3_1_2_16f_FD_122242 | JGI IMG/M metagenome (GOLD analysis project Ga0137418, IMG submission 122242) | Vadose zone soil fungal communities from Angelo Coast Range Reserve, California, USA - CZODoug3_1_2_16fungal (Hybrid Assembly) | ecosystem: Environmental > Terrestrial > Soil > Vadose... | reverse complement strand
CAAAATGCCCTCGATCGCGTGGCGCCGGGTCTCAATCTCGATCGGCTGCTCGGCCCGCGCGGCAATGCCGCCCTGGCGGCCGCGGGCGTCGCGATGCTCGGGCAGCCGGCCGAGCTCGAAGGCCGGCGCGCCGTGACGCTGCCGCTGCGGTTCGCGGACGGCGTGGTGTTCCTGGGGCCGTTGCGCGCGGGCGAGCTTCCGCCGCTGTTTTAGAGCATGATCCCGAAAAGTGGGCACCGGTTTTCGGAAAAGATCATGCTCCAACAATAAAGCTGGAGCGGACGACGATTCGAAGAAAAGTCATCCCGCTCCAGCGATATCAGTTCTTGATCGGATAGATGCGATCATACTTGATCAACTCAGTCCGGCCGTCCGGCTTCTTGTATTCGCGGCCGACGATGAGCTTGAGGTCGGGCGAGTAGAATTCGGTATAGGCGAAGGTCGGCGGCGCCGCGCTGCGCGATTCGCTGCGCTCGATCCGCAGCACCGGGTATTTGCACGGACCGATATACATGTCCTCCCGCTGCTTCACCGCAAGCTCGACATAGAGCCGGCCGTAGCTGCCCTCCGCCTGCGAGATGAACTTCGCATTGGCCTGCTGGCCGGGCTTCAACGGGAACAGCGCCTTGAGATCGCTGCGCGGCTCATAGGTGGTGCGGCGCCCGCGGTCCAGGCGATCGAGCTGGAACAGGCCTTCGAACTGGGTCGTCTCCAGCACGGTCTTGCCGTCGTACCGCATCACCGTGCGCACCACACGCTGGTCGGCGTGGAAAACGTCGCTCTTCTGCTGCTCGTTGCGCTCGACCACGAAGCCGTGGGCGCCCGACTTCGCGGTCGGGCATTCCTGCGCCGCAGCCGGCCCAGGCGCGAGCGCCACCATCGCGACCGCCATCGGCACCCCGAGTCGGCGCGCCCAGCGACGGGACGGCATGTACGGAAAGACGGAACGGCAACCGATCAAAACCTCGCCTCCCCAAGGCCGAGGAAATCGCGCGATCAATAATCCTTCAACAGGCGCTCGATGTAATCCAGCTCGAGCTGCGGCCGCATGCTCTCGCCGTACCGGCGGCGCAACTCCTCCAGGATGCGCCGGGCGCGCTGCACGTCGGCCTCCATCGGCACCTTCACGGTCGAACCGTCGAGGTCGCGGCCGTTGCGGTTGCGGTCCCGGCCGAGCGGATCGGTGTTCGGCTGGGCCCGCGACATGCCGTTGCGGCCCGGCTGCCCGGGCCCCATGCCCTGGCCCTGCCCTTGCTGCTGCAATTGCTGGGCAAGCCCCTGGGAGCCCTTGCGCATGGCGTCGAGGGCGCGTCCCTGGCTGTCGACCGCGCTGTCGGCATTGCGGTCGCCGAGCTCGCCTTCGGCGTCGCCCATGGCGCCGCCGGCCTGGCCGAGCGGGTCGAGGTCGCCGCCCTGCTGGCCGGGCTCGCCGCCCTGATTCTGTCCGAAGCCCTTCTGCTTGAGCTCTTCCATCAGCTTCTTGAGGCGGTCGCGCAGCGCCTGCTGGTTCTGCTTGAGCTCGCCAAAGGCGTTCGGGTCGCCTTGCTGGCCTTGCTGGCCCTGTTGGCCTTGCTGACCCTGCTGCCCACGCTGGCCGCGCTGCTGGCGCCGCTGGTCCTGGCCCTGTTGGAAGGTGCGGTCGCGCAGCTGCTGCTGCTCGCGGATCATGTTGCCGAGCTCGTCGAGCGCCGACATCATGTCGTCGTCGCCGTCGTCCCCCTGGCCGGGCCGCGCCATCTGCAGATTTTCCATCATCTGCTGGAGCTGATCGAGCAGCTGCCGGGCCGCGTCCTTGGCGCCCGACCGCGCGAGCTGCTCGAGCCGGTCGATCATGCTCTTGAGGTCCTGCTGGCGCAGCTCGCGCATCGCGTTGGGATCGAGCGGACGCGCCATCTGCGGGTTCTTGCGCATTTCCTCCGCGAGCGCCTGCATGAACTTGTCGAGCGCGGCGCGCAGCTCTTCCATCAGCTTCTTGAGCTCTTCGTCGGTGGCGCCGCGTTCGAGCGCCTGGCGCAAGGCCTCCTGCGCCTGGCGCAGCCGCGCTTCGGCGTCCGACACATTTCCGTCCTCGAGCTGCGTCGCCATGGCCCACAAGCGCTGGACGACGTCGCGCAGCTGATCGTCGGACTTGGCCTGCGCCAGGCTCCAATACAACGAGCGCAACCCGAGATAGACGCCGGGCTCGGGAGTGAAGCGCTCGGGCTCGATCGCGAGCGCGTCGAGCGCGATCACCACGCGATCGCGCGCGTCGGCATCGAGCGCCAGATCGCGCCGCTGCTCGATCAGGGCGCGCGCCAGCGGCTTGGTGAAAACGCGCTCCGGCAGCCGCATCTCGAAGGGCTGGCTGCGGCCTTCGTTGCCGGCCTCGTCGCGCGCGACCAGCGTCAGGTTGACCTCGGCGCCCGCCCAGGGATGCTCGGTCAGGTCCTTGAGGGTCTGGCCGACGCCGCTCTTGGTGCGCGCCTGCGGCAGCACCAGCGGGAAGTCGGGCGAACCGTAAAGCGGGCGCGGCGCACTTGCCGCCGGTCCCGCCGAAGCCTCCCCGCGGTCCTTGAGCCCGAAACTCGCGTGCGCTTCGCTGACGCCGTAATCATCCTCCACCTTGTAGGAGAGCGACAACGAGCCGCGCGCCTGCGGTTCGGGATCCTTGGCGAGCGCGATGGTCGGCGGCCGGTCGGGAATCGCGTTGAAGGCCCAGACGATGTCGTCGTTGGCGAGCCCGCGCAGCGTCGCGGTGCCGCGGTCCGTGATGGTGTAGCGGTGCTCCTCGGTCCCGGCCGGCGCCTGCGGTCGCTGATCGCCCGCCGCCTCCTCGAGCCCGCCGGCGACGACCACGTCGAACTGCGCCTTGCCGCTCGCCCGGATGATCAGCACGCTGCCGGCCGGCACCGAGACGGCCGACGCCTGCGCCTGCGTCTGCTCGCCCGGCCGCACCCCCGGCAGGATGACGGGCGCCTTGGCGGTATAGGCCGGCGGCAACACCCAGGCATCGAGCCGGAAATTGGGCGGCACCACGACACCTTGCCAGTCGAAGGCGGCGGCGATCCGCCGGCCGCGCTCGCCGCCGGCCGCGAAGAAGGTCGCGACCGCGAGGATGAGCACCAGGGCGCGCAACGCGAACGGGTCGCGCACGGACAGGCGGGGCAGCGGCAAGCCGGCCCTGAGATTGCGCACGCGCGCGAGCGCCTGCTCGACATGCGCCCGCCACAAGGCCTTCGACCAGGCGTCGCTTTCGGGGGTCGCCATCTCGTCGGCGATGGCCGTGGCCGGCCGGTGCGCCATTCCGGAGACGCGGTCGAGCCGGCGCAGGCCGTCGTGCCGCGACGGAAAGCGCACGAACAGAAGCGCGCGCACCATCGTGGGCGCCAGCAGGGCGAAAAACACGAAAAGGCCCAGACCGCGGCCCATCGGCGGCAGCCACAGCCACAGCCCGAGCCAGGACACCGCCAGGAACAACCCGATCACGGTCAGGAGCGCGGCGAGCGGCGGCCACAATCGCTCCCACAGGATCGCCCAGCGGGCACGCTCGAGCGCGCGCTCGAGCGACACAGAGGCCGCCGTGGCGTCAGGCCGGCGGACGGGTTCCATCGGGTCGGGCATCGGATCCGTCAAGCGATTCTCCGGCGCCTGTTGCGCCGCAACAACATAGCATGTGGAGGCCAATCTACCATCCGGGAAAGGCCGAAATACGCCCTTTTCACGGGATATTGTGCGTGAGCCAGGGCGGCAATTTGTCGAGCCCGATCAGGGTCTCGACCTCGACACGCGGCCGCACCAAGGCCCATTCGGCGCCCTTCACCAGCACTTCGGGGACGAGCGCCCGGGTGTTGTAGGTGCCGGCCTGCACCGCGCCGTAGGCGCCCGCCGACATGACGGCAACGAGGTCGCCGGGGGCCGGTTCCACGAGGTCGCGGTCGAGCGCAAGGAAATCGCCCGATTCGCACACCGGTCCCACCACGTCGGCGCGGATGCGCGGCGCGCCCGGCTTGCCGCGCCGGACCGGCCAGATCTCGTGATGGGCGTCGTAAAGCGTGGGGCGAACGAGATCGTTCATGGCGGCGTCGACCACGATGAAATTCTTGGCCTCGCCGCGCTTGAGATAGAGGACGCGACTGACCAGGATGCCCGCATTGCCGACCAGAACGCGGCCGGGCTCGAAGATCAGCCTGCAGTCGAGGTCGCGGGTCGCGCGCTTGACCACCTTGGCGTAGGCTTCCGGATCGGGCGGCGGCTCGTTGTCGTCGCGGTAGGGGATGCCCAGGCCGCCGCCGAGATCCACATGCTCGATGCGGTGGCCGTCCGCGCGCAGCGTGCGCACGAAATCCGACAGCAGCGCGAAGGCCTCGCCGAAGGGCGCGAGCGCGGTGATCTGGCTGCCGATATGCATGTCGACGCCGGAAACCCGCACGCCCGGGAGCTTTGCTGCCTGCGCATAGACCTCGCGCGCGCGGCTGATCGGGATGCCGAACTTGTCCTCGGATCGTCCGGTGGCGATCTTGGCGTGGGTCTTGGCGTCGATGTCGGGATTGACCCGCAGCGACATATGGGCGGTGCGGCCCTTGCCGCTTGCGATCTCGGACAGCAGCGCGAGCTCGGGCTCCGATTCGACGTTCACGCACAGGATGCCTTCGTCCACGGCCGCCGCGAGCTCGCGCGCGGTCTTGCCGACACCGGAGAACATGATCTTTTCGGGCGCAATCCCGGCCGCCCGGGCGCGCCGCAATTCGCCGAGCGAGACCACGTCGGCGCCGGCCCCGAGGCGGGCGAGCGTCGCCACCACGGCCTGGTTGGAATTCGCCTTCATGGCGTAGCAGACGAGCGCGCGCACATCCGCGAAGGCGCCGGCGAACACCGCGTAATGGCGCGCCAGCGTCGCGTCGGAGTAGCAATAGAAGGGGGTGCCGACCGCCTCGGCGAGACCGACGAGGTCGACCCCTTCGGCGTGAAGCACGCCGTCGCGGTAATCGAAATGATGCATCGCCTGTTCCGGTGCCGACGCTCGCGATAGCTCTCGGTCTCCGCGATCGTCATGCCCCGCGCAAGCGGGGCATCCAGTATTCACCGACGGTACGAAAGTTCGTGCCCAAGCCGAAATGTCGGGGATTACTGGATTGCCCGCTTTCGCGGGCAATGACGGCCGACAGAGATTGCCTTTTTGCTTTTAAAGCCCCTGCGGCGACGCGCCAAGCTTTTCCGCCACCCAGTCGGTGATGTAGTCGGTGATCAGCGAGCCGTTGTCGGCGCCGCAATGCTCGGCGCCGCCGTCCGCCAGATGGAAGATCTTGAGCTCGCGGTCGGGGCTGTTGGTCGCCGCCGCATGGAGCTTTTCGGCGTGCCAGAGCGGAATCTGGCGGTCGTTCTCGCCATGCACGATCAGGAACGGGCAGGTGATGTTGGCGGCGACCTTCTCCAGCGTCATCTGCCGGGTCACCGCCTTCGCCTCGTCGAGGGTCTTGGTGCCGAAGACCCATTGGGCGTGATCGCCGAAGCCCGGCACGGAGGGCTCGCCGCTGCCCCCGATGCGGGCCTCGAAGGCCGCCCCGAAGTCGAAGATCGCGCCCCAGGCGACACAGCACTTGAACCGCTTCTCGAAGGCGGCCGCGCGTGGCGCGTAATAGCCGCCGAGCGAGAGCGCCACGATGCCGATGCGGTCCCGGTCGACGTCCGGGCGTGTCTCGAGGTAGTCGACGGCGGCCGCCGCCGGCTTCTCGGTGTCGGGGCCGGAATAGAGATGGCGCAACCGGAGCGCCTCGCCGACGCCCGGATGGTCGACGATCAGGAGCGAGATGCCGCGCCGCCGGTATTCTTCCCCGACCGCCCCGTAGATCGTCTCCTTGGTGGCGTCGAAGCCGTCGAAATGCACCATGCAGGGCGCGCGGCCGGCGACCGGCGCCTTGACGAAGAAGGCCGGCAGCGAATGCTCCCCATAGGGCACCTCGACGCGCTCGACCGGCTCGCGCCGCAGCGTCAGGCCGCGGCCGTAAAGCTCGATGCCGCGCCGATAGGCGATCAGCCGGCGCGGATCCTTGTGGCTCGGCATGCGCTCCGCCATCAAATAATACAGGCCGGCGCGCATGTATTTGCGCCCCGCCGACAGCGGATGGTTTTTCTGTGCGTCGCTGTCGGCCAACCGCTCGACCCGCTCGGCGAGCTTCATCCAGCTTTCGAACCACGCCGCCTGCGCGGCCGGGTCGTTCTTCCTGGCGGCGATCTCGCGCAGCGACCGGCAGGCGTCGTCGACCTCGGAAATCATGCCGCCGCGCGACAGCGCGCCCATGACGGCGAGGCTCCAGGGATAGTTGTTGGGGAAATATTCGAACATGGGCGGCTCGCCGGATCTGGGAGATTCCGTTCCGATCAAACGAATCGGAGCGGGCGAGCGCGACGCTCAGTTGACCAGGAAATCGAGGATGAAGCTGCGCTTTTCCGGCACCGCGGCCACGGGCGGCGGCGCGGACCGGGTGGCCGGCGGGGCGCGGACGAAGCCCGTCATGTTGGGATCGTTGACGTCGCCGAGCGAGGGCTGATCCTCCGGCCCCGGCGCGACGAGCGCAGCGGACGGCGGGGCATCGAGCGGGCCTTTTCGGCCGCAGCCCGCTAGCGCAAAGGCCGCGCCCAGCGCTGCGATCACGGCCAGACGGGCCAACCGGCGGTCACCGAAACGGGTCAAGGAAACACTCCCCCAAGGACGCCCCCTACATAGCAGATCGCCGCCGGAGGCGAAACCGAATTGCATTCCGCCATGTCGGCGAACCCAACGATGGATTCTCAAACGATTTCAACTTGCTGGGCCGGCGGCTGGATGCGCCACGCGAGCGCGGGCCCGGCGGCTCAGCGCTTACGCGCTCCCTTGCCCAGCCGCTGCACCCACCGTTTCGCCTGCCCGGTAACGTTGCGGGGCGCGGTGCCCCCCAGGCTGACGCGGCTCGCCACCGAGCGCTCGACCGATAGCACCTTGAACACGTCTTTGGTGATCCGCGGCTCGACCTCCTGCATGGCCGCGAGCGGCAGACGCTCCAAGGCGACGCGCCGCTCTTCGGCCGCCACGACGATCCGCCCGGTCACGTGGTGGGCCTCGCGGAACGGCATCTTCAGCGTCTGCACCAGCCAGTCGGCGAGGTCGGTCGCGGTCGAATAGCCCTGCCCGGCCGCCGCCCGCATGCGGGCCACGTCGGGCGCCATGTCGCGCACCATGCCGGTCATCGCCGCCAGGCAGAGCGCGAGGCTTCCCAGCGCGTCGATCGTGCCTTCCTTGTCCTCCTGCATGTCCTTCTGGTAGGCGAGCGGCAATCCCTTCATCACGATCAGCAGCGCGTCGAGCGCGCCGACGATCCGGCCGACCTTCGCGCGCACCAGCTCGGCCGCGTCCGGATTGCGCTTTTGCGGCATGATCGAGGAGCCGGTGGTGAACTGATCGGACAGCTTCAGGAATCCCACCAGCGGCGAGGTCCAGATCACGATCTCCTCGGCGAAGCGCGACAGGTGCACCGCCGTGATGGCGGCGGCCGACAGCGTCTCGAGCGCGAAATCGCGGTCGGACACGGCGTCGAGCGAATTCGCCGCCGGCCGGTCGAAGCCGAGCGCTTTCGAGGTCATCTGGCGATCGAGCCGGAACGAGGTGCCGGCGAGCGCCGCGGCCCCGAGCGGCGACTCGTTCAGGCGCTTGCGCGCATCGGCGAACCGCCCGCGGTCGCGCGCCGCCATCTCGACATAGGCGAGCAGATGGTGACCGAAGGTCACCGGCTGCGCGGTCTGCAGATGGGTGAAGCCCGGCATCACGGTCGCCGCATGGACGAGCGCCTTCTCGGCCAAGGCGCGCTGGTAGTCCGCCAGCATCGCGTCGAGCTCGTCGATCGAGTCGCGGACCCACAGCTTGAAGTCGGTCGCCACCTGATCGTTGCGCGAGCGCCCGGTATGCAGGCGGCCGGCAGCCTCGCCGATCATGTCGGCGAGCCGCGCCTCCACGTTCATGTGGATGTCTTCGAGCGCGCGCCGGAACCTGAATTTTCCGCTCTCGATCTCTGACAGGATCGTGTCTAGACCGTGAACGATCTTTTTCGCATCCTGCGCCGAAATGATGCCTTGTTTCGCCAGCATCCCGGCGTGGGCCTTGGAAGCGGCGATGTCCTGGCGATAAAGCTTGCGGTCGACGTCGATCGAGGCATTGATCTGCGCCATGACGGCACCGGGTTTCCCGGAGAACCGCCCGCCCCACATCTTGTTGCTCATGCTGGATCCACGCTTCGCACGTCCAGGGTTTGTTCGATCATGACGATCGGTACCGAGAAGACACCCGCGGCGCCCAGACGGCGCTACGCCAAATACCCATGGATTGCAGCGGCTTTGATCGCGGGGATCGGCCTTGCGGTATACGGGATTGCGGGCTTCCAGCGCAATGGCGGGGATGCGGGCTGCCGCCCGGCGCTGGAGACCGCGCGACGCATCGCCCCGCTTGCGCGCGGCGAGGTGGCGGCCATCAATGTGGCGGACGACGCCCGGCGCGTGCCGGCGCTCAGCTTCAAGGACGGCGCCGGCGCCGACAAGACGCTCGCCGACTGGCGTGGCCGCGTCGTTCTTCTCAATCTGTGGGCGACCTGGTGCGTTCCGTGCCGCAAGGAAATGCCGGCGCTCGCCGCCCTGCAGGAGAAGCTCGGCGGCCCCGGCTTCGAGGTCGTGGCCGTCAACATCGACACGCGCGACGCCGCCAAGCCGCAGGCATGGCTGAAGGAGGCCGGCATCACCCGCCTCGCCTATTACGCGGACACGAGCGCGAAAGTGTTTCAGGAGCTCAAGAGCGCCGGAAAGGCGATCGGCATGCCGACGACGCTGCTGGTCGACCGCAAGGGCTGCGAGATCGCGTCGCTCGCCGGCCCGGCCGAATGGGGCGGCGCGGACGCGCTCGCGCTGGTGCAGGCGGCGATCGGGAAATGACGGCGGGCGGGCGGCAGGACGAGGCTGGAGCCTCGTCGTTTCTTTGCGCATGATCTTATCCGAAAAGTCTGTCAACTTTTCGGGATCATGCGCTAGCCGCCCTTGCGCGAGGCTTTTTCCTCGATCCCCGACTTGGCCGTGCGCGCCGCCAGCACGGCCTCGATCTCGGCCAGCGTGATCCCGCGCGCGCGCAGCACCACCAGCAGATGATAGAGCAGGTCGGCGGCCTCGCCGATCAGATGGTCGCGGTCCTCGCCCACCGCCGCCAGCACGGTCTCGACCGCCTCCTCGCCCAGCTTCTTGGCGCATTGGGCGACGCCGCGGTCGAGCAGCTTGCGCGTATAGGAACTCTCGGCGCTCGCGCCGGCGCGCTCCTCCACCCGCTTTTCCAGGTCGTGAAGTGTGAAATCAGCCATGCGTTTTTCTTATCACCTCGGCGTGCCGGCCGCGAGGCGTAAATCACGCATCGAGCCGCATCGGCAGCCCGGCGCGCGCCATGTGCTGCTTGGCCTGGCGCACCGTGAACTCGCCGAAATGGAAGATGGTGGCGGCGAGCACCGCCGTGGCGTGGCCGTCGCGGATGCCGTCGACCAGGTGATCGAGGGTGCCGACGCCGCCCGAGGCGATCACCGGCACCGGCACGGCGTCGGCGACCGCGCGGGTGAGCGCGATGTCGAAACCCTTGCGGGTGCCGTCGCGGTCCATCGAGGTGAGCAGGATCTCGCCGGCGCCGAGCCCCACCACTTCCTTCGCATAGGCGACCGCGTCGAGGCCGGTCGGATGGCGGCCGCCATGGGTGAAGATCTCCCAGCGGTCCGGCGCGCCCGGCCCCGACACCTTCTTGGCGTCGATCGCCACCACGATGCACTGGTCGCCGAATTTCTCCGCCGCGTCCTTGACGAAGTGCCGGTTGTTCACCGCCGCGGTGTTGATCGACACCTTGTCGGCGCCCGATCGCAACAGCGACCGGATGTCGTCGATGCTGCGCACGCCGCCGCCGACCGTGACCGGCATGAAGCAGGCTTCCGCCGTGCGCCGCACCACGTCGAGCATGATGCCGCGGTTCTCGTGGCTCGCCGTGATGTCGAGGAAGGTGAGCTCGTCGGCGCCGGCCGCGTCATAGGCGACCGCCGCCTCGACCGGATCGCCGGCGTCGCGCAGGTTGACGAAATTGACGCCCTTGACGACGCGGCCGTCCTTGACGTCCAGGCAGGGAATGATGCGGACCTTGAACATGGGGTATCATCTGGAATTAGCCCGGCGTCGGTGCGAGTCCAGGCTGGCGGGGCCGGCCGCCGATCTGGAGATACCCTGCCGGCCGGCCGCTGTCGACCGCACGTGTGGTCCGGCCCCGTTCGATGCGCGCGCCGGCTCCTCGACCCAGGCATCGCCGGCAAACCACTCGTGCTCGACGCGGCACGCCGGGCAGTAGCTGCGCCCGAAGAAGACCGGCATCCGGCGGAAGCGCGCCGCATCCATCTCGATGCCGGTGGAATTCACGCGCCCGGTCGCCGGACACTTCACCATGACGAAACCCATATGACGCTCCTGGCGCAGACTGTCGCCCGGCGCCGTCGTAGAGGACCTGTGCAACAGAATTGTAAAATGCGCGGGGTCATTGCGTGGCGAAGTGCGGCAGATGTGTGGGTGCGATCAACAGCGCGTCAGGCACGCGTGATCGGCGGAACGATTCCGGACGATGGCCGTTAAGCGCGCTTCGCGCGTGCCGATCGCAGGCGCTTCGCCGGCAGGGCCGCGCTCAATGCCGCGCCGGTACGCGGTGGCCGCTGCGCCGCGCAACTCGGCGGTGCTCCGCACGATGTCGCGCATGACGCCGCGATCATCGTTCGCCGCACGAGGGCTGTGCTTGTTTCAGTGTCCCAATCGAGTGGTGCACTCCAGCCCCCGCCAAAGTGGATTCGTTGTAAACAACAACGAATCTACAAGCGTTTTACCTCCATGGCGGCCTGCTCGGTGGCACCGCGCCCGTCTCCAAATGAAAAGAGCCGCCCCGCGGCGGCCCGTGTGGTGGCTTTCATGTGCGGTGGCGTGCGACATGCCGCTCTCGTGGAAACGCCCGGAACCGTGGGCCACGCAGGTTGGGTAACCCGACCTGCGCATTAGAAAACCGATCTCGGGCAGGCCCGAGATCGGCGCGCAATTCCAACTGTGGATTTTCTCCTATCACATTTTCGGACGATCGCCAAACGCGAGCGTGTCAAGAGTCTTGTTGGGGCGGACTCTTTTCGGAGCAGCATCCGAGCGCGCGGGCTGGCGCCAGATTGGTTTGAGCCTGAAGC
>Ga0137418_10005926_pt1 | contig 11231 bp, 10 predicted proteins | sample CZODoug3_1_2_16f_FD_122242 | JGI IMG/M metagenome (GOLD analysis project Ga0137418, IMG submission 122242) | Vadose zone soil fungal communities from Angelo Coast Range Reserve, California, USA - CZODoug3_1_2_16fungal (Hybrid Assembly) | ecosystem: Environmental > Terrestrial > Soil > Vadose... | reverse complement strand
GTATTCTAATCGACGCTGCAAAGCCTTAACTTTGTTGCGTCGCAACAGACGTAGTCTCGGATCCTCCTCCTCCTCTTCTGGGATTAAGTCAGCGACAGCCGGGGGCCGGCCCGCAAGGGTCTGGCCCCTTGTTTTTTCTGGGTAGGATTGTCCTGATGTTTCAAAGGCTCATTGAGCGTCTTTCAAAGCCATCAACTCCTCCATCTTCGCCTGCTGTCAAGCGGACGATCGCGTTTGTCACCAACGTCGCGCAACCGATACAAGTCCAGCCGGAATCCAAGTTTGATTCCGAATTGGCAAGCACCAGGCTCCGGGTTCACATTCCAGCGCGCGAATTGGCGAAACACACATCGGTGTGGCTCGTCCCATATGGTGAATTGCTCCGAGACCCTTATCTTGCCTTTCTTGGTAGCGCCACGACAGCTGTGTTGGGAAAGCTCTCGGCCGGAAGTGTTCTAGCCCAGCGGGACCTGCTTGAAGGCCTGTTGGCGAAGCTTAGCGCTGAACGCTCGCAGCTATCGATATTTGCCGACCTCACAGACGACTACAGGGCGCTTGGAAAGCTGCTCAATGAGCCAATTTGGCTAGCCGAGTATCAACGTCAACTAGGCCAAGTGGCCAAACTTATCGTATGCAGTCCCGGACTGGCCGTTGCACTTCGAAATTGCGCAACTCGAGGATTGCACGTTATCGATGACCCCTTTGAGTCCACGACAGCTGCAGAGCCACGGGCGCCTCGCGACAAGCCGCTGCGTTTGCTGTGGTTCGGAAACTTTGCCATGGGAGTCTTCCCATTCGTAACCGCATCCTTGGCCGCCATTGTCGAACAGGTGAAGCACCTTAACGTCGAACTCGAATTCATTACCCGGATGGAACAGGTTTCGCTCGTCGCTGACCTAGAAGAAATACTTCTCGCGCAGAATCCAAAATTGCGGTTTCGCTTTACAGCTTGGTCCTTGGTGAATACCGAACTTGCACTAGAGCGTTGCGATATCGTGTTGTTGCCCCAGGAGCATGAAAGCGACTACGGACGGGTAAAATCGTCAAATCGCCTTGTAAGCGCAATCCGCGGTGGCCGATTTGCAGTTGCATCTCCGATTGCGGCCTACCAGGAGCTTGAGAAATATGCCTGGGTCAATAAGGATCTTGCCAAAGGCGTGCTGTGGGCGCTCGCGCATCCAGACCAAGCGAGGGAGCGCATCGACAAAGGCCAGAAATACGTTTCAGTCCGATTCTCGCCCGAAACAATCGGAAAACAATGGCGGGATGTGTTAGGTATTCCACCAAGTTAGAAATTACACAGCGGAAATGCGCTACTGCGCGATCCTGAAATATCCACGGTGGGCAAAGGTGCAACCAAATTTAGTTGCGCGCTCGTCGTCTCTAGCCAGCATGAGGGGATTCGCTAAGCGATAGGCTTCGATTGCCTCCAGGGGCCCTGGACCAAACTCGGGCCGCACCGGATGTCCGTTTATGATCGTATCCTCAACGATCAGATAGTCGCCGCGTTGCAGAAGCGGAACGAGGCCATTGAGCTCACGCAGCACATGGGAAGCTGAGTGATCGGAATCCAGGATCAATAGCAGGCGGCCGGAGCGGCTTTCCGGGATGGACTGCCGGATCATTCGTATCGTCTCGAAATCCGCGCTGTCGCCAAGGAGCAGGCGAATCTTGGGATGCGCCGATGCAAGCGGGTGCAGTGCTGCGTGAGTGATATCCACGCTGACGACAACGCCTTCTCTCTCGTCGGCATCGAGCCAATCCGCGAAGAACAGGGCCGATCCGCCGTGGCGCGTGCCCGTTTCCAATACCCAGTGAATGTTGTTCTCGAACATGAGTTCCTGATAGTTCCACATGTCGAGAGGAAATTTTAGCGTTCTCACTCCGCGGTAATGAGTTCGCTTCCACACGTTAGCGTTGTAATACCACTTCAGATACTCGACGGGCGCGCCTTGCATGTGGGTTCACCTCATTTGCGGCGTTCGCCGACTAAGCGCATATCCCTCGGTTCGCGCAGCTTAAACTGCGCCTGTTCCTGACGAATATTTGTCAGCCCGACCTCACTCATGAGTTTGCCGAGACTTGACGGCGTGTAGCCCCAACGATGAATCATGTACGGGTCCTGCCATGCCGGGTCCCCGTAGAAAACCCACATCGTCCGCTGCCCTTCTTGGCCCGGACCCGCTCCCACTTCCGGGTTGTCCAGAAGCTCACGCGCTGCCGAAAGTAGGTTGGGACATTCGAGGATCATCGCGCCGCCCGGTTTAAGCACCCGTATCCATTCGCGCAATACATCCGCGATCTCCCAGCGCCAAAAATGCTCGACGACATGTACAGAAAGGATTTCGTCGATGCTGCCGTCCTCGAACGGGGTCAACTTATGCAGGTCGCAGAGGACATCGGGTTTGAACCCGCGCCGGCTCGCGACCACGTCGACGTTGATATACCCAGGCAGGATCTTGTCGCCGCATCCGAGGTTGAGCTTCTTCACCAGTGCAGGCTGATGCTGGACGTTCATACGACATTGTCCTGGAATATCCCGGCCCAGTGGCGGGCAACGGCGGCGGGCGCGTGCAGCCGCTCGATAGGGTCCTTGGCGCGATGCAGCCGCTCGAGCACGTCAAGGGGATGCGTCAGCGCCCAGCGTATGCCCTCCTCGAGGTCGTTGCCGGTCCAGGCGAACTCGGCCAGGTCTTCGTAGCCGGGGTCGGGATGCGAGATGGCGAAGCGTCCGGCACGCAGGGCGGCGAGGAGGCTGCTCGGGTGCGCGCGGCTCGGGCCTGGCAGCAACACGAGGTCGCAGGCGGCGAGCGCGTGCGCCAGCGCGATCGGCGAGAACGCTTCGATCGACAGCCGCAGTGCATCCGGATCGTCTTCGTGCAAGCCCTCCACCAGCGCGTCGAGGCCGGTCCCGGCCGCGCACAGGCAGCGCAGCGCGAGCGGAATCTCGCGGCCCAGGCGTTGCAGTTGCGGCGCGAGCTCGACGATCGAACCCACGCCGTCGGCTTCGCCGATCCAAAGCAGGCGCATGCGCCACGCATCGGCCGCGACGCCGGCGCGCGCGGCGAGCCATTCCAGCACGCGCGAGCGACGTCGCGGTCGCGCTGCCCGCGGCTCCCACGGGGTGCCGGCATACGTGTCAGCGACCACCGCGACGGGCCGCTTCGCGAGCGGGCGCAGCCGCGCCGCCACGTAGCGCGAAGCGGCGGTCAAGCCGGCCGCCCGCGGGAAAACCGAAGCATAGGCATCGAAGCGGGCGGTGCCGAGCTCAGGAGCGGCGACGAAATCGAGCAGCACTTTCTCTGCCGCGACGCACCCGAGCAGCTCGGCGTAACGCCACTCCCCTCCCTCCTCGCCCGCGAGCGAGTCTCCCAGCACGATGACCTTGCTGCCGCGCAGAGCGGCCGCAAGGTCTTGCTCCGCGCACAAGGAGTAAGCGCGCGCGTCGTAACCCAGCTCGATGAGCGCGGACACCGGAGCCAGCGTTCGAGACCGCGCCACGGCGCTCGGACTGGTCCGCACTGCACCCACCTTGGCGAAAGGCGCCGCCGTCACGAATGCGTATTCCGGCCCTGCGCTCATTCCTGGAGCAGGCCGCGGACCGATTCGATCACCGGCGACCAATCGCCGATCGCGCGCTGGCGCAGGAGCCGCACCGAGGGATACCACAGCATGCGCTCGCCCTGCGCGCCGTAGCGCCAGTCGGAGCCGAACGGCACCATGACGATCGCCGGCCGGCCCAGAGCTCCGGTGAGGTGAACGAGCGCCGTGCAGACCGTCACGACGCGGTCGAGCGCGCACACGAGCGCCGCGGTCTCGTCGTAGACATCGATCGCTCCCTGCCAGTGGTGCACGGTGATGCCATGGCGTGCGGCGAGAGCGCGGATTTCGTCGTCGACCTCGGTGTATTGCAGGCTGACGAAGTGCACGCCCGCGACGCGCAGCAGCGGCAGCAGCTGCTCGAGCGTCAATGAGCGCCGCGCCCTGCCCGTATGGCCGACGCCGCCCTGCCATGAAAGTCCGACCTTGGGGCCGGGTCCGAGGGCGTCCAGGCGGCGTTTCCACGCCGCCGTTTTGCGTTCGTCAGGCGCGAGATAGCCGTTGTGCCGGGGAAAGTCCTCCACGCGGCGCCGAAAGTGCAGAGGCAGCGAGCCCATCGGCACCTGGTAGTCGGGCCGCGGCTCCAGGTGGTTGACCCAGTCGTTCGCCATCGTGCGCAGCCGCGCCGTCACGGTGCACAGGGGAAACGAGCGCGCAAAAAGCGCTCCCAGCTTGTGATCGCATTCGATCGCCACGTGCCGCGCGCGAGCCACCAGCTCGCGGATACACGAGCCGTACATGATCTCGTCGCCGAGCCCTTGCTCGGGATAGACGAGGATCGTCTTGCCGGTGAGCGGCTCGCCTTGCCACTCGGCGAACGGGAACTTGCGGTAGCGGCCGACAAAATATTCCTTGCGCCGGCGCAGCTCGAGGCCTTGCCAGCCTTCTTCGAAATGCCCGTGACGCAGCCGCAGAATCGCCAGGCTGTGGCCGATGTCGACGTTCTCCGGCGCCGCCTGCAGCGCGGCGCGCAGGAGGCTCTCGGCTTGGGCTTCCTGGCCGGTCAGGTCTTGCAGGATGCCCTTGGTTGCCAGGATGAGCGGCTCGTGCGGCTCGCGCGCGAGCGCCTTCTCAATGCAGGCGAAAGCCTCCGCATAGCGCATCTGGTCGCCGAGCACCTGTGCCAGATCGCCCAGCAGCGGGATGCTTTCGGGGCTCGCTTTCAGGCCCTCCCGGAAGCGCCGCTCCGCCTCCTCGATCTTGTTCTCGTAGCGCAGGCACTCGCCGATCATCTGCAGCGCCTGCGCGCCCTGCGGCTCCAGGCGCAGCGCCTGCTCAAGGCGCGCCACCGCGGCGGAGGTTTCGCCCTGCTCGCGCAGCACCCGCGCGAGCGCGAAGAGCGCGGCTGCAGACTGATCGTCGAGCGCCACCGCCTGCTCGGTGCACGCTTTCGCCTCGTCCAGCCGCCCGCCCAGGCGCAGCAAGTTGCCGAGGCGGATCCAGGCGCCGGGCGAACTGCGATCCAATTCGATTGCCTGCCGAAAGGCGAGCTCGGCCTGCGCCGCGAGTCCTTGCTTCGAGGCGAGCTCGCCCAGCCTCAACCACAGGGTGGCATCCCTCGGCCGTAGCGCGCTCGCGCGTTGCGCGAGCGCGCTTGCCTCCCCGCCATTGCCCAGCGCCATGTGCGCTTCGGCAAGCGCGAGCAGCGCTCGCGGTGAGCGCGGCTGCAGCCGCGCCCATTCCTCAAGCTGCGGCAGCGCGGCTTGCGCTGAACCGGTGTCGAGGAGCAGGCTGCCGAGCTGTTCGCGCGAGCGCGCGTCGGCGGGGCGCAGCTCAAGCGCGCGCTTCGCGCAGGCGATCGCTTCCTCGGTCGACCCGTCCTCGCGCAACGCCGCGGCGAGCGCTGCCATGAGAGCCGGGTTGTTCGCGTCCTCCTCGAGCGCCCGGCGGCCGATGCGCAAGGCAAGTCCGGGGTTGCCGAGCTCGAGCTGCTCCTTGGCGAGATCGCTGAGCGAGCGCTTGCGCCTGCGCAGTCGAAACAGGCTGCGCAGCCGCAATAGGAGCTCGCGCTGCAGCGCGCGGCGCGCCTCCCCCGGCATGCCGAGCTTGCGGTAGACGGCGCCGAGGTTGGCGTAAGCAACCGCATGGTCGGGCCGCAGCTCGGTGGCGCGCTGATAGCTCTCTATCGCGCGCGCGGCCTCGCCTTGCGCGAAAAGCGCGGTGCCCAGGTCGTTGTACGCTTCGGCGAAGCCGGGCTTGAGCCGGATGGCGCGGCGATAGGCCGAGACGGCCTCGGGCAGCGCGCCGCGGTCCTGGTAGACGTTGCCCAGGGTGCTGTGGAAGACCGCCACCTCGGCGTTCGCCCGGATCGCCTGCTTCAGACGCGCTTCGGCGGCGGCCAGATCGCCGTTGCGGTAGTGCGCGGCGCCAAGCAGGAAAAGCGCGTCCGCATCGTGCGGGTCCTGGCGCAGCGCCTCTTCGGCGCAACGCAGCGCTTCGCCGGCGCGCCCTCGAGCGAGCCATTCGCCGCCCTGCAGGATCAGATCAAGCGATGGCAACGGGTGAGAGCTCGGCGCCCGCGGCGTTCCCCAGGCGGACATCGCCGCCTTCGCTGCTCTTGGTGTAGGCGCGGGCTTCCCATAGCACGCCGGGGCAGCCGTTCGCCGCGGAGGTAAAAAGTTCCGCCCAGAACTGCGGCGGCCTCACGGTGCAATGCGCGTTCTCGCCGTTTGGCAAGCGCTTCAGCGCGGGGTGACAGGCGATGCTCGCAAACACGAACTGGCGCGCAAAGCCGAACAGCTCGGCGATGATCCAGGCGAGGTCGGGCTCGGGACAATGCTCCAGCACGTCGGTGCAGATCACGCCGTCGAACCTGCCTTGCGGCGGCCGGGAAAACGGCTCGTAGGCCGGATCGAAGCAGACGATGCGCTCGACGCCCCAGTATTCCTGCACGCTCTCCCAGCGCGCGACGCCCTCTTCGGCAAGCTTGAGCGGCCGATATTGGCTGCCTTTGCCGCTGCCGTAGTCGAGAATCGAGCGCGCGCCAGTCTGCGCCACCAGCCGGCGCACGTGGTGCGCCTGGAGCAACAGGCTGCTGCCGGGACAAGTCCGCTCGGGGGTGATGCCGCGTGTGAGCTCGCCGCGCACGTGCATCTCGCGGTACAGCTCGAGCAAGCGCCGATAGCGAGCGCTCGGATTCTGGCGGTTGTGCGTCGCTGCAACTTTGCCCATGGCGCGGAATTCTATTCAATTATCCAACTTGTAAGCCGACGGGAAACAGGCTAAGTTGCCCGTCACGATGGCCACTCCGGGTTCCACCGCCGGACCGGTGCGCGCCGCGGGGCGACCTCAGCGCCTGCGGCTCGGCGACATTCTGGTGGCGCAGAAAGCGGTGTCGCCGGAGCAGCTCAAGCTGGCGCTCGACGAGCAGAAGCGCTCCGGGCGCCGTCTCGGGCGCGTGCTGGTCGAGATGGCGTTCGTCGCTGAAGAAGAGATTGCACGCGCCCTGTCGCGGCAGCTCAACCTCGCGTTCGTCGACCTCAAGCAGCATCACTTCGACCCCGGCGTGGTGCTGAAGCTGCCCGAGGTCGCGGCGCGCCGCTTCCGCGCGGTAGCGCTCGAGGAGCGCGGCGCCAAGATGCTGGTCGGCATGGCCGATCCGACGGACCTGTTCGCCTTCGACGAGCTGACGCGCATCCTGAAGAAGGACGTCGAGCCGGTGGTGGTGACCGAGAGCGAGGTGACGCACGCGCTGGACCGGGTGTACCGGCGCACCGAGGAAATCAGCGGGCTCGCCAAGGAGCTGCAGCAGGACCTCGGCGTCGATTTCGGCGCCCTCGATGCGGCCCTCGGCGCGGAGGATGCGCCGGTCGTCAAGCTGCTGCAGTCGCTGTTCCAGGACGCCAGCCAGGTCGGCGCCTCGGACATCCATATCGAGCCGCAGGAAGACCGGCTGCGGATCCGCTTTCGCATCGACGGCCATCTCCAGGCGCAGACGGAAACCGACCTGCGCGTTGCCGGCGCGGTCGCCTTGCGCCTCAAGCTGATGGCGGGATTGGATATCTCGGAGAAGCGCCATCCGCAGGACGGCCGCTTCAACGTGCTGGTGCGCCAGCAGCCGGTGGACGTGCGCATCTCGACCATGCCGACGCATTACGGCGAGTCGGTGGTGATGCGCCTGCTCAGCCGCCAAAGCGGGGTGCTCGGGCTGGAATCGCTCGGCATGCCGGACCTGATACTGGGGCGCTTCAGGGAAATCCTGCATCGGGTAAGCGGCATGGTGGTGGTCACCGGGCCGACCGGCAGCGGCAAGACGACGACGCTCTACGCGGCGCTCAGCGAGCTCAACACGCCTGCGCTGAAGGTCATCACCGTCGAAGATCCCATCGAGTACCGCCTGGCGGGGCTGAACCAGATCCAGGTCAACGACAAGATCGACCTCACCTTCGCCACGGTGCTGCGCTCCGCGCTTCGTCAGGACCCTGACGTGATGCTGATCGGCGAGATGCGGGACACCGAGACCGCGCAGATCGGCATGCGCGCGGCGATCACCGGCCACATGGTGCTGTCCACGCTGCACGTGCGCGAAGCGGCGAGCGCGCCGATGCGGCTGCTCGACATGGGCGTGCCGCGCTACATGGTGGCGACCGCGCTGCAGGCCGTGATTGCGCAGCGGCTGATCAGGCTGATCTGCAAGAGCTGCGGCGAGGACCATTCGCCCACGCCGCAGGAGCGGCGCTTCGTCGAGGCCGGGTGGGGCGGCTCGGGACAGGGGGCCTACAGGAAGGGCAAGGGCTGCACCCATTGCAACGGCAGCGGCTACCGCGGGCGCAGCGGCGTGTACGAGATGCTCGAAATGACGCCGCGCCTGGTCGAAGCCGCCGCCAAGGAAGACGTCGGCGCCTTCGTGCGCATCGCGGAAGAAGAGATGGCGGGGCACAGGTTCGTGCACCATGCCGCGGAGCTGGCGGCGAACGGGCGCACTACGTTGCACGAGGTCATGCGCATCAGCCACTCCGAGGAATAGAGCCATGCCGCAGTTCGCCTACCAGGGGCGCAATGCCCGCGGCGAGCTTGTAAAAGGCGTTCTGGAAGGCGCGACGAGCAGCGCGGTGGCCGACCAGCTGTTCAGCACCGGCGTCACGCCGGTGCATATCAACGAAGCGAAAGCCGCCGTTGCCGTCGCCGCGCGCAAACTGCAGCTGAGCTTCGGCGAGCCCAGGGTCGAGTTCGCCGATCTGATGCTCCTGTCGCGGCAGATGCATACCCTGCTCAAGTCCGGGGTGCCCATCATCCGGGCGCTCTCCGGGCTGGAGCAGTCCGCTGCCAATCCGACGCTGCGCAGCACCGTCGCCGAGGTGCGCGAGGGCCTGGAATCGGGCCGCGAGCTTTCCCAGGCGCTGCGCCAGCATCCGAAGGTGTTCCCCGCCTACATGGTGAGCCTGGTGCGGGTCGGCGAGGTCACCGGCCGCCTGGACGAAGTGTTCATGCGGCTCTACGAATTCTTCGCCTTCGAGAAGAAAATGGGGGAGGACATCCGTGCCGCCCTGCGCTATCCGACCATGGTCATCATCGCGGTGGCGGTGGCGATGTTCATCGTCAATATCTTCGTGATCCCGGCGTTCGGCAAGATGTTCTCGAGCTTCCATGCCCAGCTTCCGCTCATGACGCGGCTCCTGATCGGCACCTCGGATCTGTTCGTGGGTTACTGGCCGCTGATGATCGTCGGTATCGCAGCGCTGGTGATCGGAGCACGGTTTTACGTGCGCGGCAAAGAGCAGCGCTACAGGTGGGACGGGCTGAAGCTGCGGCTGCCGGTGATCGGGCCGATCGTCCACAAGGCGACGCTCGCCAGGTTTTCGCGCAGCTTCGCGCTCTCGGCGAAGAGCGGCGTGCCGATCGTGCAGGTGCTCTCGATCGTGTCCGAGGTGGTGGACAATGCGTACCTGGAAGCGCGCATCGTGCAGATGCGCGAGGCCATCGAGCGCGGCGAGAGCATCCTCAGAGCGGCGGTGGCGACGGGCGTCTTCAGCCCGGTGGTGCTGCAGATGGTCGCGGTCGGCGAGGAGACGGGAGAAATCGACCAGCTGATGTCCGAGATCGCCGACATGTACGAGCGCGAGGTCACCATCGAAGTCGAAGGCCTCACCGCCAAGATCGAGCCTATCCTGCTGGTGTGCATGGGGGTTCTGGTGCTGATCCTCGCCCTCGGCGTGTTCCTGCCGATGTGGGACATGGCCGCGGCGGCACGGGGAGCCGGCGGCAGTGCGCGATGAGCGCGGCTTCTCGCGCGAGCTGCTCATCGCTATTCTCATCATCAGCCTTCTCATCGTGATCGCCTTCAACCGGCTGCTGGCGCTGCGCTTCGAGGCCGAGCGGATGATGGTGCAGAGCGTGGTCACCGGACTGCTCAGCGCGCTCTATATCGATTTTGCCGCCGCGGCGGCCAAAGGGCAGATGGAGCGCATCGACGCCGCCCCCGGCAGCAATCCGATGCTTCGGTTGAGCCAGAAGCCCGAGACCTACGCCGGCGAGTTTTACGGCCCCGATCCTGCGATGTTCGAGCCGGGGACGTGGTACTTTGATACGCGCGACCGCGCGCTGGTCTATATCGTCCGGTTCCCGAGCCAGTTCGTCACACCGCTGCGCGGTCCGCCGCGCGCCCGCTTCGCCGTCGCAGCGGATTACGAGGACGTCGATCACAACGGCCGTTTCGATCCCGGGCGGGATCCGGTGCGCGGGCTGAAGCTGGTGCCGCTCGAGTCATTTTCCTGGAAGGAGAAACAATGAAAACTGCAATCGCCCTGGTGGTCGGAGTTCTCGGACCGGCGCTGCTTGTCGCGCTGGTTGCCGGTGCCGCGCTTGGCCTCGTGATCGGCATCCTGCTGCTCGTCGACAGCGAGCGCGTGCTGCGATGGAACGCCTACATGAATCGCTGGATTTCCACCGGCAACGCATTCAGCGTCCTCGACCGGCCGCGCGACATCAAGCGGCTGGTCTACCACCGGCACCGCGTCGTCGGGCTGCTGGTGGTCGCGGGCGCCCTTTACTCCGTGAGTGTGCTGGCGTTTGGCTTCGGCACCGAGCCGCTGGTGCGCAGCTTCCGCGACCTGGCCAGCCCGACAGTTTTGCGGCTGACGGTTGATTCGCTAAAGATCTTCCTGATCGCAGGCAACGTCGCCGCGATCCTGGCCGGGCTCATCCTGTGCTTCCGGCCGAGCCTGCTGAAAGTGGTGGAGGGCTGGGCCGACCGGCAATATGGCCCGCCCCTGGCGAATCCCAACCTGGACGCGCCGCGCTACCCGCCGGACGAATTCGTCCGCGCGCATCCTCGGCTGGTAGGAGCGCTTGCGACACTCGGCAGCCTGTTTGTCCTGGTCAGCTTGGGCGCGACCTTGCTGCGCTGGTGACAACAGCTTGCAAATGACTGGCAGTTGCGGCGCTAAGTGCTTGACAAGTTGAAGGTTGCCAATCAAACTACCGACGCGCGCTAGGGGCGCGCTGGGCTGCGGCCCATTAAAGGAAAGGGAGATTACGATGCGTAGACAAGAAGAGGGATTCACGCTGATCGAGCTCGTAATGGTCATCGTCATTCTGGGCATCCTTGCTGCCGTAGCAGTACCGCGCTATCTCGATCTCACGACGCAATCGCAGGCGGCTACAGTGGGTGCGGGAGTCTCATCGGTCCAAAG
>Ga0137418_10005925_pt1 | contig 11231 bp, 12 predicted proteins | sample CZODoug3_1_2_16f_FD_122242 | JGI IMG/M metagenome (GOLD analysis project Ga0137418, IMG submission 122242) | Vadose zone soil fungal communities from Angelo Coast Range Reserve, California, USA - CZODoug3_1_2_16fungal (Hybrid Assembly) | ecosystem: Environmental > Terrestrial > Soil > Vadose... | reverse complement strand
TCGACGCTGCCGATCTGCTCGAGCATCGCCAGCACCGCCTCGTTGGCGCCCCCGTGTGCCGGCCCCCACAGCGCCGACACGCCCGCCGAGATCGCGGCGTAGGGATTGGCGCCGGTACTGCCGGCGAGGCGCACGGTCGAGGTGCTGGCGTTCTGCTCGTGATCGGCGTGCAGGATGAACAGCAGATCGAGCGCCTCGGAGGCGATGGGGTCGAGCCGGTAGGGCTCGCACGGCACGGCGAACACCATGTGCAGCACGTTGGCGGCGTAACTCAAGTCGTTGCGCGGGTAGATGAACGGCTGTCCGACGGAGTGCTTGTGCGCAGCGGCGGCGATGGTGGGGAGCTTGGCGATGATGCGATGCGAGAAGATCTCGCGGTGGCGCGGGTTATGGATATCCATGGTGTCGTGATAGAACGCCGACATCGACGCCACCACCGCCGACACCATCGCCATGGGATGCGCGTTGTGGTGGAAGCCGTTGAAGAAGCGCAGCAACGTCTCGTTGAGCATGGTGTGGTAACGGATGTTGCAGGTGAACTCCTCGAGCTGCTTCGGCGTGGGGAGCTCTCCGAGCAGCAGCAGGTAGGCGACCTCCATGAAGGAGCTCTTTTCCGCGAGCTGCTCGATCGGGTAGCCGCGATACAGCAGCACGCCCGCATCCCCGTCGATGTAGGTGATGCGGCTCTCGGTCGCGGCGGTCGCGCCGAAGCCCGGATCGTAGGTGAACACATCGAGGTCTTTGTGAAGACCTGCGATATCGAGCGCCGCCGGCCCGATGGTGCCGGTGCGCACCGGCAGGTGGCTGCTGCGCCCGCTGGCGCTATCGGTGAGCTCGAAGGTCGTCTCCGTCTTGCCGGTCATGTCCACAGCCGCGTTTCCGTGTGGCGTTACCGCGCGCGTCTGCGGGCGCGGCACTCGAACGAGCCAGATTTACATGGTCCGTGCCCTGAATCAAGGCGCGGCCTACCCGCGGGTAGGGGCGCTATCGTGCCAGGCACCGCGCGCCCCCCGGCAACTGGCGCGTGTTACTGCACCACCTTGATGGAATCGCCGGGCTTGGGCTCCCCTTTGGGATACAGGCCGTTCAGCAGCCGCAGCTCTTCCTTCTTGAATTTCTCGACCGGCATGTCCTTGGCATAGTCATCGATCCTGGTCGTGTCGGTCGCCTGGATGATCTTCAGGCGGTACGGCTCGGCGAGCGGATATTCCGAGGGCTTCATGTCGCGCATCGTGCCGATCGACGACATGAACAGCCCGTCATCCAGCGGCGCGCCCGCCTCACTCGAGCGGCTGGCCGCGCCGATCACGAAGGCCTGGGTGCCGCGATACAGCACCGCCAGGCGCACCGGACCCGATCCGCCATCGAGGGGCGAGCCCGAGCGGGTGATGACGGCATAGCCCTCCATACCGTTGACCGCGAGCGCCTCACCGCGGGCGATCGATGCGCCTCTGAGCTTCTGCAGCAGGAACTCGCGCGGCGATTTCTTCTCCGGGCGTTTCTCCACCGTCAGCTGCATCAGCAACTCCTTCTTCTTGGTGATCAGCAGTCGGTCGCGCTCGTTCTTCACCCGCCACCCCTTGGGGAAGGCCATCGTGAGCTTCATGCCGGCGTGATAGAAGCGGTTGTCACGCACGATGCCCTGCTCGCGGGAGGAGCCGAAGGGCAGTGCGTCGATCGCCTTGAGATAGTCGTCGCGGTTATCGATCCAGCCGCCGCGCGGCACGGTGGTCATGTTCGCCGCACCGAGCGTCGCCTGCACGATGCGCTCATCGGGCGCGGGGTGATCGGAAAACACGCCGTGGTAGATGTTGGGATCGCGCCCCTCGTCCTTGGCACGCGTGAGCTCGAAGGACTCCTGCGCCTTGAACACCTTCATCGCATTGCCCATCGCCTCCGGGCGATAGCCACTGCGCGCGGCGTACTCGAGCCCCAGGCGGTCGGCCTCCGACTCCTGATCGCGTCCGTAGCCCTGCATCCAGGCGGTCGCCCCGAGGTCAGCCATCTCGGCGATCGCCGCGTTGCCGGTCAGAATGGCGGTTGCCAGCGCGCCGGTCCCCAGGAGCACGCCGCGCGCCTGACTGCGCGCCGGATGACGTGCGACGTCGTGACCGATCTCGTGCCCGAGTACCGCGGCCAGCTCGGCCTCGGAGTTCAGGTACGGCAGCAGCCCGCGATGGATGTAGACGTAGCCCCCACCGATGGTGAAGGCGTTGATGGAGTCGTCATCGAGCACGAAGAACTGGAAATCCCAGTCCGCGATCGGCGTGTTGCGCGCCACGCGCGTGCCGACCATCTGCACGTAGTCCTGCAGGGCCTGGTCCTGGTACAGGCCGTAGAATCTCTTGATCTCCTCGTGGTCGCGCCGCGCCCGCTCCTGCTCGCCCTTCACCGAGGTGAAGACGACGTGGTGCGTGCCGCTCTCGGGATTGGTGGCGCAGCCGGTGGCGGCGAGCGCGGCGGCGCAGGCAACGGCGGCGACGAGTGTGCGGCGCATGACGCGACTCCCCTTCGGGCCAGCTTCAGGCACGTGCTGCGGCAGTAGAGCGCTTGCCGGGCGCCGAAGTTCCGCGCCCGCCCCTCGCAGCCTTCGATGGCTGAAAGGGCGCCTTAGCGCGAGCCGGCCGCCGTGGCGTACTTCTTGCGGAACTTGTCGACGCGACCCGCGGTGTCGACGATCTTCTGCTTGCCGGTATAGAAAGGATGGCAATTCGAGCACACCTCGACCTGCAGATCATGTCCGAGCGTCGAGCTCGTCTTGAACGTGTTGCCGCACGTGCAGGTGACGGTGATCTCTTTGTACTCGGGATGGATGGCGGCTTTCATGGGCGTGCTCACGGTGTCTGACGAAGACGCTCACCGTTCAATGGGGCGTCAAGCACACGAGTTAAAGGGCGCGGGAGTTTAGCGGCAGTATCGCGCGGCCTCAAGCTCCTTGAAGGAGCCGGCCCTTACGCAGGGTTCCTTATCCACAGAAGCTGTGGACAACTCTGTGGACGGAGTCCTCCGCGGGGCTGCGATATCGCCGTCAGATTGCATTTTTGTTACCTTGGTCAAAAAATGATCATACATTTTTAGCCCGTTTCATCAAGGGGTTACGGAGATCTTGTGGAGCGGCTTGGCGGGTTTACCCTGTAATTGACTCATTCTCCGATGACACCCCCCGGGCCTGTGAATAAAGGCCGGGAGGCACCCGAGCGCGCGCCCGAAACGCCGATTGACAACGCAGAAGAACCGTCGAATTTCGGGGTTTCCGGCATGAATCCGAGCAGTACTTCGTTGAGGAATCGCAGCCCGAGCTCGCTCGGCCGGTAGCCCGTCGCGGTGCGCACGATCAGGCCCCGAGTAATCGCGGCCTGCATCGGCGCCGCAATCTCCTGCCAGTCGAGCCCGGTGCGCGCGGGGAACGTCTGCGCATCGAATCCGCCGGTGAGGCGCAGCGCGTTCAGCATGAATTCGAACGGCAGCTCGCGCGCGGCTATCACCCGGCGCGTGAGTTCAGCGTCGGAGGCGGCCAGATAGCGGCGCGGCTCGCGCGGCTGCACCGTGCGCACGATCTGGCCAGCCTGCGGGAACGTCAGCTTGCCGTGCGCGCCGGCGCCGATGCCGAGATAGTCTCCGAAGCTCCAGTAGTTGAGGTTGTGGCGGCATTGCCGCCCCGCGCGCGCGTACGCGGACACCTCGTACTGCGCCAAGCCTGCCGCCAGCAGCTGCTCGCCGCACGCCGCCAGCATGCCCGCGGCGGTGTCATCATCCGGCAGCGGCGGCGGCTGCGCCGCAAACACCGTGCCCGGCTCGAGCGTCAGCTGGTAATGCGACAGGTGCGCGGGCGCGAGGCTGAGCGCCTCCTCCACGTCACGCACCGCGGCGGCGAGCTCCTGTCCCGGCAGGGCGTACATGAGATCGAGATTGAAATTGCCAAGGCCCGCAGCGTGCAGCTCGGCGGCGGCGAGGCGCGTCTCGGCGGGCGAATGAATCCGCCCCAGGGCGCTGAGCCTCGCCTGATCGAAGCTCTGCGCGCCGAGCGACACACGCGTCACGCCCGCCGCGCGGTATTCCCGAAACGCGCCGCGCTCGACGGCGCCCGGGTTCGCCTCCAGCGTGACCTCGAGGTCGTGCGCCAGCGTGAGATGGCGCCGTGCCGAGTCCAGCACCCGGCCGATGGCGTGCGGGGAGAACAGGCTCGGCGTGCCGCCACCGAAGAACACACTCGTCACTGCGCGCCCCGCGACCTGCGGCGCCTGCGCGGCGAGATCGCGCCCGAGCCGCTGTACGTACGCCTCCAGCGGCAGCTCGCCGTTCAACGTGTAGGAGTTGAAGTCGCAATACGGGCATTTGCGCACGCACCAGGGAAAGTGCACGTACAGGGCGAGCGGCGGAGTGATGAGCGCGGGCATGTCGGAGCTGGATACTACGCTCGAAGGCAACGCACGGGCTCGGCCTCGATGGCCGGCGGGACCTGCAGAACCCGTTGCGCACGCGGCTAACGCGCGGCCAGGGGCCGCGGCGGATCATCGGTGACGAAGACCGTGGCGAGGTAGCGGGTGTGATCCAGCCGAAAGCGGATGCGCCACTGCGGTGGGTTGCTGGTCAGCAGCAGCATGGGCGTACAGGGCTGCAGTCGCGCCAGTGCGGAGGCGTCCAGGTAGACGACCTCCTCCGCTGCGCCGGCCGGCGTCTGATCGCCCGCCAGCGCCTCCATGCCGATCCCCAGCTGCGCGGCCGTGCAGGCCGCACCCAGGGCGAGTGAGACGAGCTTCCATCGCATGGTGTGCCCCCTTGCGCCGTCCGGCCCAATAGACTGCACGCTGCGCGCATCAGTTCCCGGGCACATCGTGCATGTGCTCGAACAGGTCCCCGCGTGTGGGGATCTTCCCCAGGGAGCAGCCGAAAAACGGCATGATCCATAACAAGGCGATCGCGCAGTGGTCGTTGATATGGAAGACGGTCACGCCACCGGGCAGCGCCTCGATGCGGTGCGTGCGCGCGTAATTCCACGCCAGGCCCGGCGTACGCGCAGGGGCCGGCGCGAACATTGCGCTGGCCGGCGGCACACCGAAAGCGCGCGCCGTGCGTGTCTGCGCCTCATCCCGTGCGACCCAGCGCGACGCCGCGTCGGCGGCTTCCGCCGCCCAGTCGATCGCCGTGGACGGCGCGCCGGGGGCGGGTGCGGCGGAGCCGAGCGGGCGGGGAGGCTCGAGCGGCAGCGCGGGTGGGCGCGGCTGGCGGGCGCGCTCGCTGGGCGGGGCAATCACGGACTGGCTGCCCTGCTCGGGCAGGAGCAGGAGCACCAGCGCACTGGCGTCGGCGGCGCCAGGGATCGCCTGCGTACGGGTCAGCGCCAGAAACCACCACAGCGCCAGCGCGTGCGCCCCGGCGACGACCGCGAGTGCGGGCAGGCGCCGTGTGGAGGTTGACGGGCTTATGGAGCGCGTTCGGGTGTGGCCGGATCCCGATCGTGGGAGGTGCGGATTCGAGACGCCGCGCGCGCGAAAAGTTCCGCCAGCACCATTTAGCCCGGAACGATTACAGGCCAGGGCCTGAACGTCGTGGCGGCCGGTTACGGACGAGCGATGAGCGCGCGGAAAAAGAAGACCTGACCCGGGCTGGGGCTCGCCTGAGCTCACGGCCTATTTAAACGTCAGAGTCACCCCGTTGACCGTGATCTGCAGCTGCACGAGCGCAATGGCTCCGGTGCTCGTGACCGAATAAATCAGGGTATCGGTTGCCGGGGTGCCGTTGAGAGTGCCTGACCCGTTGATGTTGACGAAGACGGCGGTAGGGCTGTCAGCGGTCACCGTGTAGGTTTCCGTCAGGCTGCCGATGGCGTTGCCCATGCTATCCCTGTAAGTCGCGGCGAGCAGCGTGCCCGAAGAGCCGACGGCCAGAGTCGCCGGGAAGGGCGTGAAGCTCGTGATGATCGCTGTCCAGGCCACACCATTTGTCGTCCCGGAAAGGCCCAGGGGACTGTACGGGTTCGTGAGGTAATAGGCCGTCGTGTTGTCCGTCGAGACGACCGTGCCATTCTTCGTCAGGGTGAGCGTCAGCACGCTGGTGTCGGCCATCTGACCGTTGAACATCATCATGCCGCCGGGTGTATTGCTGACAGTCACACTGTAGTTGTTGCCGCCGTAGGTGGTCGACAAGGTCGTCGATGTGACGTTCATCGGCTGCGACGGCGCGGTGGCCGACTGCAGGTTCTGCATGGGCATCGGAGAACTGCCCGAGTAACTTCCGCCGCCGCACCCCGCTATCGCACCCGCGGTGAAGGCAACAATGAAACAAGCCGTGATTGTCTTCATGGAGTTCTCCCTACTGAGCGCCAGCTATCCTGCTCAGCTTGCGACGCGCTTCGACCGGTAACGCTACACCGGCCGGACAGGCGCTGCCATCGGCAACACTGTCGCCAGTTCGCGACCGAGCTCGGGAGAGGGACGTTACGCAAGGACCAAGGACGAGCCGTGCGGTCAGGCCTTATTCCGCGTTCTGCACCTGCTCGCGCATCTGCTCGATCAGCACCTTCATGTCCACGGCGCTGCGCGTGGTCTCGAGGTCCTGGGACTTCGAGGACAAGGTGTTGGCTTCGCGGTTGAGCTCCTGCATGAGGAAGTCGAGCCGGCGGCCGGCCGGCTCGCTCGCGCCGATGACGCGGCGCACTTCGCTGATGTGGCCCGCCAGGCGCTCGAGCTCCTCGTCCACGTCGAGGCGCTGCAGGAGCAGCGCCAGCTCCTGCTCGAGCCGCTCGGGATCGACGCCCGCGGTCAGCTCCGCAAGCCGCTCGTTGAGGCGCACGCGCATGCGCGCCTGCACCTCCGGCAGCCGCGCGCGCACCTCCGCCACCAGCGCCTCGAGTCCGGTGCAGCGCTGCTCGAGCAGCTCGCGCAGCCGGGCCCCCTCGCGCGCGCGCGCCGCCACCAGCTCCTCGAGCGTCGCGCCGAACACGGCGTAGGTTGCCGCCAGCAGCTGCTCGCCGCTGCCGCCGTCCTCGCGCAGCACGCCCGGCCAGCGCAACACGTCCACCGCGTTCACCGCGGCGGCGGGCTCGCGCAGCGTGCGCGCCACGATGCGCACCGCGGCCAGCACGCGCTCGAGCGCCACGGTATCCACCTCCAGCGCGCTGCCCGCGCCCTGCGAGCGCCGGTAGCTGAGGGTGCAATCGACCTTGCCGCGGCGCAGCTGGCGCGTGAGACGCGCGCGCAGCTCTCCTTCGGCCGCGCGCAGCTCATCCGGCAGGCGAAAGCCCGCTTCCAGGAAGCGGTGATTCACGCTGCGTAACTCGCACACGAGTGTGCCCCACTCTCCGGTGGTTTCCCGGCGCGCAAAGCCGGTCATGCTCGCGATCATGTCCCTTCGATCCGCTTAGCGTCGCTACGCCCGCTCGCCGCACAGGTGATATAAAGCCTCGATAAGTCTAACAGATGCATGGAATTCTTCTTGCGGCTCGAATACGCGGACATCAGCCTGCTCGGCGGGCGCGAGGAGAACCAGGACCGGGTCGCGGTCGCGGTGGCGGAAAAAGCCGTCCTGCTGCTGGTGGTCGACGGCATGGGCGGACACGCCGACGGCGCCCGCGCCGCGCAGGTCACGCAGCAGGTGATCGTGGACGCGTTCTGGCACACGCCGCAACCGCTGTTCGATCCGCTGGGCTTCCTGCACCTGACGCTCGGGCGCGCGCACGAGCAGGTGGTGAAGCTCGGCGTGCAGCTGCCGCTCGAGCAGCGCCCGCGCGCCACGTGTGCCGTGTGTCTGGTCCAGCAGCGCGCCAGCTGGTGGGCACACGTCGGCGACAGCCGCCTGTATCACCTGCGCCGCGGCGCGCTGGTGGCGCGCAGCCGCGACCACAGTCACGTGGAGCTGCTGCTGCGCGAGGGGCTCATCAGCGCCGAGCAGGCGCACAACCACCCGATGCGCAACTTCGTCGAATGTTGCCTCGGCGGGGATCCGATCCTGCCGGACATGTCGCTGACGCGGCGCCGCCCGCTGGAGCCGGACGACGTGCTGCTGGCGTGCACCGACGGGCTGTGGGGCCCGCTCACCGACACCGAGATCGCAACCGAGGTTTGTACGCCCGGGGAGCTGCGCGCGAAGCTGCTGGAGCTCGGCGCGCGCGCCGTGCAGCGCGCCGGCAGCGGCAGTGACAACACTTCCGCGGCCGCGCTGCGCTGGCTCGGGGATTAGGGATGCACTCATGACCAGAGCTTCCGGACGCAAGCCAGATGAGCTGCGGCAGGTGAGCTTCATGCGCCGTCACGCGCGGCACGCCGAGGGCTCGGTGCTGGTGCAGTTCGGCGACACGCAGGTGCTGTGCACCGCCAGCGTCGAGGACACGGTGCCGCCGTTCCTGCGCGGCAAGGCTTCCGGCTGGATCACCGCCGAGTACGGCATGCTGCCGCGCGCCACGCACACGCGCACGGCACGCGAGGCGGCCCGCGGCAAGCAGAGCGGGCGCACCCAGGAGATCCAGCGCCTCATCGGCCGCTCGCTGCGCGCGGTCGTGGACATGAAGGCACTCGGCGAGCGCACCATCACCATCGACTGCGACGTGCTGCAGGCCGATGGCGGCACGCGCACCGCCTCCGTCACCGGCGGTTTCGTCGCCCTGGCCGAGGCCTGCGAGCAGCTGGTGCAGCGGCGCCTGATCGCCGCGAGCCCGCTGCACGGGCAGGTGGCGGCGGTGTCGGTCGGCATCGTCGCCGGCGTCCCGGTGCTCGATCTGGACTACGCCGAGGACTCCCAGGCGGAAACCGACATGAACGTGGTCATGAACAATGGAGGAGCGTTCGTGGAGATCCAGGGGACCGCCGAAGGCCATGCGTTCCGCCGCCACGAGCTCGATGCGCTGCTGAATCTCGCGGCGCACGGCATCGGCGAGCTGTTCGCGCTGCAGGCTCAGGCGCTCAGGGGGCCGTGACGCGCGTCGTTCTGGCCAGCAGCAACCCCGGCAAGCTGCGCGAGCTGGCGGCGCTGCTCGCGCCGCTGTCCCTCACGCTCATCCCGCAGGGCGCGCTCGGCATCGCCGCCGTGCCCGAGAGCGGCGCGACCTTCCTCGCGAACGCGCTCCTGAAGGCGCGCCACGCCGCGCAGTGCGCCCAGCTGCCGGCGCTGGCGGATGATTCCGGGCTCGAGGTCGACGCGCTCGGCGGGCGTCCCGGAGTGCGCTCGGCGCGCTTCGCGGGCGAGGGCGCGAGCGATGACGACAATCTGCGCCAGCTGCTCGCCGAGCTGCGCGACGTCGCCCAGCCGCAGCGCCAGGCGCGCTACCGGTGCGTCATCGTCCTGGTGCGCAGCGCGGCCGATGAGGGGCCGCTGATCGCACACGGCAGCTGGGAGGGTCACATCGCCAGCGCGCCGCGCGGCCGCGGCGGCTTCGGCTACGACCCGGTATTCGTGCCCCTTGGGGAGCGGCGCAGCGCCGCCGAGCTCGACACGTCCGAGAAGAACTCGCTCAGCCACCGCGCCCGGGCGCTGCGCGCGCTCGTCGCGATGCTCGAATCGGCCAGCTATATTGCCGCCCCATGAAGCTCGGCAGGCTGTTCGTCATCGCCGCCCCCTCCGGTGCGGGCAAGACCTCGCTCGTCAAGGCGCTGCTGGCGAGCGAGCCGCGCTTGCGCCTGTCGGTCTCGCACACCACGCGCAAGCGGCGCCCGACCGAGGAGGAAGGGCGTGAATACCACTTCGTCTCGGTGCCGCAGTTCGAGCAACTGGTGGCGCGCGGGGAGTTCCTCGAGCACGCGCGGGTGTTCGACAACTTCTATGGCACCGCGCGCGGCTTCGTCGAGGAGCAGCTGCGGCAGGGATACGATGTGATCCTGGAAATCGACTGGCAGGGCGCGCAGCAGGTGCGCCGCGCCATGCCGAAGTGCGTGAGCATATTCGTCCTGCCGCCCTCGCGCCGCGCGCTCGCCGAGCGGCTGGCGCGCCGCGCGACCGACTCCCCGGAGATCATCGCGCGGCGCCTGCGCGATGCCGCGGCCGACATGTCCCACTACCGCGAGTTCGACTACCTCGTCGTCAACGACGACTTCGCACGGGCGGTCAGCGACCTGCGGCGCATCGTTGCCGGGCGCGCTGAGGACCTGAGGAGCGCGCGGCCGGAGCTGGCGCCCTTGCTCGGTGAGCTGCTGGCGCCGCCATGACCAGCACTGGCCTGATGCGCCGCTCTTGCCTTATAGTACTAGGCCCTGTGCACCCCCTTGGGGTGCGCCCCACTCGTCAAGCGACCCCATGGCCCGAATCACCGTAGAAGACTGCCTGCAGAACGTCGACAACCTGTTCCAGCTGGTGCTGCTGGCGTCGCAGCGTGCCCGCCGGCTCGCCAACGGCGCCGAGCCGACGCTGCCTCTGGAGAACGACAAGCCGACCGTGCTCGCCCTGCGCGAGATCGCGGCCGGCAACGTGACCGCGGAAATGCTCCGCGAGCCCGAGCCGGCGCCCGAGACCGTGGCGCCCGACGCCGACAACCAGTCCAGCTTCCGCGCTCCGCAGTTCGGCCTCGGAGACTGACGGCCAGCGCTCACCCATGGACTATGCGTCTTCGCTCCTGGGACTGCTGCCCGGCGGAAGACGCACTCCGGGACTGAAGGAACTGCTGGCCACGGTCGGCACTTACCTGCCACCCGAGCAGGTCGCGCGCATCCGCGAGGCGGCCGAGTTCGGCACCTCGGCGCACCACGGGCAGAAACGCCTCTCGGGAGAGCCGTTCATCGCCCACCCGGTGGCGGCCGCGGCCATCCTCGCTGATCTGCGCCTGGACGCCGACACCATCATGGCGGCGATCCTGCACGACGTCATCGAAGACACCCCGACGCCCAAGGATCAGCTGGCGGCGCGTTTCGGTGCCGACGTGGCCGAGCTGGTCGATGGCGTCACCAAGCTCGACCAGATCAAGTTCAAGAGCCGCGAGGAGGCGCAGGCGGAGTCGTTCCGCAAGATGCTGCTGGCGATGGTGCGCGACCTGCGCGTCATCCTGGTGAAGCTCGCCGACCGCATGCACAACATGCGCACCATCGGAGCCATGGCGCCGGCGCGGCGCCGGGCGATCGCCCGCGAGACGCTCGAGATCTACGCGCCGATCGCCGAGCGGCTCGGGCTCTACAACATCAAGCTCGAGCTCGAGGACCTGGGGTTCGAGGCGCTGTATCCGCGCCGTTACCGGGTGCTGGAGCACGCGCTGCGCCGCGCGCGCGGCAACCAGAAGGAATTCCTCAAGAAGATCCAGCAGCAGCTGAACG
>Ga0137418_10005924_pt1 | contig 11233 bp, 8 predicted proteins | sample CZODoug3_1_2_16f_FD_122242 | JGI IMG/M metagenome (GOLD analysis project Ga0137418, IMG submission 122242) | Vadose zone soil fungal communities from Angelo Coast Range Reserve, California, USA - CZODoug3_1_2_16fungal (Hybrid Assembly) | ecosystem: Environmental > Terrestrial > Soil > Vadose... | reverse complement strand
CGGTGCCGAGCTCGCGCGTGAGCGTGATGACCGCGGACTTGGCCGCGCCATAGTGCGGCATCATCGTCGAGCCGTACACGCCGGCGACCGACGAGATGTTGATGATGGCGCCGCCCGTCTGCTGCTGCATCATCTGGCGCCCGGCCCACTTGCAGCCCAGGAACGCCCCGGTCAGGTTGATGCCGACGACGGTATTCCACCCGTTGACCGAGATGTCCTCGGGCTTGGCGCGGAACGAGGCGCCGGCGTTGTTCACCATGATGTCGAGCCGGCCCCACTCCTGGACGGCGCGGTCGACCATCGCTTTGACCTGGTCTTCCTGGCGCACGTCGAGGGCGACCGCGAACGACCGCTTGCCGAGATTGCGCACGGCCTTCACGACGGGCTCCAGGTGCTCCAGCTTGCGCGAGCACAGCGCGACGTCGGCGCCGGCGCGCGCGAACTCGATCGCGATGGACTTGCCGATGCCCGTGCCGCCGCCGGTGACGATCGCGGTCTTTCCATCGAGTGAGAACGGGGATTTCGCCATGGCGCGCACCTTACCCCAGGGGGCGGGGCATGTCCACCTTGACCGCCTGCGTATCCTTGGAAACGACTGCGACTTCGTTCGAGGCTCTATCACTGACGGGAGGGATACATGAGAGCGCTCTTCGTGATGGGAACCGTGGCCGCGGCAGTGCTGATGCTCTTCGCCGCGGCGCCACCCGCCGACGCGGACTTCCACCTGATGCAGATCGAGCAGGTCATCGGCGGTGTCAACGGCGACACGACCGCCCAGGCGATCCAGCTGCGCATGCGGGTCGACGGTCAGGGCGGCGTCACGAAGGCGCGACTGGTGGCTTACGACGCGAACGGGAAGAACGCGGTCGTGCTGATCGACTTCCCCCTGGACATCTTCCCCGAGGTCCAGGGCGAGCGGATCCTGATCGCGAGCCAGGAGTTCTCGTCGCACACCAACCCGTCGGCGGCGCCCGATTTCGTGCTGGCCAACCTGATCCCGCCAGCCTATCTCGCGGCCGGCAGCATCACGTTCGAGCACGCAGGCCAGCTGGGCGTGGTGCTCTGGAGGCTCTCGTGGACCGTGTGGGCCCTGCCCTTGGTCGTGGTCCAGGGCTACATGCTCGCCTTCGTCTTCTGTGCGCTTCACGAGACGGCGCATCGGACGGCCTTCCGGACCCGCTGGCTCAATCCGGTGCTCGGCACGCTGGCCGGGCTCCTGGGTTTCTGGCCCTACCGGAACTATCGCGTGTACCACTGGGACCATCACCGCTTCACGCAAGACCTGGACCGGGATCCCGAGCTCTACGTCCCGAAGCCCGCCTCCCTGCCCGCCTACCTCTTCGTGCTGACCGGGATCCCCAATGCCAGTCGTCGGATCGGCGACATCCTCCGGCTCGCGTGCGGCCGGGCGGACCGACCCTGGATGGCGCCGTCCGAGCGGAGGCCGCTCATCGTCGAGGCGCGTGTATACGTGGCCGTGTACCTCGGAGTGGCGGCCGTCTCGATCGCCGCCGGGTCGCCCGCCGCGCTCGTCGTATGGATCCTTCCATGGATGGTCGGGCAGGCGTTCCTGCGGCCGTATCTCCTGGCCGAGCACACGGCCTGCGCGTTCACGCGTGACTGCCTGGAGAACACGCGCACGACGCTCACGTGGCCACTCGTGAAGCTGTTCGCGTGGAACATGCCGTACCACGCCGAGCACCACGCCTATCCCGCAATTCCGTTCCACGCGCTCCCCCGCCTCCACGCGCGGGTGCGCGGCAAGATCGAGAACCTCGAGCCCGGCTACGTGCGGGCGTCCGTCAAGGTTGCGCGCTATCTCCTGAAAGGATCAGCGCCATGAAGATCACGGCGATCGACACGTTCACGCTCCGGATCCCGACCGCCAAGCCGATCGCGCTCGACCTGCCCGAGCACCGGCTCGTCGTCACGCGCATCCGCACGGACGCCGGGCTCGACGGTCTCGGCTACGCGCTGGTGTTCGGCGGCGCCGGCTCCGAGGCGGTGGACGCGTACGCGCGGCGGCTGGCCACGCTGCTCGTCGGCGAGGACCCGACGCAGGTCGGCCGGCTCTGGGACAAGATGTACCGCGCCGATCGCGGGATCAGAAAGGTCGGCGTCGCGGGCTACGCGCTCTCCGCGCTCGACATCGGGCTCTGGGACGTGGCGGGCAAGGCCGCCGGCCTGCCGCTGGCCAAGCTCTGGGGCGCCGTCACCGACCGCGTGCCTGCCTACGGCAGCGGCGGCTGGGGCTCCTACTCACTGGACGACCTCATCGGCGAGGCGAAGCGCTACACGGCGATGGGCTGCCGCTATTACAAGATGAAGATCCATCATGCCGACCCGCTCGAGAACCGCCGCCGCGTCGAGGCGGTGAAGAAGGCGGTCGGCGACGGCGTGCGCCTCATGGTGGACGTCAACCAGAAGCTCGACGTCGACGGCGCCATCCGCCAGGCGCGCGCGCTCGAGGACCTCGACCTCGTCTGGTACGAGGAGCCCACGCTGGCCGACGACCCGGCCGGCTGCGCGGAGGTCGCGCGCGCCATCAAGATTCCGGTCGCGACCGGCGAGAACAACTACACGCGCTTCGAGTTCCGCGACCTGATCGAGCGCGGCGCCGCGCGCTACCTGATGCCCGACGTCTGCCGCGCCAACGGCTTCACGGAGACGCTGCGCATCGGGGCGCTGGCCGCCGCCCACCAGGTGGCGCTCTCGCCCCACGTCGTCCACGAGCTCTCGGTGCACGTGGCCGCCGCGCTGCCGAACGCGTTCCTCGTCGAGTTCATCGACTGGACGCCCGGCGATCTCTTCGAGGGGCTGCCGAAGTGCGAGGGCGGCGCGTTCCGTGTCCCCGACCGGCCCGGCCACGGCATCGCGCTGGCGCCGGACGCCGAGAAGAAGTACCGGCTGACGTGAGGCGCGCGGTCCGCGCACGCTATTTGGCGGACGCCGCCGGCTTCAGCTTGCCGCCCGACTTCTCGTACGCCTCGACGGCCTTCTTGAGGTCGCGATACTGCTCGCAACTGAACAAGCAGAGGCGATTCAGCCGCGCGAGATGCTCCTTCGCCTTCGGCAGATTGTCGAGCGCCAGGTAGGCCTCGCCGATGTACTCGTGGGCGCCGAGGTGGCGCGAGTCGATCGCCAGCGCCTTTTCGTAGAGCGGGATCGACCTGGCCGGGTCGCCATTGCGGCGCGTGGCGTAGGCGAGCCAGTTCCACGCGTCGGCGTCGTCAGGCGTGCGCTGGACGGCGACCTCGAGCAACGTGATCGCGCGGGCGAAGTTCTTGGACTCGATCGCCTGGACACCCGCCGTGTACTCGGCGGTCTGCTTTTTCACGTTCGCCGAGTCACCACCGCCGCCACCCCCACCGTCGGCCAGCGCGACGGCGGGCACAACCACGAGCAGCGCGACCACATGCGCGATCCGACACCACGGCGCGGTCATGAGGACCTCCATTCAAGGACATCAGAAGCTTACTCCACGCGAAACACGCAGTCGGGCGTGAGCCCCTTCACGCTCGTCTGGCCGCACAGGGCCATGTCCCGCCGCAGCTCGTCGCGCAGGATGTCGAGCGCGTTGTGCACGCCCTCGGCGCCGCCGACGGCCAGCCCCCAGAGCGCGGTGCGTCCGATGGCCACCACGCGCGCCCCCCACGCGAGCCCCTTCAGCACGGCGGTGCCGCGGCTGAAACCGCCGTCGATGATGATGTCGGCGCGGTCACCAACGACATCGGCGATCGTGGGCAGCGCGTCGATGGACGCCTGCGTGGAATCGAGCTGACGGCCGCCGTGGTTCGACACCCACACGATGCGCACGCCCATATCCACGGCGCGCTTGGCGTCGCGCGCGGTCATGACGCCCTTGAGGCCGATGGGCAGGCGCGTCGTTTTCTGCAGCCACTCGACGTCGCTCCACGTGAGCCGCGTCGGATAGTTCGCGTCGGGTCCGCGCGGATTCGGCGCCTTCTTCATGGCCTCGCGGGGGCTCCAGCGCGCCAGGACGTCGCGCTCGCGCCGGCTGTACACCTGGGTGTCGACGGTGAGGCAGACCGACAGATAGCCGGCGGCCTCCACGCGCGCGAGCAGATCCGCCACCCAGGCGCGATCGCCGTGGTGGTAGAGCTGGAACATCTTGGGGCCCTTGCTGGCCGCGGCCACCGCCTCGACGGACCAGCCGGTGGCCCCGGAGAGGAACTGCAGCGTGTCGGCCCGCTCGGCGCCGCGGCCCATCTCGACGTCGCCCTCGTCGTGGAACAGCACGAGGCCGCCCATCGGCGCGATCACCACCGGCCACGACAGCGGCACGCCGCAGAGCGCGGTCGTCGTGTCGATCTCACGCGCGTCGACCAGGATGTCCTGACGGACGGCGAGCCGGTCGAGGGCCTGCCGGTTGCGGCGCTTGGTCAACTCCGTCTCGGAGGCGCCATCGCCGAAGTTCCACACCTCGAGCGGCAGGATCTTGCGGGCCTCACGACGGATCTCGGGCTGCGTCACGAAGCGAAAGCTCACGGTCGGTCTCCTCCTCGCCGGGCGGCCACGTGGCGCTCCAGCTCGTCGAGCGTGCGCGGCCAGTCCTGCTTGAGCAGGCGCGAGAGGCCGCGATCGGCGAGCAGCCGGTCACCGGTCTGGCAGCGCGGGCAGTAGTTGGTCTCGTTCTCCGCGTACACGATGCGCTGCACGGGCGCGCCGCAGTCGGGGCACGGCTGGCGGAAGCGGCCGTGCACGGCCATGTCGGGGCGGAAGGCGGTCACGCCCTCGGGGAAGTCGCCACCGGCCTCGCGGCGCAGGCGCTCGATCCAGTCGGCGAGCGTCGCGCGCGTCGCCTCGAACAGGCGCTTGACCTCGTCGTCGGTGAGCGCGCGCGTCAGCTTCACCGGCGACAGCCGCGCCCGATGCAGGATCTCGTCGCCGTACGCGTTGCCGATGCCCGAGAAGATCGTCGGGTCGGTGAGCGCGCGCTTGAGCGTGTGGCTCTCGGCCCTGAGCGCCGCGCGGAATTCCTCGAGGCCCGCCGTCAGCGGCTCCAGCCCGCCGCGATCGTGCTCGGCCAGCGCGGCCTCGCCACGCACCAGATGGATCGCCGCGCGCTTCTTCGTCCCCGCCTCGGTCATGACGAGCGTGCCCGTGGTGAAGTCGAAGGCGGCCACGCCGATCCGGCCCGGCGGCCGGGCGCCCGCCGCCTTCCAGTGCAACCGACCGGCGATCATCAGGTGGACGACGACGAAACGCTCGGCGTCCAGCGCCAGCACGATCCGCTTGCCGAGCCGCCTCACGCCGGTGACCGTGCGGCCGACGACGTCGCCGAGCGGTGGATCCACGGAGCGCAGGACGAAGGGGTTGACCAGCCGGATCCGCTCGAGCCGCGCGCCCACGACGCGCTCGCGCAGCGCCTCGACGTAGACGGTCACGTCCGGCAGCTCAGGCATCCTCAGTCACCTGGTCGCACGAGCGCGTAGACGAGGCGATCGATGGTCTCGCCGTCCTTGGTGACGTTCTTCCGATGGCGCGCCTCCAGCGTGTAGCCGGCCTTCTCGAGCACGCGCATCGACGCCGGGTTCCACTCGAACACGCCCGCCTGCAGGCGGCAGAGGTCGAAGGTCACGAAGGCATACTCGGTCAGCGCGCGCACCGCCTCGGTGGCGATGCCGCGGCCCCAGTAGGCCTCGCCGAGCCAGTAGCCGATCTCCGCCGAGCGGTGGAAGACGTCGCGGCCGAGCTCGACGCCGATGCCGCCGACGGCCTCGCCGTCCACCGTGATGGCGAAGTCCGTCACCGGCGACTGCGCGCTCGCGCGGGCGATCCACGCGTGGGCGTCGGCGGTCGTGTACGGATGGGGCAGCCGCGAGAGATTGCGCCACACGCGACGGTTGTTCGCGTGGCGGACGAGCGAGTCCTCGTCGCCCACGCGCCACGGCCGCAAGGTGCTCCGCACCAGCTTCAGTTCCAAGATTACAGGCTCGCCTCGCCTTCGGCTGCGGCTCGCACAGCCATGGGTCGCCATCTTCTCACGGCAGTGGTCAGGGCGCGCACCCGGTCGGGTACAATCGGGGCCCTATGCGCCCGGCGCCCCCGCTCGCGAAGCGCGTGCCCAAGACGGACGTGGTCCACGGCGAGCGCCGCGAGGACGAATACTCCTGGCTGCGCGACAAGGACAGTCCCGAGGTGACGGCGTATCTCGAGGCCGAGAACGCGTACACCGACGCCGTCATGAAGGGCTCGGAGGCGTTCCAGGACGCGCTCTACAAGGAGATGCTCGCGCGCATCAAGGAGGACGACTCCAGCGTCCCCTACCGCCGCGGCCCGTACGTCTACTACTCGCGCACGGAGACCGGCAAGCAGTACCCGATCCACTGCCGCCGGCGCGACGTGCCGGGCGCGCCGGAGGAGATCACGCTCGACCTCAACCGGATGGCGGAGGGCCACCCCTTCCTCTCGCTCGGGGTCCATACGGTCAGCGACGACGCGCGGCTGCTCGCGTACTCCGTCGACTTCACCGGCTTCCGCGACTACACGCTGCACGTGAAGGACCTCGAGACGGGGGCCGTGCTCGCGGATCGCGTCGAGAAGGTGTCCTCGGCGGCCTGGAGCGCCGACAATTCCATCCTCTTCTACGTCACCGAGGACGAGGCCAAGCGCCCGTACCGTCTGTGGCGCCATCGGCTCGGGGCGGCCGCCGACGATCTCCTGCTCGAGGAGACCGACGCGCTCTTCCGGCTCGGCGTCTTTCGGTCGCGCAGCCGCAAGGTGGTCTTCGCGGCGGCGCGCTCGTTCACCTCCGGTGAGTACCGCTGGCGGCCGGCCGCCGAGCCGTTCGGCGAGTGGCGGATGATCCGGCCGCGCGAGAAGGACCACGAGTACGACGTGGATCACGGTGTCGACGCGGCCGGCGAGCGCTTCTGGATCCGCACCAACGGCGGCGGGCGGCGCAACTTCCGGCTGGTGACGGCGTCGCTCGACGACACGCGCGGCGAGCGCTGGACGGAGGTGCTCGCGCACCGCGACGACGTGATGCTCGAGGACTTCGACGTCTTCGCGCGGCACGTCGTGGTGCACGAGCGCGAGGACGGGCTGATCCGGCTGCGCGTGCTACGGCCGGCCGACGGCATGTCGCACCACGTCGAGTTCCCCGAGCCGACGTACGAGGTCGACGAGGAGGCCAACGCCGAGTTCGACACCGACCGCTACCGCTTCCGCTACCAGTCGCTCGTCACGCCGGCCTCCGTCTTCGATTACGACATGGAGGGCCGGACGCTGGCCCTGCTGAAGCGCACCGAGGTGCTGGGCGGCTTCGATCCGACGAAGTATCGCAGCGAGCGGATCCACGCAACGGCGCCCGACGGCACGCGGGTGGCGATCTCGCTGGTGACTCGCGCGGACGCCGCGCGCGACGGTTCGAGCCCGATGCTGCTGGCCGGCTACGGGGCCTACGGCCTGCCCTACCCGGTGAACTTCTCGTCGAGCCGCCTGAGCCTGCTGGACCGCGGCGTGTCGGTCGCCATCGCGCACGTGCGCGGCGGCGGCGAGGGCGGCAAGCGCTGGCACGACGCGGGCCGCATGCTCGCGAAGCCGAACACCTTCACGGACTTCGTGGCCGCCGCCGACCACCTCGTCGCGCAGGGCTACACCGCGCGCGACCGGCTGGATCGAGGGCGGCAGCGCGGGCGGCCTGCTCATCGGCGCCGTGCTGAACCTGCGTCCCGACCTCTGCGCGGCGGCCGTGCTCCGCGTACCGTTCGTGGACGTCATCAACACGATGCTGGACGAGTCGCTGCCGCTCACCGTCGGCGAGTTCGAGGAGTGGGGCAACCCGAAAGACCGTGCCTACTACGACGTGATGAAGTCCTACGACCCCTACGACAACCTCGCGACGCGCCGGTACCCCGCGCTGCTCGTGCGGACGTCGCTCAACGACAGCCAGGTGATGTACTGGGAGCCCGCGAAGTACGTGGCGCGGCTGCGCGCGCGCTCGCCCCAGACCCAGGTGCTCTTCAAGATCAACATGGCGGCGGGTCACGGCGGCGCGTCGGGGCGCTACGACTACCTGCGCGAGATCGCGTTCGACTACGCGTGGATCCTCGGCCGCCTCGGGAGGGCCGCATGAAGGTGGCGCGCCTCGAGCACCTGCACGCCGATGCCGGCAAGGGCGTCCTCGATTTCCTCAAGCTCACCACCGACGACGGCGTCGTCGGCTGGAGCGAGTACAACGAGACGTTCGGCGGCGCCGGCGTCACCGCCGCCATCGACGGCCTCGCCCCCCTCGTGATCGGCCGGGACCCGCGCGCCCGCGAGGCCATCGTCACCACGCTCTACGCCGTGCGCCGGCAGGCGCCCGGCGGGGTGATCCAGCAGGCCATCGCCGCCATCGAGAACGCGCTGCTGGACGTGCAGGCGCGCGCCCTCGGCGTTCCGGTGTACGAGCTGCTCGGCGGCCCGCAGCGCGAGCGGCTCCGGCTCTACTGGTCGCACTGCGGCTACTTCCGGCTCTTCGCCTCGCAGCAGATGCAGATTCCGCCGATCCGCTCCCTCGCCGACGTCGTGGCCCAGGGCAAGGAAGTCGTCGCGAAGGGCTTCACGGCCCTCAAGGCCAACATCTTCCTGTTCGACGACGGCGCGCCGCGGCCGCACATGCCGGGCTTCGCGCGGCCGAGTCCCGAGGTGCCCTCGCTCAACGCCGAGCGCCGCATCATGGGCGCGCTGCGCGACGAGCTGGCGGCGTTTCGCGAGGGCGCCGGCCGCGACGTCGACATCCTCGTCGACCTGAACTTCAACTTCCGCACGGAGGGCTTCGTGAAGGTCGCGCGCGCGATGGAGCCGTTCGACCTCTTCTGGGTGGAGATCGACTCGTTCGACCCGGCGGCCCTGCACGAAATCCGCTCGCGCATCGACATCCCGCTGGCGTCATTGGAGAGCCAGTACACGCGGCGCGGCTACCGCGAGTTCTTCGAGCGGCAGGCGGTGGACGTGGCCATCGTCGACGCCCCCTGGAACGGGGTGGCGGAGTCGCTGAAGATCGCGGCCATGGCCGACACGTACGAGGTCAACATCGCGCCGCACAACTTCTACGGGCACCTGGCCACGATGATGAACGCGCACTTCTGCGCGGTGGCGCCGAACTTCCGGATCATGGAGATCGACGTGGACGCCGTCCCGTGGATCGACGAGCTCTACACGGTGGCGCCGACCATCAAGGACGGCCACCTGATCCTGCCGACGGGCCCCGGCTGGGGCACCGAGGTCAACGAGGCGGGCGTGCGCAAGCATCCCGCGAGGAGACCCGCATGAAGATCGAACGAGTCGAGCACCTGCACGCCGACGCCGGCGATCGCAACTTCGACTTCCTCAAGGTCGTCACGGACGACGGCGTCGTGGGCTGGAGCGAGTACAACGAGACCTTCGGCGGCCTCGGCGTCTCCGCCGTCATCGACGGCCTGATCCCCCTGGTCATCGGCAAGGACCCGCGGGCCTGGGAGGCCATCGTCACCCTGCTCTACGCCGTGCGGCGCCAGGCCGCGGGCGGCGTCGTGCAGCAGGCGATCGCGGCCATCGAGAACGCGCTGCTCGACGTCAAGGCGCGCGCGCTCGGCGTGCCGGTCTACGAGCTGTTCGGCGGGCCCGTGCGCGAGCGCGTGCGCGTCTACTGGTCGCACTGCGGGACCTATCGGATCGCGCGCTGGCAGGCCATGCAGATCCCGCGGCTCAAGACGCTGCAAGACGTGGTGAACCTCGGCAAGGAGGTGCGCGAAAAGGGCTGGACGGCGCTCAAGACCAATCCGATGATCCTCAACGTCGACGAGCCCTACCAGCACGCGCCGGGCTTCGCACGCCGCAGCCGCGACTTCCCCGAGCTGAACGCGGACCGCCACGTGCTCACCAACGTCCGCGACCAGCTCGCGGCCTTCCGCGAGGGCGCCGGCAAGGACGTCGACATCCTGGTGGACCTGAACTTCAACTTCAAGACCGAGGGCTTCATCAAGATGGCGCGGGCCATGGAGCCGTTCGACCTCTTCTGGGTCGAGATCGACACGCGCGATCCCAAGGCGCTGCACTACATCCGCAGCAAGATCAACATCCCGGTGGCCTCGTGCGAGTGCCTCTTCGGCCGGCGCGACTATCGCCCGTACTTCGAGAACCAGTCGGTGGACGTGGCCATCGTCGACACGCCGTGGAACGGCGTCGGCGAGTCGGTGAAGGTGGCCAACATGGCCGACACCTACGAGGTCAACGTGGCGCCGCACAACTTCTACGGCTGGCTGTCGACGTGCATGAATGCGCACTTCTGCGCGGTGGTGCCCAACCTCCGCATCATGGAGATCGATCCCGACGTCGTGCCCTGGTACGACGAGCTGGTGACCACGGTGCCGAAGATCGAGAAGGGCCACCTCGTGCTGCCCACCGGCCCGGGCTGGGGCACCGAGGTCAACGAGGCGGCGGTGAAGGCGCACCCGCCCAAGAGGCGCGCATGACCGTCGAGATCCGCCACCGCACGATCGAGACGAACGGCATTCGCATGCACGTCGCGGAGGCGGGCGACGGGCCCCTGGTGGTGCTGTGCCACGGATTCCCGGAGTCCTGGTACTCCTGGCGTCATCAGCTCGTCGCGCTCGCGGAGGCGGGCTATCACGCCGTCGCGCCCGATCAGCGCGGCTATGGAGCGACGGACACGCCGGCCGCGATCGAGGAGTACACGCTGCTGCATCTCGTCGGCGACCTCGTGGGATTGCTCGATGCGCTCGGCGCGCCGACGGCGGTCGTCGCGGGTCACGACTGGGGCGCCCCGGTCGCCTGGCACGCCGCGCTGCTGCGTCCCGATCGCTTCCGGGCCGTGGTCGGACTCAGCGTCCCGTTCCGCCCGCGCGGAACCGCCCGTCCGACGACGATGATGCCCCGGACCGAGACGGCGATCTTCTACCAGCTGTACTTCCAGCCGCCGGGTGTCGCCGAAGCGGAGCTGGAGCGCGATCCGCGCGCGACCATCCGCACGCTCCTGTACTGGGGATCGGGCGACGCCCGCCGCGCCCCGCTGGTACCGGGCTCCGGCGAGGGCGGCATGGTGCCGCGCGACGCGGGATTCCTCACCGGCCGCCAGGCGCCCGCCACGCTTCCCACCTGGCTCAGTGAGGCGGACATCGACGTGTACGCCGGCGAGTTCACGCGCGCCGGATTCCGCGGCGGGCTGAACTGGTATCGCAACATCGATCGCAACTGGGAGCTGCTGGCGCCGTGGACGGGGGCG
>Ga0137418_10005923_pt1 | contig 11234 bp, 9 predicted proteins | sample CZODoug3_1_2_16f_FD_122242 | JGI IMG/M metagenome (GOLD analysis project Ga0137418, IMG submission 122242) | Vadose zone soil fungal communities from Angelo Coast Range Reserve, California, USA - CZODoug3_1_2_16fungal (Hybrid Assembly) | ecosystem: Environmental > Terrestrial > Soil > Vadose... | reverse complement strand
GCCGAGATGTGGATCTTCTTCGAAGCGCGCGAAACACTTCTCAAAATAATCGGGCGCAAACGAGAGATCGCCATCCAGTTTGACTATGAAGTCCCGCTCTTGCCGCGTTGCCACCTTGTATCCATCGTCGAATGCCTCAACCACCCCGCCGCCCGATTTCCGGAAGCCGCGGTTTACACGGTGAATGGGGCGAATCCATGGATATTTCTTTGCGGCCTCATCGAGAATCTGCTCGGTTCGATCCGTGGAACCGTCGTTGACGATCACCCACTCTGCTGGCCGGATCGTTTGCCCGGCCATGCTTTCAATGGTGTTCGGCAGATGCTTTTCCTCATCTCGAACGGGCGAAATGACTAGGTATTTAATGGTTGGTGGGTTCATGAATTCTCGAGATTTGCTAACAGAATCTTTCCAGAATGGCGATGTGTGGTGATCGAACTCTGTCCGTGCTCGGCGTGAACTCTATTTTGATCCTCACGAACCACAACCACGTCTAGGGTCATCACCATCTTAGCCCAAAATGTTAGGCCAGCGGCCCGAGATTCACGCAGATGTGTTCCTACATCTCACACGTTTTCCTGACGACGTGTCGCCTTCAGGGGTGCTGTCTCTTCCGCCGTGTTAAATACGCGATGCATTGGTGGCCAGGTCGGCTGCAGGGGCCGGGGGAGGCAACTCAAAAACAGCAGTCCGAGTGATTTCGCCATGGAAGCAGGATTGCCGGCCAAAAAGAGAGAATTCCAAAGTTGGACTCGTGCTTCCGAGATCATTCCTGCACCTAATAGGACCTTTGCGTATAGTCTTCTTTTTGACGCAAACGCTTCTCTATACACCTTTGTAAGGAGCGAATCCGTTGATTTCCTGTAGCGGTCTTCCAGAAGCTCGAACGCCTGCACCTCGGCTTCAGTGAGCTTAAGGCGATCGGAGGACAGAGAACCTTCCCGAATCCTATAGGCAACCATGGGTTTCGGCAGAAAGAGGATGGGGCCTAAGGGGGCTGCGAGATTGAAGAAATATAAGTCCTCTGCCATTCTTAGCTTGAACGGTTCATCGCCCAGAGTCCTGAATACCTGTTTAGGAACACAGCAGTGACTTATGCACATGAAGGGTCCAGGTTCTGCGTTATACCGCTTAAGGAACTTCAGCGGTGGAATGACCTCAATGGTCGCGCTTTCTCTGAAGGGATCAACAGTCCACTGATAATCGCGTGCACCAACGAAATTCACATGACCCGTGAAGTACGCAACGGCCTGCGGGTAGACTTGGAAAATCTCAAGCTGAGTTTCGAGGTACCTAGGATGCCAAATGTCATCAGAATCGATGAATGCGATCAGATCTCCTTGGGCTCGAGCACATAGTGCATTGCGGGCGCTCGCGACTCCTCCGTTTCGTTGAGACAGTACGGTGATTCGCGGTCGGTAGGAATTCAAGAGAGAGGCAGTCTGATCGGTGCTCCCGTCATCCATGACAATGACTTCGTCGGGCCGGCGGGTCTGCGCGAATACGGAATCAAGCGCTGACCGGATGGTGGATTCGCAATTGTAAGCGGGAATAACGACACTGATTTTCATAGGTTGCTAGGATGTCTGGTCGACCACGCAACGGAAGCTAAACTGCTCGACACCAGGCTTCGCGCATTCCTCGAAACGGGCTCGAACTCTCGGGGAATGGATTCGAGAGTTGATTTGAATCTATTGCCGTTCGAAGTCTTGTCAGGAGCAAGTTCATCGCCGCGAGCTAGGATAGGTGCAGTCGCGGCAATGGCAATAGACAGGAAAGCGCACCATGCGATCCTCGTGTGGTCGAAGTAGCTGATGCCAAAGAATCCGACGCAGTGCGTGAAAAGTGCCACTCCGAGGAACCACATAAACCATTCTTGTTTCGAGTCGCTTTCCACAAGTTTCCGCGCGCGCCCAATCCGGCTGAAGCTCCGCGATATCACCAGAATAAAAAATATAAAAGTGAGCAGGCCGCCTGTATCCGCCTCGGCGACGAACTGGTTGGCGAGGTCCCACATTTCAAAGCCCCAGTTCGAAGTGTCTGTCCCAATTAACCACCAGTCCCAGAAATGGCGCACGCATTGATCGATCAGCATGGCACGGTGGTATCCCGAGTTCCCAGCTACCAGGTCAACGTGAGCGATGAGGAACCATACCGGCGCCTTCATTACCAGATGCAGCGCTACGAGCGTCGCAACCAGTCCCCACCGGAAAGCGCGCATGCTCTTCCGCAGCGGCCAAAAGCAAAGACCAAGGAAAGCAGCCAGATAAGACAAGAGCGGGGTGCTCGAGGAACAAGTGACCATCATCGCCGTAGATCCGATTGCTCCAAGCGCGCCCGCCAGCTTCGCTTTCCCGCTCTGCCACAACCAAAGGAACAGCGGCACCAGTGTCACTCCCAAGACTCCCGCCAAAATCGCGTGGGCAGAGACACCTTGCGCACGAATCGATCCTTCCCGTATATCCGGCGTTACGGAAACGGCGCCCAGATAGCCAAAAATATTCTGTCCGCGCAGCTTTTCATTGAGCATGGTGACCCCCAGGACTACAGTGATCACCGCGAACACTTTGATAACAAACGCAATGTCTTCTTCGTCTTGAATCAGGAAGCGCAACAGAACATACGCGCCAAAAGCCTCCCAGATGAATCCGGATTGGTAGATAATCTCCCCTACAGCGCCACGGTATTGGATGATCGTAGCTGTTGCCCGGCAGATGACCCACAGCAAAAATACCGTGTCGACCGAATTCCATCCTCCAACGAACCGGCTCTGATCCGGCTCCCTCTTGGCAGCGAAGACCCGAATCAATCCGGCGACGATCAGAATTCGAATGACAAAGAGATGGACGCCGGCAATATAAATCTGCTGTCCATAAGCGCCCAGAAATGTCAGCAAAAGAAAAGGGCCCACGATGCGCTTGCGTGGCAGCACCAGAATCAAAATCACCACGAGAATCGTTGCAACCAGGATGACCGGGTGCAGAGTCGTACTGGTCGGCCCTCCTCCAAATGCTGGTCTGTCTGGGGCGTATTGCATGGTTTGCTCGCGAGATCTGCTTCTTAGCGTGGGGAACAGACAAGCAGAGACATCTTTGAATCATTTACTTCGTATGTTTCAATCACCTGTAACTCGGTCTCTAGAAGGTCGATTATTTTTCTGAATCGGTCTCTGTCGCATATCCGCACTAGAAAGACTCCCTCAGGCAGCAGGTGAGAACAATATCGCGCCAGCATCCCCTTAATCCGGAGCTGAGGGACGTAGTAGATGGATTCGCGAAACAGTATTATGGAAAACCTTCCGTTGGGAACGAATGTGGAAATATCAGAGACAAAAAATTGAACCTTTTTAGTCCTATCAGGCTCGTTTGATATCGCCGAGCGAGCCTTTTCGATTGCTACGTCCGAAACGTCCACTCCCGTGTAGCATCGAAACGTGTTCTTCATCTCCAGTGCGGTCATGCCGCTGCCACATCCAAGGTCAAGAATCGACCCGGATTCGCCGTATTTGTGAAGGAATTTGTAAATCGGCTCCTGAGCTTCGTTGTTTTGTCCGTTTCTATCGTAGGTCCATTTGCCGGTTTGGTACTCCGAGTTCCATACGGATTGTCTAGCTCTGGGAGAGCCCCATCTTTTCACGAACGCAGCGATGATTTTTCGGATCATTGATAGTCCCCTAGAGGGAAGGTAAACTGCGTTGCGAGCCGTTACAGTCAATTGGAAACGTCAAAGCCCTTGGATACAGCCAAGGCGACCTTCGAAAAGCGGCGCCATAATAGCGTTCAAACACGCCACCGACTTTTGCGATCGTTTGCGCGGTGGGGGAATTTGACTGTTGGAGCTTGATTATCCGAAGCCCCCGGCGATAGCCTTTCAGTCGCCGCTCCAAATGCCGTTCGAGGTTAGCATTGCCGCCAGTATTTCTAACTTTTTCCAAGAGTCTCTCAAAGATTGTAAACTCACAGTCCTTTAAGGCGAGGGGATCCCTATGAGCTTGTTTGGAGAAACTGTGTTCTGTGCCTTCGCGGTAGATTACAAGCGGATCTCGAATGAAGGCCCAGGGTCCCTCGACGGCTAAACGCAGTGGTAAATCATAATCTTCCAGGTATTTTAGACTCGCATCAAATCCACCAACTTTTTCAATCGCCCACCTGCGTATGGCTACAGTCTGATTGAATAGGACGAAACGAGTTGCTAAAACTTCCGCAACATTTAGCCACAGACCCTCTTCATATTTTGGCGTGATGGAGGCTATATCGAACGAAGTATATTCCTTGCCGTTGACAACGCGCATAACAGCATTGGATATACAACACGGCACAGACGTATCCATCTTAGAAAGCAGGGAGACTTGCTGTTCAAGTTTGGTTGGCTTCCACAAGTCGTCAGAATCCTGAAAGGTGATAATGTCGCCCCGAGACACTTCAATCCCCCGGTTTCGTGCTGCAGCAGGCCCACTATTTTCTTGTGTGAGGACCCGAATGCGATCTCCATATTTTCGTAGCCTAGCTTGTGTATCGTCAGTGGAGCCATCATCAATGACGATCAGTTCGAAGTTCGTGTACGTTTGAAGAAACAAGTTATCGAGCGATTCGCTGATAATGTGCGCCCGGTTATAGGTTGGCACAATTACGCTGACTAAGGGTTTGTTCATGAGTTCCATCCTATTCCCATGACTGAAAACTCTTCTTGTCCTCGCAGCCTGCGGGACGCCCTGCCTATCTGCTTCCATAACTTCAATCCAGGAGTTCCGAACATTGCTGCGCATCCAAATGCAACTGATTTTCCCGTAATCCCATAACGGAATTGCTCCAGCGAAAGGTTCCTTACGGCGCCGCCCCTTTCGGCGACATTTTTGCATAATCCTCGGACTGCCTCGGCATACAGTTCCCCCCACCGCCCCCCTCGGCCGGATTGTAAAATGAGAGAGAAAGCAAGCATTCTTGCGCGGTGGTAGTCATCACTGTTTCTTCCCGCAAGATCTAGAGACGTTGCCTTCAGATCGGAAGTTCGGTGCATGCGCGTGACAACCGGCTCGATTGCTGCAACCTTGTAACGGCAAGCGATTTGAACGCCTGTTAGGAAGTCTTCGCTATGTCGCAATCCTGCTCCGAAAGCATCCACCTCGATGAGGGGCTGCCTTCGCATTAGGCTCGCTTGTAAAAGGCCAAATTGGAAGGGATGTTGTACTTGCATGGAATCGCGAAAAAGATGAGGAGACTTATCAAGCTTTAGTCCGAACTTCTTGAAGATTGTTTCATCGTCTGCCTTATCTTGAACGAGGCAGACATCACCAAAAATCCATGCTACTTCCTCGGGGAGAAGGCTGGTGGCTTCCGTAAGGAGACGGTTTCTGTCAGGTGTCCACTCATCGTCACTATCTAAGAAGGCTACCCACTCGCCGGTGGCTTCCCGGACTGCGCGCCGTCGCGCATTAGACACGCCCTGATTCGTTTGTCGGACGATTCGCACCTTTCCACCAAATTGCTGGGCAAGAAGGTCCGCTGTGTCATCTGTCGACCCATCATCTACAACAATGATCTCAGACACCGGCACAGTCTGAGAAAGCACACTCGCGACGGCTCGGGGCACGTAATGTCGACGGTTATATGTCGGAATAAGCGCTGAAACTCTCATTTTTATTTCCAAGGCCACGGTAGGACAAGAGCAGTAAACATCGCTGCAGTAAATATGCCAAGGGCAGCAAGCTCAGACCACAGCACTTTGTGCAAGTGCCGGGCAATGCCCGGAAGGAGTATCAAATACGAAATAGCTGGTACGAATGCCAAAACTGCAATACCCTCGCGAATTCCAAACTTATTGAACGCTATCCATATCCCTGCCACCATAAGCACTAATCTCACTGTGTTCGCGAGAGCGGAATACCATGAATCTCCGCAAGCCAAGATTAAGCTGGATGTAGGAGCCGCGAAGACTTCCTGAGCCGCACGAAAGCCAAGAAGCTGGAGCATCCATCCAGCCATCAAATACTTCGGAGGAAGAAGAAGTACGACTAGTCTATGACTGTAAGCGATGAAACCCATGCCCAATGCAATACTGAGCGCTAGAAAGACCCAACGAGCAGCTCGGTAATGGCGCGCCGCCGCTTCACGATCATCACGCAAGCTGTTTGACATCATCGGAAAGAAAACTTGCCCTACGACTTGTTGAATCGCGCGTGAAGGCGCCGAAGACAACGTCACTGCCAAGGAGAAACACCCTAATTCGGCCACGGAAATAAACTTGCCGATAACCAATCTTTCCGCTTCACCACCAAAAAAATATGTGGCCGTCGAAAGGAATATCCCTGTGCCAAAGAGGAAGATGCTCTTGGCCGCCGCGGAATCCCAATCGAGGGTCACACGGTTCTTGCTGACTTTGTGACTAGCAATGGCCAGTGCGACTGAGGCAGCTACGCGGCCCATGACTAGGGCCCAAGCTGTGGGTGAGATATAGACCCAGCCCAGTGAGACAGTGAGTCCCACGAGTTCGCTCCCAACCGTAATCATCGTCAATTTTCTCAATTCCAGATGGCGCAGCATAGTCCAGAGAGAACTACTCGAGATGCCTCGCACAAGTATCGAAATTGCTGCCACTACAATCAGCGCGCGAGCTGCCGGCTGACGATAAAAAGCCGCGAAAGGGTATGCCAGCGCGGCAGCAATGACAAAAAGAATCGTCCCACGAACAGCCTGAATCAGAAACGCCGTGTTAATAAACCTGGGGTCGTCCCCACGCGAGTGCTGAACGACATCCATACCGATGCCGAGGTCAGAGAGCATCTCAAGCCCGGAAAGAAATACATTGACTAACGCGACCATGCCAAATGCGGATGGTCCTAGGAGTAAATGTGCCAGTACGATTTGGGCTACTAAACGTAAGACTTGGCTTATTCCGTATCCGGCAAGAGTCCAAGAACTTCCATGGATAACTCTGCGGATACGGTCGGACATCCCAGCGGATTTCATACCGGGAATGAGCCGGATCAGCGTAACAGTCGCTCTTTCCCAGCGGACGTGAGCCGACAATTGAGTATCCACTTCGTTTCCGTTCAGTAGGGGTTGAGACAATTGTTACTCCGAGTAGGAGAAAGGTAAAAGTGCAATAGGAGCGGCCGTTCGAGCGGTCGAAGGCCTGGACCGCGCCGCGGTCGTCGCTGACGAAAGCGTAGCGCGCGTCGAGGCTCACGCCGGTCAGCGACGAAATATCGCGCGCCCACACCTGGCGGCCGCTCGCCATCTCGTAGCAGCCGACGCGTCCCTGGTAGGTCGCGGCGCAGACCTCGCGCCCCTGCACCGCCGGGTCGCCGACCACGTCGGCGACCCGCTCGAGCTCGGTACCGCCCTTGGGGAGCGCCACGGTCGCTTCCCAGCGCACGCCGCCGTTCGAAAGCGCGATGGCAGCGAGCTTGCCGCCGGCGAAGCCGGCGAACGCGCTGTCGCCGTCGATCGTGATGCCGGCCGGGGCGCGGATGATGAGCGACGAAGGCGCGCGCTGGTAGACCCAGCGGCGCTTGCCGTCCTGCGCGCCCAAGGCGAACAGGCGGTTGTCGATGCTGCGCACGAGCACCAGTCCGCCGCCCATCGCGGGCGGGGCGATCACCTCGCTCGAGACGCGCGCGGCCCAGCGGCGCTCGCCCTTCGCGGTATCGAGCGCGATGACCTCGCCGTCCTCGTTCGCCACGGCCACGATGCGGTCGTCCGCGCCGACGCCGCCCGACAGCCGCTTGCCGGCCGATACGCTCCAGATCACCCGGCCGCTGGCGGCCTCGAATTTCGTCACCGTGCCGTTGCGCGCCGCGGTGTAGAGCGCGCCATCGACAAATGCCGGCGCGAACACGAAGCGGTTGCCGTCCCCCGCGTTCGCCGACCACAGCACGCGCACCGGCTGCGTGCGCTCGATCGGCGTCAGCGCCGCCGGCTTGGGGCCGGTGTAGGAAGCGCAAGCCCATGCCAAAAAGGCCAGCGCCGCGGCCGCGTAGCGCAGGTTCATCCGCCCCAATCTCATCCTCCCAGGGCCTCCAGGCGCATGCGCACGCTCTCGCGGAACGCGTTGTTCGCCGAGCCCGATTTCTCCAGCGCGAGGCGGTAGGCGGCGCGCGCCGGCTCCGCCTGGCTCTTGGCCACCAGCACGTCGCCTTTCGCGGCGGCGTACTCGGCGTCAAAGGCGGCACCATGCTTCTCGTCGAGCAGCTTCAGCGCCTCGTCGTAGGCCTTCTCGTCCAGCAGCACCGCCGCCAGGCGCAGCCGCGCGAGATCGCGGAACTCGTCCGTGCGGCCCTGCTCGAGCACCCACTGCAGCTGCGCCTTCGCGTTCTTCAGGTCGTTGCGATCGAAATAGAAGCGCGCCGCGGCGAGCGCGGCCATCGACGCGTAGAGCGTGCGCGGATAGTTCTCGAGCAGCGCGCCGTCCGCGTCGCGCAGCGCCTTGGCGTCTCCCGCCTGCGCCGCCCGCGCGAGCGTGTCGAACAGCGCGCCCGCCTGCGAGGCCTGGCTGCGCTCGTACCAGCGCCAGCCCTGCCAGCCGGCGAAGGCGATCGCCGCCGCCGTGATCGCCGCGGTAATGAGCGAGCCGTACTGCGTCCACCACGCCTTGAGTTCGGCGACCTGTTCCTGTTCTTCGAGATCGAGAGCCATCAGTGAGCCTTGGAATTGAGCAGGTGTTTGACGCGATCGGCGACCTGGTCGAGCGGCACGTCCGATTCGGCCTGCGTCGCGAGGTCCTTCAGCTTGACTGTACCCCGGCTGAACTCGTCGGAGCCGGCGGTAACGGCGATGCGAAAGCCTTTCCGGCTCGCGTATTCGAACTGCTTGCCGATCTTCGCACGCTCGAGGTAGACCTCGGTGTTGATGTCCTGCGCGCGCAGGGTCGCAGCGATGCGCAGGTAGCGCTCGAGCGAATCGGGGTCGAGCGTCGTGACCAGCACCTCGGCCGGCGTGCGGACCAGCGGCCGCAGCAGGTCGGCCTCCTTGAGCCGCGCAAAGAGGCGGGAGAGGCCGATGGAGATGCCGACACCGGGCAGCCTGGTGTTGGTGAAATAGCTCGCCAGGTCGTCGTAGCGGCCGCCGGAGCAGATGCTGCCGATGTCGGGGTGCCCGGTGAGCGTGGTTTCGTAGATCGTGCCGGTGTAGTAGTCGAGCCCGCGCACCACGCCGAGATCGACGGCAAACGCGCTCTCGGGAACGCCGAACTGGCGGATCGCGCCGACCATTTTCCCGAGCTCGTCCACGCCCTGGGCATACGTTTCGTTGCGGTAGCCGAGCTCGGCGAGGAGCGCCAGCGTCTCGTCGCTCTCGCGCTCGGTGCGGACGACGCCGTAGAGCTCGCGCGCCGCCTTGGCGGCAAGGCCCTGCTGCTCCAGCTCCGCGAGGATGCTGCGTTCATCCTGCTTGTCGATCTTGTCGAGCGCGCGCAGGACATCGCTCGAGCGCGTGTCGGGCACGTCGAAGTGCCGCAGGATGCCCTTCAGCACCTTGCGGTTGTTGATGCGGATGCGGAAGTCGCCGATCGCCATCTCCTTGAAGACCGCGTAGATGACGCTCGGGATCTCGGCCTCGAAGAGATACGAGAGCGCCTCGCGGCCGATGATGTCGATGTCGCACTGGTAGAACTCGCGGAAGCGCCCGCGCTTCACCTGCGGATTCTCGCCGCGCCACACGCGCTGGATCTGGTAGCGCCGGAAGGGAAAGGCCAGCTCGCGCTCGCGCATGGCGACGTAGCGCGCGAGCGGCACGGTGAGGTCGAAGCGCAGCGCGCCCTTGGCGGCGGCCTCGTCGTCGTCCGCGGCGGCGAGGCGCGAGAGCGCATAGATCTCCTTCTCGCTGCCGCCTTTCGAGGTCAGCACCTCGATGCGCTCGGCCGAGGGCGTCTCGATCGGCAGGAAGCCGAAGCGCTCGAAGTTGCGCCGGATGAGATCGACGAGCGCATTGAATTGCAGCTGCTCCTGCGGCAGGAATTCTTGGTCGAAGCCCTTCAGGAGGGCCGGGCGAACTTTCTTCATGGGCGCGTCAGGCGGCCTTTGCGCCGTACTTTTCGCGGACGTATTTTTCGACGATGGCCTGGAATTCCTCGGCGATGCGCTCGCCCTTGAGCGTCACGGTCTTGCTTCCGTCGACGTAGACCGGCGCCACGGGCACCTCGTTCGTGCCGGGCAGGCTGATGCCGATGTTCGCATGCTTGGATTCGCCCGGGCCGTTCACCACGCAACCCATGACCGCCACGCGCATGCTTTCCGCTCCGGGATACGCCGCCCGCCACGCCGGCATTTGATCGCGCAGATAAGACTCGATCTTCTGCGCGAGCTCCTGGAAATAGGTGCTCGTGGTGCGCCCGCAGCCGGGGCATGCGCTCACCATCGGGGTGAAGGCGCGCAGACCCATCGTCTGCAACAACTCCTGGGCGACCTGCACCTCGCGAGTACGGCTGCCGCCGGGCTCAGGCGTGAGCGAGGCACGGATCGTGTCGCCGATGCCTTCCTGCAGGAGCACGCCCATCGCGGCGGCCGAGGCGACGATGCCCTTGGATCCCATCCCGGCTTCCGTCAGCCCAAGGTGCAGCGCGTAGTCGCAGCGCTCGGCGAGCGCGCGGTAGACGGCGATCAGGTCCTGCACCTGGCTCATCTTGCAGGAGATGACGAGGCGCTCGGCCGGCAGGCCCCACTCCTCGGCCTGGCGCGCCGAGTCGAGCGCCGAGCGGATGACCGCTTCGCGCATCACCTCATCGGCCGCCAGGGGCTCCGGGCGGCGGGCGTTCTCGTCCATCATGCGGGCGAGGAGCTCCGGGTCGAGGCTGCCCCAGTTGACGCCGATGCGCACCGGCTTCTCGTACTTCAGCGCGCACTCGATCATCGTGGCGAACTGCTCGTCGCGCTTCGCGCCCTTGCCGACGTTGCCCGGGTTGATGCGGTACTTGGCGAGCGCGCGTGCGCAGTCGGGGAACTGGGCGAGGAGTTTGTGGCCGTTGAAATGGAAGTCGCCCACCAGCGGCACGCGGCAGCCGATGAGGTCGAGGCGCTCGCGGATGCGGGCGACCTGCGCCGCGGCCTCGGGCGAGTTCACCGTGATGCGCACCAGCTCGGACCCGGCGCGGGCCAGCTCCGCGACCTGCTCGACGGTCGCGCGCACGTCGGCGGTATCGGTATTGGTCATCGACTGCACGACGATCGGCGCGCCGCCGCCAATGAGTATCGAGGCACCGCCGCCGACGCGGACCTGGCGCGAGAGGCGTCTCTTCATGGA
>Ga0137418_10005920_pt1 | contig 11243 bp, 11 predicted proteins | sample CZODoug3_1_2_16f_FD_122242 | JGI IMG/M metagenome (GOLD analysis project Ga0137418, IMG submission 122242) | Vadose zone soil fungal communities from Angelo Coast Range Reserve, California, USA - CZODoug3_1_2_16fungal (Hybrid Assembly) | ecosystem: Environmental > Terrestrial > Soil > Vadose... | reverse complement strand
GCTGGAAGTGGACGCGTCCAAGCTCGGGCTGTTGCCGGGCACGAAAATTGACGGCATCGCCTTCACGCAGTTCGGCGGAACGGTTTACTGGGACAAAGCCGGCATCCTGACGGCCACGTCGCAGGAAGATCTCTCGGGCGTTTCGCTCCTGGCGTGGGAACAACAGGAGGCCGCCAAGGAAAAATCGGATTTGCCGGGAGACTTGCGAGAGGCCATCAAACTCGCGCCGAAGCGCCGGACGGCCGAGCAAAAGCAACGCCTCCACGAATACTACATCGCCAACGTTTATGAGCCGGCGCGTGCCACCTTCGAACCCATGCTCAAGGAAATCGCTGCTATCCGAAAGCAACGCGACGAACTGGACAATTCACTTCCCGCTTCAATGGTGATGCGTGAGATGGAAAAGCCGCGCGAAGCCTACATCCTCAAGCGCGGCCAATACGATCAGCGTGGCGATCCCGTGCCGCGCTTTCGCGCCACTCTGATCAAGGGCGGCGTGCTGAGCGCCCCCAGGGCCGACGAGCTTGACGCACAAGTCGCGAAGGAAATGGACACGGCGGTCACCTTCGCCGTCAACAGCCCCTTTCCCAAGCTCGAGTCTGCACTCGAAAACGTCTACGCCTGAGCCGGAGCGACACACATGGCAACGCTACCCTTCATCGCCGCGATCGACGCCGGCATTCATCAGGAAATGCGACGCGACCCAAGCGTCCTCTACTTTGGCCAGAACATGGCAACCACGGAGAACCACGAGTTCGTCGCGGCCTACGGGCACGAGCGCGTCCGCGTCACGCCCATTTCCGAGACCGCAGAGATCGGTATCGCCATCGGCGCGGCGATGGCGGGCTTACGCCCTGTGGTTGAGCTCTACATGGCGGAGTTCATGCTCGTCGCCATGGATCAAGTCGTCAACGAAGCGCCCCGGTTCCGGTATATGTCGGGCGGACAGGTGAAAGTGCCGCTCGTGCTCAAGGCGGGCTTCGGTTTCGCCTGCGGCTGGGCCGGCCAGCACACCGGGTCACTGACCTCACTGTTCATGGGAGTGCCCGGACTCAAAGTCGTCGTGCCCTCGACCCCTGCTGACGCCAAGGGACTGATGGCCACCGCAATCCGCGATGACAATCCGGTGGTCTACCTGCATCACTATCTGCTCACGCTCGAACCGGGCGAGGTGCCGGACGGCGAGCATCTGGTGCCGTTCGGCAAGGCGGAGATTCGCTGCCCGGGCGGCGACGTCACAATTGTTGCGACCGGCTGGATGGTGTCGCGCTCGCTCGCTGCGGCCAAGAAGCTTGCCGGCGAAGGGATCCAGGCAGAAGTGATCGATCCGCGCACGGTTGCCCCGCTCGACCTGGAAACCATCCTAACGTCGGTCGCCAAGACCGGGCGCCTCGTTCTCGTCGACCAGGCGCCGCGGCACTCGACGGTGACCGGCATCATCGCGGGAGATGTTGCCGAGCACGGTTTCTCGTCGCTGAAAGCACCGATCGTGCAGGTTACCGCGCGTGATGTGCCAGTCCCCTACAGCGAACCACTCGAGGCATATGTGATTCCGGATGAAGAACGGATCTGCGCCGCGGTCCGCAGGGTACTTCAGGGACGGCGCTGACTACCGCGGCCGGCGCTGACGGCGCATTGCCGGCGAAAACTACTCCAAGCGCCAGTCGCGACTCTCGAGTATTGCGATCAGGCGCGCGAGGAACTGCGAGGCGAGACGGCCATCGGCAACGCGATGATCAACCGTCAGCGTAAGATCCGACTGCGGGCGCACGACGATGGCTCCATCTCTGGGCACGACACAATCGCGCAGGCGACCGACGGCGAGTATCGCGGATTGCGGTGGATTGATGATCGCCGTGAAGCGGTCCGGCCCTTGCGCGCCAAGATTGGAGATGCTGAACGTGGCGCCGTCGACCTCCTCGCGCTTCAGGCGGCCCTTGAGGCCGCGCTCGACGCAGTCCAGGCGGCGGCGCGCAATTTCTGCGAGTCCAAAGCGCTCTACGTCATGAATCACCGGCACCAGCAGGCCGTTGTCGATTGCAACCACAAGACCGATATGCGCGCCGCTCGCCTGTACGATGCGCGCGTCGTCCGAGTCTGGATCGCCCGAGAAAGTGGCGTTCAACGCCGGGAACTCCATGAGCGCGCGGGCGACGGCCAGCAGCAGAAAATCATTCACGGATAATCTCGGCGCACCGTCCGCAAGTCTCGCGCCGAACTCACGGCCCAAGAACTGCAACTCCGTCCAGTCGACCGAACGAGCGACCGTGAACTGAGGAATGGTGGCGTGGCTTGTGGTCATGGCGCGCGCCAATGCGCGACGCATCGGCGAAAGAGCCGGCGCTGCAGGCGCAGGCGTGCGCGGCGCGCCGATGGCTCGTTGCACATCGTCCAGCTGAACGCGCCCGCCCGGTCCGGTGCCGGCTATTCCGCCCAGATCAATGCCGCGCTCGGCAGCGAGTTTGCGGGCGACCGGAGTGCTTCGGATGCGTTCTCCGTCGCGCGCCGCAACGGGCGCCCCGGCAGCCTCGATCCAGGCGACCCGATCGCCGACAACCGCTCGGCTGTCGACCTGCACCAGGATCTGAGTCAGCCGCCCGGTGGCGGCCGCCTCGATTTCAACGACCGACTTTTCGGTTTCGACTTCGAGCAGCGGCTCACCCGCGGCCACGTGATCGCCGACGTTCTTGAACCAGCGGACGATCTTGACGTCCTCCATCACCAGACCGACTTTCGGAATTTTCTGCGCAACCAGGGGCACGGATGTTACTCCCGTGTTTTATCGGCCAGGCCCATGATCCGGCGCACTGCGCGCACGAGATCCGCGCTCCCCGGGAGCAACGCGCGCTCCAGCTCCGGAGCGAAGGGAATCGGGGCAAAACCGCAGCCCACGCGCAGCACGGGAGCGTCGAGTTCGTCGAAGAGTTCCGCACCGATGCGCGCTGCGATTTCGGCGCCGACGCCGCCGTTCCGCACCGCCTCATGCGCAATCAGCGCGCGATGGGTCTTCGACACGGACGCCGCAATCGTCGCCATGTCGAGCGGAACCAACGTCCTGAGGTCGATGACTTCAGCTGAGATGCCGGCGTCCGCCAGTTTCTGCGCCGCTTCCAGCGCACTCTGCACCATCGCCGAATAGGCGATCACGGTGACATCCGTGCCGGCCCTTGCGATCCGCGACCTGCCGATCGGCGGCAATTCGGCGCCCTCCGCCAATTCCTCTTTCATCGTGTACAGCCGCTTGTGCTCGATGAAGAGCACCGGCTCCCCGAGCCGGATCGCACTTTTCAGAAGGCCATAAGCCTCGGCGGGCGTCGACGGCGCGACCACAATGAGCCCCGGCACGTGGATGAACCAGGCTTCGAGGCTCTGCGAGTGTTGCGCGGCGGCTCCACCCGCGGCGCCCGCCTGCGTGCGTACCACCAGCGGAACTGCGAGCTGACCGCCCGACATGTAGCGGTACTTCGCGGTCTGATTCACCAGGCAATCCATGGACAGCGTGGCAAAATCGATGAACATGATTTCGAGCACGGGTTTGAGACCGCAGAGTGCGGCGCCGGTGGCGAGGCCGGTGATGGCCGCTTCGCTGATGGGCGTGTTGCGTACGCGCGTGGATCCATGTTTCTGCGCCAGGCCACGGGTGACGCCGAACGCGCCCCCCGCCGCGACGTCCTCACCCAGCAGATGTACCGCAGGGTCTCGCGCCAATTCCTCGTCGAGTGCCCGGCGCAGGATCTCGATGAACGTGTGCTGCACGGAACGTCAGCCCGGAATCGCAGCGAACACTGGTGCGCGGTACACGCATTCCAGCACCGTTGCCGGATCGGGCCGCGGCGCCGCAAGCGCGCGCTCCACGGCCCGGAGTACCTCGTTCCTCGTGCGGTCGCCGATGGCATCGAGCTCTTCCTGATTGACCCCGCGCTCGACGAGGTAGCGCTTCAGGCGCTCGATGGGGCATTTCTCGTGAACCGCGGCGAGTTCCTCTTTTGATCGATACTGCTGCGCGTCACCGACATAGTGCCCCGCCATGCGAAAGGTCATGCATTCGAGCAGATAGGGGCCGGCGCCCCGGCGCAGGGCCTCGATCGCACCACGCGCGGCCGCAAATACCGTCGGCAGATCGTTGCCGTCGATGGTCTGCGTGGCGATGCCATAGGGTGCGGCGAAACTGCTCACCTGCTTGACGTTGGAATGTTCCTCGCGACTCGTGAACTCGGCGTAGCCATTGTTCTCGCAGACGAACAACACCGGCAGGCGCCACAGCGCGGCGAGATTCAGTGTCTCGTGAAACGCACCGGCGCCGGTCGCACCGTCGCCGAAAAAAACCACGCTTATGTTTTGTCTGCCCTGCGCTTGCGCAGCCCACGCGGCCCCCGCGGCGAGGGCGAGATTGCCTGCCACGACACCGGTCGCGCCCAGCACGCCGTTCGCAGCATCGACCAGGTGCATCGAACCGCCGCGACCGCGGCACAAGCCATTCTGCCGGCCCAGAATTTCGGCAAAAGTCGCCTCAATGTCGCTGCCCTTGGCAAGCACGTGGCCATGCCCGCGATGGCTCGTGAACAGCACGTCCTCGCGTGCCAGCTGCATGCAAATACCGACTGCCACGGCTTCCTGCCCGGTGGAAAGGTGCGGGAATCCGGGGATCTCGCCCGCGGCCGCGAGCCGCTGTACCTGGCCTTCGAACAGGCGTATCCGCCAGAGCGCAGCGTACATCGCCTTCCAGTCAGCCAGAGTTGGTTCGGTCACAAGGCTCCTCACAATGATGTGCGTCAGCGCCGGTAGCGATGCGGGCCCGTTTTCTCCGGAGCGACGCCCGCGGGCTACTTCCTGGCCTGACGCGCCGACATCACCACTCGCTGCGTTTTTGCAAAGGCTTCGGTCGCCGCGGTCTTGAGATCCCACTTCCTGATGTATTCGTTCAGGACCTCGACGCCGATCGGCCCATCATAACCGACCGACCATAGGGCCTGCAGGAACGACGCAATGTCGAACTCGCCGTCGCCGGGCAACAGGCGTTTGTTGACGACGGAATCCTGGAAGTTCAACGGCATGGCGAGAGCGCCGTCGTTGATTTCGACACCAATCAGGTCACGCGGCCCGAGCTTCCGGGCGATCTCGTCGGGACCGATGCCGGAGCGCAGCAAGTGCAGATTGTCGAGCATGATGCCGCCATTGCCCGCGCCCGCTCCGCGAGTGATCGCCAGCACGTGATCGAGCGAAGGCGCGCGCGAGAATTGCGCCGGCAGCATTTCGAACAGGATGTTGGTTCCACGCTCGGCGGCTTGACGGCACAGGGGAGCAAACGCCTCCGTCATCTGGGGAACGTCGGCGCAATCATTCCCAAGGTCGGCAATCTTGATATGCCGGGCGCGCAATGCCTCGGCCGCGTCCAGGAGGAGCGTGCGGATTTCATCCGATGCCGCCCTGCGTGCGTCGGTACAGAACCAGTCCAGCAGCCATTCGACTTCCACATTGACGATGCCATTGCCGTCCAGGATGTGCTTCATGTCCTGGAAGCTGTATTTCTTCCTGATCTCGAGGATATCCGCGTGCCAAAATCCCATGCCGGTGAATCCGGCCTGCGCCGCGACCTCCACACGCGTCCGGAAGTCATGCAGGCAGCGCTGATCGCCGAGCGGATCCGCTCCAACCGCGAGCGTCCAGAAGGACCCGATAATTTCGAGCGGCATCGTCATGGTGTCGTTCTCATCGACCAGCAGTCCACATGGTACATTCGCGACGGCGTTGCTCCCGACTGGGAGAGCACGAGAAATCTGCGGTCAGTGCAGCCTCCCCAGCAGCAGATCCGCCGCCCGCTCGGCCACCGCGGTGACGGGAATATTGGTGTTGCCCGCGATCACCGTGGGGATGACCGAAGCGTCCACCACTCGCAGGGCATCGATACCTCTAACCCTCAGCGAACTATCCACCACCTCGCCGATACGGCAGGTGCCGCAGGCATGGTGCACTGTGACCAAGGAGCTGCGGATATGCGCCTCGATCTGCGCGCGCGTAGCGACCTGCGGCCCGGGCGAAATCTCCCGGCCGGCAAGCGGCGCGAATGACGGCGCCGACAGAATCGAACGCGCCACCTCGAAACCCCGTACCAGCACATCGATGTCGCTTGGGTAGGCGAGGAAATTGAAATCGATCGCTGGTTTGTCGTGCGGGTCATTGCTGGTCAGCGTGACGCTGCCGCGGCTGGCCGGCCGCAGGTTCACGAAGATGATGCCGTAGCCATGCCCGCGCGGCAGCCAGTGGCCGTTGGCATTGCGATGCGCCGGCATGAAGATGATCTGCAGATCGGGTCGATCGACTTCCGGTCTCGAGCGCATGAATCCATTGGCCTCGAACACGTTGCTCGCCAGCGGACCGGAACGAAGCAACAGGTATTGCGCGGCAATGGCAAAGCTGCGTGGCACGGTACGCCACGACAGGCCGTAGGATTCCGTATTGGACGTGCGCACGGCAATCGACGCGGCGGGGTGATCGTGCAGATTTCTGCCGACCGCCGGCAGATCGAGCAGCGGTGCTATACTCAAAGATTGAAGGGCAGCGCCATCCCCGACGCCGGAGAGCTGCAGCAGCTGCGGTGAGCCATAGGCGCCGCAGGCGACGATGACCTCGCGACGGGCCCGCACGACGCTGCGCTCGCCGCCCCGCTCGATCTCTATGCCGGTTGCACGCCGCCCCTCGAATACAACGCGGGTGACCAGCGCGCCGGTCACGATCTTGAGACCTTCCCGCCGTCGCACAGGGTTCAGATACGCCGTCACTCCGGACTCGCGCCGGCCGTTGCGGATCGCCGCCTGCCGCGGGCCGAAACCTTCCGGATCGCCTCCGTTGAAATCGGCGCAGCGTGGCAGGCCAAGGGTATCGGCAGGCGCGAGGGAGCGACCGCCCAGCGGATTCGGTTTGGGGATATCGATGACATTGACCGGACCGCCTCGCTGACGCTGCGGCGTGTGCGCGGCCTCGTAGTTCTCCAGTCGCTGGAAATAGGGCAGCAGATCGGCGTAGCGCCAGCCGGGTTGCTGCCATTCATCATATTCGCGTGGGTGGCCGCGAAAATACACCATGCCGTTGATCGACGAACAACCGCCGAGCACACGGCCGCGCGGCACCGGCAGCACACGGTTGTCGACCTGACGCTGCGGCACCGTCTGGTAGCCCCAAGACTGGCGCGGATTGCCGATGGCTTTCGCCACCATCGCCGGCACGTGTATCGCCGGGTCGTCATCCGGCGGACCCGCTTCGATCAATGCGACGGTGACGCCCGCTTCGGCTGACAGCCGGTTGGCCAGCACGCAGCCGGCGGTACCGGCGCCGGCGATCACGTAATCGAAGCCATCGCTCATCGGCCGCGGCGACGGCGGTGCAGCATCACGCGCCGCCGAACAGGGTCGCGACGTAGTGACTGTCCATGTATTCGCGGATGGCGAAGATCCTGCCATCCCGCACGTCGATGCTCCAGGCATAGCGATTGTCGTATGGTCGACCGTCGCGCAGCGTACCCCTGCCGCGCGACTCACACATCACGGTGTCGCCGGTCGACACCATGCGATCGACCGTGGTCTTCGGATCGCCGGGGACGAACAGGCCGCGCACCGGTGCCAGAAACTCATCGACGATCTTGTCGCGCGGCCCATGCACGCCGGCCCCCGGCACCCCCTCGACCATCGGCCGCCAGGTGGCATCAGGGTGCAGCGTCGCGCGGATGGCCTCGAGATCGCCGCCGGAGAGAACGCGGAAGAAATCGAGGACCAGCTGTTCCTGCGGTGTGCGCGCGGTCACCATGCGTGTGTTACCCCTGCTTCGCCTGATCGATCTCGGCGAACGCCTCGCGCGCGATGCGCACGCCGTCGATGCCGGCCGGCACACCGCAATACACGGCCACCTGCAACAGCACTTCGCGAATCTCCTCGCGCGTCACCCCGTTATTGAGCGCCGCCTTGACGTGCAGTTTCAGCTCATGCGGTCGATTCAGCGCGCTGATCATCCCGATGTTGATGAGACTGCGGTCGCGCAGCGCCAGACCCGGCCGTGTCCACACATGGCCCCAGCAGTACTCGGTGGAGAGCTCTTGCATCGGCATGCTGAACTCATCGGCGCCGGCCATCGAGCGTTCCACATAGTCGGCGCCCAGCACCTGTTTGCGCAGCTTCAACCCCAAGTCGAATCGATCCTGTCCCACGGCCTTACTCCTCTTTGCTGCCGATCTGGCAGCCTGCCCAGTTTTCTACAACCCTCACCAGATCGGTGCAATCCGCGGCCGCACCATGGATCTGGTGGGTAATGGATAACATCTGCCGCACGGCCGCGCCGACCACCATCGGCACACCCAGTGCCTCGGCTTCATCGAGGCACAGCCGCACGTCTTTGAATGACAGCGCATTGGCAAATCCGAAATCGAATCTGCGATTCAGCACATGCTTCGGGAACTTGTCCTGTGTCGCACTGTTGCGCCCCGACGAGGCGTTGAGCACCTCGAGCATCGCAGCCGGATCGACACCGGCCTTCACGCCCATCGCCAGCGCCTCGGCGGCAATGGCGAGCGACGCCGCCGACATCAGATTGTTGGCGAGCTTGACTGTCTGGCCCAGGCCCGGTTTATCGCCCAGCCGGTAGACCTTGCCCAGCACCTCGAGGAGCGGGCGCACCCGTTCCATGGCCGGCGCGGGACCGGAGGCCATGATCGCGAGCTTGCCGGCGGCCGCCCCCGTCACGCCCCCTGAAACCGGCGCATCGATGGCGCTGATTGCGCGCGGCGCGAGCAGGGCCGCAATCGCTTGCGCCGCAGCAGGGCCGGAGGTGGACAGGTCGACGAATACTTTGACCTTGGCTGAGCCGGCGATCAGCCGCGCAGTCTCGCGCGCATCGGCGGGACCGGGCACACTGGCCATGGCCACACTGCTGGTCGCCGCAGCGTCTGCCGCGGAGCTTGCGACCCTTGCACCCAGCGCAGCCAGGGGCGCCATGGCCGACGCTACCGGATCGTAAATCGCGAGCTCATGCCCGGCCGCGATGAGTCGCGCCACCATACCCGAGCCCATGCGGCCCACGCCGATGAAGGCAATCTTTTCGCCCACGAGAGCCCCCTGTATCTGCGCCGCGGCGATTGAGTCTAGCAGCCTCGCGTCAGCTGCGCGGATCGAGATCCACACGCACCGCATTGGCGAGGCCGGCGAGTGCCGCCGGATAGCGCGCCAGCACCAGAGGATCGTGCCCTGGAATGACATGTTGCGGCGAAGCGGCCAGCGCCTCGATCGTTGCAAAGGCGTCGAGGTAGGCCGCTACATCGTCGACAATCGGAAATGGCCGCCGCTCGAGCCAATTGGCGTAAAAATGGGCCGCGTCCGACGCCAATACGACCCAGCCGCGCCGCGTGTGGATGCGCACGACTTGCAGCCCGCGCGTATGGCCGCCGACGCGGTGGAGCGTGGCGCCCGGCGCCAGCTCCACAGTTCCGTCGTGATACACCACACGGCCGGCAAACAGCTTGCCCACCATCGCCTGCACATCGCGTGCGTCATAAGGGGCACGCATGATGGCGTGGCACATCGGGCTGCCGGTGCAGAAAGCCATCTCCTCGGTCTGCAGGTGGTAACGGGCGCGCGGAAACAGCTCGTGGTTGCCGGCGTGATCGTAGTGCATATGACTGATGATGACGTCGGTCACCTGTGCCGGATCGACACCCACGGCCACAAGTCCCGTCTCGACGGGCTGCACCAGCTGCCGGCCGCGCGCGGCGCCTACCGCGGCATCGAAGCCGGTATCGACCACAAAGCAGACACCGGGACCCCGGATCGTCCAGACATAGTAATCGAGCGGCATGGGCCCGTCGTGCTCGTCGCCGCCGATGAAATTGTGGCTGGCGGTGCGCTCAAGGTGGGCATAGCGGACCGCACAGATTTCATAATTCGGAGCCATAGCGCTATGCTCGCGGGATCCGCTGCAACAAGCAACTCCCTGAATGAACACAATCGCAACTACCGCGGATATCGTTGCCGTGGGGTCGGGTCACAACGGCCTGGTGGCTGCCGCCTATCTGGCGGCGGCCGGCAAGAAGGTACTGGTGCTGGAGCGCAACGCCTGGTTCGGCGGCGGAGTGGTGTCGCGCGAGCTCACGCTGCCGGGCTTCCGCCACGACCAGCATTCCATGAGCCACATCTTCATCCAGGCCAATCCCCTGCTGAAGAACGACGAGCTCAAGCTCAAGTCGCGCTATGGGCTCGAATACATCTTCCCGGAAGTGCCGATGATGTCGGTGTTCGAGGATGGCAGCACGCTCAAACTGTACCGCGACCGGGAGAAATCGGCAGCCGAGATCGCGAAGTCCTGCAGATAGTCCTCGCGCGGAAACGGCAAGACCGCTTCGACCCGCCAGCTGTCGGGACAGGTTGCGACCGCGATCTGGTCGGCGCCTTCGGCAAACCCGCAGATCAGGCGGAACGCAGCGGGTCCCTCCGCATAGAGCGGTGCGCTGTTCGCCAGGATGGTAGAAGCCGCCCGCTCGATCGCGGCAAACACCTCCGGTAACTGCGTGCGAATGCGGGTGACGACTGCCCCGAAGAGCTTGTTGGGGCGGTGCCCTGTCACTCCGACGCGCAGCGTCAGGCGCGGCTTCGGGGGATGCGACGATGCAGCGTTCTGCATCAGTCGCATCTACTCGAAATTCTCCAACGCAACAAGCTGGCGTCGATATCACCGCTTCGGCCGCCCCGTCCGCGCGATCGCTTCCGATTTGAGCAGCTCCCAGATGCGGTCGGTCCCGTGTCCCGGCCGGTGCGTCATCTGGCTCGACTCCATGATCGCGGCTTCCTCGGGTGCGAGGTAGTTGATCGGGCCGCCCAGCATCTTGGCCTGCAGCAGCAGCTTGGCGTTCGCCTCGGTGTAGACCGCGCGATAGACCGCCATGCGCACGCTCGCGCCGACCACCGCATTGCCATGACCGCGCAATAGCACCACCGAGTTCTTGCCGAGCTTCTCGGCAAGCGCCTTCCCAAGCTTGCGGTCGGAGATGAGCAGGTTGGTCCAGCCGGCCGTGTCGCGCGTGTCGAACAGCGGCACCTCAGGATAGAAGAACGCGGCGCGGATCGGCTTCAGTGGCACGTTGGTGACGGTGAACGGCACCACCGTGGGCGAATGGCTGTGCACCACGCCATTCACATCCGGCCGCGCCAGATAAATTTCGGAATGGATGAAACGCTCGGAATAGATCGGCCGGCCGTCGTCGCGGA
>Ga0137418_10005918_pt1 | contig 11244 bp, 13 predicted proteins | sample CZODoug3_1_2_16f_FD_122242 | JGI IMG/M metagenome (GOLD analysis project Ga0137418, IMG submission 122242) | Vadose zone soil fungal communities from Angelo Coast Range Reserve, California, USA - CZODoug3_1_2_16fungal (Hybrid Assembly) | ecosystem: Environmental > Terrestrial > Soil > Vadose... | reverse complement strand
AGAATTTCGAATTCCGCAGGCACGGCGGCCGACAGCAATTCGTGGCGATGACGTTCTTGTAGCGCGACCGGAAGGATGGTCGCAAGCAGGTCCTTGCCTAAAACCGACGCGGCAGAGATCCGGAACGTTCTCTCTGCCGCGGCATTCAACTCCGTGATGCGCCCCTCATTGTCCGTACAGAAAATACAGTCCAAAGCCGAGTTAAAGAATGCTCGTCGCCGAATTTGGTTTTCTTCGACCGCTTCCTGCAAGCGCTGCACTTCATCCGAATCTGACACCACTGCCATAATTCACTTAATCCCAGTCGATGGCTCGCTTCGATCTTCGCTTGTCTCCCTCAACTCCGCCTGCGGCAGGTCTACTTTCCCAGCAGTTCGTGAATCTTGTCATTCAGCTTGTTCAGGCGGAAAGGCTTCTGCAGGACCGCTTGGAGCGACCCGTGTTTTGTAAATTGCGTGGAAACCTTATCGGCGTCCCCCGACATGTACAAGACGCGAAGGTCTGGATACATTTCGAGCAGCTTGCCGGCCACCTCGCGCCCGCCCATCTCCGGCATCACTACGTCCGTAATCAGCAGGTCCAGCTTTGCGTGTTGGCGTCCTCCGATTTGCAGAGCTTCTCGTCCGGTCTTGGCCTGCAGAACCTTGAAACCCTCCATCATCAGAAACTCCGCCGCCGGCGCCCGCACCGCATCATCATCCTCAACCACTAGAATTGTGGTGATGGCAGGCACGGTCTTTGTCGCGCTGGCCTTCGCACCCCTCACCGGAGCCTCCACCTCCTGCGCGGGAAAGTAAATCTTGACGCAGTTCCGGTGCTTGGGAGATCCGGAACCACGGATCAGTCCTTCGGCCTCTTTCACCATCCCCCGCACCGCCATGAAGGCCAGATGTGCCTCAAGATTTTGATCGTAGTTCCCCACAGGTTTCGAGCTGCTCGGCGAGGCCCCCATGCTGAATCCAGCGTTCCCCACGCAGAGCACCACGTAGTTCCCGGCTCGAACGCTTTCGTTCTCGCCCATGAAGCTCTTGTCCAGTTCCGTTGACTCGGTGGAGATCGTAAGTTTCCCGTGCCCACCCATGGTATTTCTGGCACTTATGCACAGGCTTAGTATCATTTGTTGAAGTTCGACAGGATCCACGTGGATCAGCGGAATGCTCTCATCGAGGTTTAGCGCTCTGTCGATCTGTTCCCCAATTAATTGTTGAAGGATGCTATCGATTTCGTTGATCGCGTCGTTCAGCGAAAGGGTTTGTGGCGAGGGTGGGTGCTTGCAGGTAAAGATCAACAGCTTTTGGACGAGGCCTGTCGCCCGCCCGGCATTGCTCAACACCTGCTCCAGACTCCGTTTCTGTGCAGGAGGAGCTTTCTTCAGTTCTAACTCCGCATAACTGCTTACTGCCATCATGACATTGTTAAACTGGTGCGCAATGGCGCCCGCCAGTTGTCCTACGAGTTCGGTCTTCTGCGCCAGCGAAACTGTTCGGAAGCTATCCCGCGCCACCCCTTTATCTTTCTTCTCCGTCACCACGCCATCCCGCATCACACCACCTCACTTAAGGTACTGCTTGAGCAGTGGATACGATACCTTTGTGTGTGGAAAAGCCCAACTTACCGTAGTAATAGAGCGCTCACCGCGTTCCAGTTTCCAAAAACCAGACACTCATTGTTGAAAGCCGGCGCGGGCTCGCGGTCCCCCCTCTGCTTGTTTTCAATGCTCTCCGGCTCGCTTACTTAGTGGTCGCCCACATGCTCTAAGCTAACGTATGTCAGGTAGACTCCTTATCATCGACGACGATGAGTGTTTAGTCCGGGCTTACACCGAGCACTTTTCCGATCTCGGTTACCAGGTCGATAGCGCTCACGAACTGGAAGAAGCTCAGACTCTTCTAGCTTACTTTCCGTATGCAGTCGTCATTACCGACCTTCGCCTCAGCAAGCTCGGCTTTGACGGCTTGGATATCGTCAAGCATGTACGCGACCGCTCCCTCCCCACTCGCATTATCGTGCTCACCGGTTACGGCTGGCCCGAACTTAAGGCCGAAGCCCGCGCCCAGGGCGTCGATGCGTTCGTGCAAAAGCCCGTACGCCTCGCGCAAGTGGCCCGCACCGTCGCTTCATTCACGGGAGTCGAGGCATGAAAAACAGTATTCTCGAAACCATTTCCGAGCCGCGCGAACTTTCCGTCTATTTCCAACCGATCTTCCGCGTTCACAGCCGGCTGAATCAGGTGCACAGCGTGGAAGCCCTGATTCGGGGCCCGCGAGGCACGAACTTTGAGCGCGCCGATGTCTTGTTCGACTACGTGCGCCGCAAGCACGCCGAAGCCATGATGGATCGCTCCTGCTTCATAGCCATCTGTCGAGCTGCCGCCACTCTGCCCGCCCAGTTGCGTCTCAACGTCAACATGCACGCCACCACTCTGGGCCATCGCCCGGGCTTCCCCGACTTCCTCCATGAACAAGCTCTCAAGCACTCCCTGGCAATGGATCGCATTACCGTGGAGATCGTCGAGCACGCCCCGTCCTGCAACATTCCTGGCCTCATGGACAGCATCACTGCCCTGCGCGACTGGGGTGTCCGCATCGCCCTCGACGACGTTGGGCTCGGCCAGTCGAACTATCGCATGATGCTCGATTGCCGCCCCGACTACTTCAAGCTGGATGCCTACTTCGTCCGTGGTTTGACGCGCGATTCGAAACGTCGTGCCGTGGTCGAATCGGTAGTGGCCTTGGGGGATGCGCTCGAAAGTTCCGTCGTGGCCGAAGGCGTTGAATCCGTCGACGACTTGGCCGAGTTGCGCCGAATTGGCGTGGAATTCTTCCAAGCGAACCTCATCTGTCCCGCCATGCCGCTAAAAGAACTGAAAGCAACCGGCTTCATCGGACAAGCGACTGGTCGCTCCACCGCTGATCCACACCCCGCTGTGCCGGAACCCTTCAATCACGAACAGCCAGGCTTGCTGATCGCAGCCCAGGGGCACCCGCCGTGTCACTGACGAGCGTACCCTTCCTTCTTCTCTCGGCGAGGGTTGCGAACGCCCGCCATCGCGTCGGATCTCTCCGCCTGCGCGATGGTGCGCGGGAAAGAAAGGTTAGTCCTGGCCCACTTGCGAAAAGCCAAACGTTTTCAGCTTGTAGTAAAGGGAACTCTTGGGCATGCCCAGCCGAACCGCCGTGCGCGCCACGTTGCCGTGCTCCGCAAGCAGCGCTCGCTGCACGTGCCGCCGCTCCATTTCCTTCCAAGTCAGATGCGACTCATCATCTTCCGTGGATGCTTGCTCGCGAAACTCCAGGTTTAGGTCACGCGCTCGGATTGCTTCTCCATTCGCCAGCAGAACCGATCGCTCCATCACGTTCTTGAGTTCGCGAACGTTGCCCGGCCAGGAGTAGGAGATCATCCTCTCCAATGCTGAGTCCGACAGTTCGAGGTGTTCGCGTCCCAGGTCGCTGGTCACGCGCTCAAAAAAGTGGCGTGCAAGTATCGGGATGTCTCCCGCTCGCTCGCGTAGCGCGGGTACATGAAGCACTACTGTACTCACGCGAAAGTAAAGGTCGCTGCGGAACTTCTTCTGACGGACCAGTTGCCCCAGATCCTGGTGGCTGGCCGCAATCAAGCGGACGTCCAGTTGACGCTCCTGCACATCTCCCAGCCGGCGGAAGCGCTTCTCCTCAAGTATCTTGAGGAGTTTGGGCTGCACCGCAAGATCCATATCCCCGATCTCATCGAGGAATGCCGTCCCTCGCTGCGCAACTTCAAGTAAGCCCAGTTTGCGTTGAACGGCGCCGGTGAACGCGCCCGCCTCATGACCGAACAACTCGCTCTCGAGCAACTCTCGCCCAAACCCCGCACAGTTCAGGTCCACAAAGGGCTCCTCGGCTCGCGGACCATGTTGATGAAACCAGCGCGCCAATACTCCCTTGCCCGAACCGGTTTCTCCGGTAATCAGCACTGGTAAGTGACTGGAGCAAATCTTCTCCGCCTGTTCGGCCACGCCGCGAATCGCCTCACTGCTGCCCAGGAAAGGATTGATGCTCTCCCGTTTCTCCCGAGCTTTTCCAGCAAGGTGTTTTTGTTGGTTTCTTTGATTCTCCAGTGCCCGCTCCAGCACCTTAGCAATAGCGGACATCTGCACTGGCTTGGTCAGGAATTGCTCCGCACCTTCTTTGATGGCCTGGACCGCCAGCGAGATCGTTCCATTTCCGGTGAGAACAATCACCGGCACGGAAGGATGGCTCTGCCGAAGCCGAGGCAACAGCTCGAGCGCCGTCCCGTCCGGCAAAGAGTAATCAAGGATCGCCGCATCCGGACAGCTTGTCCGGAAAGCCTCCTGAATGCCTGCACAACTGGTCGCTTCGACCACATGGTAATCCAGCGATTTCAGGTATTCGCTGACCGCACTACGAATCGCCCGGTCGTCCTCGCCAACGATGATTTTCTTTCTCAAGCTTTTTAACCTCCAGCCGTTGTAGAAATCCAGTAAAGACTTAGTTGTGCACAAGCCCTTCACACTGGTGACGTCGCCCCACATCAAGGGGATAGCATGAGCAGAGAGGGGATTACCACCCTGCGCCGGGGGGATCGGGCGCATGCAGAGTTGCACTTCTAACTGATGGCACTCCAGGGATCTACCTGCATATCTGGCATGGACACAACTAATGGCCTGCGTTGCTCGATCCCAAATACCAACTGCAGATGGTGAGGGGTTTCAATTCCGAAGTCGAACTCGCCAAAGTCGTTCGTTGTCTGGTACGAAATCGTGTCGCCCTCGCACAGCAAAGCTACCGACACGTCCCGGAGTCCGTGGCCCGGGCGCTCTGAATCCAGCAATTGCCCGATCAATACTAGTGAGTCTGAGCCCGGCTTCGATTGTATGTGCATATCAATGCAAACGCTGCCCGCCTTATACAGAAGTTGCCGGCCAGACGGTGCGCCACTTCTTACGCCCGTTCCCGACCCATGCCGGGCACTGTCGAACACCTGTTCAGCCCGTTCACAGCCTTCTGTGGAACATGTCGCTCCTGTATAGGAGAAAACGACACGGAGTGGGGAATGCCCGGGAACAGCGTAACTCTCCCAGTTTGCGAACTTCATGGCTCGCCTCCAAATATCGACCCTTGGCGCTTCCGCCGCATAGCTAGGATCTAGTTAATCTGTTGGTAAAGGGAGCTCCGAGATTCCAGGAAATATAGACGAGGCTAACTGCGTTGGGGAACATTTACCCGATGGTCTTAGTCCTTAGGTACCTAGTCTGACTCGGTTCCAGGCGGATTTCTAAAAGTCAGAACGTCATTTTGTACTTCGTGCAACATCCCTCTAAAGCGATTGCCAGGTAAAGTGTTGGTAATAAGCACCCGCCTGCCAATGGCGGGTTTGAAACCGCGAGATTTGAGCTGAGCCCGCACCCCGAGCCCACAAACTGCGAGAAACCTGCAGAGGAACAGAAATAATGAAACCCACAAACCGAAATTTTGTGCCTCTCAACCAGGCTAGCCTGTGTCTCGATTGTGAAATGGTAACCGCTGCGCCGAACTGCTGTCCGGCGTGTGGTTCCGGAGCTCTGATGAGTATTTCCAGAGCTTTGAGCCGGCCCGACTGCACTAGCTTCCTGACTATAGACAACACAATAATCAACGAGCGTCCACAAAGGACGATGATGCCCCGCGCTTTCTCTTTCCGGCCAAACACACGCACTCCTGACGAGCACGTGTGACCGAAGCGCCGAAAAGGGGTGACCGACAGTGGCTCGGGGTTTCCCGCGGCAGGTCGTGGCGTCCCGACAGAAGCCCTTTGTTTCCCGTCTTGATTACCGCAAAATGGTACCCTATGTACGGTAAGGTACAATCAAGGTCGCAACATAGCTCGGACGGCATCGCCTCTCCGTATGCGAAGTGTAGGATGGCTCCCCGCGTCTCTCGTCTCATCAAGTGACAACGCTTTTTCTATCCCTTCCTGTCCCCACGCGAATACAGCCTTTCCAGAGAGCACTCATCGTAGAAAACGCTTTTCCGCCCAACAGCTCCCGTTGAGTCGCCCTTATTGCACAGCCCCACAACATGCACACTGCTCACGGAATCATGAAGCGCCAGTCTGCCCGGCAAGCCTCACCAGCACCGGGGTCAGCCAGTGACGCCAAAACTAGCGGAGCGCGACATCTCGAGGACGAACCAGCAGTTGGTTCGGGAATGCTGCAAGGGTAACGAGGCCGCGTGGTCTGCCCTGATCGATAGATACAAAAACCTCATCTTTTCCATTCCCATCAAATTCGGCCTTCCTCGCGAAGACGCGGCCGACATCTTTCAGGCCGTCTGTCTCGACTTGCTTTCTAGCCTGCCCCAGCTTCGGGAGCCCGACGCCCTTCCCAAATGGATCATGCAGACCACTTATCACAAGTGCCTGCGCACGAAAAAGCAGCGTCTTACCTTGAGTAGCGACCTCGCAGACGCAGAACCTGAGCAAGCCGATTCAGCGGAATTGCCCGAGGCGATGTTGCACCAGCTCCAGCGCGAACAGATGCTCCGCGACGCCATCAGCGCGCTTCCTCCCCGTTGCCAGGAGATGATTCACCAACTATTCTTTGAAGATCCGCCCCGGCCTTACAATGAGGTCGCGAAGAGTCTCGGCTTGGCTACCGGATCGATCGGCTTCATCCGCGGCCGTTGTATCAAGCGGTTGCGGGAGGAACTGGAAGAAAGAGGCCTGCCTTGAGCCCAGCAACTCGCGAGCTCAGGCAAACAAAAAAGCGCATCCCGGGATCATCCCCAATCCCCGAATCCCTATATTTCCTCGGCCCCATGGTGCCCTTGTTATACGGTGAGCAATTCCGGCCTTGTAAGTAACCCGAGTTCCCCTCGGCGGAGGCGAGCGTGAAGCACTTCGACGATGCAGCGTGGGCCGATTTTGTCAGAGACCTCCTCTCGCCGCAGGAGCGAGCGGCCATGCAAGCCCACTTGGAGAGTGGCTGCAAGAAATGCGCGGAGGTCGTCGAGCTTTGGCGCACCGTCTTCCATCTGGCTAGCGAAGAAAAGGGGCTCAGTCCCCCTGACCACGTTGTACGAATAGCCAAAACCCAATTTGTGGCCCTGGCTATGGCGGGAAACCAGGGTGTTCGCCTGGTCTTCGATTCCTTCCTGCAACCTTCCGAGGCGGCTATCCGTGGCTCCGCTTCCGCTCGCCAATTCCTGTTCGAGACCGACGAACTTTACGTGGATCTCCGCCTCGATCCGCAAGCCGAACGCGTCTCGTTGGTCGGACAGATCATGGACCGCACCCGCGCCACTCAAGCCGTCCAGGGTTTGCCTATCCACTTACAACAGGGACTTTTGCAGCTCAAAGCGACCAATACCAATCAATTCGGAGAATTCCAGTTCGAGTTCGACGCCGGGACCGACTTCTATATTTCGATTGTTCGGAATGAGAAGCCAACCATCGTCCTGCCCTTGTACGGAACTTATCGCCATTAACCAGTCATGACTCCGTCGCCCGACCTTATTCAATCCCGTACTTCTCCCCCAGAAACGCGCGCAATTTCCCGGGAAGGGCTCGCGCAAGCTCCTGCCAGGTCAGCACTACACACGAAGTTCGCAGCTCGACTGGCCTGACGCACTTCAGCACCGCATATACTGCATCCACCAGATCCGGCCTTCTCGCATCCAGCAGTACGCAAAACGAGCACCCGGCCGCATACGCCGCCAACACATTCCGAATCAGCTGATACGACTCGTAACCGCGATCAGTGTGCGGCAACCGCTCCACCTCAAACACCTCGAAAAAATCTCGATATCGCTCCAGGGTCGTCTTCTCCGCAGATTGGAAACCGCCTTCCGTCAGCTTCGCCTCGACCAGCAGGTTTCCCAATCGCATATCGACTTCTGTCCGATCGCCCCGTTTGTTCCCCAGCGGCACACGCGCCGGAACTCCAAAACGTGGCGCCAAGCCCGCCTCCAGCCCCAGTATCGACGCCACCTCCGCCCGCGCCAACACCCTCGGATAACAAAACACGTTCATCAAAAGAGCGTCGGAACTCACACAAGAATCCAGTTCCCGCCAACGTCCTTGCTCGCGCCGCGGCAGCGACCGGCGAGCGCCCGTGTGAATCTTGCCCAGTCGCCGCCGCCATTCCGGATTCCCCGCAATCGCCCTGTAACTGGCCGCCAGAAAGTTTCCGTGCCGCAACTCGTCGACCGGTTCGAAGCACACCGCCAGCTGGTCGCCATAGCTCAGACAATGCGGTAACGAACGAGCCTCTGCGTATTGCTTTGCGCGATTCGCCAAGTCGCACCGCAGCCTGTGGGCTAAGTTCACCAGGACGTCCTCAAAGGCGCGAAATTACGGCTACGAACTCCACGAAACCTAAACACGGACGCTCACAGTATACGCGAACAAATAGCGAAGTCGCATGGCCCGTCCGTTCGCGTTCGAAACAACAAGGTCGGGAATTCCCGGGCGCGCCCGCCATCGCTGAGCCTCGACCATCGAACGTGCACGCGAAGTGCACCACTGGTGCGACTTCGCGTGCACAGTCCGGCTCCTCGGTTAAGGAGAATGCATCTATCGTTTGTCCGCTCGGTAGAAGAAGTAGTCGGCCGTGTAGGGTACTAGCTGAGTCTGACCCACAGTGCAGGCAGTGGTGGGAGTTGCTCCCCCGCTGGTGTTTAAGCGTTGGATGAAGGTGGTTTTGGCCAGGAGGTTACCGCCGGTGGGCCCCTTCTGGTTCCCGACTGACTGCAACAAGAGGCATTGAATCGAGCCGGTATTCGGGCAACTCTCGGCGTCCGAGCCGGCGTCGATTCCGTTCCTCTTTACCATCCACACCCTGCTGCTATCAAGGGAACTCTGCCAGGTCGCGTTCCCACTGCGGGGGACCGGGAGGGTGGCGTTCGCGTTGGGGTTCTCATTGATGCTCTGGAAGTGAGTAATGATCTGGAACTGCGTCCCAAAGACATCCGTAAAGAGGGTGGCTTCGGGACGGGCGGTGGGGTTCCACGCAGCACCACCAGTGCTGGTGGGCAGGCAAGTATAGCCCTGCGAACCGAAGGCGTGGCCGACCAAGTATGGAGAGTTCCCTGCCGGTACTGCAATCGCGTCAGGGGTGGGTGGGGGCGTGACTTGCGCCGCCGCGTGAGTCACCGTGCCGAATGTACATGCAAGCACAAGAGCGGCCGCGAACAGGTTCCGAACTCGCGCAGTCTTGGACTTTTGATTAAAATTGTAGCTCATTTAGGTGTTCTCCAATTCTCTGTCTTATTTCACGGTTACAAACAGTTTAGGGAGTTGAGACACACAACTAGCTCGGAGGCTCGTCTTGTCACCGCTTGCTATGCAAAACAGCCTTACATGGTCTAGTTGTTAGTGCCTCTACGGAACAGTTACTTGCAAGGCGTAATCGGCCTCACCAGATATCACGAGAACTCGGAAGATTTTGCTTTTCGTGGAAGCAGGTTTATTCGTAACGCGGAGGGGATGCCCTTCAGGAATCGCGCGGACCAAGGAATTCGTCAGCTCGTCGAATATCGCGCGCGGTGTCTGTCTGACGACACCAAATACACCGAGGGATTGTTTATCGGAGAAGTTTATTATTGCCAGACGGGCTGAACAGCAGTTCCCTCAACACGTAAAGGAGTCGGAGTTTGGCTTAGGTCGCGATCTCTCATAGCGGAATGGCAAACCATGCAAGATCGCTGTGTGCTATTTCCTTCCTGGGAAACGAGAGCGTAAGTCAGCCCGTGCACCGACCAGGTAACAACCTTGTACCCCTCGACCGTGGCGTAGTGGAAACTCACCTTCTCAAAATCGACTTGGACCCCTTCTGAGGCGACCGCCACCGAATCGTTCGTCACTATCAGGCTCACAGGACCCGTCTGCATCTGGTAAGCGATGTAGGCAGCGGTCTTGCGGCCGACATGCACGAGTTTCGCGCCCTCCAGGCGGTAAGGCCGCACCTCGCCCGGAGCAGCAGGGGAGGCTGGCAAAACCAGGGGAAACTGTGACTTCGTCTTAAACCATTCATTGAGTGTCTGTTGCGAGTCCGAGCGAACGTCCAGCGCAAGAGTTCCTTGAGCATGCTGCCGGTGAGCACTCACAGCGAATTTGGCAAACTTCGGCCCAGAGAGCGGCCTCGGTGATGACAGCGGTCTCGTGCCTAACGCTCCGACGATTACCACCAGCGCCAGCGCTGGTACAAGGATCTTCCACTGCAAAAGCTGGCGCCCGACGGACGGAGGCAAAGAGTCGGATGGAATCGCTTCTCGGTAGGTCTTCACAACAGCCCGAGACGGTACCTTCAATTCCGCCAGCAGTTTTTCTTCCTGAGGAGTCGGGTCGTCGTCCACCGACGTAGCAGCTCGAAGCAGGGGCCCGCAGTGGTCGCATAGCGTAGCGTGCCTGATCAACTGCGTTGCCTTTAACTCCGGCCACAGTCCTGCCGCCACTTCATGCCAGTCGACATCCTCATCATGGGGACAGTCACGCCCCGGCTGTGCAACCCCCGAGACCACCACATTCGAAAGCCGGTCCACGAGTTGCCGGTATTTCTCCACCTTTCTGCTGCAATCTCCGCACGACTCCACGTGACGCTCAGCCTCCCGAACGGCGTCCGCAGAAAGCCCATACAACTCCGGCCCGGCCGCCTCCAGGGACGAGGGCACGAGAGCGTTAAGCTCCTCGTTACCAAGATGTGTGTCGAATGGACGTTCCAAGTTCGGACACTCCTACGAACACTAATACGAGTTCGCGAGGGAATTTGCTTTTGGCCCTACTTCCTCGCCATTATCGAAATCCGCACGGATCCCAAGGATCTGTGCTCGAATCCCATGCTTCAACCGCTCAATCACGCTTCCAACACCCTTGGCGCCGAGCCCGATGGAGGGCAGGGAGGCAATTTCTTTGGTACTCATCCCTTGCCGGAAGTAGAGCCAGAAAATCATACGGTCGCGTTCCTGGTCGGGCCCGGTCGAGCAACGCTGCAGGTGTTCATCGATCTCATTCAAAAAGACACCGAAAGCGATTTTCTCGTGATTCCCATGCACCTCTCTCCCCGCCTCCGGGTCGACATCGCTGGTGGAAACGTGGGGTTGGTCACCGCCGGATGACTGACTATGGGCATGTTTGAAATAGTCGTGAGCGACGTTGGCTGCCGTTTTCTTTAAATATCCCAAAATAGCTTCGGGGTGCTGGATAGCAAAGTCCCTTAGCAGGCGGCAGCCGCCTTCCCAGAGTTTGAGGTAGGTAACCTGGATCAGATCC
>Ga0137418_10005917_pt1 | contig 11244 bp, 12 predicted proteins | sample CZODoug3_1_2_16f_FD_122242 | JGI IMG/M metagenome (GOLD analysis project Ga0137418, IMG submission 122242) | Vadose zone soil fungal communities from Angelo Coast Range Reserve, California, USA - CZODoug3_1_2_16fungal (Hybrid Assembly) | ecosystem: Environmental > Terrestrial > Soil > Vadose... | reverse complement strand
CACGAACAGCAGATCCGACAGGCGATTCAGATACTGCGTGACCTCGGGGCGCACCGCCTCCACCCGCGCGAGCGCCCACACGCGCCGCTCGGCGCGCCGCGCGATGGTGCGGCTGAGGTGACAGGCGGCGGCGGCGGGCCCGCCCCCGGGGAGAATGAACTCCTTGAGCGGCGGCAGCGCCTCGTTGAACCCGTCGAGCGCCTGCTCCAGCTGCGTGACCTGCGCGCCGGTGATGAGCCGGTGACCCGGGATGCACAGCTCCCCGCCCAGGTCGAACAGCTCGTGCTGCACTTGCGTGAGACACGCGCCGACCGCCGGGGGCAGGCCGGGCACTGCGAGCAGCACGCCGACGGCGCTGTTGAGCTCATCCACCGTACCGTAGGCTTCGACGCGCACGCTGTCTTTGGGAACCCGGCTGCCGTCGCCGAGGCCCGTCGTGCCGTCATCGCCGGTGCGCGTGTAGATCTTGCTCAGTCGGTTCCCCATGGCCTTATCCTATAGCGAACATGCCATCGAAAGAACTCACCGCGGCACTGGCGGCGGCGCGGGCCGCGGCGGAAGTGATTGGCACGTACTACCGCAAGAACCCCGGCGTGCGCACCAAGCCGGACGACTCGCCGGTCACCGAGGCGGACGTACGGGCCGAGGAAGTGATCCGCGCCACGCTCAACCGGCATTTCCCCGGCTACGGCTTCTATGGGGAAGAGACCGGACAGCATGCGATGCAGGCCGAGAGCCTCTGGCTGGTCGATCCGATCGATGGCACCAAGTCCTTCGTGCGCGACACACCGTTCTTTTCCACACAGATTGCGCTGCTGCGCGCCGGAAAGCTGGTGCTGGGTGTCTCGAACGCGCCCGCTTACGGGGAGCTCGCGTGGGCCGAGCAGGGAGCGGGGGCCTGGCTCAACGAGCAGCCGGTGCGGGTGAGTGAGGTCGCAGACCTCGCCGGCGCCTTCGTGTCCACCGGGAATCTCAAGACCCTGGCGCGCTCGCCGCGCTGGCAGCGCCTCGCGGGGCTGATCGGCCGGGTCAGCCGCGTCCGCGGTTACGGCGACTTCGTGCACTATCACCTGTTGGCGCGCGGCGCGCTCGATGTGGTCATCGAATCCGACGTCAACATCCTGGACATCGCCGCGCTCACCGTGATCGTGCGCGAGGCCGGAGGCACGTTCACCGACCTGGAGGGCGCCGCGGTGGACCTCGGCACGAGGAGCGTGCTCGCCAGCAACGGTGCGCTGCACGCGCCGGTGCTGGAAGCCCTTACGCGCTGACGAACACGCGCCGGCCCTCGCGCCCGAGCTCGATCATCGGCGCCAGGTACAGCTCGCTCAAGCTGGCCGCGGTGAGCGCCGAGCCGACCGGACCGAGCGACCAGCGCCCATCGCCAAAGAGCAGCAGCGCGCGGTCGGCGAAGCGCGCCGCGAGCGTGGGATCGTGCAGTGTGGTGAGCACGGTGCGGCCCTGATCGGCGAGCGCGCGGAACAGGCCGAGCACCGCCAGCTGGTGATGCGGATCGAGATGATTGGTCGGCTCATCGAGCAGAAAAATGCCCGGCTGCTGGGCGAGCAGTGCGGCCACCGCAACCCGGCGCTGCTCCCCGCCGGAGAGGGTGTCGGTACGGCGCGCGGCGAAATCCCGCATGTCCACCGCCGCGAGCGCCTCGCGCGCCAGACGCTCGTCCTCGGCCGTTTCCCACTGCCACAGCGCCAGGTGTGGGTGCCGGCCGATCAGCACCGTCTCCATCGCGGTCGCGACGAACGCCTCCTCCAGATCCTGCAGCAGCAGTCCCAGACGCAGCGCCACGGAGCGGCGCTTGAACCGCAGGAGCGGTGTGCCATCGAGCAGCACCTCGCCGCCCTCGGCGGTACGCAGTCCGGCAAGCGTGTGCAGGGTGAGCGTCTTGCCCGAGCCGTTGCGGCCGAGAATCGCCACCACTTCCCCGGGAGCGAATTGCACCGACAGGTCACGCACCAGCTCGCGCGCGCCGGCGCGCACCCTGAGGCTCACCGCGGCGAGTCCCTGGTGAGGGGCGAGCTGCTGGTTCACGGGCGCGTCCAGCGGATCTCCAGCGCCGTCGCGGGACCCACGACGACATCGCGCAGACCCTGCGGCATCTCGAAATCCTGCCTCGACAGCGCGCGGCGGCCCGCCATGATCTCCGCCCGCACCTGTGGGTACAGCGGCTCACGGTCCGGCTCGGCAAAGCCGAGCGGATACAGCGGCGCACCCGAGCCCAGGTCGTACTTGTCGCTGGCACCCAGGGTGTGCATCAGCTCGTGGGCGATGACGATGTTGTTGCTGCCCGCCATGGCGGTCAGCGCAAACGCGTGCACCACGCCCATCAGTCCCTTCTGCAGACCATGCGAGTCCGGGACGCGATCGAGCGTCGCCGGGTCGTGATACAGCACGAACATGCGTATGCGCGGCGGCGCGCGGCCCGGCACCTCGGTGGCGTGCGCGGCGAACCAGCGCATTTTCAGGCTCCACCAGGCGACCCCCAGCGGCCCCGCGTCGTGCGCGAGCGCCGGCGGGAGCTCGGACCCCTGTGGATACAGCTCCGCATGGACCGGCTGCTCGATCGCTACCCCGTAGCGGTGTGCTTCGCGCGCGAAGAACTCGTCGATTCCCGAGAAGTCCTGCGCGGTGAGGCCCTCGACGTAGTGCTGTGCCATGGGCGTCCCGTCGCCGTTGAGCGGGAAGATGCCCACCCACAGCGTGTCCTTCCAGCCGGAAGTCGCGATGCGATCGAGCAGGGCGTTGATCGCCACGGCAGCGAGCACGAGCAGCAGAAGCGCGATGCGAATGTTCTTCCACATGCGAGGCGGCCACCGCCGGCTGTCTAGAGGGCCATGTCAGGGCTGCAGCCGGGTGGCCGACCAGGGGCCGCTCCTGAAGGAGCCGGCGCGCGTGGCGGTCAGGTTGCGCGTCCACAGGGCACGGTCGTGGATGCGCGCCTCGCCTTCCACCCACAGCTCCACCGTATCGGCCCACAGCCGATAGCCACCCCAGTGAGGCGGGCGCGGGATGGTGACCTTCACGGTATCGTCGGCGCCGGGACTGCCGGGAGTGGGCGCACCGTATCGTCTCGCCACGGCGGTGACGGCGCCGAGCAGCGCCGAGCGCGAGTCGATCGGCTCGCTCTGCGCACTCGCCCAGGCGCTCACACGGCTCTGCCAGGCGCGCGTGGCGAAGTAGCTGTCGCTGTCCGCCGCGGGTGTCTGCACGATCTGCCCTTCGATGCGCACCTGGCGATGCAGGGCGTCCCAGTGCATGACCGCCGCCGCGCGCGGGTTGTCCTTCAGCTGCCGGCCCTTGCTCGAGAGGTAGTTGGTGTAGAACACGATGTAGCCCGGCTGCGGCACGATGTCCTTGCACAGCACCACCCGCGCCGAAGGTTTGCCGTCAGGGGTGCTGGTGGCGAGCACCATGGAGTTTGCGTTCGGTTGCGCTCGTGCCGCCCAGGCCTCGGCGAGCCAGGCCGCCACGACCGCGAGCGGCTCGGCGGGCAGGGGATCCGGAAGGAGTTCGCGGTGCTCAGGCATGGCGGGCAATGTTAGAGCCTTCCGCTGCGACTGTCGCGCGAGGGCTAGAATGTCAGTGCGGATCGAATCCTCGGTGCTCGTCCGCTCGAGGCGGAGGCGATGGTTTGACTGAGATCGGGTCGACGATCAGGTTTCTTCTCAAGTGGAGTGGCCTCGTTATTGGAGGCCTGGTCCTCATCGCGCTGCTGCTGTTCGCCGTGGCCTGGACCATGAACCTCCGTGACGAGCCGCTGACACCCGAGTCGCAGGCGCTTCGCGTCCCGCCACCCAACCCCTACGCGCCCGAGGACAACATCTACCTCGCCCTCGCGGGACTCGATGCACCGCCGGGCGAGTCGGTTACCGTGGTGGGGTTGGCGAGGATCGAGCGCTTCAACCGGCAGGTCGATCTCGCATCGCAGGAAGCGCGGCCCGAGACCCTCGGTGGACCTGCCCAGGATCCGGGCCCGCGCCTCGAATTCAGGGGCGACGTCGGCTTCTGCGAGCCACTCGACCGATCGGTGTGGCGCGATGCTCCCGCGCACAGGACCGACATCGCAAAGTTGCTCGCCGACAATGCGGAGCTGTACCAGCGCTATGTCGGTTTGCATCGCCGACGAGGCTTCCACGAGACCGCGCATCCGAGCATCACTGCGCCGCCGGTGTACTTCTCGGCGGCGCCGATTCGTAAGCTGTTCCTGGCCGACGCGGCGCTGAGACTGCGGACCGGCGAGCCGCGCGTGCAGCGCGCGGCGCTCGCCGACCTCACCGATGCCGTGCGCGTGTGGCGCGCAGTGCTCACGGGCCGGGGCGCACTCATGTCGAAGATGATTGCCATCGCCTATCTCGAGGGCGACTACCTCGTACTCGCCGACATGATTGCCGATCCGCAGGCGGCCGTGCCGGTGGGCGCAGCCGACGCGGACGGGGTGGTGCCGCTCTTCGCTCCCGGCGACTGGAACATCGGCAGCGTGTTCGCGGAAGAGTTCCGTGCAGAGGTGGCCACGCTGGAGCAGCTGCAGCGGGCATCGGCGACAGGTCTGCGGGTATCGGAACGATACACCGGCGACCTTCTGCTGCAGTCGTGGAACCGGGCTGAGAACATCGCAGGCGCTCATTTTTTCAAGCTCCATGCGACCGAGAATCAGTTCGCCAGACAGGCCGCCCGGCTGATCGGCTCCGCCGCCGCAGATCCCGCGGCCTTCACCGCGAATGGCCGGCAGCCCCCGGTGTCGCCGCCCGTGAGCGAGCACCCCTGGACGGTGTGGGTGAGTTACAACCCGATCGGCCGGATCCTCGCCGCCATTCCAGCGCAGGCTCTCACGGGCTACGCGCCGCGCGCCTGGGATGGCGCCGCCCTGCAGCGTCTGGTCCGGCTGAGCTACGAGATACGCCGGCAGGGAATCGAGCCCGCGGGCATACCGGCATTCCTGGCGCGGCAGCCCGAGTGGTCGACGCATCCGGGTGACGGCCGGCCGTTCCTGTGGGACGCGAAAAACGGTGAGCTTCGCGTTCAGACAATGGGGCGGCAGCCGGCCGGCAGGCGCTTCGGCATTCGTATCTGGCAGCCCGATTCCACCGGCTGATCCACGCCGATCGGCCTGGCCGCGTGTTGGTCGCGGCGACATCGTCCCCTTGCGCCCCCCGCTGCGCCCCGATAGAAAGGAGTCGAACCCTTCTGGGAGCCGCTGTGCCATGACGCCCGAAGCCGAGAACGTGACGCTGGCAGACCTGCGCCGGCGAGTGACCGAGCTCGACCGCCAGTTGATCGCGCTGGTGGCCGAGCGCAAGGCCGTGAGCGAGGAGGTCGCGCGCGTCAAGCGCGCCACCGGACGGCCGACGCGCGACTATGAGCGCGAGCGCGAGGTGATCCTGGGGGTGCGCGCCGCGGCGACCGAGCGTGGCGTGTCGCCGGCGCTCGCCGAGCAGCTGCTGCGCCTGCTCATCCGCTCCTCGCTCACCACGCAGGAGCAGGCGAGCGTGGTCGCGCGCGGCGCCGGCACCGGACGCCGGGCGCTGGTCATTGGTGGTGCCGGCAAGATGGGCGGCTGGTTCGTGGGCTTTCTCGCCTCCCAGGGGTTCACGGTCGAGGTGGCGGATCCGGCCCCGGAAGCCGCCGGGACGCGCGTGGCGGACTGGCGCAGCACCGATCTCAAGCACGACTACATCGTGCTCGCGACCCCGCTCGGCATTACCGACGCGATCTTGAGGGATCTCGCGCTGCGACGTCCGCCGGGGGTCATTTTCGATGTGGGCTCGCTCAAATCACCGCTGCGTGCGGGCCTCCTGGCGCTGAAATCGCACGGCTGCAAGGTGACCTCGGTGCACCCGATGTTCGGGCCCGAAACCGAGCTCCTCTCGGGCCGCCACGTGGTGTTCGTCGACCTGGGGAATGAGGCCGCACTGACCGCTGCGCGCGAGCTGTTTGCCTCCACCATGGCCGAGCAGGTGGTGATGAGCCTCGACGACCACGACCGCCTGATCGCCTACGTGCTCGGTCTGTCGCACGCGCTCAACATTGCGTTCTTCACCGCGCTCGCGGAGAGCGGTGAGTCGGCGCCGCGCCTGGCGCGCATGTCGAGCACGACCTTCGATGCACAGCTGGACGTCGCCAGCCTGGTCGCCCAGGAGAGTCCCGAGCTGTATTATGAAATACAGAGCCTCAACGACTACGGCGCAGAGTCCCTGGAGGCCCTGTCCAAGGCGGTCGAGCGCCTGCGCACCTCGGTGTTGTCGCAGGACCACGCCGCTTTCGTTGCTTTGATGCGCCGCGGGCGCGATTATCTCGCCGATCGGCGCAGCCTGGCGGAGCGCCGCACCTGAGGATCAGGAGGATTCTCGCCCCATGCTTCGATCGCACCCCGGGTCGCCGGCCGGTGACGCGCCAGCGGCCGACGAACGCGGCGAGCTGGAGCGCGAGATTCGCGCGCTACAAGCCCGCCTCGGCGCGCTCACTGATCAGGTCAGTCGCAACGACTCGCTCCTGCGCAAGACCCAGGAGCGCGAGCTGGAGCTGCTGCGTGCCGGCTCCCTCTCGCAGCTGTTCGAGCGGCTCATCACCGGCTTGCGCGGCTCCTACCAGCTCGATGGCGTCGGGCTGATCCTGCACGATCCCCAGCACGAAATCCGCCATCTGCTCTCCGGGGACGGCCTGGCGCTGGAGGCTCTGCCGGGAGTGTGCTTCGTGGATGCGCTGACGACCCAGGCGCCGCAGCTCGCCAACCTCGAGCGCCCGTGGCTCGGGCCTTTCCACAAGGCCGACCACGAGCTGCTGCTGCCGGGCGTCGCGCAGGCGGAGAGTCTCGCGCTCATCCCGCTGCGCCGTCACGAGCAGCTCGACGGCGTGCTGGTGTTTTCCAGCCTCGACCCGCTGCGCTTCACCCAGGAGCTGGCGAGTGATTTCCTGGCGCACCTGGGGCTGGTCGCGGCGATCTGCATCGAGAACGCCGTCAATCGCGCGCGCCTGCTGCGCAGCGGATTCACCGATTTCCTCACCGGTTTCCACAACCGTCGCTACCTGCACGCGCGCCTGCGCGAAGAGCTGGCGCGAGCGCAGCGCTCCGGGCAGTCGATCGTGTGCCTGATGATCGATCTGGATCACTTCAAGCGCATCAACGACCTGTACGGACATCTGGCAGGGGATTCCGTGCTGCGCGAGGTGGCGCACCGGATCGATGCCGAGATGCGCATCAGCGACACCGGCGCGCGCTTCGGCGGGGATGAGTTCGCACTGGTGTTGTCGGAGGCGAGCGTCACCGACGGTGAGAAGGTGGCGGCGCGCGTGCTGCACGCGGTGCGCAACCAGCCGGTGGTCTTCGGCAAGGCCGTCGCCGAGACGGTCACGTTGTCGATCGGGCTGGCCGCCGCCACACCCGGGGCCGGCATGCGCGACTACAAGGTGCTGGCGGAGCGCCTGATGGCGGAGGCCGATGCGGCGCTGTATCGCGCCAAGAGTGCCGGTCGCAATCGGATCGCGACCTCGCCGAATATCGTCAGCTGAGCTGCACCCTCCCGCCTGCCGGCGTGCGTATTACCAGATACGTATGCACATTCCCCACAGGCACCCCCTTATGCACATCCGAACACTCGCGGCCGCCGCCGCCGCCCTCCTGCTGCCGCTGCTCGCGTGCTCGCAGAGCCCGCAGCTCAAGCTCCCCTCGCTCGGGGACCTCACGGAGCACGCCACCGAGTCGGTCGATATCACCCTCGGCGCCTTTCCGCTGCACTTCGCGGCCTCGCTGATGGATGATCGCGACGGCGACAGCGCCGAGGTCAAGAAGGCGCTCAAGGCCGTGAAGTCGGTGCAGATACGCAGCTTCCGGCTCGACAGCGGTTTCGCCTGCTCACAGGCGGACCTCGGGGCGCTGCGCTCGCAGCTCTCGCAGCCCGGCTGGAGCCGCCTGGTGGAGGTGCACAAGCGTAACCAGGAGGATGTCGATGTGTACGTGGCGCTCGAGGATCAGGTCATCAGAGGAATCGCCATCGTGGCGTGCCAGCCCCGTGAATTCACGATCATCAACATCGTCGGCACGGTCGACCTCGATCAGCTGGCGCGGCTGCGGCGCGCGCTCACCCCGGGACCCACGGGCATCATGTGAGCGGAGACGAGGCGTGTACGAGTCGCGCGCTGCTGGCCCGGGCCACCGCCGGCGACGCGGCAGCCTTCGGCACGCTGGTTCGGATGCATCAACGCCCGGTGTACAGCCTGGCGCTGCGCATGCTGTCTGACCGACACCAGGCCGAGGATCTGGCGCAGGAAGTGTTCCTGCAGCTGTATCGCAGCCTCGCCCACCTGCAGTCGGAGGACCATCTGTCGTTCTGGCTGCGCCGGGTGACGATGCATCGCGCCATCGACCGTTTGCGCCGCGAGCGCAGGTACGCGGCCATGCCGCTCGCCGACGCCGAGATGGCGAGCGATTCGGCCGATGCGGACCCAATCCTCGAGCGCCGCCTGCGTGGTCTGCTCGAGGAGCTCGCCCCGGCCGCGCGCGCCGTGATCGTCCTCAGGTACCAGGAGGACCTGGATCCCGTGGAGATTGGACGGACATTGAAGATGTCGGTGAACACCGTGAAGAGTCATCTCAAACGCTCGCTGGCTCTGCTGCGCGCGGCGCTTGCTGTCCCGGGCTCGGGCGCCGGCGGTGGCAGCCCGACGCCGCCGCGTCCACTGCCGAGCGGGCACCGGTCGCTGGTATGAGTCAGGACATGAACCGCGACGACAACCACGACGTGGAGCAAAGGCTGCGTGCGGCGCTGCGGCCGGTGGACCCGGGCGCGGGATTCGTCGGCGGGGTGATGGCACGCATCGCGGCCGAGCGGCCGCGCAGTGCGCGCCTGCCACGCACGCGGGCGGCCGCGGGCTGGCTGACCTTCGCCCTCGCCGCCTCCATCGTGCTGGCGCTGCTCGTGGCCCATCAGCAGCAGGCGCGACGCACGCAGCAGGGGCTCGAGGCGCGCCGGCAGCTCATCCAGGCGCTGCGCGTCGCGGGAGACAAGCTGGAGCTTGCCTCCCGCATCGTGAATGCGCAGCAGCCTCCCCCGAATTCCTCAAACTCCGGTGCCTAGGCCATGAACTCACTCCTCAGGAGATGCCTCCTCACGCTCGCGACGCTCGCCACTCTGGGAGTGCGCCTGGCCGTGGCGGCGCCCGCGGCTCCCCTGAAGCTGCCGGAGTTCGAGTCGCTGGCCGCGAAGGCCAGTGAATCCGTCAACGTCTCGCTCGACTCGTCGCTCCTCGGTCTGGCGGCGGGCTTTCTCGACCCCAAAGATCCGCAGGAAGCCGGGGCGAAGCAGCTCATCGCCGGGCTCAAGGGCATCTATGTACGCAACTACACCTTCGACCAGGACATCACCTACCCGGCGGCCGAGGTCGAGGCGCTGCGCCGGCAGCTGGCGGCGCCGGGATGGCAGTCGCTGGTCAAGGTGCGCAAGGAGAAGGACCACACCAACGTCGACATCTACATCTCCGTCGATCAGGGCAAGGCGAACGGGCTCGCGATCATCGTGAGCGAGCCGCGCGAGTTCACGGTGGTGAACATCGTGGGCTCGATCGATCTCGAGAAGCTGCGCCGGCTCGAAGGGAGGTTCGGCGTGCCGAAGATCCCCCTGCCGGACGATGACCACCCGGGCGGGGCACCCGCGCCTGCGCGTCCCTGATAGGGCGCGGGCCGGCTGCTGCCGGGCTGCTACCGTCCCCGTCCGCGCAGCAACACCACGAACAGCGGTGCACCCACCAGCGCCATGATCGCCCCGACCGGGAGCTGGCGCGGAGCAGCACAGGTTCTCGCCACCAGATCCGCGGCGGCCAGCACAGTCCCGCCGGCCAGCGCCGCGCCGGGCGCAACGACGCGGTGATCGCTGCTGCGGAACAGGAGCCGCACGGCGTGCGGGGTGATGAGGCCCACGAAGCCGACCGTCCCGGCGCTCACCACGGCGATGGCGGTGAGTATGGCGCAGGCGATGAACAGCAGCGTCCGCCAGGCCTCCAGCGCAAGCCCAACGGTGCGCGCGCGCAGCTCGCCTGCGGCCAGCACGTTGAGCGGGCGGGCGACCGCAATCGCGACCGTCACGGCGAGCGCTGCGGCGCCGGCGCTGAGGGCGGGACTCACCGCCCACTCGAGGTCCCCGGCAAGCCAGAAGACCATGCCGCGCACCCGCGAGGAGTCCGCCAGCGCGAGCAGCACAATCACCAGCGCCCCACAGGCGCTCGCCAGCACCACCCCCGTCAGCAGCAGGCGCGGCGTACCGCCGCCGCGCGACAGCAGATACACCGTGCCCACGGCCCCCAGGGCCCCTGCCACCGCGGCCGATTGCACCACGAGTGCCGCGGCACCGGCGATCATGGCGAGCAGGGCGCCGACGGCGGCGCCGCCCGAGACCCCGAGAACCCAGGGATCGGCGAGTGAATTGCGGAACAGGGCCTGCAGCAGCACGCCCGAGAGCGCCAGGAGACTGCCGACGCCGAACGCCGCCATCACTCGCGGCAGCCGCACGGCGATGAGCACGCTGCGCGTGGTCTCATCGCCGGCACCGACGAGGGCGGCGAGCGCGCGGCTCACACTGATCCCGGAGCTGCCGATGAGCAGCGCCGCCACGAACACGGCGGCGGCCAGCGCCGCGAGCAGCAGCAGGCCGCGCAGGGGTGCCCGTTCCGCGCTCGGCGAGCTCATGCTGTTGCGCCCACACCGTCTGACAGGGGCTGTTAGCGTAGCTCACGGCGGGCGCGCCTGTGGCAGACTCTGCCCCCGACATGAGCGACCTCATCGATTCAGACGGTTTTCGCAGCAACGTCGGCATCGTCCTGATGCACCGCGAGCAGGTGTTCCTCGGCCGCCGCACCGGCGGGCGCGGCTGGCAGTTTCCCCAGGGCGGGGTGCGCGCCGGAGAGGCGCCCGAGCAGGCCCTGTACCGCGAGCTCGATGAAGAGATCGGCCTCGGGCAGTCGCAGGTGGAGCTCATCGGCCATACGGGCGGTTGGTTGCGCTACCGCCTGCCGTCGCGCTACATCCGCCGCAACCAGCATCCGGTGTGCATCGGCCAGAAGCAGCGCTGGTTCCTGCTGCGACTGAAGAGCGCCGAGGCGCAGTTCGATTTCGGCCGCACGGCTGAGCCGGAGTTCGACCAATGGCGCTGGGCCCCGTACTGGGAGCCGGTGCGCGAAGTCATCTACTTCAAGCGCCCGGTGTACGCGCGCGCGCTCGAGGAGCTCAGCTCCCTCGCCTTC
>Ga0137418_10005916_pt1 | contig 11244 bp, 9 predicted proteins | sample CZODoug3_1_2_16f_FD_122242 | JGI IMG/M metagenome (GOLD analysis project Ga0137418, IMG submission 122242) | Vadose zone soil fungal communities from Angelo Coast Range Reserve, California, USA - CZODoug3_1_2_16fungal (Hybrid Assembly) | ecosystem: Environmental > Terrestrial > Soil > Vadose... | reverse complement strand
GAATTTCACGACAGGATCTGGAGCAGATTTGACTCCGGCCACAGTCGTGAGTGTGAGTCCCGCGAATGGGGCGACCGGAGTGCCGACGAATACCGCCGTTGAACTTAAGTTCAGTAAGCGGATCGATCAGCTCACGGTCACCAATTCGACGTTCTTCATCAACCCCAGAACTGGAAGTACGGTATTTGTTCCGGGAACTATCAGTGTCTCAGCTGATGGGCTTTCCGTGGTTTTCACGCCGACGGGTCCCTTGGTACCGGGAACCAACTATGGGATCAATGTCGCGGGGATTCAAGACCTGGAAGGCCAGGCGATACAATCCTTCGGTTCAACTTTCACGACCGGCTTGGCAGCGGCGAACGCCGCGCCTGTTGTGGTCATGGTCAGTCCGCCGAACGGGACGACGGGAGTTCCGGTCAACGTGAGAGTGGACGTAGTGATGAGTGCGCCGGTCGGAGTGACAAGTGTGGGGAGCAATGCGATCACGGTATCGGCGGGGAGCACGCCGGTCGCAGGGACTATCAGTGTGAGCAGCAGTGGGACGACGCTGACGTTCACACCGGGTAGCTTACTGACGGCGAGCACGGTTTATACGGTGAATGTGTCCAGCTTTACGGATCAGGCGGGCAACACGGTGGCGCCGTTCACGAGTAGCTTCACGACGGGAACGTCCGGGGTGGCGGATACGTCCGCTCCGGCGGTTTTGACGGTGAGTCCGGCGAACGGGGCGGCCGGGGTAGCGGTTAGCAGCAGCATCGTATTGACGTTCAACAAGAACCTGGATCCGAGCACGGTGAGCAACAGTACGATTACGGTTTCGGACACGGCCTTCATCGGGATATTGGCGGGAAGCTACGCGGTGAGTGGAACCACGGTGACGTTCACGCCGCTGACAGCACTGCCAGGGAGCACGTTAGTTTTCGTCGCTGTGCCGGTCAATGGCCTCCAAGATTTATCCGGGAACAAGAATGTCAGCGTTAACTTCTCAAGCTCTTTCACCACTGCGTCAGTGACAGATACGACGGCGCCACAGGTGGTTGCTACACCGAACAACGGAGCGACGGGAATCGGCTTGAATGCAACAGTGGTGTTGACATTCTCCAAGTCGGTGAACCCGAACACGATTAACTCAAACACCGTCGGCTTACTAGCCAACGGAACTAAGTTAAATGTTTCTATAGCACATTCATCCGATAACCGTGTGGTATCGCTAACGCCTCTTGCGGCGCACAGCGCATCCATCGGTACTGAGTCAGCGGCCTGGGAACATGGCGACAGGTGTGCCCGTGGACGCCACCGTTGTGCTGTATGTAAACGAGGCGATGAACACGGCCACGATACAAGGAGCTTTGCACGTTTCACAGAACGGAGTGCTAGTGGCCGGTACGACACTGGTAACTGATGGCGGGCAAACGATACAGTTCACTCCCTCGTCGCCTTTCGCATATAGCGCCCGGGTTCAAGTGTTCTTGGACAACACCGCTCTAGATGTCGACGGGAGTAGTCTGACGAACTATAACAGTTCGTTTACCACCGTAGCGAATCCGAGCACGACAGCGCCTTCGGTAGTCAGCACGAATCCGCTGTCCGCAAGCGGAGTCCCAATCAATATAGTCATCGACGTTGGCTTTAACCAGACGCTAAACTCCGCGACAGTGATTGCGACGAACGTATTCCTGCAGCAAGGTGGCACTACGGTTCCAAGTACACCGAGTTTGCTGCCTGGCGGGACGGTTATTCAAATCAAGCCGACTACGGCGCTGGCGGCGAATACCGCCTATGCTTACCAGATCACTAGCGGCGTCCAGAACGCGAACGGGTCAGCATTCGCGGGTCGAGGATTCTCGTTCGTGACGGGGGCAGGGCCGGACAATTCAGGTCCGACGATTGTCTCCGTATCTCCGCACAACGGATTATCGAATGTCGGTGACAACGCAGCTGTGTCACTGGCGTTCAGCAAGCCGATCAATCAGCTGACAGTGAGCGGAAGCACAATCCAACTGACCTACGGGGTAACGACGGAAATACCGGATTCGATTAATTTCAGCAATAACAACCAGAACGTGCAGTTGGTGCCGCACGCACCGTTGCCGGATGCAACCTTAATGACGCTTACGATCTCAGGGGTGACCGATGTGGCTGGGAACGCCGTAGCCCAGCAGACAACGCAATTCACGACGGGCACAGGGCCCGATGTAGTAACTCCAGCTGTAGTAGCGGAAAGCCCGTACAATACAGAGTCGAGTGTTCCGTTGAATACAATAATCCAAGTGCAAACCAATGACCCAATTGATCCCACGACGGTGACCAGCAGCAGCTTCCTGGTGTTCGATAGCACGGCAAGCCAGACCGTGGCGGGGAGCCCGGGGAGCCCTTCGGTGAGTGCCGATGGCCAGACGGTCACCTTTGTGCCGGGCGCTCCGCTGGCGGCGAATCACACTATTTCCGTGAACGCAGGTAATCAAGGCATAAAAAACCTGGTTGGGAACCCGCTAGCTACTGGAGGGTTATCGGCCTTTCTATTCTCCACGGGGACGGCCGCAGATACTACGGGACCGCAGGTATCAGGGATAAGTCCGCCGAACGGGATGACAGGGGTGCCGATCAATGCGCAGGTGGCGATCCAGTTCAACGAGCCAGTCGATGCCCTAACGATCAATCAGGTCACGCTGACGGGCGGCGGGACCGTAAATGTCACGCGCATGCTGACAAGCGGCAACCAAATCCTCCTCCTGACACCCGTGGTGCCTCTCAGTCCAAGCACGACCTACACTGTTACGGTCACGGGAATACAGGACGTCAGCGGCAACTCGTTAGGGGCGCCCGTGACTCAGACCTTCACGACTGGACCGGGAGCGGATCTGACGCCGCCGATCGTGGCGACTGTGAACCCGGCGAGCAATGCTACAGGAGTGCTGAGGAATTCCGTCATTCAACTGCAGTTTAGCAAGCAAATCGTCCTATTTATGGTAACGAACACGACTTTCACAGTAAGGCCATCGGGCGGCCAGCCAATCGCAGGGACTATCATGGTGTCAGCGAATGGATTGACAGCCACTTTCACTCCGTCGACGACGCTGGCTGCTTCAACGCAGTATCAAATCTCGGCTACGAATGGGATCACAGACCTTGAAGGGCAGCCCCTTACGTCCTTTAGCTCTTTTTTCACTACCGGGACTCAGTAGCGAGGAAAACTAGCCCCGACAGAGCTTAATCTGAAAAACAAAACATTCAGCCTTGCTCTCAGAACCCTCGGTTGCGGCGCACTTGCGTGGGCGGTGCTGAACACCTACGCTGGCATTTCTGGCCTGTCGAAAGATGTACCCGAAGAATACCCTCGAGTGCAGTTCAAAGATGTGACGGAACGGGCAGGAATCCATTTTCAACACTTTCATGGCAACCGGACGACCCAATTGCCAGAGGACATGGGGTCCGGCGCTGCTTGGGGCGACTATGACAATGACGGCTATCCAGACCTTTACGTTGTGGACGTGGCTGGTTCCCTTTCGCAGACGCCTGAGCAACTTGCGCATTCACCTGGTGGCAACCGGCTCTACCATAACAATCGCGACGGCACTTTCACTGACGTGACGAAAAAGGCGGGCGTGGGTTTCAAGGGTGTAGGGATGGCAGCCGCCTGGGCCGACTACGACAATGATGGCTATCTCGATTTACTTGTGACGAGCTACGACCGACTCATCCTCTACCACAATAACGGCAATGGAACCTTCACGGACGTTACAAAGAAAGCCGGTCTCGATCAATACCGGGGGTTTTGGACCGGGGCCGCTTGGGGCGATTATGACCGAGATGGAAATGTGGACCTCTTCGTATGCGGTTACGTGAAATATGATTTCCGCTCGGAAGACCTCCGCAAGAAGTCTCTCCAGTACACTTCGGTAGTTCCATACACACTGAACCCCGCCGCGTATCCACCTGAGCGGAAGCTACTCTTGCACAACAACGGGGACGGTACATTTAGCGAAGTCGCCAAGCAGGCTGGAGTCGACGACCCCACGGGCCGCAGCCTCTCGGCTGCTTGGTATGACTTTGACGGGGATGGGTGGCCGGACCTATATGTGGCCAATGATCTCTGGGGCAGCAAGCTGTACCTGAACCAGCATAACGGGACTTTCCGTGATACCACGCAGGAAGCAGGCATCTCCGATTTTCGTGGAGCGATGGGTATTGCGATCGGTGACTGGGCTCACCACGGCGATCCGGACATTTTCGTGACTCACTGGATATTCCAGGAGAACGCACTATTTGAGAATCTCCGGTATATGGGTGACAAATCGAAAAACGCCGGTGGCCTGTTCTTTGGCGATGTTGCGGACATGGTTGGTCTGGGCCAGATTTCCAAGGCTTATATCGGCTGGGGAACCTCATTTTTTGACTACGACAACGACGGCAATCTGGATTTGTTGGTTGTGAACGGTAGTACGTTTCAGGATGACAAGGATCCGCGGCATCTCGTTCCGATGAAGAATTTTCTCTTCTGGCAAAAAAAGGGAGGCTTTGGTGAGGTGGGTAGCGTGAGCGGCGAGCCATTTCAGCAACTGCATGTTGGGCGGGGCGCTGCCTTTGCCGATTACGATAACGATGGGGACGTGGATGTATTCATCGTGAACCAGGAGGGCCGCGCTCAGCTCTTGCGCAACGACGGCGGTAACAAGAAGAATTGGATCAAAGTGCGCCTCAAATGCACGAAATCAAACCGGGCAGGATTTGGCGCAAAGGTTGAGATCGAAGCCGGCGGACAGACACAAGCTCAGGAGATCGGTGGCCAGACCTCGTACCTCTCACAGAACTTTCAAGAAGCGCATTTCGGTTTGAACCACGAAAAAGAGGTCGTCAAACTCAAAGTCACATTTCCGAGCGGTATTATCCGCGAGATGGAGCACATCGCCGCGAACAAGATAGTGACAGTTCGAGAGTAAGGTTGTGTATCGCTAGAATACAAAACGCATGCCCGCACGGATTCACCGGGCACTTAACATGTCTCTTTTCGATTCATCTATCCCTTCCATCGCGCTGTAGCTCCAAGGCCTAAGACTGGAGGTCCACAATAACCTACATATTGACGACCAGGTCCTTTGCCACTTGATATTGCTCGCGAAAGAGATTTCGTGAGCTCGTCCTAGCTCGCCGAAGAGTGCGAACGAATCGATTGGGCCCGCTTAATTAGCGGCGCCGCCTTCTCATATTGGCCCTGCGCCAAATAGACCGAGGCCAAGTTTTCGAGACTTACTGCGATCCAGAGATGATTCGGCGGGAGATTGTTCTGCCTAATCGTAAGCGCCCTATTCAAGGCGGTTTCAGCCTGCGTGAACTTTTTCAGGTCGCGTTCTGCTATGCCCAAGCGGTTCAGCGTCGTCGAAACTGCAAGACTCTCAGGCCCATAAGCTTTCTCTTCGATTGGGAGTGCTCGTTCGGCGAAGTGCTCTGCTTCTCCGAACTTGTGCTCATAGAAGTCCAGCAAAGACAAGTTGCTCAACGCGTTCGCTGTTCCGGGGTGATCAGGTCCTAAAGCCTTCTCACGGATGGCCAGTGCCCTCTCAAGAAGCGGGCCGGCTTTGGCGATATCAAACCGCTCCTCGTCGCGATACAAACACCCTAGATAAAGGAGCGCCCGGGCCAAGTCGGGATTCTCGGGTCCGACAGTTTTTTCATAAATGTGGATTGCACGTTTGTAAAGGGATTCTGCTTCCGTAAATTTTCCGGCATCTTGGGCCGTTTCTCCGAGATCGACCAATACGTGGGCACGGGAATCATTATCTGTCGCAGAGGAACGTTGAGCAATTTCCTGGGTCCGATTCAGCAACTCTGTGGCTTTTGAGGTATTGCCCTCGGCTCGATAGGCTTGTCCTAGACCTTGAAACGTAAGTCCGACATCTCGACTGTTTGGCCCTAGTACTTTTTCCTGGATTTCCAGTGCTTTCAGATACTGCTGCTTTGCCTCAGGATACCGATCCTCCATTGCATAGACGACACCCAAGTGGTAACTTGCGTTGGCAAGATCGCGCTGTGCCCAAGGCATGGAATCAGACGCTAAAGCCTCCACTGAGCGGTTGAGTAATTGCTCCGCATCGAGATAACGCCCCTGCGCCACACGGATGTAGCCGAGATTGAGCAAGGCGTTGCCACGCTCGTACTTGGGCCCACCAGGCGCTCTTTCGGAAATGGAAAGTGCCTCAGAAAAATACCGCTCTGCAGACGGATAGTCTTCTCGGTCTAGATAGATACCACCCAGAGTAAGTTCTGTGTGTTCCGTGCCAAGGAGATCCGATGGTGAGATCTTCTCATAAACTTTTAGAGCTCGTTTCAGAAGAGGTTCTGCCTGCTCATATTTATGATCCATGCGATACGACGTCCCGAGCATGCTCAGCAGCTCAGCCAAACGGCGATCGTTCGGATACCAGTTCTCGGCATTTGGAAGGATATCCGTGAAACTCTTTTCCGCCGTCGCATACTCTCCCCGGTAAAACAACTCAGTTACATGCTGATAAGCCGCCGACCACTCCGCCTCGGCTTTTGCTTGTTGGCTTGCACGATGGCGTTGAAACAGTGTCCAGCCTCCCCAGATCGCAGTAATTACGAGAATCCCCACAAGGCCCCATCGCCGCATGACACTTCTTCTCCATTTACCGGTCCCATAGATGCAACGGAAGCTAATCTCCGATTTGGACCTTATGCATCGTACGCTTCCCCTGCCATCGACGCAACGAACTTATACGCGGTGGTCTCAATGGGTCAACGCAACATTGGCTCAAGGTCTACTTGCAGGCGGCTCGACAGCTAAAAGGGGTGCGATCGTTGGTTCAAGCGGATGGGGCTCCAGCCTTATATCTTATATAGGGTTACAACATTTTTCGAAGAATAAAGTTTGTGCCGCTTCATTGCAGGTTTCTCAGGGGGCAATAAGGGGGCACTAAGAATTCCCTCGCTTTCCTTTCAATACCTTAGAAGGCCGGGGTGCGCCGCAAAACTCCTTTGTTTCCATACAGCTGGCGGATTCGTACCCCATTGGCCACGCCGACTTTTCCTTTTCTTTTCAACGCGATAGCAAGATTTGTAAGGGGCATTAAAGGGCGCTTAGCAATCGCTAGCCGCTTGGGAAAACCGAATCCTTCTCGCGGTCGCCGTTCTTCTATTCGTAAGCATATCGCCCGCCTTTTCGTATTATCCGCCCGGTGGGAAACCCCGCTAGTGCGGCAAATGCTAGGTACATTCAACTGCTGCAGATGTGTGTTTGGTTTCGATGCAATGCTACGGTCAAGAAATGGTTGCAGACACTGAAGATTTCATTCCAGTTTAACGACCGACCATTTCGAGTCGAGCGCGAATAGACATAATCCTACCTTCGGCGTCGCGTCCGCCTCCTACGACAGTGCGGGTCAGGTGGAGGAGATAAAGCGGTTCTGACTGACTCTGTTGTACGGAAAGTGACTCTCCCGGTACTCCATCGAAATTCCTTGCCTCCCCTTCCGCAATCACTTGTCCGCGCTCGGTTAAGAGCGTCGCGTGTAAGCCACCGCCAAACAAATTGAAGCTGCGCACAACAGAGTCGCGAGACCCCGCCACAGCAAACCAACTCTCTTTCTCCTTAACGGTGAATTCGATCGGCACGTTCGGGTGCAGAATCAGGTAGATCAGGACGCTGACATCTATTACTGGATGTTGCTCTGCACTCGAACCCATCCAAAGCCAATACGCCCCAGGTGCATTCCCGCTGATCCGAACCGTCCAGAGCCCTTCAGGCAATGTTAGGTTCGCCAGTGAGCTGCAATCTACAGCCGAACTCACTCTTCGCTGGAAATTGCCTGCGCTGTCATAAATCTCCACCGTCAAGGGGACGTCGGTGCTCTGAACTGACACACCGGAATGTAGTGTGAGCACCATAGTATTGAAATTACCCAGGCTGTGAAATTCGTAGTAATCCACGTCTGAAGCGGTATGGAGGGTCGCTTTAATATACCCACCGTCTCCGAGGTTAGTTCGTTGGGCGAAGGTATCGTTCGGCTCATAGCTATCCGGTAAGACCGTCGCCACACTCGACGTGAATTGCAAATCGTACGGCAGCGGACGTGGGATGCCGCTCAGACCGAACGAAAACCGTCCAGTCGGCAGCCGGTAACTGACACTTTTTCGGTTCGGTTGTGTCGTATAGGACAGTTGTTCATAGTCCCCGCAGGCTCGATCGGCCGTAAGCCCATAGTTGGCGAGCGTCACTTTGCCCACATCGTCGCTGTACGTCAAATTCAACGTGGCCAGCGTCGGACCGCTGGTAGTAAATCGATAGAAGTCGATGTCTGTATCCGAATGGAGATTGAGATCGTCCTGCTGCCCGACACCTAGACTCGTCGCCGAGGCCCGCGTGTTGTTGTCTTCGAAACGGTCTGGAGGAAGTGTGTAGTTTGAGGCTCGCTTCACCGCTTCTAAGGCGTTGACATAGCGGAAGACTCTTGAGTCAGGCGAGTCGCTCCATCCGGTATCGCGTAATAAGTTCCGCACCTGCTCACTGGTCAGGGTGGGATTGATCGCTTTCAGCATGGCGGCGATACCGGCCACGAACGGCGCGGCAGCGCTGGTGCCACCGAAGTTCAGCAGGTTGCCGCTCGAAATGGTCTGGTCAGTGGCAGGATTCGGTGGAGTGCTCTGATTGTCTGGCGCTGCCATGACCGCGATGTTCGTCGGCGCCCAGATAGCAACTTGAGACCCAAAGTTGGAGGCCCAACCCTGCCCGGGCGGCATCACCGGCCTATTATCAAAGGCCGTGTTGCCGTTGTTCGCTAGTGCCCCTACGCAGATCACTCCGTCGTTGATACATGGATGGACAAAATTATCAGCCCCTGTATCGATGCCCGAATTACCCGCGGAGGCGACCAAAATGACTCCTGCATTTGCAGCGTCGCTGAAAACGTCATTGTCGCGGTCGAATTTTCGGCACCCCAGACCACAAGGCGCGCCGAAGCTCATATTGATGACCGGCAGCCCGAATTTCTGGCCCGTCGCGTAGACCTGCTGCTGGTAAGAGGCCGTGGTGGCCAGGCTGTTGCCGGGAGTGCTGGGAAACGCTGATTCGGCTATGTTCGAATCCTTTGAGAGCGAGCCGAATGTTCTCGACTGCCCGCAATATACGCGGCCCGCGGAATTCCGCGGCTGGAAAGTGCCGGAAGTTCTGCTCGGCGGCAACCACGAACAAATCCGGAAGTGGCGAAAACAGGCCGCACTCGAGAAAACGGCCCGGCTGCGGCCAGACCTGAAAGATGGCCCTGCCGCGGTATAGAAGCGGGCGCGGTGCGAATTACAGTACGATAGGAAAATTGAAGGTTAATCAAAATGACGAACGCGGTGTTGACTAAGTTTATTCAGAAGCATAAGCGGCCGGATGTGCCGGCCTTTCGCCCTGGCGATACCATCCGGGTGCACGTCAAAATCAAAGAGGGCGATAAAGAGCGCCTGCAGGCCTTCGAGGGCACCGTCATCGCCCGCAAGAACACCGGGATGGGTGAAAGCATCACCGTCCGAAAAATCAGCTTCGGCCATGGCGTGGAGCGCATTTTCCCCTTACATGCGAGGGTCGTGGATCACATCGACGTGTTGCGCACTGGTAGGGTGCGGCGAGCCAAGCTCTACTATCTGCGCGAACTGAAAGGCAAAGCCGCCAGGTTGCGAGAGCGCGAATAGCGGGCCGGAACCCAGGTGCGTTCGGCAAATAGAAACGTGAAACTTCGCTGCGAAGGCACCTTGGAAAGGGAACTGCGGGCACGTGGTTTTCGTGCCATCGCCGGGGCGGACGAGGTGGGCAGGGGCTCTCTTTTCGGCCCCGTATTTGCAGGCGCCGTGATCCTTTGTCCAGATCGGCCGATCCGCGGGCTCAACGACAGCAAACAGCTCGACCCGGAACGGCGTGAGTTACTCTCCCAACGAATTCGGGAGCGCGCGGTGGCCTGGTCGGTAGCCGCCGTGGATGCCGCCGTCATCGACCGGATCAACATCTATCAGGCGTCCCGGCTGGCCATGAAACTTGCTATCGAGCGGCTCTCGTCCGTGACAGATTTCCTGTTAATCGACGCCGTGCCTTTGGACACGTGCATCCCACAGCGGCCTGTCATTCACGGGGACGCTCGCTGTCATGTCATTGCGGCCGCATCCATCATTGCTAAGGTCAGCCGCGACGACTGCATGCGGGTCTGGGATCAAATTTATCCCCAATATGGGCTCGCTAATCACAAGGGCTACAACACTCCCGAACATTTGAGCGCGCTCGAACAGTATGGGCCTACTCCGCTCCACCGGCTTAGCTTCGAACCGGTGCGCTGCCGGTCGTTGTTTCCGGTAGAGTACGACGGTCAACTCGATTTGTTCGCCCTGGAAGCCAGCGCATGAATCAGCCATCGCACGTGCCTGTGGAGGAACAGGCGGCGGAACAGGGGCCGCGGCCTTACCGCTGGTATCACAAATTCTCCGCGGTTTTGCTGATTATATTCTGCCTGGAGATCGGCACGTTCCTGCTCGTGTTTCCCTGGTACGGGAATACCTGGGAAAACAACTTCCTCTCTTCGCTGCTGCGTCAGGGTTACTGGCAAAACCCATACTTCAGAGGCGCCGTCAGCGGTCTAGGTGTTGTGAATCTGTACATCTGTTTTATCGAAATTCTGCGCCTGCGAAGGTTCTGGTAGTGGATCTCGAGAGCATCCGGCGCTATTGCCTGTCCCTTCCGCACTCGACCGAAGGCGTCCAATGGGAGAATGCCCTGCTGTTCCGCATCAGTGGAAAAATCTTTGTTGTAGCCAGCCTCGAAACCACGCCGGTTCACCTTTCCTTCAAGTGCAGTCCGGAAGAATTCGGCGAACTCGTCGAACGTGACGGCATCATTCCGGCGCCTTACATGGCGCGGAATCACTGGGTGCAGCTCGAGCAACCGGATGCCGTGAGCCGGACGGAACTGAAACGGCTGATTCGCGACTCGTACAACATGGTGGCGGCCAAGCTGCCGAAAAAAATCAGGCTGCAATTGGGGCTGAGCGTGACCATCTGAAGCGACGGGATTTCGCGTGGCGGCCCACTGCCTGTCCTCCTCCATCAAGTTCAGATACAATCTGAATCTCACATTTTGTGGAGGAGGTTCCCGTGCTTCGATCCTGGTATTCTCTGGCCGCAGTCGCGCTCGCAGTTTCTATCGTTTTCACAGCTTGCTCCAGCTCCCCGCATGCCCCGGAGGAGAAATACTATCTGGTT
>Ga0137418_10005915_pt1 | contig 11244 bp, 3 predicted proteins | sample CZODoug3_1_2_16f_FD_122242 | JGI IMG/M metagenome (GOLD analysis project Ga0137418, IMG submission 122242) | Vadose zone soil fungal communities from Angelo Coast Range Reserve, California, USA - CZODoug3_1_2_16fungal (Hybrid Assembly) | ecosystem: Environmental > Terrestrial > Soil > Vadose... | reverse complement strand
ATCCCGCGTACCAGCCAAAGCCGCTGGTGGCGTCGGTACTTGGGCCCCAAACAAAGACAGTCGATCACTTGCCGGTGATCTCCTCACCCGACGACCGCCGGACCGTCATGACGCGACTGCGCGTCGTGATGGAGGATCCGACCCAACTGGTCTCAAACGCTGCCGCCGATTACGTCATCGATCAGCTCTGCGCGAACGGCAACCAGCCAAGCAAAGTCGCCATCCCCGGCTTCACCAACGTGTCTTATCCGCGACGACAGGCGCGTTGAAGCATTCAAATGATCAACGCAGCGATTGTCGGCGCCGGCGACTGGGGACAAAGACTGGTGGCTTCGGTTCAAGGACAAAGCGATTGCATTCGCTTCAGCGGGGTTGTCTCGCGGACGCCGGATAGAGTCGCCGCCTTTGCCGCTCAGCACGGGTTGACAATCCATAGCGACTTGCAGCGGGCGCTCGCGTACTACCGCGCCGGCGCTTTCCCGCGCGACGCCCTTAGTATCGATGGGCAGGATCTCGCTGGCCTGGTCCGAGTCTACGAGCAGCTCGACGAACCCGACAGCGCTGAGGCGGTGGCCCGCTTCCACGACGGCGCTCCGGAAAGATGGCAGGCGACGGAGATCCCGCTCCTGCCGCAGGTGCTCGCTAGCCGTGGTCGAGTGGCCGACGCTGTCCGAGTCGCACAGGCGTGGGCGGAGCGGCAGGTGCGAGGTGGCCACGTGCAAGCAACAGCGCTGGCGAAGCTCGAGCTCGCCGATCTCCTGCTGCGCGAGGGGAGGTCGCAGGCCACGCTCCGTGAGGCAACTGAAGTGGACAGCCTCGCTCGGTCCTTGACAATGACCGACGAGCGCATCAGCGCAGGCACCCTGCGCGGTCGCGCGCTGCTCGCGCTCGGCGACCGTCCCCGCGCGCTGCGCGCGCTCAAGGCGGCGGGGGCTCTGGCGGCAGGGCATCCCACGGCTGACGGCGTGTTCACCACGCAGGTCGTGCTCGGCGACGCCCTCGCTGCGAACGGCCGCCCCCAAGCCGCCCTCGCGGCCTACGATCGCGCCGCCCGCACCGTGGAGCACATCACCGTTGGCCTCCGCGGCGACGTGGATCGTGCGGGCTACCGCGAACGCCACCTCCGGCCCTTCGACGGTGCCCTGCGCGTCCTGCTCGGGACGCCGGACCCGGCTCCACCCGCGCTGGACGCGGGGGTACTCTGGTCCCAACGCCGCAAGGCGGCTACGCTGGCGCTCGCGACGACGGACGCCGCCCGGCGCCCCGCGCCACTTGATCGCGCCGCGCTGCAGCGGCGCTTGGGCCCGCGCGAGGCACTGGTGGACTACGTCGTGACCGATTCGCTCGTCGCGGCGATAGTGGTTACCGACCGCCGCGCGGCGGTCGTCCGGCTCCCGATGACTCGGGAGTCTGCAAGTGCGCTAGTCGCGCAACTTCGCCGCCCGCTTGTCACGACGTTCGCCGGACGGCTCGACCTGTCGCGCGCGCCGTACGACCTGGGGCTTGCGCACACCCTCTATGCCGGGCTCGTCCGTCCTCTCGAGCGGGCACTCGGCGGACGCGACCACTGGTTGATCGCGCCGGACGGCCCCTTGTACGCACTCCCCTTCGAGGCGCTCGTGACGCGCGTCGCTCCAGAAGGAGGCGTCGTCTACGCGGCGTCGGAGTATCTCATCGATCGTATACAAGTGACTTACCTGCCGTCGGCTCAGTTCCTCGCCCCGGCGGCTGAGCGCGCCAAGCCACTCGCCGGAGCCCGGATGCTGGCAGTCGCCGGCAACGCGCCGGGGAGCGCGCGTGAGGTCGCAGCAGTACGCGACGCATTCTCGCCCGTGCCAGTACGCGTACTGTCTCGGGGTGCGGCCACTGAAACCGCCCTCCGCACGCAAGGCCCACGCTACACGGTCATTCACGTCGCTACGCACGCCGAGGCGAATAACACCGACCCCCTCGCTTCGCACCTGCGGCTGGCTCCCGAGGGCGACAACGACGGGTACCTGCACAGCAACGAAATCGCGTCGATACACTGGCGCGCGCGCCTCGTCGTTCTATCGGCGTGCGAAACCCTCGGGGGACGGCTGTACGGAGGCGAGGGGTTGATGGGACTGGCCCGCGCCTTCCTGGCGGGCGGTGCTGGGGCGGTAGTCGCCACGCAATGGCCGGTCGGCGATGGATCGGCCGACGTGATGGACGCGTTCTACCGGCGGCTCGCCGCCGGCAGCCCCCCGGACGCGGCCCTGCGCGCGGCCCAGATCGCGTTACGGCGAGCCCCCGCCACGAGTCACCCGTTTTTTTGGGGCAGCTTCGTACTCGTCCAAGGCCGCTAGCCAGACGATGTCCTGACTATCATCTTGCGAGCATAGAGATACCGATGAGTGTCGCACCGTGGGAGGAGTGAGCATTCTTATGAGACGCCACCTGCTGACCGTCGCCGTTCTGAGCGCGCTCGCCGTCGTGCCGCTCGCCGCGCAGGACCACGGTCCGAAACGGGAGTTCATCATCGCGCCCAATCGCGCCCGTTCGGTCACACGTGAGGTCCTGGTGCGGCAAGGTTTTGAGGTGGTGCGGATCGAGACCGCGGGGAGCGATCAGGTCGTGTACTATCGCCGGGGCAACATGGGCCGCGGTAAAGGCAAAGGCCCGATGGCCAAAATGATCATCCGGCGGGTCGAGAACAGAATTGTGTTCGTCGACACGCCGGATGCGATTCTGGTAGACATCAATGTGCGGCTGAAGCTGTAGTCTCCAACACCACCTAGTTGGAGAAGTACTTCAGGACGGTAAACCCCGACGCGTGCGGCACGTACACGCGGCCATTGGCCGGATTGGCGGCGGCGTCCATCGAAACCTCGCCCGAGCTCATGAGGATGTTGCGCACCGCGTTCGTCGCGCCGTCGATTTCGCGGACGAGCGTATTGCCCGCGTCGGACACGTAGATCTTGTTGCGGACCTCGTTCACCCCGAGCCCCGGCGCGTAGCCCGTCACCGGGATGAATGTGCCCGTGAACAGCGTGTCGACCCCGGGCGTTCCGTCGATCACGGACACCTGGCCGAACCCGCCGACGTAAACACGGTTCGTCGCGGCGTTCACCGCCACGCCGAACAAGCTGCTCGAGAGCCCGCCGATCGAGTCCACCAGGGTCCGCGCGTTGAGATCGACGACGCCGAGGGTGTCGCCGGACGAGCTGACCATCGTCACGAACGCACGGCCGATCGCCGGCGCGATGCCCAACCCGCGCGGCGTGCCGTCGCCGCGCAGCACGACCTCCTCGCCCGCCCGTACTGCGTCTCCGTTCCCGTCGATTCGTACCAGCGTCGATACGCCTCCGACGAGTGCGCCCACGTAGACGAAGTTCTGCGCCGTGTCGACGGCGATCGCCCCCGTCGACGTCCCGACGGTGATCGTGCGCAGCACCGAGTTTGTGGCCCCGTCGATGACCGAAACCGTGCCGTCGGAGCTGTTCGAGACGTAGACCTTGTTCGTCTTCGGGTTGACCGCGATAAAGGACGGCGCCAAGCCTACCGGAGTGGTTGTCAGCACCGCGTCCCCGACCCCGTCGATCACCGAGACCGACCCGCTGGCGCGGTTCGCGATGTAGATCCGGTTCGTGACCGGGTTCACCGCCGCCGCGGTGGGGTTCGCGCCAAGGCCGCCGCGTTCGATGACGATCGGGTTGTAGATGACGCCCTGCCCGAACAACGTGTCCCCCGGCGCCCGCTCGGCGAATGCCTGGACGACGTCGAGATCTCTCGGGTAGCTCGGGTACGCGCTGTCGATTCGCGCGAGGGCGGAATCGCCACCCTGGAAGAGGATCGTCACGTAGCCGGTGAACGTCGGATCGACGCGCCAACTGATCGGCCCGAGGCCCGCCACGGGCTGCCCGCCGGGGTCCGTCGCCGCGGCGTGGAACGTCACGACGTCCCCAAGACCCGCGCTGATCGTGTCCGGCGTCACCCGCATGAACGACGCGAACTGCTGCACCTTCATCACGAGCGTGTCGCTGCTCGGCGCGAGGCCGCCGACCAGCGTCTCCTGCGCGACGAGCGGGACAATGCCGTTCTTGTGCGCCGACACCAACACGATCTCGTTCATGACACCGGACGTCCCGTCGATCGTGATCGTCGTGTCGGGCGCGAGCGGATACGTCCAGTTGAAAGCGTAGGCGGCGTTGGCAGGGAGCGGGGCGCCTCCCGAGTCGGTCAGTTGTGCGAAGAACGTGAACTGACAGCCGGCGTTGTACGGCCCGCCGACAGGGCAGAGCGAGCTGACGTAGCCGGTATCCGCGGTGATCCGCATGCCCGCAGCCACCGGGTTGATGGCAATGAGGATCGAATCGGCGAGCGCGCCCCCGTTGTACTGGGCGTGGATTTGCAGCAGCGCCGGCGTCGCGGTCGTCAGCGTGAAGAAGACGGAATCCGTCTTCACCGAGTCGATGATGCCGTACTGCGGCTGGTACCAGCCCTGGTTGTGGCAGACGCCCGTCGCCGGCACATCGTCGAAGCAGAAGTCCGGCACGCCGCTGGGCTGCGTCACGTTCCCATACTGGTCCCGCGCGTGCGTCACGAACACACCCTTCCGCCCGCTCGATGCGAACGTGACGGTGTTGCTGTCGACGGGGTCCACACTGCCCGCCGTGAGCAACGGCTGGACTTGGAAGTTCAGGCTTGTCGGGAGCGTCGGATCGGGCTGCAGGAAGGCAGCCCACGTCACGGGTGAGCCGATGAGCCCGGCGACGGTCGCCTGCACGAACTGCAGATTCGCCGCCGTCGACGTGTGCCACACGCCTCCCGCGCGCCCGCCGGCATCCGTGGGCAGCCCAAGGTCCTGGAAGACGCCGCTCGACGTGCCCCAACCGATGACCGTACCTGCAACGCCGCGTCCCTCCGCGTCGAGGACGCGAGCGCGAATCGAATCAGGATCACCGACCGTGGAGTTGATCGCCGCCGTCAGGACGGTATCGGTCGTCGGCGTGAGTTGTACCGCCGGGCCCACCGCGAAGTGGGGAACCGGGATGGGGTCGAAGAGCACCCGCGAGGAGGCCAGTGCGGCACGGCCCAGCGAGTCGTTGCCGGCGAACCCTGGGTACAAGGCCGCAGCGTCGCCCCACCAATTACCGAGGGCCTCGAGCTCGGCGGTCCCGGTGTCCGCCGTCTCGATGATCTGTCCATTGTAGTGATACAGATCCGAGCCGTGGATCGCGAGCAGCAGCGGCGACGGACTCTGGATCATCGGCGAGAAGGCGTTGAGGTAGAACTGGCTGTTCTGCACCGTCAACGGGCTCACGGCCGAAGCCTTCACGTCGAGCGCCGTCAGCGTCGAGTGCCGAACCGTGATGGCATCCAGCGTCACCGGATTTGTCGAGATGTTCGAATAGCGGACCGCGGCGAACAGAATGGGCAGGCAGTCGCCGCCGCACGGCAGCGCGGTGCCCGCGTGCTCGACGATCACATTGGAGACGCTTGCCGCACCGGCGGCGGACACGTTGGCGAACTCGAGCCCCCTCCAGAAGAGCCCGCTGCTCGCGGTGAACACGATCGGCGCGGCGGGCGTCCCCACCGCATTGAGTGCCGACGGCGTGGCGCCGCCGATCGTCAGGCTGCCCGCGGGGTCGAAGGTCACGGTATCACCGGCGACCACCGTGAACACCGCACCCGAATCCACGACGACCGGCTGCGTCACGCGCCAACGGAACGCCAGATCCGGCAACGTCTGCGTCACCGGCACGGTGCCGCCGTGCAGCAGCAGCGTGTCGGTCACATTGCTCGCGAGGTTGTTCGACGGCACCTTGGGCAGCACGTCGGCCACGATGTCGAGCGCGTAGTGACTGCCCACCAGCGTGTTGCCGCTGATGTCATCATTCGGATTGTACGGTGCGCGCCACACCAGACCCGCAGCCGCGGCGTTGCTGATGGAGTCATCGCGCACCTGGACGCCCAGGGGCGGCGTCCGCCTCACCGCGATGCCGTACAGATGGCTGGAATCGCTCACCACCGAGTCGATCGTGAACGGCGCCGTGCCATTCGGCGCGTCGACGAACAGGCTCGTGTTCAACGGCTCGAAGAACCCGGTCGTCTTGATCAAGCAGTTCTGACAGACCTGGCCCAACTGCGGCTGATACCCACCGCGGACGAGCCGCAGGTGGCGCACGATGGGCGTGCCGCTCTGCGAGCCGAGGAAGAGTCCCTCCCACCCCGGACGGCCCGGCCGGTTGCGCAACACCACAGGCTGGGCGGCGGTGCCGAGCGACACGAAGTTGGCGGTGTTGCCACTCGTGGCACCGGTGGAGTCGCCGAAGTCGCCGACGCTGAGCGCCGCGGAGGTGTCGAACGCCATCACGAGGCCGGTGTCGAGCGACACGTTGACGCCCGACGATGACCAGACGCTCAGGAACCCGGTGACCAGGTACGGCGCGGGCTGCCGGTAGATGGTGAACGACGAGACGCCGGTGCCGACGGTGCCAGAGTCAACGACGATCGTATCACCGATGGTGCCGACACCGTTGCCGGCGATCGAGTCCTGACGGCCGAAGCCCGGCAGCTGGTGCCCGAACATCTGCACGCTGCCGCCCGCGTTGCCGGTGAACTTGTTGGCGACGGCGCCGGCGAGGTCGACGGCGCCGTTGCCGAAGATCAGGCCCATCTGTCCGGATCCACGAATCGATGTGGAATCGACGCGCAGCACGCCGGCGAACGACTGGATTCCCGCGCCCGAGACCGAGTCGATCTCGCTGCGGTGCACGTGCAAGTTGCCGGCGAAATGGTGCACGCCGGCTTGGATGCACTGGCGGATGTGCACGCTGTCCAGGTCGACGATCGCCGCCGGATCCACGAGCAGGATGCACGACTCGTCGATCAGGTTCGGCCGCGTTCCGCCCGCATACTCGATGTCGACGTTGCGCCACGTCTGCGGACCGCTGGTCTTCTGGATCTCGAGGCCACGCCAGAACCCGGGCACCGGTGACGCGGTGTTCGCCGTCAGGTGGATGCTGCCGGGCGTGCCCAGCATCACGAGATTGCCCGCGTTGCCGGACGCCGTATCACCGAGCTGCAGGCCTGCACCCGCATCGAACTTGACCGTGGCGCCGTCCTCGATCGTCAGCGTGGCGCCGCTCACAATCTTCAGATAGCCGCTGACGATGTGCGGGCTCGTCACCGCGGTCCACGTTTCGTTCGTCGTGATGTCGGTCGCGTGGGTCGTCGACAGTGCGATCGCGAAGAGCCGCAGGCTGGTGGCGCTCCACAGCGTATCGAGCTGGACGCCGCCGCCGAGCAGCAGGCCATTGAGCGTCGGGATGGTGCCGGTCCGCGACGCGAACGTCAGCACCATGAACGTATCGCCAAGCGCGGGCGTGAACCCGTTCGCCAGCGTGACGTTGAGCGCGCTCGCGAGCGTCGCCGTGCCGCTCACCGCCAGCCGGTCGTACTGCGTGCCCGCGGTGGTTCCACCGATCTCGATGTTCAGCGCGCCCGGCGCGACCTGCCTGTAGGCGCCGGTGAACGTCATGGTGCCGAGCGGGCCGCCGGGCTTCATGTCGCCATCGTTGAAGAACGAGATCGCGCCGACGTTCAGCGTGCCCGAGCCGGCGATCGTGCCGCCGGTCTCATTCGTAAAGGCGGAGCCGCTGCCGATGAAGGTCAACGTCCCGCTCGCGATCGTCATCGTGCCGAGGTTCTGGTGCGCCGCGGACGCCTTGTTGATCGTCGTCGTCTGTCCTGAGCCCGTCGCCACGACGAACGTGCCCTTGTTGCTCAGAAGGGAGTTCAGCGAGCGCGGACCGCCCGTCCCCGTGTCGGCGCGGATCGTGCCGACCGAGTCGTTCACCAACGCGCCCGCCGTCACGTTGAGCACGGCACCGTACGACGACGTCACGTCGGTCAGCAGGATCGTGCCCTTGCTCGTGAACCCGTTGGCCAGGGTCAGGTTGCCGGTGTTGTAGGTGCCATTGCCCTCGATGCGCAGTGTTGCGCCCGCGGCGTTCGTGACAGCGCCGTTCAAGACGCTCGAGCCGTTGACCGTCGCGGCGCCCTGATTCACGAACGCCGAGTTGATGGTGCTCGCCGCCAGGACCAACGCCGTGCTTGGCGCGACCGTCAACGTGCCGCTGCCGCCCCACGTGACGGTGACGATCTTCAGCCCGGTGGACGCGGTACTGAAGTCATGTGCCGCGGCGACGGTCATGCCCGACAGCGACAGGGCGCCACCACTGATCGTCCCGCTGTCGTAGACGAACGTCCCGGCCGACAGGGCAACGGTGTCGCCCGTGCGGATCGCGATCGTCCCGAGCTGCCGGAAACTGGGCGTGGTGCCGGACTGCGAGATCGTGAGCTTCGCGTTGGCGTTGATCGTCCCGCGGTTGACATGCTGGGCCGACGCCTTGGTCAACGTCAACGGCCGCGCCAGCGTCAGCGTGCCCTCATTGTCGAGCTGCGCGTCCAGGGTGCGCGGGCCGTTCGTGCCCGAGTCGGCCCGTATGAGGGCGCCCGCGGCGTTCGTGAGGGTGCCGTTGGTCACGTGCAGGGTGGCGCCGTACGACGAGGTCGAATCGGTCAGCACGATCGTGCCGTCGTTCGTGAAGCCGTTCAGGACCGTCAGGGCCGACGTGCCATAGGACCCGTTGCCTTGCAGGCGCAGCGTGGCGCCGCTCGCGTTGCTGACGGAGTCGTTGAACGTCGTGCTACCGTGCGCGTCGAGGTTGCCGAGGTTCACGAGGCGCGAGTTGATCGTGCTCCCTCGCACATCCAGGAGCGTGCCGGCCGCGACGGTCAACTTGCCGCTGCCGCCCCACGTGCCGTTCGTCAGCGTCAGCGCGGTGGTCGCGGTGCTGAAGTCCAGCGTGGTCGACACGGTCGCGGCTGAGATCGCCAACGTGCCGCTGCCGCCGACGGTACCGGCGTTGTAGTTCAGCGTACCGCCGGTGATGGTCAACGTGCGGCCCGCACCGATCGTGATCGTGCCGCTCGTCGTGAAACTCGGCGTCGTGCCGCTCTGGGTCAGGGTGAGGTCGCCGCCGCTGACGGCGATCGTGCCGCTGTTGACGTGCTGCGCGCTCGCCCGGTTGATCGTCAGCGGGCGATTGAGCGTGACGGTGCCCCGATTGTTCAGCTCGAGGTTCAAGGTGCGCGGGCCGTTCGTGCCGAGTGCGGCGTCGATCGTGGCGCCCGGCGCGTTCGTCAGCGTCTGGCCGGCGGGCAGATTCAGAACCGCTCCGTAGCACGACGTCGTGTCGGTGAGGACCAGCGCGCCGCTGTTCGTGAAGCCGTTCGCCACCGTGATGTTCGCGGTGCCGGAGGTCCCGTCACCCTGCAGCCGCAGCGTGGCCCCGCTCGCATTGGTCAGCGAGTCGTTGATCGCGGTGCTGCCGTGCAGGTCGAGCTGCCCCTGGTTCACGAGCTTCGCGTTGATGGTACTGGCCCTCACCTGCAGCTGCGTGCTCGGATCGACGATGACGTGACCGGTGCCGCCGACCGTCGTGCTCGTGAACGTGAACGCCACCGCGCCCGTGGTCAGGTCCGGCGTGAGCGTGAGGGACGTGCTCGCGAAGCTGATGGCGCCGGGTCCGGCCATCGCGCCGCCCGAATAGTTGAACGCACCGCCCGTCACGGCGACGGTATCGCCGCTCGCGATGTTGATCGCGCCGGTGTTCGTGAAGCTCGGCGATGTACCCGTTTGCAAGATTGTGAGCTTGCCCAGGACGGCGATCGTGCCGCTGTTCAGTTGCGCCGCCGACGCCTTGTTCAGCGTGAGGGGCCGATTGAGCGTCAGGGTGCCCTGATTGTCGAGCTGGGCGTTCAGGCTGCGCGGGCCGCCCGCGCCGGCCGACGCGGTGATCGTCGCGCCCACGGCGTTGGTGAGCGTGCCGCTCGTCACGTTGAGCGCGGCGCCGTAGGATGACGTCGTGTCGGTCAGGACGACCGTGCCGTTGTTCGTGAACCCGTTCGCCACCGTCATGTTCGCTGTGCCGAACGAGCCGTGGCCCTGCAACCGCAGCGTCCCGGTGGCGGCGTTGGTGACCGCCGCGTTGAACGCCGTGCTGCCGTGAACCGTGAGGGTGCCCTGATTGTCTACGGGGCTGTTGATCGTGCTCGCGGCAATCGCCAACGTCGTGCTCGACGCGATCGTGAGGGTGCCGCTGCCACCCCACGTGGAGTTAGTCAAGGTGAGCGCCGCGGTCGCCGTCGTGAAGTCCTGCGACGCGTCGACCGTCGCACTCGAGATCGCCAGCACACCGGTGTTGATCGAGCCGCCGCTATACGCCAGCAGCCCGCCCTGCACCGCCATCGTGTCGGTCGCGGCGATCGCGATGGTCCCGGTATTCGTGAAGCTGGGCGACGCCCCCCCCTGCAGCACGAACAGCTTGGCGTTGATGTTGATCGTGCCGCTGTTGCTGTGGGCCGCGGCCGATTTCGTGATCGACAGGCCGCGGTTCACGTTGACGGTGCCCTGGTTGTCGAGCTGGGCGTCCAACGTCCGCGTGCCACTGGCCCCAACCCGCACATCGATGATCGCGCCGACGCCGTTCGTGAGCGTCCCGCTCGTGACGTGCAGGGTCGCTCCGTAGCTCGACGTGCTGTCGGTCAGGATGATCGTGCCGTTGTTCGTGAAGCCGCTCGCGACGGTCGGGTTACCGGCGCCGAAGCTGCCGTTCCCCTGTACCACAATCACGGAGGTCGCCGTCGTCGCCACCGCCCCGTTCAAGGCGGTCGTGCCATGCAGGAGCAGCTGCCCAGCATTCGTGATCGATCCCGGGCCGTTCAGCGTCGAGGCCGACAATGAGACGACGCCGTTCGCGTTGATTTGGCTGCCGGCGCCGAGGCCCAGGGTCTTGCTCGACAAGGTCAGCGTCTGCGTGCCGGATGACCCACCCAGCTGCAGCCCGGCGATCGATACTCGGTCGTCACATACTCGGGCAGGCTGAGCCTGAAGGCACTGACCAGGCGTCCGTCCGCGCTGTAGACCTCGACCGCCGACGTCAGGCGGTAGGTCGCGAGGTCGGTCCGCGACCAGACGGCAAAGGCGCGCGCGGGATCGGCGGCGGGCGTCGAGACGTCGAGACGCACCAGCTCGTCGAGCGCCGGAATCGCGTCGATCTGTTCGACCGCCTGCTGCAGCCGCTTCTGCAGATCCTCGCGCAGGCTGGCCGCCTGCGGCCCGAACGTCGTCGCGATCAACCGCTCCTTGGATTCGGTGGCGTGTGCGACAAGCGACGGGTACATGGCCAGTGCGGGCGCGAGCAAGGCGACGAA
>Ga0137418_10005913_pt1 | contig 11246 bp, 8 predicted proteins | sample CZODoug3_1_2_16f_FD_122242 | JGI IMG/M metagenome (GOLD analysis project Ga0137418, IMG submission 122242) | Vadose zone soil fungal communities from Angelo Coast Range Reserve, California, USA - CZODoug3_1_2_16fungal (Hybrid Assembly) | ecosystem: Environmental > Terrestrial > Soil > Vadose... | reverse complement strand
CCGCCGCCTATGGATGACGCGTCATCGATGGACTTCGAAAACACATACTGCGCGCTCAGCCCCAGCCCTTTCGCCATACGCTTGCGCACGCGCACCGAGGCCGCATGCAGGATCGAGTTTCCCTCCGAAGACTCGTAAACAAATGGCTGGCCGCCAGAGACCACCAGCGCGCGCTGCGTATCCAGCCGCGTTCCCTTCGCGCCGTTATAGCCCGCGTTCATCACCACGCCACCGGGAAACTCGCGCTGTACATCAAGATTCCAGATCTGCACGTAGCCGAGCCGATAGTTGGGGTTGACGGCGAAGTTGTTGGTCACCGTGTTTCCTGCAGACGGGAAACCGTTCGTAATTTTCAGCGGGCTCGCGCCAAAGAGGCCGTTGACGTCCGTGGTATTTGTCGCCGTGTTCGCGAACGGCGGTTGAAAGGCAAAATTCTGAATCATGGCTCCGTATTGCGCCAGGTTGTAGTTGATTCCGTAGCCCGTCCTGACCACCGTTTGCTTCTGCGGTTTCCAGGCAATCCCGATGCGCGGCGCGAAATTGTTGCGGTCCGGCCGGACGAGCGACGCGGGAAATATTCCGTTGAAGGGCCCGGCGTGGCCAGGCAGCACGGCCGCAGACGATGTAAAACCAGGCGCCACGTCCAAATTAGCGATGCGGTCGCTGGCCTCGGTATAAGGTCCGTTGTACTCGTAGCGCAGCCCTAAATTGAATGACAGATTCGACCGGAATCTCCAATCGTCTTGCGCGAAGAAATCAAACGCATTGGCGCGGAAGTTGTAGGAATTTGCGCCGGACTGTAGCGAGGTTTGTTGCGGAAAACCCAGCAGGAAGTCGGCAAAATCGTACCCTGTATCGGTTACTGGTTGCGTGCTCCCGGCTGGGTATTGTGACGTCGCGAACCCGGTAAACACAAAGCTACCTTCCGCATTTCTTGCCGAGCGGAAACTCTGCAAAATGCGGCGGTAGTCTCCGCCGAATCGCCAGTTGTGTTTTCCGCGATTCCACGAAACCGTCTCCGAGATCGAATAAGTCTGGTCCAGTTCGCGCCGTGCTGTCGGATCGTTCAGCCCTCCAAACGACGTGAAGCTGATTCCCGGCAGTCCCCAGTCGAACGGGTCGTTCGAAATCCCTATGATTCCCGCGCCCCCAGTTCCCGCCACGTCCGTCGCGTTCGTATACAGGTTTGCTGTAAGAACGTGATTGTGATTGTAGTTCACGCGAAACATGCTGCTCACGCGCCCTTTGCTGTACACCCAACCCGCGCTGGCGTTCAGCCCTTGCGTTCCCGTGCTTCCGGCGAGCGAAGGGAATGGATTCACCAGGTTGTTCGAGCTGCGCGACCAGTTCAGCCCAAAATTGATATTGTTCTGCGAACGCCGTCCGCCTCCGCCGCTTGCACCGCCGCCACCCCCCACGGCGAACGGACCGAATCCCGGACCACCGCTTGTGCCGAAGTTGTGGATCAGCCTCAGCGTCACGGTATCGGAATTGCTCTCCGCGGACGTCACGTAGTGAAAGTTCTGGCCAGAAGCTGTCGTGGCGATGTTCGGCATGGGGATGTACTGGAGCAGCGCGGTTGCCGCGGGGCTAATCGACGAAGGATCGATCGCGTTCGAAACACCGTTGAATTGATATTGCTGCCCGGTCTGAGGGTTGAATAGTTGAACGGGCTTGCCGTCATTATACGTCGCCGCTGAAAAATTGCCGCCGCGCTCGCCCATCGTTGGCACCGTCGAAAACGCATCGTACGGCGAGCTCCCGCGCGATCCGTTCCACCCGCCGAAAAAGAACCATTTGTTTCCCCCGTTAAGGATCTTGGGGATATTCAGCGGCCCGCCAATATTGACGCCGAAACGAGCCTGGTTGTAATCGGCTTTTGGCGCTTCAATTCCGGTCAGCGAATAGGATCGAGCATCCAATCCCGCGTTATCGTCGGAGAAATACAGCATTCCGTGCGGCTGGTTGATGTTGAAGCCTTTCGGCATCCTCCCGAGGACGATCATCCCGCCGCCGGGCCCGCCGAAGCCGCCACCCCCGCCACCTCCAAAACCACCGCCGCCTTCGCGTTGCGCGCGGTCGCGAAACTCCTGGATCCGTTGTTGCAGATCTTCTTCGCTTCCCCCGCCAAAGTCCTGCGTCCGTCCTTGTGCGCCACTGATGCTCACCGACTCTGTTGGCCCCTCCGCTCCCGCTCCGTTCATGGGAAGGCTTGAAAGTTCGCCGTTGCCTTGGCCTCCGCCGAGCCCGCCAGCTCCGCCGAAGCCGGAGTTTCCGCCGGCAAGCGAAGAAAGTGCGCTGTCCATCGCCAGGCTTTGAAATCCGCGGCCTGCCGCCGCCATTGCCGCATTGATGTTGTTCGACTGTTCTTGCTGGCGAGAGGCCAGAATCAGTTCGGCGTCCACTTTTGCGGAAGGATTCTCAGGATTAAGCACGACTTCTTGTGTGAAAGCCGCGAATCCCATGAATTCGACGCGTACCACATATCTCCCGCGCGAGATGCCTGACAATCCAAATTTTCCTTCGGAGTTCGTCGCCGCCGCGTACTTTTTCCCAGTCAACGTGTTGGCTGCTGTAACGGTCACTCCTGGCAATGGAGTCTTGCCGCTGCGTGCCGAACCATTGATTTCATAGGCCGGAGCGGCGACGGGAGTCGTCGCGGCCTGCGGCGCAGGCGGCACGGCATCCTGCGCCCGCAAGCCCGGCGCAAAAAGTATTGCCAAGGAATGCAGTATGAAAATGACTCGGGCAATCGACTTCAAATCGTGGGCTCCCTGAGTGAACTACGGCTGTGGCGGATTGCTTTTTGGTGCGGTTGCGGGCTTACTTCCAGCCGTCGCATTCCCGGTAGGACCCATTCCGCTCATCCTCCGCATTTCCTCCAGCTGCTTCCATTGCTCGGGAGAAAGGACCATTACATTTTTCGGAACGAACGCATTATTTTGTACGGCTCCACGCACCACCACGTGATCGCCGGGCTGAATGTCCGCCATCGTGATGCTTTCGCGCCCTCTGCGGAGTGAGGTTTCCTCGTTCAGCTCCAGCGTCTGGGTTACGTTGTCCGGTCGCAGCACTGTAAGTTTCGGTGCCTCCACCGACTTCACTTGGCCGACTACAAAGTCCTTTCCCAGCTCGCCGAATCCGCCGCCACCGCCGAATCCTCGGCCGCCCTCCGGTCCGCCCCCTGAGCGTCCACCAATCATCTGCGCCGTCACGCTATGATCCGCATTCTCGTCCCCGCGCACGAACACGAGGTCGCCTACCTTGAAATCTTCCAGTTTCGCGACTTGCCGGTCCTTGCGGTATTCCGTTTTGTCTGTGATCTTCACCATCACCGTCGTGCCGTCTGGCTTGGCAAGCTCCAACGAACCTTTATTGATTGCCGTAATCTTCCCGAACAGCCCCTGCCCTTGGCCATCATTTGGTCCAGGCCTCTGGCCTGCTGCCGGTGGCTCTCCCGGTTCCTGACCCCGTGCGGCCGACGCAGGCGCCTGCGCTTGGCCAGTTGTCGCAGCGAGCAAGAACAACAAGCTCAATCGATAGAATTGTTTCCCGTGCATCATGACCATCCCCATAGCAAACCCTCTCACCCCTAAAGACGTAAGCCCAAACTCCAAAGTAACGCCGCCCTGCTTTTCTGGCCAGCAGAAATTCCCCCGCTTTACAATTTCCTCGAAAGTGACACTAAAGTTCCCGCCCGAAGTCGCCGCAAACACATGCCCTGGTGCACGGCTCAATCGGGCCCAATTTTCTTCTATCTTGACTTCCCACGCGCTCTCCGACATCATGCGTCCATTCCACCGAGGAAGACCGACGCCGCCCACCTGAATGCCACCTGCCTAACCCGGCCACTCTTTTGCGAGTGTGTTTGGCAGGATGGATCGGCCGCCGCGGACGAAGGGATAACTTCAAAATGAAAACAATGAAAAGTACGTACATCGCCCTCTTCGGCGTCTTATTGCTGGTTGGCGGTAGCTTCACCGTGTGGGGGCAAGCGGCCCAGCCGCTCGCCGCTCAGAGCCAGCCTGACTCCAGCACCGCCGCGAAGGCCAAGAAAAAGAAGAAGACGGATGCGGGCGCTTCCGGCTCGCAGGCAGCGTCGGATTCGGCCACGGCGACTTCAACGAAAAAGAGTACGACGAAAAAGGCCGGTGCCGCGGACAAGAGCGCCACTGCGGGTAGCTCTACCACTCCGAAAAAGACCAGTTCGAAAAAGTCAGCTGCGCCAGCGACGGCTCAGTTGGACGCAGCCCCCGCATCTGGATCTGCAAGTGCGGATAGTGCAGCTCCAAAAAAGACCCGTTCAAAGAAGTCCACGGCTTCGGCTGCGCCCGCGGCGACAGGGCCAGCAGCAGCTGCGCCAGCGACGACTCCTGCAAAATCAACAACAGCTGCACCAGCGGCCACTCCGGCGGCTTCCACTGCTCCGGTCACCAGCCCCGCCGCCACGCCCGCGGCTCCCGCAAGCGCTCCCGCCGCAAAGAAAGCAACCGCTCAGCAGGCGCCTCCCGCAAACAGCGCTGGCATGGTCTGGGTCAACACGGACTCCGGCGTCTATCACAAGCCCGGCACCCGCTGGTATGGAAAGACGAAACAGGGCAAGTACATGACCGAAGCAGACGCCCAAAAAGCCGGCTATCGTGCGGCGGCAAGAGAATAGACAGTACAATTCCCCTGGAAACTATAAAAAAGGAGAGAACCACATGAAGAGACAAATCACGAGAGCTTTATTGGCTGCATTGGTTTTGATGTTGGGAGTCACCTTTGCGAATGCGCAGACCGCGACGAAGACTGCTCCCGCGAAGTCCGCTTCGAAAGCGGCGGCAGCTCCGGCCGCTGCGGATCTTGTAGACCTGAACTCGGCAACCTTGGATCAGCTGAAGGCCCTACCGGGTATCGGCGACGTCTACGCACAGAAGATCATCGACGGCCGTCCCTACAAAATGAAGACGGATCTAACGCGCAAGAAGATCGTCCCCGCTGCCACTTATAAAAAGATATCCGCTGTGGTGATCGCGAGGCAGTCCGGCGCGGCCGCAGCGGCTGCACCCAAAAAGAAATCCAACTAGTGGATGTGTGCGGGGCGGCTTCGCGGCCGCCCCGCAATTCCTGCGTCCAAGGAGAATCTTATGGGACTCTTCGATGAAGTGATGGCAGTAACTGGGCTCGGCGGTTCAGCTCAGTCCAGCCAGCATGCGGGGCTCTCTCCGCGATCATAGGGTACGTCGAAAGTCCGCAGGTCGGAGGCCTCTCGGGACTACAACAGATGTTCCAGTAGAAAGGCCTCGGGGGCCTAATGAGCTCCTGGGTGGGGAGGGGTCAAAACTTGCCGATGCGCTCTCTTCTGAGCAGACTTATTTTTCCCGCAGAATCACCTCGCCATGGCCGACGAGCTGGTCGTTCAGCCACAGGCGGTACTTGTATGTGGCCGCTTTGCTTCCGGGGCGCGGGGGGCCGCTGAGCAGTCGCATGCCGGCAGGTGCCTGAAAAACGTTCGATGAAAACGGGCACCGGTTGACATCGAATTCGACGCGCAAATTACCCGCGTCGGAGATCCAGGATACCTGATCCCCTTCATCGATCACCACGATTTGCGGGATGAGTCCAACGAGTACGGGGCGCTCAGCCATTTTTCTGTGTGGCCGCGAGGCAATTCCGGGGCCGATACTCCTAAGTTGATGAGTGCACAGGGACGATAGCATATTCGCTGGAAAGAATTCTTGTGAGCTTGCGCACAGCGCCACGAAGCCGGTGTTAACGAAACCTAATATGAGATAGCTCACAACGAACCCGTACCTTCGGGCATCTAACCTAATGCAACCTGTACCTCGTTGCGCTTGACCGCTCCTTAGCGCCACCGTACACTGAAATTGTTGATTCGTGGCGCGAAGTTCCGGCTGGATCTCTTGCGCTCGCGGAAAGATGCAATCATTAGCGTCTCAATCTGGACGCGGAGGATTTTGCCGGATGGCTTCACCTTCTCGATATCTGTCTATACCGCTGCCGAACGGCTCGCGGATTTCCCTGCTTCTTTCTTTGCCTTTTGCACTCGTTCATATCGCTTCACTGCTGATTTTTTTCATTCCGTTTCACTGGTATTATCTGGTCACCTGCCTGGCGCTGCTGGTCGTGCGCATGTTCTTTGTAACCGCGGGCTATCACCGTTATTTTTCGCACCGCTCGTTCAAAACAAGCCGCGTGTTCCAGTTTGTGATCGCGTTCATGGCCATGACCTCTTCGCAGAAGGGCGTGCTGTGGTGGGCGGCGCATCATCGCCACCATCACCGGCATTCGGACCAGGAACTGGATTTGCATTCGCCCACGCTTTTCGGATTTTTCTGGTCGCACGTTGGCTGGATTATCTCGGACAAGTACAATGACACGCGCACCGAATACATCGCGGACTTTGCCAAGTATCCCGAGTTGCGTTGGCTGAACAAGTACCATCTGGTGCCGCCCGTCACTCTGGCGGTGGTGCTGTGGCTTATCGGCGGATGGCCTCTCTTCATCTGGGGCTTCTGCATGGGTACGATGCTTCTGTGGCACGATACGTTCACCATCAATTCGCTCTCGCATCTTTTCGGCTCGCGGCGCTACGAAACCAGTGACACCAGCAAGAACAACTGGCTGCTCGCGTTGCTCACGCTCGGCGAAGGCTGGCACAACAACCATCATCACTTTATGGCCTCGGCGCGCCAGGGCTTCTTCTGGTGGGAGATCGACATCACTTACTACACGCTGAAAGTCCTCTCCTGGTTCGGAATCGTCTGGGACCTGCGCAAAGTTCCCACTCATCTGTTGACCCAAGACCGGCTCGCGGCCTAAAGCAAGATCTACGGAAATACCTGGGACAGACAGGAATGTCTGTCCCACTTTTTTATCGTTCGATGTGGGAGCGGCCACATTCGTAAGCCCGGGACATCCGGCTTGGGCGTATTTCACCCTCCTGCTTTCAGGAATTTCCCCTCTGCTGAATGCGGTATTAGCCCGATTGGATTTCCATCTCCTGTCCGATAGCAATGACTAGGTAAATCGATTCACGGAACGCCCCGGGGGCGATTTGTCGATGCTAGCCTGCGACGCTGACCCCACCAGGGCCACAGGGTGATAAGAAATTCGCCCTATCGACCTCGGAAAGGCGTAGGCACGCACTTTGCGGGATCAGCCGGGGATCGGAGCAGGAGGATCGAGCAATGAAGCGGCAACTCAAGCGCGTTTTATTCGTCTGTATACTGGCCATCTTGGCTGTTGGTTTGAAATATAGCTCTGGCAAGGCGCATCCTCGAATCAAATCTTTGGTGAAAAGATGCGCAGCGGTGGTTGCTCCGCGTTCTGTATTTGCCCAGGGAGTCACGGTTCTCTGGTCAGCGGACATGGAACCGGTCGCAGGAGGATCGGGATCGTCTACTCTGGGGGAGTGGTATGAGCCGAATTGCTGCGAAGGCGACGACGTTAATCCGCCCGTCCCGACCGCCGATAATAATGGTGGTGGCGTCTATAACAGCGGGATCGCCTCAGCTGGCCCCTCCTTCGACTTTGCTCACAGCGGCACCTACTCAGCAATGCTGAAAGTTGACACCTCCAATAACCCTCCTAACACCACCAGCGGAACACGGCTATTTCGCTGGCTAGAGCCGAAGATGAACAATAGCAATAGCGACCTTTACTACAGCGTGTGGTTTTACTTCCCCATCGCCTACACTCCCAACGGCACCCCCAACAATTGGTGGAACATCTTCCAGTGGAAATCCAAGTCTGTTAGTCAAGGGAAGAACGACCCCATGTTCAACCTGGAAGTTACCAACTGGGGCGGACAAATGTACCTGTACCTCTGCCCCCCTGCGTTCGTCAATGGAGGAAACTGTTACACGCAGTCGGGGCCGCCTTACACCAACATTCCCGTGGGGCAATGGACCCATGTGGAGGCCCGCTACGTGTGCTCGGGGCTATCGAATGGCGGACACGTCACGATCTGGCAGGACGGAACTCAGCTTTGGGACATAGCGAATGTGCAAACCCGCTACGGCTACTCCGACGCCGAGTGTAGTTGGAGCGTCAACAACTACTCCAATGGACTGAGTCCCAATCCCGCCACCATTTATGTGGATGATGCCAAGATCTGCCAGGGCGGGCATTGCCCACTCTGAGGCACTGACAAACGAGGCAATCAACTATTACCGCGACGGGGTCGAATGCGGCCCCATCGGTCTACATGCCGACTCCCTCATGAGTGTCCACCCGCCCTAGCGTTTTTCGAGGGTGAGTTCTATAGCGGGTCCCGCATGTCCTCTCCGAGATATACTTTCGCGCATGCCTCTCGTCAATCGATGCCACAGAATTTCTTTGCTCTGTATTTTTTGCGCTTTTTCTTCCGCGGCGGCGGTGGCGCAATCCACTCATTACTCCGTGAAGCTGGTACCGGATTTCGAGCGCCAACTCTTGCGGGGCGAGGAGACCATCGAATTTCAAGCCGATGCGGGTGAAGTCGAGTGGCAAAAGCAAGCCGGCTTGCGCGTTGCCAGCGCGAACGTTGCGGATGGAGAGGTGACGGTGGCCGAACAGGCGGTGCGCGTCCATTTATGTTCGAGTGGCAGGCACAGTTTGAAGCTCCAATATACGGCGGCGGCCGGGCGGGGAATCCAATGGTTCGCGGGCGCGGCCCCTCGGCGAGAGTACTCACCGGATTCGGGATTCGCCACAGCCTTTTATTGCGAGGCATGGATGGTTTGTGACAGCAGCCCGGGGCAGCGCGCGACGCTCCGGCTGGAGCTCGTAATTCCTTTCAAAGAAGGCGGCAACGTGGGCTTCCGGGCGGTTGGGCCGGGAAGGCGGGGCCGTGAGTGGCGCGGCCGCGATGGCGATCACTTTGTTTTTGAGCAGAATGATCCGGTGCAAACGTATTTGTTCAGCTTTGGCGTTGCGCGCCTTGCCGTTGTGGACGATGGCATGTTTTCGATTTACGCGCAGAGGATGGATGCAAATAAGGCGGCATTCGCCAAGACGGCCGATGCCTATGCGTTTCTGCGCGCCGCAGCTTCGGTCGATCCCATGAACGCGCACTACACGCAGGCTTTTTTGCCGGGGCGCGGCTTGGGACAAGAGGCCGCGGGCATGGCGCTGATGTCGCAGGACGACCTTACCGATCTGGTGGCCAAAAATGACGTGCAGTTGATGGCCCATGAGTTGGCTCATCAATGGTGGGGCGTGACGCTGGGGATCCGCTCGTGGTCTGATTTCTGGCTGAACGAAGGGTTTGCGGAGTTCATGTCCGATGCCTATATCGAAAAGCACCAGGGGCGCGCAGCGTATGACAAGCAAATCGCGGAATTGCAAGACCGAATGAAAAAATTGCTCGAAAAAGGGAAGGACCGCCCGCTGCATTGGGAAGAGTGGAAGGACGCGCATGAGGCGCTGGGGCCAATCCCGTACGTGAAAGGGGCGCTATTCTTGGCCCGACTGAGGACGGAGTTGGGCGATGAGATTTTCTGGCGGGGGATCGGTTTGTATACCTCTGGCAACGCGCGCCGGCTTGTGGATTCCAGAGATTTCGAGCACGCGATGGAAAAGGCGAGCGGCCGCGATCTGAAAACGCTTTTCGATGAAGCCGTCTATCGCTGAAATTGGGCTGATTAAATGATGTTGTCGGTTCTAGTCGGCCATTCGGCAAGACCTGGTTAACACCTGCGCAACCTTTGGCGTCTTGGCTGGATGTAAACGGAACACCGAACGCCGGCGGCGTCAGGAAGGCCAGCCATGACCCGAAAACCATTGGACTTATCGCTCTACGCACTGCTCACTTGCTGCTTTGCCGTCTCGTCTCATACTTTGGGCAGGGAAGCCCGCCCTGTCTATTCCAGTCTCACGGCCCATGAATGGGGCACCTTTACCTCCATCGCCAGCAGGGACGGTCAGGCCGTCGAATGGTCACCGCTCACAAGGTCCACGGATTTACCCGCCTTCGTGGAGCACTTTCGCAATGCCGGCTTCAAACGCGGATTGCGCGGCACCGTGCGCATGGAAACACCGGTCATCTACCTCTATGACTCGCGAGAAGAAACCGTCTCCGTCAAAGTGGCTTTCTCCAAAGGGGTCATCACGGAGTGGTATCCTCACGCCAGCCGCGTCGAGCCTGCCGCTAACCTATTTGATGGCACTCTCTACCAGCCACACCCCGACGGGAGCATTGCCTGGGACTCTGTGACCCTCTCGCCAATTCTGAGGGCGGTATTCCCGCGCGAAAATCTGGACAATCACTATTACGCTGCCCGCTTGACTTCTTCGACGCCACTTCGCGTGAAGACGCCCGCAGGCGAGCAACAGGAGAAGTTTCTTTTCTATCGCGGCGTGTCTACCTTCTCCGTGCCCATTTCGGCGAAGCTGACAACTGCCGGTAAATTGTTGGTCGAAAACCGAAGCAAGGAAGAGATTCCCAATGCCATTCTTTTCGAGCGCCGTGGGCAGAAAGTCGGCTATCGCATCGGCGGCACGATGCGCGAGGATGCGATCCTCGACCCGCCGGAACTTACGGGCACGATCGATGATCTAGGCAGAGACCTGGAAGGAATGCTCGTTGCTCAGGGCCTCTACCAGGACGAAGCGCACGCTATGGTGGAAACCTGGCGAGATTCCTGGTTCGAGGAAGGCAGCCGGTTGCTGTACATCGTGCCCGCAGCGTTTGTGGACGGCGTGCTACCACTCTCGATCAATCCTGCTCCTGCGCAGACCGTGCGCGTCTTTGTCGGGCGGCTCGAAATCGTTACACCCGCGACGGAGAAGGCAGTGCAGAGAGCGTTGGTCACGCACGACAGCGCAACACTGAAAATGTTCGGCCGATTCCTGGCGCCTATCCTCGAAACCATGATCCAGAGAGAATCAAACTCCGCCAGAGTCCAGCAGTTCTACCAGGCTCTGAATTCTTATTACAGTTCGGAAATTGCTCAAAATGTGCGCAGAGACTGAATTCTCGAGGGCACCATGTCCGCGCGGCACGCAGCGGCTCCAACCCATCGTGTAGCCGCTAATAAATTTCAGCGCCTCCGCGTCAGCAACTGCAGCTACTTGTCGATCAGGCTCAACTGACTGGTGACGCACAGCCACGGGCCGTCCTTCTTGATTCAAGTGTCCGCTTGCATCAGACCGAGTTCACGGGCGTGTTTGGCGCAGAGGAAAAGATTCAGGTAGGGGTTCTGGCCGAAATTCCAGTCCGTCCATCGATGCGCCCAGTCCGGCCTTCTAAAATCGCAGGC
>Ga0137418_10005911_pt1 | contig 11248 bp, 3 predicted proteins | sample CZODoug3_1_2_16f_FD_122242 | JGI IMG/M metagenome (GOLD analysis project Ga0137418, IMG submission 122242) | Vadose zone soil fungal communities from Angelo Coast Range Reserve, California, USA - CZODoug3_1_2_16fungal (Hybrid Assembly) | ecosystem: Environmental > Terrestrial > Soil > Vadose... | reverse complement strand
GATGCTGCTCCCAAAGCAAGCGGTTGCTTTTTGGGAGGGACACAAGAAATCTTCGGCGCTGTCTCAGGAGATTTGTTGGGAGGAACCGGAAAAGCAGAAGACGCGAAGCTGCCGGACGCAGGAATTAGCCTGAAGCAGTGCCCAGGAAAATGCGCGGCAGAAAAAGTTTACTTATGGAAATAAATGATAAATTCGTGATAAGGAGCTGAGTGGGCCAAACAATTAGTGCGAACTACTCATAACGCAGCGCCACCATGGGATCGACGCGCATCGCGCGTCGCGCTGGGGCGTAGCACGCTGCCACTGCTACCACGGAGAATAGGATAGCGACTGCAAAGAAGGTTGGCGCATCCGTTGGCTTGACCTCGAACAGCAGACTGGTCATCAAACGCGTCAGCCCCCACGCACACGCTGACCCCGCTATAATTCCTGAAAAAGCAAGTTTCGCCCCCTGCTTTAGCACCGAACGCATCACGCTGCTTCGCTGTGCTCCGAGTGCCATCCGGATTCCTATTTCCGCGGTTCTTTGACGGACCGAGTAGCCAAGCAGCGCATACAAGCCCACGAGAGACAGGACAAGCGCAATTCCAGAAAAAGCGGACAGGAGCAGCGTCTGAAAGCGGCGCGCCGCTGTTGCCTCGGAAACTAGCTGACCCATGGTCCGAATATCCGCGGCGGCCAACGTAGGATCGAGAGCACTCAGTTTTCTACGAGCCGCAGCAGCAATCAGTTCGGGACTCGTGTTCGTTCGAAGCACTATGGACACGGCTGGCACACTCGACTGCCAGAAAGGCATGTAGGCTTGGAACTGCGGTTTCTCCTCCAAGCTTCCGTTGCGTACGTCGTCGACAACACCAGTGATCGTCCACCATGTCGGTTGAGGGGCGCCATCAATGAAATGGAAACGCTTCCCAAGAGAGCTTTGACCCGGAAAATACTTTTCTGCGAACGTCCGGCCGACATTAGCCACGTTCGGACGGCCAGCGGAATCGTCGTCCGTGAAGAAACGCCCCTCAAGAAGGCGAATGCCCATCGCTGCAAAATAGCCTTGTGTGACGGACCTCGTTTGAAAAAACACTTTTTCGTCAAAGTTGTGTCCGTCCACCGTCAGCCAGCTGAGAGTCTCTCCCTGCCCGAGAGGCAGGTTTGTGACTGCGCCTACCGCTCGCACGCCGGGGAGTGCGCGAAGTGCATCAATGAAATTCCGATAAAACGCAACCTGCCGCTCAGGCCGATCGTATCTTGCGTCGAGTGAAATATTCATGGTCACGGTCGAGTGCGGGTCGAAACCTTTCGGGATGGACTGGACTTTCATCAAACTGCGAACAAGCAAGCCAGACCCACTTAGTAGAACAACGCTCAAGGCTATTTGACTAACGATGAGTCCCTGGCGAAAATGGCTGCGCATGCCTTTTACATTTCTAGTTGCTGATTGATTCAGGACCTCGGAAGGGCCGTGCTGCGAGACTGACCACGCCGGAAACGATCCAAAGAGCAAGCCTGCTAGCATCGACATGGCTAGCGCGAAGAACAGAACATGAGTATCAACGGATGACTGTTTCAGGCGAGGAATGTTTCCAGGATCAATTCCCAGGACAGTGCGAATCGTGGCAAACGCCATGGCGACTCCCAGCGCACCACCTCCGACAGCCAAAAAAAGAGACTCGGTAAGAAGCTGGCGAATTAAGCGTGCACTCCCGGCACCGAGGGCTGCTCTCACCACCATTTCATGGACTCGATCAGTTGCGCGAACCATAGCAAGCCCCGCAACATTGCCACAGGCAATAAGCAATAACAGCCCCACGGCTCCCATGAGAAGTAGCAGGGCGCGGCGCGTGCGGCCTGTTACAGAATCGAAGAGAGTTACAACCTTTGCGCCAAATCCTCGATCCTTCACCGGGCGGAGCAAGTCGATCCTTGCCATGAGCGTACTCATGTCCGCCTGCGCCCGTTCCTCGGAAACGCCTGGACGCAACCGGCCAATGGCATTTCCAGCGCTGTCTTCACGGTTGGCCCTTTGTTCCGGCGTCATAGCCCAAGGGATCCAGACATCGGTCTCTTTTGGTGCGTCCAACACGTCGTCCGCTGCGTGCGGGAACTCAAAACCAGCGGGCATGACTCCGATGATCTGATAGGGCCGCGCATCAAGGAGAAGGATCTTGCCCAATACGTCCCCCTGCGCACCGAATTGGTCTCGCCACAAACGATGGCTAATGACAGCGACCTGAGCTTGTCCCGGCCGGTCATCTGCAGGATTGACCACGCGTCCCAACTCCGGAGCGATTCCCATTACCTTGAAAAAGTCCCCTGTAACACGTGTTCCGCCCAAGGCGTCCGCGCGCCCATCTGCCGCAACGTTGAATTTTGTAGCCCCAAACAATGCCAGGCTTGCAAACGAGTGATTTTCCCTTTGCAGGTCGAAAAAGTCCGCGGTCATTGGTGTCAGATATTCGATCGGCAATGCAAACCGTGGATTTGGAGACCAGAGATACACAAGACGATCGGGATGCGGGTACGGGAGCGACTGTATCAGGACCGCGTTGACTAGGCTAAAAACCGAAGTGCTGGCGCCGATACCGACCGCAAGGGTCAGCACGGCCACTGCGGTAAATCCCGGATTTTTTAGTAGCATGCGCAGGCCGAAGCGCAGATCCTGAAAGAGGCTGTCGAAGAAACCTACGCCGCGGGCGTCCCGGCATTCTTCCTTGGTGCGCTCGATGCCGCCAAACTCGATGCGCGCGCGCCGCAAGGCCTCTTCGCGTGGCACTCCGCTGCGGACCTGGTCCTCGGCGAACGCCTCGATATGAAAACGCAGCTCCGCATCCATTTCGCTTTCCATGCGGGAGCGCCGCAAAATTGCACGCAGCCACGACCGAACCTGACTCCACAACGTCATACTTTCCCACCTTAGTGAACAGCTGCCCAGGAAACGCTTGCCCTCGTAGTATCACCGCCATCATTCATACCGCAGCGAAACGATCGGATCCACCCGCGACGCACGCCGCGCCGGAACGTACGCCGCCAACCACGCCGCTGCGCTCAGCAGCACCGCCACCACACCAAATACCGTGGGATCCCATGTCTTCACGCGATAAATCAGCCCCGCCATAAATCGCGTAAGTTCCAGGGCCGCCACGACGCCGATGACCACTCCAATTACCGCCAAACGCATTCCCTGCCACACGACCATTTTGCGAACCTTCTCCGGGCTTGCACCCAGCGCCATGCGGATCCCGATCTCCTGCGTTCGCTGCTGTACCGCGTACGCCATCAATCCATACACCCCAATCGCGGCCAGCAAGAGCGCTACACCCGCAAAAATCGAAAGCAGCATCGTATTGAAATCGCCTCGCGCTGTGGATTCTCCAACGACCTGCTCCATCGATCGTACGTGTGCCACCGCCAGCCCCCCGCTCGTCGCTCGTACTTCTTGTTGAATCTCCGTGTCCAGCGAAAACGGTGCCACCTTCGTACGAACCGCCCACAAAAACGGCATTAGTCGATTTTCCAGTGCGCTAATTCCGTCTGGCACCTGCGCTTCCGGCACATACATGATGGGTGCAGGCTCATTATTCAGCCCATAATCGCGAATATCGCCCACGACGCCCACGATCTGTCGCGGAGCATCCTCAAACTCAGGGGCTATCCCGTGCCCAATGAGGAGTTGCGCTCCGATCGGATTCTCGTTTTGCCAGAACTGTTTCGCCATCGCTTCATTGATCAGCGCAACGGGAGTTGACCCTGCATCATCACGCGCGGTAAACACGCGCCCACGCAGCGCCGGGATCCGAAACACCTCGAAATATTGCGGCGAAACATTGCGCCATTGCACGTCGCCGCTGTAGCTGCCAGAAACTGGCGCACGACCGACGATCGCAAACGGAAAATCCGGGCCACCCGTTAATGGCAAACAACAGGCCCCGGCCACCGCCTCGACTCCCGGCATCGCCCCGACCCGTTGCTCCACCTCTTGCACCATCTGTGCCGCCCCGGCTGTCTTCTTGAACCGCGACCCGGAAAGGGCCACCTGCATCGTCAGCACGTTGTGTCCGTCGAATCCTGGCCTCACCCTGCGCAGTGCCTCGAAAGTTCGAATCATTAGCGCTGCTCCGACGAGTAGGATCAGCGCCATCGCCATCTCCGTCACGACTAAAATCGACCGAGTCTTGTTCTGCCGGAAGCCGCCACCGGACCGGGCACCGCTGTCCCGGAGGGTTGCGTTCAAGTCTTCTCGCGTTGCGCTGATCGCTGGTACGAGTCCGAACAAGATAGCCATGAACAACGAAACAAGCAACGTATAGAGGAGCACTCGCGAATCCAGCGTAATCTCCGCCCCGTGTTCCCCAATCCGTGGCAAATTCACCGGATTGATTGCTAGCAGGGCACGCAAGCCAAAAAAACCGATGACTAGCCCAAGCGCGCCTCCCATGAGAGAAAGCAGGAGACTCTCTGTGAGTAACTGAGAGACAATCCGCCAACGTCCCGCTCCCATCGACGCGCGGATGGCAAGCTCGCGTTTGCGCAGGGTCGCCCGCGCCAAGAGCAAGTTCGCAACATTCGCGCACGCGATCAGCAGCACGAACCCCACGGCACAAAGCAAAATCAGCAGCGCCGACCGCACCCCCGAAACAACCGTGTCTCGCAAAGGCACGGCCGTCGCGCTTTCTCGCGGGCCTACCCAATTCGGAAACTTCCTCCTTAATTCTTCAACAGCCAGCTTCATAGCCGCCTGCGCCTGCCCAAGCGTCACTTCCGGTCGCATTCGCGCCGCCGCGCGCAAATAATGTCCTTGGTTCGTACTATTGGGGTCAGCTTGCAGCGGGAGCCAGATGTCGGCGGGCGGGTCACTCTTGAACCCAGGCGCAAGCACGCCAATGATCTGGTAAGGGTCCCCGCTTAGTTCAACCGTTCTGCCAACAAAGGTTGGGTCGGCGCCGAACCTTCTTCGCCATAGCCCATCGCTGATTACCGCGACGTATGTTCCACCCGGACGATCCTCTTCCGCTGTGTATACTCGGCCTAGCGCGATTGGCGCGCCAAACACCTCGAAATAACCCGCCGACGCATGAATTCCTTTGACTTGCTCCGGGCGGTCTCCGCCCGTCAGATTGATTCCCGGTCCGGCGGAATCATAGGCAGCAATCGAGTCAAATACTTTCGTCTGCTCGCGGTAGACTATAAATTTCGGTACGGAAATGGCCCACTGATTCCCGGCGGGGGAGCTACGCATCAGCGCCACAAGCCGGTCCGGTTGCGGATAAGAGAGCGGCTGCAGCAATACTGCGTTCACCACCGAGAAAATCGCGGTGTTCGCGCCGATGCCAAGCGAAAGCGTGAGAATGGCAGTAGCCGTGAACCCCGGCGACTTGCGCAGCATGCGCAACCCGTACTTTGTGTCTTGCCAAACAGTTTCGAAGAGGCGTACCCCGCGCGCCTCGCGGCATTCCTCTTTGGCGCGTTCGATGCCGCCGAACTCGATCCGTGCTCGCCGCAGCGCCTCCTGGCGCGGCACGCCGCTGCGCACCAAATCCTCAGCACGCGCTTCGACGTGGAAACGCAGCTCCGCATCCATTTCGCTTTCCATGCGAGAGCGCCGCAGAATTGCGCGCAACCAGGAGCGCAACCGATTCCACAGCCTCATACTTCCTCCGGCGCAACATCCAACACGCCCGCGAAACCCACTGCGCTCATTCGTACCTCAGTGCGACTATCGGATCGACGCGCATCGCTCGCCGCGCCGGGATGTAGCTCGCAAACAGCGCCACCGCACCTAGTAGGATTACGATGCACGCGAATGTCCATGGGTCGGTGGGCTGCACACCGTAGAGCAAGGTTTGCAGATATCGCGTGACGCCGACTGCGACGGCGATGCCGACTGCAGCACCCGCCAGCGTAAGGAAGAGGCCCCTCCTGGCCACCAAGCTGCGGATCTCGTTCTGTCGGGCGCCAAGCGCCATGCGAATCCCGATTTCGCGTGTGCGCCGCGTCACTTCGTAGGAGAGCAGGCCATACAATCCGACGCACGCAAGGGCCAAGGCGAGCAAGCTGAAGAAACTCGAGAGGTGCGCCACGAGCCGTTCCCTGAAAAGGGAACGGTCAATCTGTTCGGTTTGCGTCTTGAAGTCGGGTGCAGGAAGGTGACTGTCGAGTTGGCTGATGATGCTGCGCGTTGCGGGGATCAGCGATTCAGGAGTTGCCGCCGTACGAATCTCAAAATTTGCTCCACAGCATCCGTATTGAGCAACGCCTTTGAGAGGAGAGTATGCCGTTGGCTCGATTGCCTTTTTCAGGTCGTCATATTTCGCGTCGCCGGCCACGCCAATGATTTCCTCTCCCGGATCGTCCTTCGAGACGGATCCACCCAGATGCAGGCCAAGTGGATTTCTGTCCCTCAAATATTGGCGGACGAACGCTTGATTAACGACAGCTGCTTTGTGCGTGGACTCGAAATCGGACGGCGCGAAAGAGCGTCCCGCAACCACCGGAATGCGCATCGTCTCAAAAAAACGAGGCCCTACTGAAAGCTCGTTTATGTGTACGGATTCCTTTTCGCCCTCAAGACGGGTGCTGCCGCTCGACAGACTGCCAGCCACAAGAACGCTCGACGAATAGCTCACATTAGTCACGCCAGGAAGCGAACTGAACCGGCTTTGGAGCTCGCCATACAAGTTCTGCGCCTGCTGATCGCTATACTCGTTCTCCTTGAGATCGATTCCAACGAGAAGCAGGTTACGCGTGTCAAACCCTGGATCGATGCTCTTCAGGTTCACCAGCGTTCGCACCAGCAAGCCTGCTCCCGCCAGCACGAGTATGGAGAGCATCACCTGCGCAACCACAAGCGCGCTGCCTAGATTGAATCGCCGGCGATGCTGCGAGATGTTTGGAAGAGTGGGTGCACTTTCCTTAAGCGTGGGTGACAAGTCCACGCGCGTGCCGCGAAATGCCGGCGCCAGGCCCGGAAGGAGCCCGGCCAGGACCGACACCAAGACCGTGAAGGCCAAGATCTGGGCGTCCGGCTTGACAGCGAAATCATGAATCGACCCGAGCCACTCGCTGGATCGGAGCGCCGCGAGTGACCAGTACGCAACGAAAACTCCGATCGCCCCGCCGGCCACAGAGAGCAGCACGCTCTCCGTCAAAAGCTGACGTATAACGCGGCCGCGGCCCGCGCCCAACGCGAGCCTCACGGCGATTTCCTTCTGCCGCGATGCCGTACGCGCCAGAATCAATCCGCCGACGTTCGAGCAAGCGATTAATAGAACGATGCCGACCGCAATCATTAGAATGTAGAGAGGCTTCTGATACAGCCAGCGATTCCCGACAATGCCTTGTTGCACGGGCAAGAGAGAGATTCGGGGATTGTCTGCCTCTTTGGAAAGAGGCTTCGCTCCATGAAGCATTTCGTTCCTGAAAAAGAGGCTTACGGCCGCTTGGGCCTGCGCGGGAGAAACTCCAGGCTTTAGCCGGCCGACAATGGTGAGCCACGCCGAGGTGTTGTCATCCAGGCCCCTACCGGACCAGTGAGGTTTCACACGCGAATAGAGTGTTAGCGGCAGCCACATATCCCACGTCTGTCCGGGAATGAGGTCGCTGAAGTTTGGTTCGGCTACTCCGACGATTGTTACGGGAACGCGATCCAGGTAGAGCGTCTTGCCCACGATCGTGCGGTCGGCGCCGAACTCGCTTTGCCAATATCCGTAATTAAGGACAGTGACGGGTGCGGCGCTTGGAACATCGTCGGACGACTGAAGCGTCCGCCCCAATGCGGCCCGGACGCCCAGCGTCTGGAAAAATTCACCGGAAACGAGTGGACTGTTGACTCTCGTTCGATTGCCACCTCTGTCGAGGTGGAGTCCGGGGCTGCCGGCGAAAGCGGTCACATTGGAGAAGACGCCAGCCTGTGAACGAAGTTGCTCGAAGAACGGATAGGAAAACGAACAACCTTCTCGTTCTCTTCCGTCTTGGTCGATGTGGCAATACCCGAAGCTACTATATCCCTGGAAAGAGGGTCCGTTATGAGCTGCCCATTTCAAGAGGACGACGTGTTCAGAGTCACGAACTGGCAACGGGCGGAGCAAAATGACATCAATGAGACTGAAAATGGCGGTGTTGGCGCCGATGCCAAGGGTGAGCGCGAGGACGGCGACGGCAGTGAAGCCTGGAGATTTGCGCACCATGCGCAGGCCGTAGCGCAAATCTTGGAGGAGGCTGTCAAGGAGGTTTACCCCGCGGGCGTCGCGGCACTCTTCTTTCGCTCGCTCGATTCCACCGAACGTCATCCGCGCTCGCCGCAGCGCCTCCTGGCGCGGCACGCCGCTACGAACCAAGTCTTCCGCGAACGCCTCGATGTGGAAGCGCAACTCCGCATCCATCTCGCTTTCCATACGCGATCTACGCGTTACAGCGCGCAACCACGATGCAAACTTGCTCCACATGGTCATTTTTCCTCACTCGTACCGCAGCGCCACCATGGGATCAACCTTCGTCGCCCGGCGTGCTGGAAGAAGCGTCGCGACCAGCGCGACGCCGCCCAGCAACAAAGAAACTCCGAAGAAAGAAAACGCATCCAGCAAATTCAATCCGAAAAGCATTGCAGCCAGAAGACGGGAAACACCTGTGGATGCCACGATCCCAATCAACATCCCAGCGAGAATGGGCCGGAGCCCTTCGTGGGCGATCAGCTTGAGGATCTGGGTTCCACGCGCACCTAGCGCCATGCGGATGCCGATTTCATGTGTGCGCTGTGCCACGGTGTAGCTGACCATTCCGTACACGCCCATGCAGGCCAGCAGCACACCCAGTGCGCCGACAATGCTGGCCAACAGGCCGCCGACGCGAGAAACCACGAAGAAAGGATCCATGGAGATCATGGTGTAAAGAGGAGCACCAACAACGGGAAGGCTCGCATCGACACGTTGAGCTACGCGACCGAAAGCGGGCAGCAACTGTTGGGGATCCGCCTCGGTGCGCGCAAGCAACGTGTAAGTCCATTGCCGAGATTGCGATAGCGGCAAATAAACATAGGATTCGTCGATGCGGCGCAGGTCCATGCTACGGACGTCGCGGGCGACGCCAATGACCTCGCTGCTGGGGATGAAGGGGTCTTTCTCGCCAGGGTAGAACATCGTTCCTTTTTCGAGCCCGATCTTGAGGTGCTTGCCAATAGGATCTTCGTTGGGCCAGAAGCGGCGAGCTGTCGCTTCGCTGATGACCACCACCGGCGCTTGCCCTTCGGCTTCACCCGGTGTGAAAACACGTCCCCGTAGGATAGGGATGCTCAGCGTCTCGAAATAATTTGGCGTCACGTAGCTGTAACCCGCTCCGGTGGTCTGGTTCTCCTGAGTAGCCGAAGTGGAAGCTGCTGCTTCAACCGGCGCCACGGGGACCCAGCGGATACCACCGACGGGATCGCGTGAGGCTTGCGCCACGGACCGCACGCCAGGGACGCCGGCAATTCCCCGAATTAGGTCACGATTGACCTGGAGCATCCGCGCCTGCGGGTACTGCTGGTTCGCAGGGTTGATGATCTCCAGGCAGACAACATGCCGCGACTCAAAACCAGCATCGATCTCGAGCGCACGCTGCGAGCCGCGAAGCAGCAAAGTTGAGCTGATCAGCAGGACAAGGCACGCCGCCATCTGGCCAGCGATAAGCAACCCTCGAAGCCGCGAACGGCTCAGACGCCGGCCGAAAGGCGTGCCCTCGGCTTTGAGAGCAGAGTTCACATCGGGTTTTGATGCCTGGAGCGCGGGGGCTAGCCCGAAAGCGATTCCCGCCGCACACGAAACGAGCAGGGCATAGGTGAAAATCCGAACGTCCGGGCTGACCTGAAGAGCAATCGTGCCCCAAGCGGAAGGGAGCGCCGAGGCGATCTCAACAATCAAGAGATGAAGCAGCCATCCGGCCAACGGAAGACCTGCCGCGCCAGCGAAGAGTGCGATTAAAATGCTTTCCGTGAGCAATTGGCGCAAGAGCCGCCCCCGGCTTGCGCCGATCGCCAAACGTACGGCGATCTCCTTGTGCCGCACCGCAGCTCGGGCTAATAACAAGCTGGCGACATTCGCGCAAGCGATCAGGAGAAGCAAACCGACCGCAGACATGGCCGCACCAACAAGGGCCCATTCCGTGGGCCCGAGCATGGATGCGTCATTGCGGTCAGGGAGAAGAAGCACGCCGGTATTTTTCTCGTCTTCCGGATGAGCAATTCTCAGTTGGGCTGCGAGGACATCGAGTTCAGCTTGTGCGTCCGAGAGCGAAACTCCGGGTTTTAGCCGACCTGCAGACATTCCGGCAATCAGGAGACGATTCTCAAGATTCTCGGCGGCGAGACTTCCAACGTGTACCTTCGCAGCAACGGGAGCCCAGAGCGAGGGGACATTGGGAAGGGTTCCCATGTAATCGACTGGAGTCACACCGACGACCGTGAAAGGCACGCCGGTCAGGTGCAAAATCGAGCCTACGACTTTGGGGTCGGAATGAAACTGTCGCTGCCAGAAATTCCCGCTCATCAGCACGACCGGTGAGGAACCTAGCTCATCGTCCGCAGGAACGAGCAACCGGCCTCGAAGCGGCACGGCCCCGAGCATCTGAAAATAATTGCCGGAAACAAAGTAGCAACCGATCGGTTGGGCCCCGCCTTGAAGCAGTTGCGGGAGTTGGAATCCAACTGCCCCAGTAAGACGCGACCTGGCTTCCGGACCAGCGGGTGGCAGATCGGAAGAAGTGAGCGCCATGCCAAAAGCGAACAAAGAAAGATCGGAAAAGGACTTGCTGTGGTCCCGGAAGTACACATAATCGGGGTAAGAAAATCTGCCTCGAGCATCACCCGGGGTGGTCCGAAAGACAGCTACCAAGCTGTCTGGATCCTTGACGGGCCGTGGGCGCAGGACCAGGGCGTCAAAGGCGGTGAACACGGCTGTATTTACGGCAATGCCCAGGGCGAGGGTGAGGACGGCAACAGAAGTGAAGCCGGGATTCTTGCGCAACATGCGCAGGCCAAAGCGCAGATCTTGGATGAGGCTTTCGAGGAAGTTCGCCCCGCGGGCGTCGCGGCATTCTTCCTTGACGCGTTCCACGCCGCCAAACTCGATCCGTGCCCGACGCCACGCCTCGTCTCGCGGCACGCCGTTGCGCACCAAATCCTCCGCGAACGCCTCAACGTGGAAGCGCAGCTCCACGTCCATCTCGCTTTCCATCCGCGATCGCTGGAGCATAGCGCGCACCCAGGAGCGAACGCGGCTCCACAGCG
>Ga0137418_10005910_pt1 | contig 11249 bp, 9 predicted proteins | sample CZODoug3_1_2_16f_FD_122242 | JGI IMG/M metagenome (GOLD analysis project Ga0137418, IMG submission 122242) | Vadose zone soil fungal communities from Angelo Coast Range Reserve, California, USA - CZODoug3_1_2_16fungal (Hybrid Assembly) | ecosystem: Environmental > Terrestrial > Soil > Vadose... | reverse complement strand
GCTCCGCCACAAACCGGTATCCAACGCCTCGCACCGTCTGCAAATGCTTCGGACGCGACGGATCTTCTTCGATGTAGCGCCGCAGCCGCACTACAAAATTGTCGATGGCGCGGGTATCGGTGTCTTCGTGCAATCCCCAGACATCTTCGAGAATCGCCTTGCGCGAAACCACGCGACCTTCGCTCTTCACCAGATACCGCAGAAGCTCCGCCTCCATCACCGTCAGATGGATCGTATTTCCCAGCGTGCGCAGTTCCAGTTCTCCGAAGTCAATCGTCTTGCCGCCAAAAGTGAACGTGTCGCCGCCAGTTCCATGCTCGCCCTCGGGTGCCCGCCGCGTCTTGTCATCGTCGTAGTCATGGCCATCGCCGGCGCTCGCACCGCCTCAGGCTACACGCCGGCCCAACGCCGTCACGCCATCCAACGGGGTGTGGAGCGCATCGTCTACCACTGGTCTCGCCACTATATCCAGCGGGGGACAGCCGAACTGAACTCAGGGTTTATTGATGAGGCATGGGCCATCTACATGGGCGAGGAAAAAGGCGGAAAGTATCCAAATTCCGTCGCCGCGACCGCGCAATCGATGGAGGCCCTCTTCAAGAGGAGCGGTTCCATTGATGAACCTCTCCGTAGGGCGATGAGCCAGGCCCAAAAAGCCGCCGCTGGCAAGAACGCGGAGGCCTGCGCCGCAGCGGCCAACGACATCTACTCCCGGTTCCACGCGATCTTCTATCTGGGCGTCGCCTACTACCTGAACGAGGCGTTGAAAGCCACGGCGGGAGGGAACCTGGAGAACGCCAAGGTGGCAATGGCTGGGGGGTTTGCTCTCTACCAGTCGATCCAACCTCAGGTCGCCAAAGCGGATCCGGCGGCCGACAAAACCATCGCTGGCTACTACAAGAGCAATCCATCCAGTCTTTCCGCGGCGCTGCGGGATTCGGCCCTTGCGGCGCTGAATCGCACCGCAAGCGCGCTTCTCCTCAAGCAGAGCGATCTGGTGACTGGTGTGAACTTCTAATGGTTCTATGACTGCTGGCGGTCGCCGGAGTTCGCAACACAATCGAACATCCCGCCGACGGCCAGGAAAATCGTCCATGAACAAGCGCTGCATCCTATTCGGCGCCGCCGGATTGCGCGCGATTACTCCCGAAGAAGGGTTTACCGAACGCCTTTCCCAACTCCTGTATAGTCGGTACTCGACAAAGCTCCCGACCTCAGCAGGATCTCGGCAGCCTTGACCAGTTAATGAAGCAGCGGGCGCGGCACGACTGACAACGGCCGGGGCACGTCTGGAAATGGTCGCGTCCTGCTTTCGCAGTTCACCACCAATCGACGGGCACCCGCCCGGGTGAATCTCTACTGAAACAGCAGCGGCATTGGATCTCCGGCCTGAGTGGCATATCGCAACATTCCTGCCGAGAGTCCGCCGCCTCGGTTGAACAGGACAAACTCGGTTGTATATCCGCCACCGGTCACGAAATGAGGGAACACCATCGGCTCAGCCGGCGCCACACTTTCGTCGAGGGCCGGAGTCGTCGTGATGAGAAATTCCTGGCGTTCGTTGTAGCGTGAACGCACTACGATCATGGCAATACCGGTGGGCGCCAGTGTCGATACGCGAACGATCACCGGGCCGTACAAATCGTATCTGGAGATCTGATGCAGGAACATCGACAGGTGGCCATTCGCGGGAATCTGCAGAGTTCCTGTATTACCTGTAGACGATCCATTCATTGACGTCAGTTCGACGTAGACAGTGATCGGAGTCCCAGCAGGATTGGCTATGGCCAGGCCCGTCATGCCATCTTTCGCATAAAGTCTGAAGGATTTGGAGACTGGACTTGCGGGAACTCCGGATGCGGTAACCGTGATTCCGTTCGTCGTGAAATAAAAAATGACCAATGAGCTCGGAGCCGGGCTGTTCCCGTCGGGCATCAGCCGCACACTGCCGGTAACGACAGCTCCATCTCCGGACGTGTGCAGCACCTGCGATGCACGCGCCGGGATTGAGTACTTGAATGTGGATGCATTCATTCCATCGACAGTTCGAGCCATCGGCCCCGCTGCGCCCGTCGGACTGTTTAGAATTCCTTCGCTGTAGAACTGCAGACTTCCTGTCAAGGTCTGGTCGGTGGGATTCACCAACACCAACTGTGTTTTCCATCCTCCGCCATCGGCAAAGTGCGGCAGAAGCTGCGGCGGATTTGAGGCCAGTGGCAGTTCCGTGATTGGCAGCGTTGTCATCAGGAATTCGGACCGCTCGTTCGTTAAGCCGCGAAGCGCGATCGCAGCGACTGGCACTGAAGACGAAAAGGTGAACGTTCCTTCGAAAGAACTCCCGTTGAACGGCGCCTCGGTCAAGAATCGCGCGATCTGCGCCCCAGCGGCCAGATCAATTGAGGAGGCGCCGAAGTCGCGCCCATTCGAATCCGTAAAGTAAAAGGAGATGTTCGCAGCTTGCGCGCCTGCATTGGCGAAAGCGACTCCTGTATTCACATTTTGTTTTGTCAATGCATACAAACGGCCGGACCGGATGAGACGCGAAGCCGGAACTGTAGTCTCGGAAACAACAACACCATTCTGCCGGAAGGTGAACGTAGCGGCGCCGCCGAGAGCGGAACTGTTGCCGGAAGAGTCGATGCTGGCGTATCCCACAGTCATGGCGCCGTCAGGGTTCGCGGTTTGTTTGGAAAAGCCCATTCGATCGCCGAGCGTGAAGCTGGCCTGGGCCGGCAGCGAAGTGGGAGTGAGCCTGGTCACCACGTTCGATTGCTCCGTAACGTAGATCGACTGGCCATCGCCCCAGAGGCCAGTTGGCTCGAAGAGCGTTAGCGCGCTTCCCGTGGGCACGGTACCCGTTCCGTCGATCAAGAGCGCAACCCTCCCGCCCCTCAGCGAGATCTGCCACATGTTATTCGAGCCACCTCCGTAGGCCCCTGTTACATAAACGTTGTTGCTGTCGCCCCAAATCGCCTCGAGTGTCCTTCCCACATCTGCGACCGTCGACAATTCCCGCGTGCTTCTGACAATTCGGCGGACGGCCGACCCATCGACCACATACAGATAATCGGTGTTACCCCAGATCGCGACAGTCGATGCCACCCCGGTGCCAGGTGTCTTCGGAGGACCAAAGGATGCGAATGATTGGATATCGCCGGTACGAACATCCACGGTCTTTACAATTCTTGAAATAGGATCGGGCACGTACAGCAAACTTCCTTCGCCCCACAGGCCCTCGCCATTCGGAAACCCGCCGGTGAGTGTGTTCACTTCGCCAGTGTCGACTCGAACTCTACGGATATTGGGCGGATCGATGACATAGGCATAATTGTCGTCCGCCCATATTCCCCTGAGGTACCTGAAGAGTGCCGCATCAGCGGGGCCATCCGCGTAACCCTGCTTGCCGGGAACTCCGGCGAGCGTTGTCACCCGGCGGGTAACGGTATCCACCGTCCTGATAACTTCGTTCCCGTGGTCAGCGACGAAGAGTGTCGTCCCGACGCCCCAAACTCCATACGGTTGTGCGAATTGCGCTTCTGCGCCAACACCGTCTCGCAAAGTCCGGCTCCGAGGCGATCCGGCCATGATGCTTGTCGCTCCTGAAGCCAGATCCAATGCGCTGATGCGTGACCTGTCTGAAAAATAAAGTGATGAGCCGTCAGTCCACATCGCCACTGCGACAAATCCAGCGGATATAACCGTGGCCGGGGAGGCAACGTCGGCACCCAGCGGTATCTTGATCAATTGGCCACCGCCTGCAAGATACAAATATGCCTGATCGCCTGTGATCGACGTAGGTACGAACGGCAGGTCCGGACCAATCGTGACCTCGCCAGTGGACAGATTCACCTTCCGGAACGACTGCGCATAACCGATCGCGTACAAATATGTTCCATCTCCCCAGATTTGTTTGAGGGACGGGTGAAGATACCCAAAACACCCGCTGATACCGACGCAGTTGATTGGATCAAACGGTCCTGGTGGCGTAGCGAGGACGCTGGCCGTGCCGTCGGCGAGCGAAACTTTCTGAATCACATTTGAAGCAGAATTGCCCACGAAGAGAGATCCGGCTCTTCCCCATAGGCCCCAGGGCACGCACAAAATGCTGCAGGAATTGTTGAAGGATGCGGCGAATACCTCGACCTGTCCGGATGAGAGATCAATTCGCCGGATTGAATTTTCGCCCGGATCGGTTCCGTAGAGGTATCGGCCATCGCCCCAAAGCCCATAGATGGAGTCCGAACCGATGGTCGAAATGTAGGGGCCGAGCGATGCAAATCTTGTCAAGGTTGTCACGCGATGAGTGTTTCGATCTACGACGCGCACTGCAGAATCATCGGATACGTACAGGTTCGTCTCATCACCCCACATGGCTCCAATGAAAGAAAGCCGGGCACGCTCACCCACGTCATCAATCATTAAAGCCCCCGAGCGGCCTGCCAATTCAGACCTGGCAAACACCGGAGCCTGAGCCATTCCATCCGGCGCAAGGAACAGGGGGATCAAAAAAGACACGATCACTGTGAAAAACGGGAACAGGGGTTTGAGATAGGACGACCTGAAATGTATTGAAAACACTAAAGCGGCCTCGAACTACAAATTTCCAGCTAATCAGTAGGTTGCACGGGAACCGCCAAACATCGCCGGTTCGGTGCCAACATGGTCGCGCCGAGTACTCCCTATAAAACGCCGTAATGTCTACGTTTTTTCCTTTACTGTTTTTCCCTGATCCGCTGTACCTTGGCGGAACAAAGTCCAGGGTGCGGAAACCACGCGGTGCCGGGCTGCATCGAGCGTTGTGATCGTGTGACCGCCTGTTGCAAAGATGGGGTAGGCCACAAATAGCCGAGAACAGACAAACAGGTCCGAAAAGATTCCTGGATCGCCGAATCGTTGCCGTCGCGTGGACGGAACAACTTTGGCAGTACCGGTGTCAAACAGAAGGCGGTGGTTTGCATGAAATCTCAAAATGGCGCTCGTCCGAAACCCATGATGTCTGCACGTCTGGCTGTATCGGTCGTGCTGATCGTGTTGGGACTCTTGTCTGAAGTGGTTGTTCGATCGACACACTTCCAAGGGGCAGCGGTCTCAAACGCTAGTGGCGGAAGCCAGAACCCCGAGCGCAGGAATACAGGCGGTGGCATCATCGCCGGCGTCGTCGTTAACGAGCGGCGGGAGCCGGTTGCCCTGGCGAGGGTCCATGCATTTTCAGTACGCACAGCCATCGCGCAGGTGCAGGCTCACAAGACCGTGCCGTTCTCCGCCCGCGCCAGCGAATTCTCGTCAACGGACAGCGAAGGACGATTCCAAATCTCCGGTCTAGGGTTGGGCGAGTACCTGGTTGCGGCCGAGCCGGGGGTGACTTTGCGGACTTCATATGACTCAACGGAGCCGCTCTACGCGACGACGTTTTATCCTTCGACTATCGATTATCAACTCGCGGCACCTGTGTCGGTGATAGCTTCCGGCACCGCCCCCATCCAAATCGAACTGGTACGTGTTAAAGGTGTGCGTGTTTCCGGGTCTGCCAGGAGTTCCTCTGGACGTCCTACCGGCGGGCTGGATGTCAGATTGTTCCACCAATTTGGCGCTGTCAGCGGCGAATTCCCCGTCGCCGTTCTCAGCGCCAGGGGAACGTTCGAGATTCCTCACGTCCCTCCGGGCTGGTATCGATTGACAATCGCGCCGAGGCGGACCGACAAGAATGATGACGCCGGTGAGTTCGCGACAAAGTTGATTGAGGTGCAAGACAGCGATATAGCCGATCTCTCATTCGTATTGGGCAGGGGAGCTTCAATCTCGGGTCGCGTCGTTGCCGAGGCTGGCAGCACTATTCCATCGGGTGTCGGATTGCGAGTGAGCGCCACGCGTGAACAATACTCGCCCCCTGCGACAATTTCGGCGACGGTTGCCCATGACTTTTCTTTTCGCATGACCGGTCTATCGGGCTTATATCAATTCGGGGCCTCCGCCGACAGGGAGCCTTTCGTAGAGCCAACGCGCATCGCGGTGGACAGTGTGGAAGTGGCGGCCTCCGCCGGAGTCGAATTAACGGACGGGACTCATGAAGTTGTTGTCTTTGTGAAACAGCGTGAGACGGCGACGCCGGCCATCGACAGGTCCCTCTCATCCGCCACATTGGTCGAGCAGTTTAAGAGAGAGAAGGTCTTTTGGCGGCAGTTCCCAATCGCAAAGGCAATCGTAGATCGTCACGACGCGAGTGTGCTCCCGTCCGTGGTGGACTGGCTGAGTCACGAGGACAGACACATACGAGGAAACGTTGCGTTCATCTTCGCTGGGCTCGGCGACCCGCGTGGGTTGCAGGTCATTACAGATATTCTGACTGACCGATCCGACCGTCCTCACCCCGGAGTCGGAGGCGGCAACCGGACCTTACAAGCTCAAATTATCCAGGATCGCTACTATGCCGTCCATTTGCTGGGCGAACTCCGCGATCCACGGGCGATCCCGACTCTTATCCCATTGCTGAAAGACGCAGATCTCAACTACAAGGTGCCGTGGGCGCTCGAACAGATTGGCGATAAGGGCGCGATTGGGCCTCTGCTTGAGGTTCTGGACGATGAGAGTCCATCCATGCGGGTTATTGCGATCTACGCGCTGGAAACATTGAATGCGAGAGAGGCGCTCCCTCGTCTGATTTTGTTGCTAGACGATCACCGAACGTCGAATTTTGGCTCCCAGGTCTCCGTCGCGGACGCTGCCAGAGCTGCTATCGCAAAGTTGCAATGACAAGGCTCGCACGAGCGAGCCGCGGCCGACGGCGCGATACCCTGAACCGAAGCGCCCCACCGGTGGAACCAGAGTTATAAAGCTTTCTGAATTCACATAACTCGCGATAGCCTGGCCGCGGGCAAGGCGGCTCGGACCTTGCGCCATCGCAGGACAGAAGGACTCGAACCCGGTGAGGGCAAGGTGTCGAGTTCGCCGAGAACCTATGTATTTCCACGATCGGAGTGCAATCGCGATTTCAGGGTTCGCTCCATCCAGGGCGTGTAAACGGAAAGCAAGGATAGGGATACGGATTTGCGTAGGCACAGTGGAATGTATCCCGGTTGGGACGTCAAAAAGGAGCGCCCGGCAAAGAACGCCGGGCGGGCGTCGCGTTGATTTTCCGAGGGGCTTCAGCTCAGAAACCGATCCGGCTGGGGTTGGAGTAATGAAAACGAGCGCGGTAATTGATGAAGAGAGCGATTCCTTGATCAAGATAAATTATGGCGCCGCTGTTATCTGTATTCGGCTGAGTTGTTTAAGAATTTCGTGATTAAATTTTAATCGTGCTTTCTGAGGGAATCTGAATCGTCCCTCAATTATCTTGCTCATCGTTACGGGAGAAGCAGATAGGACCGGAACCATCCGCAACCATCACTTATCTTGATCAGGAACCGCCCTCTTTCCATCAATTATTGTACTAACTCTCAGGAATCGCCGGTCGTGGCGAATTCGAAGCAATGAACACATGTTCAATTTCCGGAGGCTTTATTTACTGTTGGTGAACGGAGCTGGACTCGCGATTCTTCCGTAAGGTTCATCCGCGGGCGAATTCCACCGCTTGCGACAGAAGACGGTTCAGCTTATCTAGATGACGTCGACGACTGGGCGATGAACTGTCCTTGTCCAAGTCATCCCGCACAAGCAGAAATAGCATTAGCTTAAAGAGCGGTCCATCTGCACCACTTGCATTAACCCCCGCGAGGATTTTCCTTCTGTAGCTAACGTTTAGGATCTTTGGCTTGACTAAAGAGATGCCAGCTTCAAGCCCAAGCCAAATTTACCCAGGCGCTCGATTTCCTGAGAAACATCGGCACCAAACCGCATCGCCTCCTTTAAAGTCTTCTCGCCCATGCCACAACCGTCGTCCCAGATAGCAAGGTCCAGATGCCCGTCGCCAGTATTGATCAGCCGCACAAGCACGTTCTTCGCTTGCGCGTCGATTGAGTTGTCGATGACATCTGCCACAGCGACCTCAAAGCTGTAGCCAATTGAACGTAATGCTACGTCGAGCTTGCCGTAATTTGGCGGAAGGCGTGCCTCGATGCTCATTTCTGCCGGCAGAGACCCTATTGATCCTGATGAGGTCGAAGTAGTAGGCGCATGGAAGTGTCCGCAAGTCCCAGTTGCGGACACTTTCCGAATTAGACTGCCAGTATGCGAAACACCGACAAACTATGATTTCCGGATCGTTCACGCGTGGATGGAGATGCAACGAGAAAAATCCTGAAAGTGCTTTTGGACCTATTCCTTCCAAAACAGGGCTTCCGGACTCATAAGTCCTTCAGTTATTGGGGTGAGTACAAGAACATTAGGAATGGCAACGTTTTGTGCCTTTTGTGCTTCTTGCGGTTTAGTCCCTCCGCAACTTCCGATTCTATTTTTTTGTTGCGAGTTCGAGAACGTACTTTCGAAAAGCCGGCTGATCGAAATCAACGGGTCCGAAACTGCTCGCGACGATCTTACCCTGACGATCAACGATAAACGTCCCGGGTGTGCCGCGCAGACCAAATCTGGCGAAGACCTCCATATTGCTGTCGATCAATGCGGGCATGGTGTAGCGGTGCTCCGCGAGGAACGGCTTGACGTCTTTGATACCTCCGGCGTCAATTGAAATGGTCAGAACCCGGATATTCTTGTCTTTAAATGCTTCGTGGGCCCTCTGCACGGAGGGCATCTCCCCTTTGCAGATCGTTCACCAGGTGGCCCAGAACCTCAGGATGAGCACGTTTCCCAATAAGTCGCCGGATCGTACGGTCTTTCCGTCAACATCGGCCAGGCTGAAAGCGGGTACTGCACGAGGTTGCTGGACTCGAATCAAACCTGGCGCCACGGTTGTAATTTGGATCGGCTTACTGAAAGCCACACCGGCAAAACTCAATGAACCGGCAACGACGAATTCTCGTCTGTTCATGATCGACCTCTCCATTCACGGAAGGTTATATTGCAGCTTGTTTCTCCTGCATGCGTGAGTTGCTTGAAGACGGACTCAAAAGCCCACTACCGAGCAGCAGGCTGACAGTCGTAAGGACCACACCGGCACCCAACAGGAAGTTCCGATACGCCGTGTGACTGCTCGTACATACGGTGCAAAGACTATCGAGAGCAGTCAGGCCACCGGTGTTCCACAGAATTATGTTCAGGACACTGGGGAAAGCATCGATCCAAAAGAATGGTGCGCGTAAGTGCCCAGGGAGCGCAAAGAGCGCCGATAATTCCCATAAAAATAACAGGAGCACCATCGCCCTCTCATGCGGACGATGCAGCCAGGCCACCAGCCGTGCACTGCTCGCGCAGAGGACGATTGTAACGGCGCCGAGCACAATGAAGCGGTTGGGCGACTCCCAGGGGTGTGGTCCAATCCACCAGCCCCAGGCGATTGGTAAGAAGTAGAGCGAGCTGATTTTGAAAACATTGCCAATGAGCAGAGCACGAACCGCCAGTAACTTATTCAGGCGAATTTCTGTGACGAAGCTTACCAGGATCGCGATGAACACCTGCCGCCAGTACCACACGCGAGAACGGCCTTGCTGATACTGCTCGACCAGATCGCCGATGATGGACTCGTTCTTTGGGCTGCATCCAAAGTGCCTCAAGAACCAAATTGAAACGGATGGCCCTCGCGTCACGCTTTTCCTCCCTGCAGTTTGGGGAGTCCTTTCCATAGCGCCATCAGGGTCCGTTGGGTTTCCCGGACTTCGCGAAGACCTCTTGCAGTAACTCGAAAGTAACGCTTTGCTCTACCCCCACGTTCCGGTGTTGCGTCTCCCAGTTCCGAAGCCACAAAGCCTTTGTCTTCGAGCCGCTCCAGTGCGGCATACACACTCCCGACGGCAACTTCACGTCCGCCTCGTTCCTCGAGCTCCCGGCAGATGGGCACGCCATATGCGTTTTCGCCGAGACGGATAAGAGCCAGCATCACCATCAGTTCGAAATTGCCGAGGTAGTCTCGCTTCGTCATTTTATCAACTATAGCGAATAAATCGGCAGATGCAAGTTTTAGCTGTCGACGTTGGATCAGATCAGATGGAATCGGCAGCTGTCATGCCAAGTTGCTTCATCAGCCGAAGGGCCTCCTCGGCGAGCATTCTCGTGAGCTGACCGGCGGGAATCTCACGACACATTGCTGCGGACTGGCCGGACCAGAGCGGCGAAAAATCGCCCGATCCATTTTGTTCGGCTTTCGCCCGCAATGGAGCCAATGCGTCGACGGCTCTGGGAAAGGCAGGTGCCAGCGGGCTCATCGGACCGACCTCGCGGATAACACGGTTGACGATGCCGCGGGCGGGCCGGCCCGTAATGACGTTGGTAACGATCGTTTGATCCTCCCGTGCGTGCTCGAGCGCTTTCCGATGCACAGCGGATGCCCGGCTTTCCGGACACCGGAGATATCCCGTGCCTATTTGCACCGCGGATGCCCCGAGGGCAAAAGCAGCGACAATACCGCGTGCGTCGGCGATGCCTCCGGCCGCAACGACTGGAATCTTGACGGCATCCACGATCTGAGGGGTCAACGCCATGATGCCGGCTTGCGTCGCGGCGTTTTCGGACAGAAACATGCCGCGATGCCCCCCGGCTTCGAGCCCCTGGGCAATCACGGCATCGCAACCCTCGCTCTCGAGCCATCGTGCCTCCTCTACCGTAGTGGCCGAAGAAAGGATTCGCGCGCCGGCGGTGCGCACGCGATCCAGAAGCCCTTTGGACGGCAGGCCAAAATGGAAGCTGACGACGGCGGGCTTCAGTTCGGCGACCACGTCGCACATGGCTTCGTCGAAAGGAGCGCGATTCGGAACGGACGAAGAGGCCGACGGGTCGATGCCAAGCTCCACATAGTAGGAAGCCAGCCGTTCACGCCACTGGCGCTCGCGATCGCTGTCCACCGATGGAGAGCGATGGCAAAAAAAGTTGAGATTCACAGGCCGGACCGTGCGCTGCCGGATTGTCTGAAGTGATGCGCGCACCTGATCGGCGGTCAGCATGGCGCAGGGAAGCGAGCCGAGTCCGCCCGCTTCCGAGACGGCGACCGCAAGCTCCGCATCGGACGAACCTGCCATTGGCGCCTGGATGATCGGCAGTTCTATTCCGGCCAACGCTGTAAAGCGTTTATCGAATCCCATGAAGGACAGGTTAAACCACAACTGTAGCGGCGGTCTATGACCGCCGGCTGGAGATTGGCCATTTTTTCGGATTTGTGAGCAATGGTGTCCGCATGACGTCTCCAATTTTGGCACTTCGTTGTG
>Ga0137418_10005909_pt1 | contig 11250 bp, 12 predicted proteins | sample CZODoug3_1_2_16f_FD_122242 | JGI IMG/M metagenome (GOLD analysis project Ga0137418, IMG submission 122242) | Vadose zone soil fungal communities from Angelo Coast Range Reserve, California, USA - CZODoug3_1_2_16fungal (Hybrid Assembly) | ecosystem: Environmental > Terrestrial > Soil > Vadose... | reverse complement strand
AGTGACTTTGGAGATCTGGCCACACATGATTCATGCATGGACTTTGTGGAACGCGCATCTGGAAGAGGGGCGTCGGGCGCTTGCCAACGCGGGCGCATTCATTCGGACGCATCTATAACGCAGATTATCTTTTTCCTATTGTCATTCTGAGCGGAGTGAAGCGGAGTCGAAGAATCTCCGTTCGCGTCCTTGGTAGCGCCTGTGCTCGAAATACCGAGATGCTTCGACTTCGCTCAGCATGACACTGCTGCTTGGTTGGATTAGCAAGTGGTCGCGCAGCCGAAGCGAACTCTCAGATCAAACCGCGCTTGCGAAAGTCGCCGAGATTACCGCCAGAGGAGCGCTCTACAAGGTCGATGGTGAACTTGAGCAGACAAACTTCCCAGGCGTCGTCTACGCCTTGGATGATCGCGCTGAGCGGTTCGTTTTTGTTTTCGACCTGCCGTCTGGTGCGATTGATTACCGTGTCGATTGAGCCGCTCAGCGTTTGTTCGTTCAGATCGGTTTTGCGAAATTGAAAACCGTAACGGAGCACCGCGACGTTCCGCGCGTGCTCGCGCAATTGATCGACGTATCGCTCCGCCTTCTCTCCGAAGCCCTCCAGTAGCAGCCGGCAATAATGCTCCGGCGTCAGAATCTGCGGCCGTTCCGCCTGGATTTTCCCGTTGCGAATCCGCACTTGGTTCACGCGATCCATCAGCTCCGAGATCAAATAGAAATTGAAACTGGTGCTGCCAAACGTCGCGATTTGACTCTCCGGCGCAAGAATCACGCGCGTATTTTCAAGCGCGTAATCAAAATCGTCGCGAGTCATGATCGGCGGAACCTACCTTGCGCGTCGCGGTATTCAAAAAAAAGCATACGACCGGTGAATGACGAAACCCTAATGACGAATAATGAACTGTAGGGCGTCTGTGTCAGTCCCGAACGCTTTCGGGATTCACAGAAACGTCCTACAATTATTTGGGCTTCTGCTGTGGTTGCTGTTGCTGCGGCGGCTGTGCCTGAAACAGCGAGGCATATTCGCCGTAGCCTTCTTCCTTTAACTTTTCTGCTGGAATAAAACGCAAGGCGGCCGAGTTGATGCAGAAACGTTGACCAGTCGGGGCGGGGCCGTCGTCGAACAGGTGGCCGAGATGCGAATCGCTCGATTTTCCGCGGACCTCGGTGCGTTCCATTCCGTAAGAAGTATCGCGCTTTTCCGTTACGTTCGCTGACTTGATCGGTTTGGTGAAGCTGGGCCAACCCGTGCCGCTGTCGAATTTGTCGAGCGAACTGAAGAGCGGTTCGCCTGTGATGAGGTCGACGTAAATCCCCGGCTTATGATTGTCCCAATAGGCATTGTGAAATGGCGTTTCCGTGCCGCATTGACGCGTCACCTTGTACTGGTCCCTGGTTAATTTCTGCTTCAACTCGGCGTCGGTTGGAACGGGTTTGGTCGGATTCATTTTCTCGGCTTCTTGCTTCTGCGCTTGAGCATACCCGAACAAGATCGAACCGACAATCACCAAGAATGCGCCAGCCAGCCCAAACCACAGAGTTTTGTACGAGTGTTTGTGTTTATATGTTAATCGCATCGTTCTCATCCCCTGTTTTCTCGCGTGAGAATTGTCCCCTTAGCAGTGCTTAACTCTGCGCATGATTGCGCTTCCTTAAGGAATGCGGGGGGATTTGCTTCTCAACCAAATTCGCATCTTAGACAAAAAATGGTCGGGACGCGTTCAATTCTGCCGACCGGCTTCGAGAACGCAATCGCAGCGGCATACTCGTACACGCGCGGTGAATAGAAGGCTCCGCCGATCGAGAAGATGGCCAGCCTGATGAGCCGACGCGGGAACACCGACGGTGTTCAGCGATCGGTTGTTCCGCTGCCGCGACTCAGTTTTGGGCTTGCGGCGTATCGAGCGTACTGCTTTAAGTGCGGTCGTGACGCGATTTCAGCCCGCGAACTAGCTCCAAATGGCGTTAAGCAGATTTTGGGTCGCTCTCTTCCTTTGTTCGATTGCCTATCTCCTCGTCCAGCTCTTCACCGGCCGATACTACACCATCGAATTTGCCGTGAGCGGCAAGAAGGACGATCCGCTGCTACAACGCGAGTATTACCTCGATAAGCTGCCACCTGAATTGCAGGGCAGCTTGCAGAGCGCGGCCGATCACAAGATCACGTTCGACAATAAAGAGTATCAGTACACGATCGACAACGAGGTCTTAAAGCTCTACGCCGGCAAACAGGCCGCTGACGGCGTCGTGCCGCAATGCAAAACTACGATCTTCGAAATCTTATTGCCGCTGATTGCGTACCTGTCGTTCTTCAGCGGTATCCTGCAGTTGCTGATCGACAGCGGCGCTGCGGAACGCGTCGCAAAACTCCTCAGTCCGATTTTCGTCCACGTTTTTCCGGACGTGCCGCGCGGTCACCCGTCGATCTCTTACATGACATTGAACTTCGCAGCGAATTTCCTCGGCCTCGACAGCGCGGCGACACCGTTCGGCTTAAAGGCGATGGAGAGCCTCCAGGAACTGAACGATCAAAAGGACCGCGCAAGCAATCCACAGATTATGTTCATGTGTTTGCATGCGGCCGGGCTGACGCTCCTCCCGACTTCGATTATCGGTTATCGCGCGGCGGCACATGCGACGAACCCGGCGGACGTGATGCTACCGTGCATTATCACTTCATTCATCGGCACGGTTGCGGCGCTCGTGCTCGTCGGCATTCGGCAGCGGATCAATTTATTCAAGGCTACGATTGTGATCGCAATCGGCGGAATCACTGCCGTTATCGCCGCGTTGCTTGTTTATATCACGCGGCTGGATCTGATCAGCAAAAGCCATTTCACCGGCAATCTCTCGAACGGTTTGTTGCTCGGCCTTATCTTCGCGATTTTCGGTTACAGCTTGTTACGCGAGAAGCAATTCGCGGCAAAGGGCACGACGATCTTCAATTCATTCGTCGAAGGCGCATACAACGGGCTAGCAGTCGGGCGCATCATTTTCCCGTACATCCTTGGAATGCTTGTCGCGATCTCGCTTTTCCGAAACAGTGGACTGTTTGAGATGTTCGCGGCCGCGCTGGCGAGGACGTTTCGCGCCGTTCACGTGAGCGATCAGATCGTGAATGCGCTGCCAATCGCAATTCTTCGGCCATTCAACTCGGCCGGAAGCCGCGGATTCCTGCTCGACGCGATGTATACGTATGGCGCGGACTCCTTCACCGGCCGCCTCGGTTGCGTCTTTCAATGCGCAGCGGAGACGACGTTCTACGTCATCGCCGTTTACTTCGGGAGTGTGAAGATCAAGAATACTCGCTACGCGCTGAGCACGATGCTGCTCGTCGACCTGATCTGCGTGTTCGCCGCGATCTTCGTCTGCGTGGCATTCTTTACATTGTAGGTAGGTGCTCCTGGCGCGCGTTAGCTGCGCTGCAGCGTACGGTGAAGTCTGGCTGGCCGACCTTGGGGTCCTTCGACTTCGCTCAGGATGGCAACACCTCTGCGATCACAACAAATTTTCGATGTACGTTTTCCTATCGAACGGCGCAAAATCGTCGAGCTTTTCGCCGGTGCCGACGAAACGCGTGGGAATTCCGAGTTCATCCTGGATCGCCACCACAATGCCGCCTTTGCCGCTGCCATCGAGTTTGGTCACGATCAGGCCAGTAAGTCCAAGGGCGTTGTGGAACTCGCGTGCCTGACTTAGCGCGTTACTGCCGGTGCTCGCATCGACGACGAGCAACGTCTCTTGCGGTGTGTCCGCATCGAGTTTGCCCAGAGTGCGTTTTATCTTCTGCAGTTCGGCCATGAGATTTGCTTTGGTGTGTTGCCGGCCAGCTGTGTCGCACAGCAAAAAGGCAATCTCCTGCTTCGCTGCTGCCTGATACGCTTCGTAACAAAGCGCCGCGGGATCTGCGCTGTGCTGGCCGCGAACGATTTCAACGCCGAGTCTTTTTGCCCAGATGTCGAGTTGCTCGATAGCCGCTGCGCGAAAGGTGTCTGCGGCCGCGAGCATGACCGAGTGGCCTGCATGCATCAGGTAATGCGCGAGTTTTGCTGTCGAAGTTGTTTTGCCGGTTCCGTTCACGCCGACAATCAAAATCACGGTCGGTTTGCCGGTCGCTGGGCGGATTGGCGCGGGGTCCCGCGGCAAAATGCGCGCGATCTCTTCGCGCACCGCTTTGATTACGTCGCCGATTCCCAGCAAAGCCCACGCCTCGCGTTCCTGAAGCGTTTTGATGATGCGCATTGTCATCGGCACGCCGAGGTCGGCGCGGATGAGCGCTTCTTCGAGCTCGTCCCAGTCAATTGGTTTGCCGGAGAATTGCTTGGCGAGTGATTCAAGAAAATTCATGTCTGAAACCGTGAATCGTGAATCGCGATTCGTGAATCGATGTAACGATGCGACGAATTACGAATCCCGTTTGATCACCGGCTCACGCGCGGGGCGATCCAAATCTTTTCGAATCCGATCGAGAATACCGTTCACAAATCGGCCTGAATCCGCGCCGCCGTACGCCTTCGCCAGCTCGATGGCCTCGTTGATGGAGACGACCGGCGGGATGTCGTCGCGGTAAAGCATTTCATAAATCGCCAGCCGCAGAACATTGCGATCCACCGCTGAAATCCGGCGAAATTCGTAGTTCTCGCAGTAACGGCCAATGCGCTCATCGATGTCCGGCAAATGCGCCACCATGCCTTCGATTAATGGCTGTGCGAATTCGCGCACCCGCTCTGGCGCGGGACAAAACTCCCAGAACTCATCGATCTTGTCCGGCCCTTCGCCGCGCTGGAGATCACGCCAGAAATGATATTGAACCGCAGCTTCTCTTGCGCGCCGTCGTTTACCCATTATCCCTCGGCGGTTTGGAAACCGCCGCTCCTTGTTTGCTACGAACCTCCGACAAAACGTTCGCGATTTCCACCGCTGCGCGCGCGGCTTCGGTTCCGCGGTTGATTTTATTTTCAAGACAACGTGCCCGCGCCTGGTTTTCGTTATCAAAACTGAGTACTGCGTTGATTACCGGCACGCCGTGCTCTATGGCGATGCGCTGTAGAGCATCAGTAACGGAGCGGCCCAGGTTTTCTGCGTGATTGGTTTCGCCTTGCAGAATCACCCCGCACGCGATGATTGCGTCGGCTTGATGTTGCGCGGCCAATTCGCGTGCGACTACGGGAATCTCGAATGAACCGGGAACGCGATGGAGAGAAATCGTCGCGTTCGGCGCAAGTGCCCGCAGCTCTTCGGTCGCGTGATCGATAAGCCCATCCACGTACTGTGTGTTAAACCGGCTCGCAACTATGTGGAACGCGCCTTTAGCTTTGTCAGTTGGCGGACGAGATGGCGATTCCTTCGTCATTCGTCATTCGGGCTTTATCATTCGCGAATGCTCTAGAGCAAGTGCCCGAGCTTCGTCTTTTTTGTTTCGAGATATTTTTCGTTGTGCGGATTGGCTTCAGCCCGGATCGGCACCTGCTCGATCATTTCCAAACCATAACCCTCCAGGCCGACAACTTTCTTCGGATTATTGGTGAGGAACCGGAACTGTCTGACGCCCAGATCGAAGAGAATCTGTGCGCCAAGTCCGTAATCGCGCAGGTCAGTTGCGTACCCGAGTTTTGCGTTGGCCTCTACGGTGTCGAGTCCTTCCTCCTGCAACTTGTAAGCGTGGATTTTTGCCGCCAACCCGATACCGCGGCCCTCCTGTCGCATATAAACCAGAACGCCCTGGCCTTCCTCTTCGATTTGCCGCAACGCGGCGTGCATTTGATTTCCGCAATCGCACCGGCGTGACGCGAAAACGTCGCCGGTAAGACATTGGCTGTGCACGCGCACCAGCGTCGGTTTGTTCTTATCGATCCGACCTTTCACGAGCGCAAGATGGTGCTGCCCATCGAGCTTGGAGCGATACAAATGCAAATCGAAATCGCCGTAGTCGGTGGGCATTTTTACGATTTGCTCCAGCTCCACCAGCTTCTCGCTCTTGCGTCGAAAGGCGATCAAGCTCTGGATCGTGCAAATGCGCAGCCCGTGTTTGTTGTGGAACTCCATCAGCTCCGGAAGTCGCGCCATGCTGCCGTCGTCGTGCAAAATCTCGCACAGCACGCCCGCCGCTTGCAGGCCTGCCATCGTTGCCAGATCGACAGCAGCCTCGGTGTGACCGGCGCGTCGCAGCACGCCGCCGTCTTTGGCGCGCAGTGGAAATATGTGACCCGGTTGGTTCAAATCTTCCGGCGCCGATTTCGGATTGGCGATGGCCAGTATTGTCGTTGCGCGATCATAGGCACTGATGCCGGTCGTCACACCTCGCGCCGCATCCACTGAAACGGTGAAATCGGTGTTATGCTTTTCTCGGTTTTGCACCACCATGCGTTGCAAGCCGAGTTGGTCGGCGCGCTCATTCGAAATGGGGACGCAAATCAAGCCCCGGCCATGCGTCGCCATGAAATTGACCGCTTCAGGCGTGACTTTTTCCGCGGCCATGACCAGATCGCCTTCGTTCTCGCGATCGGCATCGTCGGTCACGATCACCATGCGCCCTTTGGCGATGTCGCTGAGAACGTCATCAATCGCGTCGAACTGAAATGTTTCCTTCGCCCCGGAGATCATTGAGCAATACCATTACGTCCGGGCAGTTGAGCGAGCAACTCCTACTCGTGATCGATCATGAGGAGCATGACGAGCCAGCATGTCACCTCGCGCTGGATGCGACAATTGCCTCCGGCCGGTACATGTCGCGGTTGCTTCCCTGAAATTCGGCCTTCAGTTTGACGGTAAACCGCGAAAGATCGACAAGATCCCATCGCGTGAATTTCCACGCCGCGTGCGGGGAGCCCGATCCGGTTTCGTGTGATGCATGCTCAAATCCAACGACGAAATGCACTGCGTCGTCGCGCACTTTATTCGTCGACTTCTTCGGCTCGAAATAAAACGTGCGGAAACTGCTGTCACGGCTTCCGGCGGCGTAAAGCTTCGGATCTAAATAGAACACGCGTTTACTCTCCAGATCGGTGATGCGCAGATCCGGATAACCTGAACGTTGGACTTTGCCCTCCACCGTGAGCGGGAAATCGCACTGCAAACCGGAAGTCATGTTGAGCAGCTCCCGCAGAGTTTCTTCGAAATGGCTGCTTACTTCGTTGATCCGATCGATATTTTGGATCGCGCTATCCTGTGCGTTCAATCGCTTCATCGTCGCATCGCACGCGCCGCCGATCGCTTTCGCGACGCGCTGATCGACCGCGTTGTTCGCATCAAACGGCAGCACCTTTCTACCGGTCGTATCGACAATCAGTTCGCTGAACGGGATACCCCGCAGTTGGCGATCTTCATTGAGCAGCCACGGAATGAGTTGATCCATCTCTCCCGTCGCTGGCGACTGCAGCGCAGGCGAGCTCGAAAGAACGATAACAATCAAGAGTGTCAGGCTCGAGCGCATACAACGATTCAAAAACCGCGTATCCAATCAAACAAGAGTAAAGCGACGGTCCCGTCATGATCCGCAGCCTCAATGCATTTCAGATTGCCAACGCACTGGAGGCCGAAGTGACTGAAATGGTTTCGGGCGCTTTGCGCATGCGAGATTGTGAAATTCTTTTCGGAGTGCGAATAATGCCCGAGTAAGTAATGAACGAGTCAGACAAGATCTTCGTGGCAGGCCACCTTGGAATGTTAGGCAGTGCGATGATGCGACGGCTGCAGGCCGAAGGATTTTCCCACATTGTAACGCGCGACCGTTCGGAGCTTGATCTGGCCGATGAGTCTGCAGTTGCGAAATTTCTTGCCGCGGAACGACCAACCATAGTGATCGTCGCGGCTGCAAGGGTGGGTGGAATCAAGGCAAATAACGATTTCCCGGTGGAATTTCTCCTCGAGAACTTACAGATTCAGAACAACGTCATTCGCTCAGCTTACGACAGTGGCGTGCGCAAGCTGCTCTTTGTTGGAAGCGCTTGTATTTATCCGAAGTTTGCGCCCCAACCCATCCCTGAAACATCGTTGCTGGATGGACCACTGGAGCCGACCAATGAGGCTTACGCGATCGCCAAGATTGCGGGCATCAAGCTTTGCCAGGCGTACTATCGCGAATACGGGGCGAATTTCATATCGGCGATGCCGACGAATCTCTACGGCCCGAACGATAATTTCGATCTGGAAACATCACACGTTTTGCCCGCGCTCATGCGCAAAGCGCATGAGGCCAAAGTACGGAAGGACCAAAAGCTGATCGTATGGGGAACTGGAAAGCCGCGTCGCGAATTTTTGCATGTAGACGATCTTGCCTCAGCGTGTGTTTTGATTCTCGAGAAATATGACTCGCCAGAGATCATCAACCTCGGTTGCGGCGAGGACATTTCGATTCGCGAGCTGGCGGAATTGATCTGTGACGTGGTCGGGTTCGACGGTGAACTCGCCTGGGACACGACAAAGCCGGATGGCACGCCGCGAAGACTTTTGGACGTGACCAAGCTTCGCGCTCTCGGCTGGAAGCCGGCGATTCCGCTGCGGGATGGGATTGCTCGGACATATGAATGGTTCCGGGCCAATTGCGCGCAACAGTAAGGACGTCGCGTCGCGTCTATCCAAGAAGCAACGGTTTGGGCAGCCGTTGGTTTCAGACATGACGGCTTGGAGGCCATCATTCGTTGCCGAAGACTTTCGAGCGTTGACCCGCGAAAGCTTTCGGAGTTGACTGCATTTGGGTACCAATGAAAGAGCTGCGCGTTGGCGTTATTGGGGTTGGTCATATCGGAAGCAATCATGCACGGATCTACGCGGAAACTCCGTCCGCTGAGTTCACCGCGGTATACGACGTGGAGCCGTTCAGGAGTCGCACGATTGCGAGCAAATTCGGCGCGGCATCTGCCAAATCGCTCGATGATTTCATCGCGACGGTTGACGCCGCTTCTGTGGCAACGCCAACCAATACTCACTACGACGTTGCACGGGCTCTCCTCACCAAGGGCAAACATGTGCTGATCGAGAAACCGATCACCGACAACACGGCACATGCTACCGAGCTTGCGGAATTGGCTGCACTTAACGGTCTCATCCTGCAAGTGGGCCACGTCGAACGATTCAATCCAGTCTTGGGCGCGCTCGAAAAACATTTGACGCATCCGCGCTTCATCGAAGCGCATCGACTCTCACCGTACACCGAACGCAGCGCTGATATCGGCGTCGTGCTCGATCTAATGATTCACGATCTCGAAGTCATCCTGAATTTTGTCCGCTCACCCCTTTGGAGTATCGACGCGGTCGGCGTGCCTGTGCTGAGCCAGAGCGAAGACATTGCAAACGCGAGACTCCACTTTGAAGACGGATGCGTGGCAAACGTGACCGCCAGCCGCATCAGCCCGGAGCGGATGCGCAAGATTCGAATCTTTCAGGAAGACGCGTATATCTCGCTCGATTATCAAAATCAAAGCGGCGAGATCTATCGCCGCGTCGGCAAACAAATTTGGCGTGACAGGGCCGAGATCGAACACGGCGAACCACTCAAGCTTCAGCTCACGTCCTTCATTGAATGCGCAAGCACCGGACGACAGCCGCGTGTTTCCGGTTCTCAAGCGACGGCGGCGTTGGAGCTGGCTGTCAAGATCACCAAGCAAATCTCGTCGATTGGATAAGACGGCCCGGTCGCGTGTTTGCAGTAGCCACCGCCGTGCATGTCGCGCCGTAGCTTGGCGAAGGCGGGTGGGCGGTCTTTTTGTGAGCATCAACGGTGGACGGGCCACACGCCCGTGGCTACAACGGAGATGAAATCAATGACCATCTATTTTGTCGCGGGTGAAGTGAGCGCCGATAATCACGGCGCAGCGTTGATGCGCTCGCTGCGCGTGTTAGATCCTGAGCTGAAATTCATCGGCCGCGGCGGCCCGCAAATGCAGCAGGTCGCCGGCGCGCAATTTAAGAACTGGATCGGTGATGCAGCCGTCCTCGGTTTATGGGAAGTCCTGAGAAAGTACGTTTATTTTCGGGAGCAATTCCGTCAAGCACTCAACGAAATTCGCGAGAGCAAACCCGACGCAGTCGTCTTGGTCGATTATCCGGGTTTCAATTTGCGACTGGCGCGCGCGCTACGAAGGCAATCGCTACGCCACAAAACAATTTATTACATCAGCCCGCAGGTCTGGGCGTGGAACCGTGGCCGCATCAAGAGGATGGCGCATTTCATCGATCTTGTGCTGTGCATTTTTCCGTTTGAGACTGATCTCTACGCCGCATCAGGACTCCGCGCAGTGTTTGTCGGTCATCCAATGATCGAAAGGCTTGAGACGCAGAAGATTGACACTCATCGTGATCAGAATCTGATCGGACTTTTTCCGGGCAGTCGTTCGCGCGAAGTGCGGAAAATCTTTCCGGTGATGATCGAAGCCGCGCGCCGACTGTTGCAACTCAACCCCACTTTACGCTTCCAAGTCGCAGCTGTATCCGAGCAACTCGCTGACGAAATGCGCAAAATGGTAGCCCCTCACCTTAATCCTCTTCGCTCGGCCAGGGGAGAGGCGAAAGTGGAAGCAGAACCGAACGAATCGTTGCATCAGATGTCTGCCTCACCGACGGGAAAAGCGAAAATGGAGATTGCACCTAACGAGTCGTTGCATCAGACGCCTCTCCCTTTGTCGAGGGGAGAGGGGAGGATGAGGAGTGCCAAAGGACCTCTTCTGGACGCGATTGAAATCGCAGTCGACCAGACTGCGGCCATCATGCAGCGCGCCTTCGTAGGAATCGTGGCCTCGGGAAGCGCCACGCTTGAAGCTGCTTATTTTGGAATGCCGTTCGTCCTGATTTACAAAGTTGCCTGGCCGACGTACGTCGCAGCGCGTCTCGTCGTGAATGTAGATTTTCTCGGCATGCCTAATTTGCTTGCGGGCAAAGAAGTCGTTCCGGAGTTTATCCAGCACGAGGCAAAGCCGGACGCTATCGTTGCCGCTGTCCGTTTGCTAATGGAAGACTCACCCGCGCGTGATCGAATGATTTCGGATTTTGAAGTGACTACCAGCAAACTCGGCGGCACCGGCGCCAGTGAAAGAGCTGCGCAGGCAATTCTTGAGGAACTCAAGGAACGGCGATCTCCAGATCGCCCTGGCGGTGTGGAAACCGCCTCTCCTTCGAGAACGCGATGAAGATCTGGGACATCTCACGAACGCTATCGAATGACTTTGCCGAATGGCCGGGTGACGAACCGTTTCGTTATCGTGTCACGAACGAGATCGCAAAAGGCGCGAGCGTAAATCTCGGCGCGATCGCGAT
>Ga0137418_10005908_pt1 | contig 11250 bp, 5 predicted proteins | sample CZODoug3_1_2_16f_FD_122242 | JGI IMG/M metagenome (GOLD analysis project Ga0137418, IMG submission 122242) | Vadose zone soil fungal communities from Angelo Coast Range Reserve, California, USA - CZODoug3_1_2_16fungal (Hybrid Assembly) | ecosystem: Environmental > Terrestrial > Soil > Vadose... | reverse complement strand
CCCGGTACGGTAGTACTACGACAGTTACGTATTACGCAAAATATCGTATGTGCCCTGTGCCCTGGAATGCCCTGGAACTCCGTCCTATCCATCCACTAAACGGAGTGGAAGGGATTAGCGCATCGGAAAGTCGAGTATGGCCCTGTTGCTGACTAATACATACAAAACGATGAAAGCGGCGGAAAAAATGTAGTAGTAACGTGACCGGCAATATAATGGCAATATATTTAGTGTAGATGCCCGCAACGTCAGGCTGCTCTACAGCTCTATTACTGAACCCGGATGTTAAATAAATACACACACACACCCAGCTCTATTACAACAATTATAACAAATCAGTATTATCTGGATTCATTACGGAGATGTAGCTGTTAGTAGTATTTAAGTGGTCTAGTATTTTAGTAGCTATCAGACAACTGAAAGTGCCAATAGATGTAATAATTCACTTTGTAACCCAGAAGGATGGGATTAAAAGGCCTCATATTTCACGCTTTTTTCCATAGAATGGCACGCGCAGATGTTGATTATGTAATATTAGTAGTATAAAGACTGTAGACATCAGTCATTCATGATTTGACCAACCATTCATCGACGAATTTTTACCACTGAATGTAGTAGACCTTCGCTTTTTACAGGGATTTTTTAGTTCAAAACAATAATTAAGAATACTTTGCATTTGTATACATTATAGAACTATCTACACCCCGTGTTCTATCAACAGATACTATCAATCGATGACGTTGGAACTCTTCAACAAGCAGGGTCAAGGTTTTGGATGGAACTATAAAATCGAATTGGTCAATGAAAGATAGACTTGACCAAAGCAAAAAAAATTATTACCATCATGAGATGATTGAAGCAAATTCGGCAAGGTTTGATGCGTAAGAAGATGGAACTGTCACAAGACTAGGTAGATACAAAACAACAAGAAACAAGACACTAAAGGCTAGAAATCAGAAAGAAGAGAGATAACTCCAAAGGCCTCCTGGTGGGAAATAAGACTAGGTAAAGAAACAACATACTAGAGCCTAGCGATTGGAAAGAAGAGAAAAAACTCCCAAGGCGTCCTGGTTGGAAATAGCCTGTATACATATCGAAGAATCTCTATGCGCGGAGAGCATGAAAACTTAATGACATCGACAAGATATCAATGCATTAAAGCGTCACAGGTATCAAGGCATCACAGATATCAGAAACTTAACAACTTACGTGGTCACAGGCGAGATTCAGATTGCTTGTCGATAAATTCAAGCCTTATCATTGCACAAAACACAGAGTAATGTTTGTTTTTGGTTTCTTGAAGCTATGTCTTTTGTTTTGTCCAGATTAACCAATGGTATTTTGTATTTTTGATAAGTAGTTAATAGGAACAAATTTTTGTCTCTAATCCTCCTGACAGAGTGCGTTCGTTCATCTGTTGCAGAAATATCCATCGTACTGACTAGAGTCTTTGGAAGAAGGTCGTTGTTTCAACTTCGTGTATGAGACAGTATTTTGGTTCCGTTATTTCTACAGATCCGGATGTGGCTTGATTAAAGCTGTCGTCGTTGTTACATCATTACACTTCCTTACTTAATTTCAGCACTATTTCGGGAATGAAACTAAAGTTTAGTAAACAGCGGTCAATTATCAGCTCTAATCAAGCCACATCCAGAAGTTCAGAACTGAACAAATAACGAAACGGAAATACTGTATCTTTCACAAGGTTGTCAGGTTGTAGCAATTATCGTCTTTCCAAAGAGGCACTTCATCGTCAATAGACTGTTCGATGCTATCATCAAATTAGTTAATCATTTGTGCCATGTTGGCCGATCAGCAGGGGCCGCGTCTACAGTGAGATCTTAATAAGAGCACTGACTTCAAGGACGCTGACTTGAAGTCCTTCATGAAATACTGCACTCGAATATGCCAACAGACATAGCTAAAGAAGCCTTACAGTAGACCTTCAAAAGATTCTTACCCAATAAATCGTTCCGATCTACCTGACCTCGAGTGTCTTCCTTATATCGCTTAGCAAGGAATTAAGAAAATTACTTATATTAGATTAATGTCACTTTTTGCGTGTCGCAACAGACATTCGATCTGGCCATTGGGATTCTTCGGCGTGCCATATAGACTGTGGCAGCGCGAGCGCCAAATTATTTTGCTCAAAAATATGAAATGCGCCTTCATATTTGAGCGTTATTTATCGAATTTGGCCCTGTGGCATTCTGGCTAACAATAAATCCTTCCGATCTGCGAGATATACGATCTAATACCTTTGTCGTATTGATCCAAAAAATGTCTTCCTCTATCTGTCCACATGGTGAAAATAAAGCATTACTACCGCACTCTCATTACTCTCAATTCATGGATCTGTCCATCAGCCATGCGCCATAAACTATAACTCCACCCATCAAAGTTATAACTAGAAAAAAAAAAGATCTTAGTTCGACGTCATTGATTGTATTATAGTATTCTCTATATGATGAATCAACAACCCTGAAGGGTTTATTTTTATTTCTATCTAACTGTAAATTCCAAAATAATTAGATATTGCAAAGTCTGTTGTAAATAAAATACACTGGACTCATATGCGATCTAATCCGCTCAGTTGGAATTGTCAGAAATAAAAAATGTCTTCCTCTATTTGCTTCAGTTGCTCTCGCGAGAAATCCTGGGATTCAAATCGATATCAGTCCTGTGATGATTGTCGTCTTCAACGACGGCTTAGTGTGAGGAGAAGCCGTCAAAAGAATCTCAACTTGCCAGCAGCAACTCCATCATCTTCCGCCACTGAATTTGTTATCGCAGCTTCAATTGCAGGTAATCAAAATAATTTTCGAGCACTCGAAGAAAGTCAAGCGTCAAATGTTAAGCGTCGCCGATTAAATACTAACGAGTCTCACCATGGTAAGATTCTTTTTGGGGAAATTTTTTTTGTCACGTTTATCTCTCACTGACGACGTCAATATTATTAGATTCTATTTCAGGCCCAGCTAAAGCCTTGGCTCTGCTTGTCAATGAATTCGAACGCCATCAATCGGCATCTGAGGATTTTCCACCTTCAATTCTCCCGGCAACGATTCACTCTGCTGTAAAATCATTCACAGACTCATTCCAGTCACACTGTGAACGACAAATATGCTCCTCCTGTGGCGTCTTCTGTCCTTCCGCAGATACAATGACTCTGGACAACAATAACCGATGCTTGGACGAACTGAAACGGGTCGGCTTGGATGAATGCGGTTACAACAATGGCGTTTGGACCTTTTGTAAATTGTGTTATACCGATATCATACGGGCAAAGGTTCCAAAATTTTCAGCGTTAAATTCCGTTAACGTCATTACATGTAACGAATACCCTGCTGTCTTGAAAGACCTTACTCCGGTCGAAGAATGTGTCATCGCGAGACGACATCCGATCGGATCCATCTTGAAATTACGTCCAGGTAATCGGCGGAATCCAGCTAGCTACCATAGCCTACGTAGACATTGTACCGGTCTTCCCAATCGAACGCTCCATCACCATCAAAAATCACTCGATCCGACGAAGACAAGTTCCCCAATGTGCCGCCTTTAGTCTGACGGATTATAAATCTCAGGCAAAAACGTTCTTCGAGGCCCTGTTGGATCTGAAACCAAAAGGGCGAGACTCGCACAGGGAATTCTGCTCCTTCTACGTACAAACAGGCCGCCTAACTACATCCCAGCGGCTGCATCTACTCGAAAAACTAGAATGGGCAGACCTAGAAAAACTAAAACCCCATCCCGACCTGATAACAGAAATGGCGAGACTAGAAGGCCTACAATGACAGACTTTGGCACAATGGCACGCGACGATCAATTGAACACTGGAACTTGCTCTTCGTTTGGATTCATTATCCAATACGGTTTCGAGGTTTGACTTTGAACAATGCCTTCCCCAATAAACCGTTCAACGTGTTGGCCAGTTAATTCTGACAATACATTACAGACAAAAAAGTTTTTTTCCTCACAACCTAGAATAGAATATACCCTCGAATTTGTTCTTTCATTCAATCTTCTCTTTATATCTTGACCTTGTCCACTAACAAAAGATAGAATATGTAATCAGTGACATGTCTTCTATATTAGAGTAAAATTTCTCTTTTCGAATCACTCTGCAGGCAATTATTTACCGTGACTATATTGATAATATGTTTTTTTCTGGCTCTTAATACAGATGGCACTTAAGATTTTGATCAAGACGGCACATGACGCTCATACCAAACTTCGTTTGCATTTTTATGATACCCCCCCTGGTTTCTTTATCATCGTTTCCAAATATACAAATATTTTGAACTTTTACTACACCACAGTTGATGATTGGCATTAGGGATGGGGGCATGCCATGGAGTGGCATGCCATTAATCATGTGATCTAAGCTATACCTATTTGGGAATAGCCACCGCACAATATCATTGATCTAACTTGCAAAAAAGTTGCAACTTGCAAGAATTACGTACATGCCCACCGCGGGTTGGTGCTCACATGTGGCAGAACGGTGATTTAAGGTGACTTGGTGATTTTAGGGTGAAATAAAGTTAACATCAATTGGGAAGGTATTAAGAGTTAATTATGAATATCTTCAACCTTTAGTGATTTTCTCTGTCTTTCTAATCTTACCTATGTCTTTCTAGCAATTAATTGGAACCTTTCTTATATTTTACATGGGCCTTAGTACCTTACAAAGTTACCTCCCCTCCCTGAAAAACTACAATGCTTGTTCAGAACGGTGGATAAAGAAATTTTCGGTTCAAACTCCTTTTTCAAAGGCAAATTTCTCTATATTCAAGTTTATTATTGTAGCTTACTGTGCTCAACTAGTGCACATCAACACCAACAGAAAAAAAAATCATGAAATCAATTCCATTCAAATTCCAAATTTCATTCATGCCCGGCATGCTAGTGGAGTGCGTCCCAGTCAATAATTCATATTCTCCATGGCAGTAGTCGCATTTGGGATAAGCTTTCAAGTGACAAAAGCGGTATTCGTGAGGCAATTCGCTCATTCTATCCAAATTAGAACCTGTACCTCTTGAATCTTGAGGCTTCCAAACATGTCGTGCCTATCTCCACCACTCTTTACAGCTCTTCTCGCTTTCTTCTGCTTTCCAATCTTCTCTGCTACTATTTTACAGCTTTTCTGTCTCCCCCTCTTGTTCTGCTCTCTGCATGTTCTACGACTTTATCCTTCTTTCCTTGAGCCGCTCCCGGAGTCCTGGCTCCTTTTTATAATAACTTTGGTCTTTGCTGTTCTTCCTTCCATCTCTTTTGTTGTTCGATCAGTCTCCCCTCTTTCCTTTAGGCTTTAAATGCTTCCTGCAGCAATTCTAGCAGGAAAGAATACCTAGGTAACGTGGGCGGTGAGCGAACGAACACCGACACCCAACGAACACTTCTGCCCCGCCGCACAACCAAACTTCAATTCACCATATCATGGCGAATAATACAGCTATGGAGAAGGCGCTTGATGCGTTGAAATCGCAAGAAAAGCCTAATTTCAAAAAAACTGCTGAGGAGTTCGGTATAAATCGTACGACGTTGATGATGCGCTTTAAAGGTCAACGTACGTCGAGGGAGGAAGCTGCCTCGACACACCATAAACTCCTTACCAACGCTCAGGAAACGGAGTTACTCTATCATATTGATCAGTTAACCATCCGAGGGCTGCCTCCTACACCTCAAATGCTTCAGAATTTCGTTACCGAGATCACCCATCAGCCTGTTGGAGAGGCATGGGTTCGGCGATTTCGACAACGCCACTCAACCCGACTTGACAGCATGTATCTGCGTGCAATTGATCAAACACGTAAAGTCGCCGATAATTCTAAACACTTTGCACATTTCTATCGAGTTGTACGAGCGAATACCCCTATATTTCTTTTATTCTGGGTAGTATATACATAAAATACTAATAATCGTCTAAAGCTGGCCGAAAAAATTGAAAAATATCATATTCGTCCACAGAACATGTATAATTTTGATGAGAAGGGATTTCTTATTGGCATTTGTCGCGCTGTGAAACGTATTGTGTCCGTCAAACATATACGTTCTAAAAAAATCCTCGGTGCCAACCAAGACGGAAACCGGGAGTTCATCTCCCTCCTTGCTTGTATTTGTGCTGATGGAACGGCCGTCCCCCCTGGTCTAATCTACCAAGGGGAGTCTGGGGACCTTCAGGATGTATGGCTCGATGACTTTGACTCATCGTCTGAGCTTGCTTATTTTGGCGTTTCGAAAAAGGGCTGGACGAACGAGGAACTGGGGATGTCATGGTTGACAAAAATCTTTGACCGTAATACAAAAGAAAAGGCGGGTAATTCGCGTCGTTTGCTCATTGTTGATGGCCATTCGAGCCATGTAAATATAAAGTTCATCAACTATTGCGACCGGAATCGCATTATTCTGGCTGTACTTCCACCTCATTCGACGCACCGCCTTCAACCTCTTGACGTTGGGATTTTCGCGCCACTCGCAACCGCCTATTCAAATGGCATAGATAAATTAATGCATCGTTCTTTAGGCTTCTCGAGAATGACGAAGCGGATGTTTTGGCCGATTTTCCGTGCCGCGTGGAGTGATGCTCTTACCATGGAAAACATCCGATCCGCTTTCGAATCTACCGGTATTCACCCCACCGACCCTCGAAAGGTAATGGCTCAGGTCGCGATAAGGACTCCCTCACCAGAATCTGGCAATAGAGAACCGGAGGAGCAAACACCAATGTCTCTACGTGGTGTTAGGCGTGCAATCAAGACGGTTGCGAAGGATCACAAAGTCCTTGATCCTACAATCAGCAAGCTCGTCAAAGCCACTGAAAAGCTTGCTATTCGGAATGAGATTCTCGAGCACAACAATCAGAATCTCCGCCAGGCATTGTGTGAAGAGAAACAACGCCGCAAACGGGGAAAACCGATGGGTCTTGTCGACAAGGATAACCCTGGAGAAGCCCAGTTCTTCTCGCCAACGAAAGTAGCCTCTGTTCGACAACGCGCGCTTGAAATTGAGCAAGAGAAGGAGCAAAAACAGGCAGAGGCAGCCCAGCGGCGAGTAGAGAGGCAAATCCAGAAAGAACAAAAGGCCCAGGAGATGCTGGAGAGAAAACAAGAGCGACTTCGCGCCCGAGACATAAAACGCCAAGAACGGGAGATGCGGAAGCGGCAAAAAGAGGAGGAAAGGCAGCAAAAACTAGCTGATAAAAGACTTGCTAAGGAACAACAGGACAAGGAGAAGCGGGCTAATACTCATAAGAGGCAAGAAAAGAGAAAACAGGTTGTTGAGCCCGAGTCAAGTCAAGAGAGGCCAAATCCAAGAGTAACGACGTCGGGTCGGCAAGTCCGGCCTCCAGTACGATATCTTGATTAGTTAGCCTTATGGTGTGATTCTACAGTATTTATTCTATAATATTTCATAATTTAGCAACTAATGACTTGGTGGTTGTTGAGATATTCAAATAATAGTCGAGGGGTCATATTGTGAGTGGGGTGTTCGTTCACTGTCGGTGTTCGTTCGGTCACCGCCCACGTTATGTGCTCTCTCGGAAATTCCGGCGAGCTCCTCCAAGGATGCTTTGCAACCTCAAGACGTCTACCACATCGTAGACCATTATGGACATTTTAGTCTCTATCCTCAATCTCTTTGAGGATCATCTTGGCTTCAGAACTTCAAGTTGTCAGGCTTTGCCTGGTGGTATATAACTATGTCACTTGTTATGCCAAAGTAATAAATCAATTTTGACGTTTTCGTCTGTCATCATATATGACTTCAATTCGTTTTTTGAGGCTTTATTTTCTATCCTCTACCTTGGAGGATCATCACAATTTCAAATATTTTCAAATAGTTTCATGTTTTGACAATTTCATCTTTTAATATTTCATCACATATCTGGTCAGCCTCTAGCTTCGGTTTCACCTAGCCGGTTATAGTGGAGTCAGTCCATGCGTTTCCCCACGAAGGCGTCCCTTCATGAAGGCGTCACCTTGCTAGCGAAGGCGTCCCCCCGCTGGCGAAGGTAGACTAAATCCCCTATCCCTAGGCGTCCGCCTAAGCTGTTAGCCTATTCCAGTCTGAGTCAGTCCAAATCAGTCCTCGTAGCCGCCACGACCAAGAACCTAGGCACCAGAAGTTCTAGACCTTCTGATACCGTTGGCTGAACTCTCATCTGCAGGTGCGTTCTAATAACCGCAGGAAACAATTGTCGACAAAGAGAGCCCCCTGTTACTCTCACTCACGTGCCATAAGCTCTGCTAATTCTTTTGGTTTGGGGGGTAGTTTTCAGTTTTGCAGGCTTCAAAATAATTTCCCCGTTGCAAATTTCTGCAAGGTGGGCAACAATATATGTACGACTAGACCGGACTTTGTCCCTATAGTCTGACTGGCGACTTGGCACGTCCGCAGGAATCCAAAATTCCTGCCCCAGGCTGATGCTCGATATCAAAGTTGAACGCAGAGAGCTGCTCAGCCCAGCAAGCCTACCTGCCATTTAGTTGTCTCATCACGTTTCATGAATTCATGAAATGACACAGGTTGGCATGGCCATAGAAGACCAAAAAATTGTATTAATAGCCTTGAAAATGATGGCTTGAATGCTGCAACAATTGCTAGCAGCTCATCAGTGTGAGCTTCATATCTTGTCTTGACGTCGGTCAGCTTTTGACCAAAAGAGTATTGATAACAACCAAAAGCTCCGTCTGGTGCAATAGGAATTTCAAGCTTCGGGTCGTCCCGAGCACGATAACTTTAGACAAATTGTCTCGTAAAAAGAAAGATATCACTTCCCATACATACGGGCAATCCCGAATAGTTTCCACGCGACCAAAATTTGATTTCAAGTTCACTTTCAATACCTTTTCGGGCTAGCCTCAAACCCCAGGTAGATCGTATCAACGTGGAATGTAAATTTACTCAACTTGGCATGCAATTAATAATTGCAGAGTATTGCAAGTCTCTCCAGCACTACATGTGGACGTCACTGGGGCGTGCCAACATAATGCTCCTCTTCGGAATTGAAGATATTACAATACCATCCAAGAACAACACAACAGACATTTAACAAATCAGGAGCACCCTATTGATATAGACTTAAAAGTCATAAATGAAATGTCACGGGTGCATTTGTTAAACAAAACTGAAAGGCATAACATGATATTCAGGAAGTGGCAATGCCAAAAGACGACCTTATCATCACAACGTCGACGCCAATGGCGACGCAAAACGCTGTGCACGGTCACAGTAAAGCAGAATTCTCTTTTGAGTACCGTCTTTGCGGTGTTCTGCGCTGTAAAGACATTTGCTTTCGCGTCCGAGAGATCTCGGTATCGCCAGCTTAAGATTCTTTATGCCCAATCTATGTCAGGACTTGTGGCCCGTAGCCAAAAAAGAATGATTTCACTTTCAACTTAATCTGTCCGCATCTTCGGCGTGTACAGATAGTCTGTGTCACCTGCTGTGCTCTTGTCCTTTGCCCGCTGTGATAAGACATCAAGTTCCTTTTGGCTCATGGCCGCGAGGTCCTCGCGGGTCAAATATAAAAAGCTACCCTCGTCTCCGGGCCCTCTCGCCTGTAGCCGTGGCCGGTGGGGTGCAAAATTGGCTTCGCCTTCAAGAGTGCGCAAATATGGTTTCATTATCTATTCATGTAGAAAACCAAGGGCAATTAGCCATTTGTCTCACAAGGACTAGGCACTCAAATCTGAAAAAGTGGGGAGCGGAAGCAGGTTTCAGCTCAAATGACTGTCGGTAGTTCCGACGCCAACGTCAAAATCCCCCGATATATGCTCTGCTCATAAGGTTCGTCTGACAGATCGCCCGCTTGTCAGGTGGACGACTTCAAGTCCTTGATACCATCTTTTCACACTCGTCGGGCTGTACCGAAGGGTGAGCGATCAGAATGTAAGGGACAGCGATCAAAAGATGGTAAGCGTGACGAGCTCGATGGATACAAGGCTCGAATATACAATATATACAGACATACAGAGACATAGACACATGGTCTATCACAAACAAGACGGGGTCATCATAGACAAACTGATCGCTGACCTTCTAAGGTCAGGGAGATAGATACATGATATATGTGGGTGCCGGTCATACCCCGCGTCATGACGTATGACATACGTGATCCGGCCCCGAACCTCACATCATCTCCTTCTTTCGAAAGGCCTGGACCCTCAGGCCTGTGTTCAGTATATACATTGAGGCTTCGATCACCCTCGTTAAACTCCTAAAAAAACCCAGTGGGAAAAAAGGAGAAGAGTAGTTCTCGAGCAGCCTCGTAACTGAGATCTCATGAATCACGATATGCGCTTCAGGGCGCGAGAACATGGAAAACATGTCACATGAAAATTCGAAATGCAAAGTTCAAAGTTGTATGCGCTTCAGGGCGCAAGAACATAAGGCATGTCAAGACAATCAAATATAAAATGCCTGAAAATTCAAAGTTCGAAATTGTATATGCGCTTCAAGGCGCGAGAACATTAAAAAATATGAAGTTCAAAGTTCAAAATTCAGAGTTGTCAAGAGCGCCTCCGTTTTCCTCGGCCTTGCCATTATTTCAATTGTTCATTGATTCCATTTTTGGAACATCCGTAGGCTCGAGGAGTAATACATGATAAAAAACAAGATAGACATTTGATTTAACGACGGTAGGCTCGCTCTGAATGATAATATAATTTCTTTGCCCCTTTTTTAGGCAAGCTTGACAGTTTTATAACTGACGTTCGACTTGACCGTAATCAAGTTCGACTTCAAATTTGCGGGTGGCAAGGAGTGGATAAATGGTTTTCGTTTTGCCCCCATGTAATGACACGTCGCGCCCCAAAACTCGCTTGTGAAAAAGACTTTATCAACTGCTGACAATATGCTTCAATATAGAAATCAAGCTTCAAGGGAGTAGCTTTGCCAGTCCTTTGGCCTCAAGATCCTTTTGCAGGGTGCGTAGACAGCATGCTTCGTCAATGCGCATACTATAACGAGAACCGCATCGTACGAACAACCTTCCTCCGAAGGAGGTAAACCCATTATGAAATCCACAAGGATCCAGAACAGGTAAGGGCTTTAGCAACCCATGAGGATACATCACGTCAGTCAGCATCAAAGGCGAGTAATACTTCAGCAATGGGTGCGCTCAGCTTCAAGCAAGTTGCACTAGATAGATATCATAGCGCGAAACAAGTATGTGCTCTCTCGGAAATTCCGGCGAGCTCCTCCAAGGATGCTTTGCAACCTCAAGACGTCTACCACATCGTAGAC